>Ga0209415_10013236_pt1 | contig 13628 bp, 9 predicted proteins | sample PeaSoiSIISIP2007_FD_187696 | JGI IMG/M metagenome (GOLD analysis project Ga0209415, IMG submission 187696) | Peat soil microbial communities from Weissenstadt, Germany - SII-SIP-2007 (SPAdes) (version 2) | ecosystem: Environmental > Terrestrial > Soil > Wetlands > Peat | place: Germany... | reverse complement strand
CTCCCTCGCCGCGTCCAGGATCTCGCACACGGTCAGGTTGACGCCGAGCGACGAGAGCCCCGACGGCTGGATCTGCCGGCGGACCACGGCCACGTAGTAGGAGATCGAATCCCCGTATGGCGCCGGCAGGGCCGGCGCGGCCGCCGGGGCCTCGGGCGCCTCGCCCTTGCGCAGAAAGAGCGAATTCCGGTCGGGCAGCCGCAGGGCGCCGCTCTGCCCGTAGATGTCCATGTCCTTGCGGTTGTAAGGCCAGTTCCATGAGGCCTGGAGGATGGCCTGCGCCCGCGGATAGGTGAGCACGATCGTCGCCTCGTCGTCCACCTTCGCGTAGACGTCGGGCTGGAAATGCTGCGTCACTGCAAAGACCGAGGTCGGCCGCCTGCCCTCCATCAGCCACGTGACCAGGTCGGCGCCGTAGCACCCGAAATCCATCAGGACGCCCCCGCCGTTCAGCACGGGATCGGTGAGCCACGCCATGAAGAAGGGCGTGCACCAGGGCGCCGGGCCGGGGTGGCCGTCGCGGACCACGATCTTGCGCAGTTCCCCGATGGCGTGCTGTCCGTGCACAAGAGCGTAGGCGCTCTGCGTGCTCGGGTACCATGTGGTCTCGTAGTTCACAATGACCTGGATGCCGCCCCTGCCGGAGGCCTCGGCCATCGCCCGGGCGTCGTCCAGGCTGACAGCCATGGGCTTTTCCATCATCACGTCGATGCCCAGCGGCGCGCACGTCTCCACGACCCGGCGGTGATCGAACGTCGACGTGAAGGTGGCGACCGCCTGCACGCCGGTCCTGGCGCGCAGCGCCTCGATGCTCGGGAAGAACAGGTCCGCGCCCAGGTGAAAACGCTCCGCTATCTGGGCCACCAGCTCCCTGTTGGTCTCGACGATGCCGACCAGCTGGACGTCCCGGCGGCCCGCCAGCTCCGGGATGAACGACCTGACATGATCGTGGACGAGTCCGACGATACCCAGGCGCACCGGCCCGGCGCCTTCCTGGGGCCTGGCGCAGGCCGCCGCGATGCAGAAGAGGGGTATCAAGAGGGGCTTCTTCATGATTTTCGGGGAAACCGGTAGAGAAAAACGGTTGCGGCGTCCATGCTCTTGCAATTGAAGGGGACGAATGAGCCCTGGCCCCACAAGGATCGGCGCGGCGTTGGCCGGCGCAACTCTGGCGGCCTCGCTTGCCGCGTCTCTTTCGGGCGCCTCGGCGTTCGGCCAGGCCCCTGCGCCGCCCGAGACGGACTCCTCGTTCATCGACGCCTCCGGAACGGCGCACGTCACCCGGGTCGTTCCGGTGCCTTCGACGATCAGCCCGGAGGCGCAGCGGATGGTGGCCCGCTCGTATCCCGACGTCGCCTCCGCCGACACCCTGGCGGAGCAGCGCGCAAAGGTCGACGCGTGGCAATCCGGGGCGGCCGCGCAGGCGCTTTCCCTCTATCCGGTCAACATCGTCAGCTCCACCTTGGCCGGGGTTCCCGTGCGGGTGGTCACACCGCTGTCGATTCCCGAGGCAAAGGCGCACCGCGTCCTGATGAACGTCCACGGGGGCGGGTTCAGGGTCGACTCCGGTTCCTTCACCGAGTCCATACCGATCGCCAACCTGACCCAGACCCGGGTCGTGTCCGTGCTGTATCGGCTCGCGCCCGAGCACCCGTTTCCCGCCGCCGTCGACGACGGGGTCGCCGTCTACAGGGAGCTCCTGAGGAACTACGAGCCGCGCAGCATCGGCCTTTACGGCACCTCCGCCGGCGCGATCCTGACCGCCGAGATCTCCGTCAGGCTCCGGCAGCTGGGCCTGCCGCTCCCCGCCGCGCTCGGCATATTCTCGGGAACCGGGGACCTGAGCCAGCCCGGCGACTCGCAGAGCTTCTTCGCGCTCCATGGGCTGGCCGGGCACCTCGACATGCCGGGCGCGTCCGCGAACGCCGACTACGCGGGCTCAACGGACCGAAGGGACCCCGTGCTCTCGCCCATCTATGCGGACCTCAGAGGGATGCCGCCCGCCTTGTTTGTCACGAGCACGAGGGACCTGCTGCTCAGCGGCACCGTCAACCTGCACCGGGCCTTCATTCGCGCCGGGGTTGACGCCCGGCTGGTCGTCTTCGAGGCGCTGCACCACACGTTCTGGGGCGATCCCACGCTGCCCGAGTCGAAGGAGGTCCACCAGATGATGGCGGACTTCTTCAACGAGCGCCTTGGCGCCGCGTCATCGGGCAAGGCCGGCGGCCCGACCCGGTAGGCCGGCGGGCGCCGGTTGAACTTTAGGGTCGATCCGGAAACCCGGGCGCATATCTTCGGCGGGCCATGATCCGTATCCTGCCCGCTTGGCTCCGCGCACCCGCGCGGCTCGCGCATGCCGCCGCCGCCCTTGCTCTGGCCCCCGCCCTGGGGTCCGCGCTCGGGCAGGAACCCGAGCCCGTCGACCGGCCGTACCCGGGCACGCTCACGCTCAAGGTCGACGTCTCGTATCCGGCCCAGGGGATATTCCGGGTGCACGAGGCAATCCCCGCCGGCCCCGGGCCGCTCGCGCTGCACTACCCCAAGTGGATTCCCGGCACGCATGCGCCGATCGGCCAGCTTGCCGGCGTGGCCGGCGTCGTCATCACGGCGGGCGGCGAGCGCGTCGCGTGGGGCCGCGACCTGGCCGACATGTTCACGCTGCACCTCGACGTCCCCGCGGGCGCGAACGCGGTGGAGGTCGACTTCCAGTTTCTCTCGCCGACTGGCGGCGTGGGGGTCTCAGAGACGACCAAGCACGTCGATCTCCAGTGGTGGAACGTGGCGTTCTATCCGGCGGGTTACTTTGTCGGGCGAATCCCGGTCGCGCCGAGCGTGGTGCTGCCCGCGGGATGGGGCTACGCCACTTCCCTTGAGCCGGTGCGCGAGGCCGGCGGCAGGGTCGATTTCAAGGCCGTCAGCCTCGAGGAGCTGGTGGACTCGCCCGTGATTGCCGGGGCCAATTTCAGGCGCGTGGACCTTGCCCCGAACGCGCCACAGCCCGTGCACCTGGACATCGTCTCGGATCGTCCGGAGAACCTCGCGATCACGGCCGCGCAGCTCGCGGGCCATTCGGCGCTCGTCGCGCAGGCCGGCGCGCTTTTCGGCGGGCGCCACTACGGGCACTACGACTTCCTCCTGACGCTCTCCGAGAGCACGACCCACGGGGGCCTCGAGAACCACCAGTCGAGCGACGACCGGCTCTTCCCGGACTACTTCACGGATCCGGACTCGTACCTGTACAGCGCAGGCCTGATGCCCCACGAGTACGTCCACTCCTGGAACGGCAAGTACCGCCGCCCCGCCGACCTCTGGACGCCCGACTTCAACCACGCGCCGATGAGGGACGACCTGCTGTGGGTCTACGAGGGCCTGACGGAGTATTTCGGCGAGGTGCTCACGGCGCGCTCCGGCCTCTGGACCCCGGAGCAGTTCCGCAACCACCTGGCCGGCCTAGCCGAGGGCATGTCGCTGGTCACCGGCCGCGCGTGGCGCCCGCTTCAGGACACGGCCGACGGGGCGCAGATCGCCTCCACCGCCGGCGCCGCCTGGCAGAATTACCGGCGCTCGCGCGACTACTACGACGAGGGGGTGCTGGTCTGGCTCGACGTCGACACGACGATTCGCGAGCGCAGCGGCGGCGCCCGCTCGATGGACGACTTCGCGCGCGCGTTCTACGGCGGGAGCGACGGCGGGCGCGCGGTCTCAACCTACACGTTCGACGACGTCGTTGCGGCGCTTGGCAGGGTCCAGCCGCTCGACTGGGCCGCATTCCTGCGCAGGCGCCTCGACTCTACCGACCCCGCCGCCCCGCTCGGCGGCGTCACCCGCGGCGGCTGGAAGCTCGCGTTCTCCGACGAGCCGACGGACACCTTCAAGGCGCGCGAAAAGGTGGGCAAGCGCGTGGACCTGCTGGGCTCGATCGGCTTCTCGGTCGACGCGGGCGACAATGCCGGCGCGATCACCGACGTGCTGTGGCAGGGCGAGGCCTTCAACGCCGGCCTTGCGCCCGGGATGAAGCTCATCGCCGTCAACGGCGAGAAGTATTCCGGCAAGGTCCTGAAGGACGCCATCAGGGCGGCAGGGGCGGGCGTGGCGCCCATCGAGCTGATCGTCCAGAGCGGAGACGCGTTCAGCACGGTGGCGATAAGCTATCACGGCGGCCTGAGATACCCGCGCCTCGAGCGGATCGAGAATGCTCCCGACCGGCTCGGCGACATAACGAGGCCGCGGACCTGACCGGGCCCGCGCGCGCGGGCCGCTCAGAACAGTTGGGCGGTGTTCCTCGGGTCCTCGAGCTGCGCCTCGAACCGCGGGTCCCCCTTCAGCGCGGTAAGCATCGGGTCGCGCCGCAGGCTGTGGATGTCGGCCCTGCTGGGTATGCTCAGCAGGCGGGCGAGTTCATCGAGCGCGCGGTCCTTGTCGCCGGTCCACGCGTAGACTTCGGCGAGATAATAGCTCAGGTTCGGCGCGTCGATCGTGTCGCGCGTCTCGGGCAGAAGCTCCACGCCCCGGCGGGCCAGGCGCACCGCCTCCTCATTGTGGCCGAGCAGCGCCTCCATCTCCCCGAGAACCCCGTACAGCCGCGAGTTGGCCGGCTCGCGCTCGATCCGTGCCCTAAGGTCCGAGGGGAAATCGGCGAGCCGCGCCCGCGCGGCGGGCAAGTCGCCGTGGGCCGCGTAGACCTCGGCCGCATTCAGGGCCTGGAACGCATGCTCGCCGCCGTCCTCGTCGAAGAAGGGCTGCAGCGCGTCGAGCCGCTTGAATTCGGCGTAGTCATCCTTCCAGGCCGCCAGGTTCCTGCGCCAGGTGATGACCCGGTGCGAATTCAACTCCTCGGGGGTGAGCCGGGCGAGCAGCGCGTCGGCCTCCTTGGTCGAGCCGGTGGCGTAGATGCAAAGCCACGAGAGGGAGATCTCCTCCCTCACATGCTGTTCCGGCAACATCGCGACCAGCCGCCGCTGCAGGGCGATCGCCTCGTCCCAGCGCCGGGCGTAGTCCATCGACTGAAGGAGGTTGCGCACGAAGCTGATGTTCCCGGGGTCGAGCTCCACCGCCCTGCGCAGCTGCACCAGCGACTCCGCCCAACGCCCCTGGCGGCGCAGGATGAGGCCGAGCGAGGAGGACACCGTCGGGTCATTCGGCTGGAGCCGGGCTAGCTTCTCGTACTGCTCGCTGGCGCGCGCGTAATCCCGGTAGGCGTAGTAGGCGTAGGTGCCGAGCGCGCGGATGACGTCCGGCGCATCGGGCGCAATCCGGACCGCGTTGCCCATGGCGGCGTCGGCCTTGGCGAGCCGCGCGGCCGTGTGGTCGATCTCCCAGAAGACGAACAGCGCGTCTATCTCCGCCAGCGAGCCCCAGGCCGTGGCGAAATTGGGGTCGGCGTCGACCGCCTGCCTGTAAAATTGCTCGGCCTGCCTGAGCGCGACGGGAGTGCCGGCGGGCGCGCGGTTGAACACGTCGCGCCCCTTGAGGAAGACCTCGTATGCGGCGAGGTTGTCCGTCGGGCGGCGCTCGAGCAGGGTCTTTTCCTGCGGCGAGAGCGCTGCCGCCAGCGCCCCGGCGATCTCCTGCGACAGCTCGGACTGGATCCCGAATATGTCCGTGGCGTCGCGGTCGTAGGCCTTGGCCCAGACATGCTCGTCCGTGCGCGCGTTGATCAGCTGGCCCGTCACCCGGACCTTGCCTCCGGCGCGGCGCACGCTGCCCTCTAGCACATAGGCCACGTGCAGCTCCGAACCAATCCGCCCGATGGTCTTTGTGGTCCCGCGGTACTGCATGACGGACGTGCGCGAGACGACGTGCAGGTCGCGGACCAGGGCGAGGTTCGTCAGGATGTCCTCGTGGATCCCGTCCGTGAAGAACGAGCTGTCCTTCTCCTCGCTCATGTTCTCGAACGGGAGGACGGCGATGCTCTTGTCGTTGACGGGCGCGGCGACGGGCGGCGCGGGCCCCGCCTCATTGGCGATGCCCGGGGGCGCGGGCCTTAGCACAAGCCAGCCGATGGCGGCGGCGGCAGCAACCAGCCCCACGGCGAGCCACCACGTGCGCGCCCGCGGGCCGGATGCCGGCGCCATCGGGCCCGGCTGGACGGCGTCGCCGCGGCCGGCCGCCGACGGCGCCCGCGGTCCCTCGAGAAGCCGCTTCACATGCTCGACAAACTGCGGCGAAGGCAGCGCTCCCGGCAGGCGCGTCCACTGCACGCGGCGAAACTCAACCGGGCATGCGGCGGCGGAATCCGGGGTGTCGTCCACCACGACGGGCACCAGGAATGGCACGCCCTCCATGAGGAGGTGCGTCTGCTCGACCGCCAGCTTCCACTCGAGCCGGAAATAGCCCTTGCCGCGCTCCTCCGTGTTCCGGGAGATTATCGGGATGAAGAGCGTGCATGCGTCTATCTGCCTGCGGATCTTCTGGTCCCAGGCGTCCCCGCCCCGGAGCTCGCTCTGGTCGAACCACACCTCCACGCCGTGGCTGCGCAGCGCCTCGGCAATGCGGCTGGCTGCTGCAGTATCCTCGCGCGCGTAGCTGAGAAAGACGGCGCGATTGGCCGCCGATGGAGAACTGGCCGGCATTGTCTGTGGACGCCACAGGATGGCGGCGGCATCGCCGTCGTGACGAGCACAATTCAATTGCCGGGCGCCGGAGGCGGGCGGGAGGGGCGAGCTGGCCCGTCGCCCCTTGAACTGCCGGGAGCCCGGCCCCAGAAAATGACCCCTGCCCCGACGCCCCATGGGAAGCTCCCCGCGCAAAGGCTGCGGCGCCGTGCTCCCCGCCCTGGAGGGACCTACCCACCCGTGCATGGAGTCTTCACCGGCCTGCTGGTCCGTCCACTGCCGGGTCCCGGAGCGCGAATACGCCAATCCCGGGCTGCGTGAAAGGGTGCGCCGCGCCGCGGTCGACGCATGCGCGGCCCAGCATCCGGGCCACCCGTCCGCGAAGAGCATCCAGTCCGTTGCGGCGCACGTGATGAGCCTCTTCCTCGTTCTCGAGGGCGGGGCGCCCGGCCAGGCCTTCGCCGTGATGGGCGAGGCCGCGAGGGCCAAGGGGCGCTTCCCGTGGCTGCAGCCCCCGGGTCCATGGGGTCCGTCACCGTCGTCGATCTCTGGAAGGCGCGGGATGCGGCCGGCCACGAGAAGGCCGCCAGGAAATGGGCGGAGTCGGCCTGGGCGGCATGGTCGCCCCCGGTCGCCAAGTGGCGCGACGGCCCGGCCGGCCCTATTGGGGGGCGACCTGCGGGCCCAGCGTTCCGTGGCCCTCAAGCCGGCCGTCGGCCCTCATGAAGGCGGCGCCGATTCCAGGATGCTCCGCGCAGAAGGCGGCAACTTCCAAATCGCTCATGACAAAGAACGCCGTCGAAAGGGCGTCGGCGACCGCGGCAAGCGGTGCGCGGGCCCAGGCGCGAAGCGTCCGGGCCGCCGGCCGGCCAATCCGCGGATCGACCAGGTGGGGGCCCTTGACCGCCAGCCCAGATCCGCTGAGCGCCGCATGCTCGAGCATGAGCTCGCGGCGGGCCCCACCGTCGCCGAGTCCTACCGGCCACCCGGCACCGGACGGCGGGGCGCCCAGCGCCAGCGCGGTGCTGCCGCCGCTGTTGAGGCAGGCCGAGTCGATCCCCCACTCGGCCAGCACGTCCGCCAGGCGGTCGAGGGCGTAGCCCTTGCCCACGGCCCCGAGGTCCAGGTCGAGGCGCGCCGCCTGCGAGGCCAGGACGTGCGCGGCCGGATCGAGGGTGAACGCGGGGGCGCCGTCCGGGAGCCCCGGCCGGCGCTCGGAGCCGTACGCCGGGTCGAAGGCGCGCCGCGTCGACTCCGCGACCCCGGCGGCGAGCAGGAGGCACTCAAGCGCGTCGTCGCCGATCACGAGCGTCCCCCCGAACGCGAGGCGGTTGGCGCGGGCGATGTCGCTCGACTCGACAAAACGGCTGAGCTCGCCCTCGAGCCGGTCGAGCTCCCGGAAGGCAGCCCCGGCCGCCTGCCGGGCGTAGGCTTCCTCCTGGCCGGCGACCGTGATCTCGAAGTGCGTCGCCATCGCCTCGTGGCGGAAGACGGCGCGGCTCATGAACGGGGGCGCCTCCACAGGGCCCAGCGCAGGCGCAGCATCTGCGCGGCGGGCCGCCACCACAGCCGGGCGAGGCCGTACTTGGAGCGGCCGCGGCGGCGCATATGATGGCGCACGGGCAGCTCGCCGACCCGGAATCCGGCGGCGGCCGCCAGGGCCGGGACAAACGCCTGGAGAAGCTCCATGGGCCGCATCGCCGCCCGGACCTCGCGGCGCATCGCTCGAAGCTGGCAGCCGGCGTCGTGGACGCTGTCGGCCAGGACGGCCCGCCGGACGCAGTTGGCCAGCCGCGACATCAGCCGGCGCAGCCAGCCGTCATGGCGGTCGACCCTCCAGCCGCAGACCAGGTCAAACCGGCCGCTCTCGACCAGGTCGAGCAGCGCCGGGAGGTCCCGGGGATCGTTCTGGCCGTCGCCGTCCATCGTGAGGATCCGCTCGCCCCTGGCATCCCGCAGGCCGGCCAGAAGGGCGGCCGCCTGGCCGGCGTGCGCCGGCAGGCGCAGCTCGCGGCAGGAGGGCCAGCGCGCGGACGCGGCGGCGATCTCGGCCCCGGTCGAGTCCGTGCTGCCGTCGTTCACCAGGATGATCTCGAAGGGATCACCGCGGGCGGCGAGGACCCCGTCCGCGCCGGCGACGACGTCCTCGATGTTCCCGGACTCGTTGTAGACGGGCACGACGAGGGAAACGCGCGGGCTCATGGCCGGGGCGTGAAGACGACGCAGACGAAGCCCGGCCGGAGGCCGAGGTAGGATTCGGCGTAGGCGCCGTGCAGGCGCGCGCGGACCTGGTCCGCGAGGCCGGCGGACGCGACGACCATGGCGCCGTCGCAGTCGGCGGGCGGCCGCGTCCAGTAGCCGACAGGGCCCAGGCCCCGGAAGTACCACGGCAGGGGCCAGTACTCCTCGCTGATCACGCGCACGGGCCCGGCCGGCGAGCGGCTGAGGGCGGCATCGGCCATGGCCCTGAATTTTAGGACATCCGGCGAACTGTGGACGTAGGCGTAGGGATTGCGCGCATCGGACGCGTAGGCCCGGCTGACGCGGTCCGCCTGGAAGGCCAGCAGCCCGAGCACCCCGAGGGCCGCGGCGGCCGCGGCCAGCCGGCCGGGCCCCGTCCGGGAAAGGGCGGCGAGGGCGCCGGCGGCCAGAAGCGAGAGCCCCGGGACAAGGTGGATGGCATGCCACGGGGTCTTGTAGGGCGTCGCCGACAGCGCGAGGAGGACCAAGCCCGAGTACGCGGCGGCCCAGCGCAGCAGCGGGTCGCCGCCCGCGAGCGCCACGCCGAGTCCGGCCAGGGCCAGGGCCGCGAACCCCGCCTGCTCGAACACGAGCCCGCCGGCGCGCTGCCACGCGAAGAGCCTCAGGAAGTACCCCCACGGCTTCTCGTGGCCGGTGTCCCCCGCGCGCAACCGCGCCGCCATGTCCCCGTAGGTCGCCAGCGCGTCGCGGATTCCCGCGGGGTGCGCGCCGAAGGACGAATAGAAGAGCGCCGCCACGGCCACGGCCGCCGCCGCGCCCGCAAGGCCGGCGCCCGCGAGGCCCCGCGCGACGGGCGGACCGCCCCGGCGGCGGGTGGCGAGCGCGGCCGCGAGCGCGGCAAGGGCGAACACGGGGGCGCTCGCCTTGGTCGCCTGCATCAGGCCCAGGCAGGCCCCGGCGGCCGCCGCCCAGCGGGCCCGTCCCGTGGACCACCACTGCCGGGCGCAGACGAAGGCTGCCAGCGCGAAGGCGCCGAGCAGCGTCTCCTGGATGAAGAAGCGGCTGTAGTAGACCGCCGGCGGGGACACCGCCAGGAACGCCGCCGCCGCCAGCGAGGGCCAGCGGCCGAGCGGGGCGGCGAGCAGGCCCAGGAGGAAGACCGAGGCGGCGCCGGCGAGCGCGGGGACCAGGCGCACGGTCACCTCGTCAAGGCTGGCGAGGGCGTGCTGCCCGCGGCACCAGGCCACGGGAAGCACCGCGTAGTAGAGCACGGGACCGTGGTGTTCGAGCGGGTCGAACGCATAGCGCCCGGACTCCAGCAGCTCGCCGGCCTTTACCGCCTGGTTGGCCTCGTCCGCGTGCATCGGGCGCGAGGCGAGGTCCCTGGCCCTCCACCAGAACGCCGCGAGGGTCAGCAGCGCCAGGGGCAGCCAGCGGGGGAGATTCTTGGGCATGGCGTAGGGGAGCACGCGCCACGCGCGGGGCCGTCAGTTCACGGGCTGGCCGTAAACCTCCACTTCGGTGTAATGGTTGAGCTCGTCGGAGGTGTTGCCGTTGCTGTAGAGGCGGACGTAGCGGGCGGTCGCGCCCTTCGCGTCGATCACCCGGCCCTTGTACGTCTCGACGTAGGCGTAGTCCGAGCCCTTGCCGAGGCCGTCCGAGTTGGTGTCGTCGTTGTTGAAGACCGTCGTGACGCCCGCCTTGAATTCCGGGTCGCTGGACAGCTGGACGACGACGGCGTGGTAGACGCGCGCCTCCGCGTGGAAGTGCCAGACCACGACGGCCGCCAGCCGCGCCGGGGCGCCGAGGTCGATCTGCACCCACTGCACCCCCGGCCCGAGCTCGACGTACGTGCCCTCGACGCCCGACTTGTCGCCATCGGTGACGTAGGCGAGCTCGCCGATCACCGGCATCGAGTCGCTTGAGGTGACGGGCTTGTTGCGCGAGAGAAGCGCGGTCGCGGCGGGCACCATGAGCGCCGGGCGGTTGGCCGCCTGCACCGGCTCCAGGTTCGACACCTTGATGGGCCGCGGCGTGCCGACGAAAAGCGGCTTGGGCAGCTCCACCTTGAGCGGGACCATGTCGTCGGCGCGGGCGGCGGCTAGGGAGACCAGGGCGATTAGGGCGGCGAGGAGGCGGGTCATGGCGGAGTGTATTAGGCGGTGAAGTCTTCGGGAGCGAAGGCGAGCATCTTGCGCGCGGCGACGGCCTCGTTCACCTTGAGCACCGTCACCGCCGTGGCAAGGGCCACCTCGCCGGGGCAGTGCAGGGCCGTCTTGCCCCGGATCGCGTCGAAGAAATTCTCGAGGTGGGGCTGGTGGATGGGCTTGTCGAGCGTGACCGGCATGTCCCAGGCGGACAGCTCGGCGGTCTCGCGCACGTCGACCACCGACGACGGGCTGGACAGGCCGGGCACGCGCGGCCGCGGCTTCTCCCAGGGCCTGACCGGCAGGGGCGCCCCCTCCCCGGAGCCCGGCCGGACGATAAGGCCCTTCGCCAGCCATTCGTCCCATTCCGGGGCCCGGGCCTCTCGGTAGAGCTTCGTGTACTTCGGGTTCTCGGACATCTTGAGCGAGCCCTCGTCCCCCATGAAGTACTCGAAGTACCCGCCGCCGGCGCTGGTGGTGGTCAGCACCTGGTAGGTCGAGCGGACGGTCCCGGCGGGCGTCGGGAACTCGTAGATCGCGATCACGTTGTCATACCACTCGTGGTTCGGGTAGTAGTCGCGCCCGCCGCCGGCGATCACGGAGACCGGGTTCGCGCCGAGCATCCAGTTGAAGACGTCAATCTGGTGGGCGCCGAGGTCCGAGATGACGCCTCCGGAATACCTCTTGAACCAGCGCCAGTTACGGAACTCGTGCATGTTGGCGAAGCCGTACTTGTGAAGGACGGCCTCCGAAAGGCCCTGGCCCGACGGGTAGCCCAGGTCCTCGGTGACGGCCCGGTTCCACTGCGCGGCCCCGTTGGTGACCCGGCCGAGGAGCCGCGCCTCGCGCAGGATCCGGTCGTGGGCGTAGATGTAGCGCGGATTGCTGCGGCGCTGGTGGCCGATCTGCAGGAGGCGGCCCGCCTCCCTCGCGGTGCGCACCATGGAGCGCGCGCCCTCGGCGGTGTTGGACATGAGCTTCTCACAGTAGACGTGCTTGCCGGCCTTGAGCGCCGCGTTCGTGTGCTCCGCGTGCATGAAGTCCGGCGTCGCCACGATGACCGCGTCCAGGTCGGGGGTGGCGGCCAGCATCTCCCGGTAGTCCTCGAACGGCACGGGGTCGTGGCCGAACTTCTTGAGCAGGCGCTCGCCGTACCTGCGGTTGTAGGGCCAGATGTCGCAGACCGCGCGGAAACGGATGTCGGGTATCTTGAACGCGGCGTTGAGGAGGACGCGTCCCTGTTCGCCGCAGCCGATCAGCGCGAGGTTGAGGCTCCCGCCGCCCCCGCCGGCGGGCGCGGAGCGCGCGAGGTACGGGGCGGCGAAGAGCGCGGCGCCCAGCTTGGCGCCGGTGGCGAGGAAGTCGCGGCGGGTGAACCCGGGGAGCGTCGGAGTCGGCATGGTGACGGGGCCGTCCGGCCTACCCGCGGCGGTCGCGACAGAGCGCAAAGCGGTCGTGGCGCACGAGCAGGAGGGCCCCGGCGATCATGATGACGTGGACGCCCAGCCAGGCCACGCCCTCGTTCTCCTGCACCGCCATGAGCCCGAACGAGAGGGCGACGTACAGCAGCCCGGTCAGGAACAGGGTCGCGCGCGACTTGACGCCCAGCAGGAGCGCGGCCCCGAGGAGCAGCAGCAGGTAGCCGAGCGACTCCGCGAAGAGGCGCGTCGCCCAGAGGGGCAGGAACGAGGCGCCGGTGATGCCCTGCGCCATCCTCTTCATGTTCTCGTAGTAGTTGGCGAACGAGTACCTGCCGTTGCTCTCGAACTTCTCGAGGCCCTCGAGCAGGGTGCGCAGGCCGAGGAACAGGCGCAGGATGAGGAAGGCCGCGGTGTACTCGAATCGCGGGGCCGCGGGGGGGGAGGAAGTGGGATCGCTCATGGTGATTCGGGGGCGCTCGCGGTCACACGCCGAAGCCGGGGCGGTAGTGGCTCGCGACGAATTCGTTGGCGGAGGCCAGGTTCGTCACCTTCATGGCGGCGGAGTCCCACTCGATCCGGCGGTCGGCGCGAAGCGCGATGTTGCCGATGAGGACGCTCTCGGTCAGGCGGGACGAGTACTCGAAATTCGACCCGGCGGGCACGCCGCCCTTGCAGGCGCGCAGCCACTCCGCGAAATGCCCCCCGACCACGCGCGGGATCGTCTTCGGCGGGAGCGTGGGAGCCAGCTCCTTCATCTTCGCCTCGGGGATGATCCTGATGCTGTCGTAATACGTGTCGGCGAGGACGGTTGCCTTGGACCCGATGAGCAGCGTGCCGTTGTCCTGCAGCTTGCGCGCCTCCTCGAGCTCCGGCGGACGCGCCGGCATCAGCCCCCCGTCGTGCCAGGTCCATTTGACCGGCGGCATGCTTCCCCGGGCGGGGAAGTGCAGGCGGATGACCGACGCGGTCGGGGCGCTGACCTCGGTCTGGTGCGCGCATATCGGCTCGACCGCGGTCGGGGCGGTCAGGCCGAGCGCCCAGTACGCGCCGTCCATGATGTGGCAGCCCATGTCGCCGAGAGAGCCCGTGCCGAAGTCCCAGAAGCCGCGCCACGCGAAGGGCAGGTAGGCCGGATCGTACTCGCGGGGCTGGGCGACGCCCAGCCAGAGGTCCCAGCTCAGCGTCGGCTGCACCACGGGCATCATCTTGGTGTGGTCGGGCGCATTCAGGCCCTGGGGCCAGATCGGCCGGTCGGTCCAGCTGTGCACCTCGCGCACGTCGCCGAGCACGCCGGCGTCGACCCA
>Ga0209415_10013235_pt1 | contig 13629 bp, 13 predicted proteins | sample PeaSoiSIISIP2007_FD_187696 | JGI IMG/M metagenome (GOLD analysis project Ga0209415, IMG submission 187696) | Peat soil microbial communities from Weissenstadt, Germany - SII-SIP-2007 (SPAdes) (version 2) | ecosystem: Environmental > Terrestrial > Soil > Wetlands > Peat | place: Germany... | reverse complement strand
TAATTTCAAAGTGTGGAGATCGCCGTGCGCGACTTCGCGGCCGTGATCCATGATGAGAATGTCGTCGCAGAGCTGCTCCGCTTCGCTCAGAATCTGCGTCGTGAGCACGATGGTGCGGCCGGCGTGCGCGTCGTCTCGCAGGTAAGACATCACGGCGCGCTTCATGTTCGGATCCATGCCTGTGGAGAATTCGTCGAGAAAGAGGATCGGCGTGCGCGCCAGAAACGCTTTGGCGACTTGCAGTCGCCGCCGCTGCCCTCCGCTTAAATCGATCGCCTTGGAATCCGCCAAGTCCGAGATCTCGAATCGTTCGAGAATCTCGGAGATGCGCTGCGGGAGAGTAGCGAGATCCAGGCCCTGGAAGCGACCGTAGGTCAACAGATTATCGCGGACGCTGAGAAAGAGTTCGACGGCGGTCTCCTGAAGCACGCTCGCGATGCGGCGCCGCACTTCGAGCGGCTGTCGCGCAACATCGCAGCCCAGCACGCGCGCCGCGCCGGAGGTGGGGCGCAGCAACGTGGTGAGCATTTTGAGAAGCGTCGTCTTGCCGGCGCCGTTCGGCCCGAGCAGGCCAAAAATCGCTCCCTTCGCGACGCGGAAGTTCATGCCATCTACGGCGCGCACGGGAGGCAGCCGCCGCGGGTGGAAGACCTTATCCAGATTCTCGACTTCGATCGCGAATTCGCTCATGGAGAACGTGCCCCGTCAGATTGCTGGAGGCCTCGACCACCAAAGTGAGGCAAGTGCAATCATGGCCCAGAGCACGTAGCCAACCCAACGCAGCCATGAGTTACGAGAGCGGAGGGCTTCTGCGAGAACGAAGAACACTGATACCAGAGAAGCGGCCAGAGCCATGGCACCGATACTAGCGGCGCGCTGACGTCCCATATCAGCTGTGGTCGAAGAAATGCCCAGAAGCGCCGCGTACAGAAAACTCCAGTACTTCCCGCCGAGCAGGTTAGCGATGCTGATAGTCAAGGCGCAGGTCAGCAATCCAGCCAGAAATGTGAAAAACAATCGTTTCATAAAGGCCACGCGCATTCGTCACCTTAGGCTACAACTGGAAATTCAGCGCGTCCACCTGCGTCATCACTAAGCCTCCAAGCAATGGTCCCGCTGACCAAATTGGCCGAAAGTATCGCTGCGGCTACAAGTTCAGAAAATTCTGGAGAAGTTGCATGCCTACGTCGGTGAGCACGGATTCCGGATGAAATTGCACGCCCTCCAGGCGCAATTTGCGGCTGCGCAGGCCCATGATGATTCCGTCTGACGTGTGGGCGGAAATTTCTAGCTCCTTGGGCAGGCTTTTGCGTTCCACGATTAGGGAATGGTAGCGAGTAGCTACGAAATCTTGCGGCAGTTTGCGGAAGATTGTCTTGCCGTCGTGGTGGATGCGGCTGGTCTTGCCGTGCATGAGTTTCGGGGCGCGGATTACTTTGCCGCCCAGGGCGTGGCCAATGGCCTGGTGGCCGAGGCAAACGCCCAGGATCGGGAGTTTGCCTGCGAATCGGCGGATTACATCAATGCAGATTCCGGCGTCTTGCGGCGTGCCCGGGCCGGGAGAAATCACGATGCGTTGGGGCTTCATTTCGGCGATTTGGTCCAGGGTAATTTTGTCGTTGCGGCGGACTTCTAGTTTTTCGCCTAGTTGGCCCAGGAATTGGGCCAGGTTGTAGGTGAAGGAATCGTAGTTGTCGATTAGGAGAATCATGGGCGTCACAGGCGCGATCGTTGCGTTTTGAGTTTGTGTCGCCCCTCCGGGGCTTAGCGTAATTCTTTCTACGTACCCAGCGCTTCCGCCCTGGGCCTGCCTACCGGCAGGCTAAATTGTTCCGCCCCTCCGGGGCTCCCGTACTACAGATGTTCTGCGCCACGCTTCTTTACGCGCTACTTTTTCTTCGTTTTCTTTATCCTAGAGGGCGGGCGTTTGCGCGTCCGCATCGCGCCGCCGCTGTGCGCTGTTTCCAGAGCACGTAACATCGCGCCTTGCTTGTTCAGCGTTTCCTGATACTCGCGCGCGGGCACGGAATCGGCCACCAATCCTGCGCCTGCCTGAATGTAGGCCACTCCCTTCTTGATGATGGCGGTGCGAATCGCGATGCAGGAATCGAGATTGCCGGAAAAATCTAAATAGAGAATCGCTCCGCCATAGATGCCGCGGCGCGTAGGCTCCAGCTCGTCGATAATTTCCATGGCCCGGACTTTCGGCGCGCCGGTGAGCGTCCCCGCAGGAAAACACGCGGCTAGAGCGTCGAAGCAATCGACATCCGGACGCAAGCGGCCGCTCAGCGAGGAAACCAGATGCATGATGTGCGAGTAGCGCTCGACGAACATCAGCCGCTCCACTTTCACTGTGCCGTAGGCGCAGAAGCGGCCCAGATCGTTGCGGCCGAGGTCCACCAGCATGATGTGTTCGGCGCGCTCTTTGGGATCGGCTAACATCTCGGCTTCGAGCTGCCGGTCTTCTTTTTCGTCGCGGCTGCGGGGACGCGAGCCTGCGATGGGCCGATAGAATGCTTCGCGGCCCTGCACTTTGACGAGCATCTCCGGCGAACTGCCGACGACGGCAGTATCGCCGAGTTTCAGAAAATACATGTAGGGAGAAGGATTCACGGCTCGCAGGGCGCGATAGACCTCGAAGGGATCGGCGTCGGTCCGCGCGGACGAGCGGCGGCTGACGACGACTTGAAAAATGTCCCCGGCGCGAACGTACTTTTTCGCTTTGCGCACGGCGTCCATGTAACGCGCGCGCGACATTGTGGATTCAAATTTCAAGGGCGGCCGCCACCGCGCAATCGGACGCTCGGCGGGCAGCGGCTGATCGAGCGCGTGGCGTGTGGCTTCGATTTCGCGGACGGCGGCTTGATACTTCGCGTGCAGGCTCCCTTCGCCTTCGGTGAAGACGTTGCGCACGATCCAGATGCGATGCTGGACGTGGTCAAACGCGACCAAACCGAGGAAAAACATCATCACGGCGTCGTCGGTGCCGGTGTCGTCGCGGCCGGTGTCCGGGATGCGCTCGAAGAGACGCACCATGTCGTACGAAAAATATCCGATGGCGCCCGCGACCAACGGCGGCAATCCCGGCACGCGCACCGGCTTGTACCGCTCCACGCGGTGGCGAAGATAATCGAGCGGGTTCGCCTGCACCCAGGAGGTGCGATCCTCGCCCTCGAGCACGCAGGCGCCGCGCACGTAGCGAAACACCTCCACGGGGTTCGCGCCGACGAACGTGTAGCGCGCAACTTTCTCGCCGCCCTCGACGCTTTCGAGCAAGCACGCGTAACGCGCCTGACGCGCAAGACGCAGATAGGCGGAAACCGGCGTCAGCAAATCCGCGGTGAACGTCTCGTAAACGGGCACCAGATTTCCCCGGCGCGCCAGCTTCTCAAACGTTTTGAAATCAGGCTCGATCATAGAATTCGTCCACTTTCGTCCCGGGCAATTCCCGCTCCGTTCCAGTTGCTTCGCGCGCAAGAAAAAAGCCGCGATCCGTATCCGGAATCGCGGCCCGTCTGGGAACTTGCTCGGCGCTGCCCTGCTACCGGCTCACTTCATCCGCGCGCAAACCCATCCGGTCCGCTTCCCCGCCACCAGGAGAAACGCCAAGAAAAGCCGAGAGTGCGCGCGTGAGACATTTTAAATTTCCAAGTCGCCGAAGAACAAAGTTTAGGGGCGCACTCCGGGAGTGTCAATCTCAATTTTCCGCGCGCGGAATTCAAGCGTGCGCGCGTTCTTCGCGGGCCAGCGCGCGTTGCACGGCGCTTCGCATGGCGGCCTCCGGAGCGCGAAGACCGGTCCAAATTTCCCACTGCGCGGCGCCTTGGGCGACGAACATGTCCACGCCGGTGATTGTCTCGATGCCCTTTTGCCTCGCCAGTTGCAGAAATCTCGTGACGCGCGGCCGGTAAATCATGTCCATGACGATGCGGCAATTCATCTCCGCGGCGGAAAGCGGGGATGCGTCGCCGGGGCGCAATCCGAGCGGCGTGCAATTGACGATGGCGTCGAAGAACTCGCCGCGAACGCGTTTGCGCGCGATGGCTTCTCCGCCCACCGCGCGCGCAAGCAGCACGGCGCGTTGCGGTCTGCGGGCGCAGATGGAAACGATCGCCCCGGCGCGTGCCAGCGCGAATGCCGCCGCGCGCGCCGCTCCTCCCGCTCCCAACAGCAAGACGCGGCAGCCTGCCAGGCGCACATGCCGCTCGACCGCTCGCAGCACCGCGACGTAATCGGTGTTGTAACCGAACAGCTTGCCGCCGGAACGCACCACCACCGTATTCACTGCGCCGATGTCCCGCGCCAGCGGATCGCAATCGTCGAGACAACGAAGAATTCCCTCTTTGTGCGGCAGCGTGATGCTGAAACCGGAAATTCCCAGCGGTCCGACGGCCTCGAGGAAATCGCGCAGATCGAGCACGCGAAACGGCACGTAGACGGCATCGATGCGCCGCGCTTGGAACGCCTTGTTCTGCATCAACGGCGAGAGCGAATGTGCGATGGGATCACCGATCACTCCATAAACGCGCGAGCGGCGCGTGAGCTTGTCGGCGCGATACAGTTCCGTCATTTCCTCAAGCGAAGTTTGCCCCGGCGCGGTCGGCGTCGCGACGGGCGCATACGCCAGCGCGCTGCCAGCACGCAACGCGAGAATGCGCGCGGCGACGCCCATCCCCCCCATGGGCACAATCACGCGATCACGCCGGACGCGAGCCAGATCGAGAACTCGCACGGCATCTCGAATGTCATGGCAGTGCGTGGCAATCTTGATGGCGTCGTGCGGCGCGCGATCGAGCTGGCGCGCGACGCCGTTCAGATTTGCCGGCGTCCGCCGGAAATCGTGATACGAAAGCAGGACGCGCGCGGGGCGGAGATCGCGCTTGAGTTGGCGTTGCGGCCAGTGCGCCAGCGCCTCAATCTCGATATCGCACCACCGGCAACCGGCGCGCACGGCAGCAACGAGCACTTCGCGCTGCGCGGCGGGCGATCCGCCGAACAAACCACCGCCGCGACGCGAACGGAAAGTCGCAATCAGTGTCGCGCGGGGACGCAATCTCCCCAATCTGGCCAGAAACGCCGCGCGCTCGCTCGCATTGCGCAGGTAATCGAGCCGCAGCTCGACCGTTCGCGTCTGCCGCAGAGCTTTCCGGAGCGCGCGTTCCATTTCCCGGGCCGTTGGCGCCGCCACAACTCCGCAAATGCGACCGTCTCGAAACAATCTCCCTCCCGTCAAACTCGCTCTAACTCAAGGAAAACCAAGGGTAGTACCATGCGGTATCGAATGTGTAAAGCGGGCCCGCCTCCATTCTTGACCCCATCCGGCCCCTTTGTTAGCGTGGCTGGGAAAGAGATTGCCCGGGTCGTGTGTACTCCCCGGCGGTTTTAGGAGCATCCAAAATGAGCCAACGCATCGTCTCCCGGTGTCTCAAACTGGGGATAACCCTAGTCCTTGCAAGCGGATGGGCCCATGCCCAGTCGAATCCGACGGCGCCTTCCGTCGCGGATATGTATTGTTCGGGGATCTTTACATCGGACCATGTCCCGCACGACATCTTCGTGATCGCACCGGAAGAGTCGGGACACCGGATTGCCGCTGAAGAGCCCGACTTGGTGCACATCAACAAGGGGTCGCGCGATGGCGTCAAGGTGGGAGATGAGTTCCTAGTGAGCCGGCCGATGCACGAGACCGTCGGTATCCCTTGGTTTAAGTGGCAACCGGGAATTCTGAAAGCGATGGGCAACGCGTACGAGGACGTGGGCCGCATTCGCGTCGTGAGCGTGCAGGAGAAGACCGCCACTGCCCAAGTCGTTCATTCGTGCAGCTACATGGACCGCGACGATATCGTGCAGCCATTCGTCGAGCGTCTTGCGCCGCCGTTCCATGACGACACCCATTTCGATATCTTCGCTCCGCCGAGCGGAAAGCCCGTGGCCATGGTCGCCGCGATCGAACAATTTGGCCAGATAGCCGGACTGGATATGACGGTTTACATCAATCTGGGCAGCAAGCAAGGCGTCCACGTCGGTGATTATTTCCGAGTGTTTCGCTATCAGGGCCCGACTTCAGACACCGTCTATACGGACCGGGGAACGAATTACACCGTCTATGGCTTTGGGAGCGACCCGGTCCACTACACCTGGAAAGATCTGCCGCGCGAAATCCTCGGCGAAGGCATCGTCGTGCGCGTAGGGCCGAATTCGTCCACGGTCATCCTTACGCACACCCGCCGCGAAATTTTCGCCGGAGATTACGCGGAAGTCGAGTAGCACGCCACATGGCGCAGGCCGGATATTGACAGAAGGCTCCAAGCCCCCATAGGGCCAGGAGCCTTCTTCGTTTTGAACGTGAATCAAATTTTGGTGCGGCTCTCGCCGCCGCCCGCGCTCTCATCGTCGCCTTCCGCGAAGACTTCCGCCGAGAAAGCGTAAACGTGCGTGTCCGCATCTTTCCAGGCGTCGGCCGGGAGCCCGGCCTTTTGACAGGTCTCCGCGAGGAAGCGTTCGCGCGCCCAGTTGCGTTCGGTCGCGACTTGCGGGAGCAGCAACCCCTTCGCGACTCCGCGCTCCACGACGAGCCCATCCCGTCCGATTTCGATGGACTCTGGCGCGATTCTCCGCAGCGGGGTCAGCACGGATATTTCGATCGTAACCCGCGAAACCTCTTCAGGCCGCAGCGGGCGAAACCGCGTATCGTGTCGCGCGGAGGCAATCGCGCATCGCACCACGACGTCTCCCAGCGGTTCGTCCGCCTCGATGTGCCCTACGCAACCCATGAGGCGGCCCTCGAGGCGCAGCGTGACAAACGCGCCTGCGGGCTTCGCAAGCTCGCCTTGGACGGGAGTAAGTGCGGGAATTCGGCCGTGCGCCACCGCCTCGACGATTGCCTCGCGCGCGCGGCGCAATAACTCGCGGCGGTCTTCACTGGAACGTGGCGACATCCTGCGGCTTCTTCAATTGCCCCTTCGACTGCGCCTCGAGAACGCGTAGCTTCCGCCTCTGCTTCACGCGGTCGTCGAGCTGTCCCCAGAACCTCTTGAAATACTGGACGGCAGAAGCGATCGCGCTGATGACCACCAGCCAAAGCAGCACCGTGCCCAAGGGACGGAAATGTTCGTGCTTCGCGCCCATGATGATTGCTGACGCCGCAATCACCTGAAGGACCATCTTCGTTTTTCCGAGCGCCGATGCCGGGATCGTAAATCCTTCCGTGGATGCGATATTTCGCAGACCCATCACCGTGATTTCCCGGCCGATGATGATCACCACCATCCAGCCGGGCGCCAAATGCATCTCCACCAGCGAGATAAACGCCGCGGAAATCAGCAGCTTGTCCGCAACGGGATCGAGCAAAATGCCCAGCGTGGTCACCTGATCGCGGCGGCGGGCGTAAAAGCCGTCGGCCCAATCCGTCGCCGCGGCCATCAGCAGGATCGACGTCCCGAAAACCGCGAAATTGATGTGGATGCCGAAGAAAACCACGTTCGGCTCGCGCGTCAAAAGAACGACGACCAAGAGGGGCACAAAGAAAATCCGAAGGATCGTTAAGCTATTCGGCAGGTTCATCCAGCACCCGGGCGGCCCAGTGCCCAATGGAGTGCGACAATCCACGAGGCAGTGCCACTATAGCCCCCGCCTGCCGTTCCGTCAACGGTCGAAGGCCTACGCGATAGCTCAAAAAGCGACCTCGGTAAAGGTAACCAGCACGCCACAGAGTTGCACCAAACCTGTGCAAATCAAATCACGCCGTCTACGTGTTCGCCGGGATGCCAGCGAGTGAAGATGGCAGATGAACTGGCCAGCAACTCTTTTCTGTTCAATAGGTTATACGGATTTTAAGGATCTCCGCTGCCTTGGGAGTTCACCAGAATGCCTGGGCCCTCGCTCCTACGGAAAACCATTTCCACACGATTTCCACTGTCGGCATCTCCATGATTTCAATGAGGATAGGGAGATTGCCTGGCGCGGAAACGACGGGAAAAGCTACGCTCTTATCGGCCCGCGCACAAGCCGAGCCGGCAGCGTGATCAATGCGCGAATCAAATCGAAGACGCCGTCAACCGCGATGCCAACCAAGCGAAATGGCAGGAGCAGAACCCAAACAATCGGGTACAGCAGCAACGCCAGAAGCGCCAGCGGCCAGCAGATCGCCAGCAGGATGCACCACAGCAGGAATTTCACCATGTCCGTTCTCCACCTCACTGAAGATACGCTGCGGACCTGCAAAAAAGTTCCGTAACACGCGCCGCATGAATGGGGCATCAAGCCGAACGAATCGCCGGCCACAATTGCAATCGCCGCGCTATGGACTCCGGCAGCTCCGCTTCGAGCGCGATGTACGAGCGCTCCACGCGCGTCTTAATCACACGGCCGAAACCGTGCACCAAAGCGATGGTGCGGCCGTCCGAAAGTGGCAGCCGAAGATTGAGCCGCACCATGGGATCGACCGGCACAAGCTCATCGATCTTCATCAACAGCTTTTCGAGTCCCGCCCCCGTGAGCGCGGACACCGGCAATTTGCCGTTCGAGTCGCCGAGTCCGCGGACTTCTTCCGGCGAAAGGCGGTCGATCTTGTTGAGGACGCGCAGCATGAGCCGGTCCTTCACGCCCAGGTCGGCGAGAATTTTTTCGACTTCCGAATCTTGTTCCGCGTTGTTCGGATCCGAGACGTCGGTGACGTGGAGAATCAGCGACGCCTCCTGCACCTCTTCGAGCGTCGCGCGAAACGCCGCGATCAAGCCCGGCGGCAAATCGCGAATGAATCCGACCGTGTCCGAGAGCAGCACGCGCCGCCCCGAAGGCAGGCGAACTCCGCGAATCGTAGGGTCTAGAGTCGCAAACATTTTCGACGAAACGAAAACGTCCGAATGCGCGAGCGCGTTGAACAATGTGGACTTGCCGGCGTTCGTGTATCCCACCAAGGCCACCGTGCCGAGCGGCACCGCCTGCCGCGCCTTCCGCCGCTGGCTTCGTTGCTTGCGCACCGCGTCGATGCTCTGCGTGATCTTGCGGACGCGGTCGCGGATGCGCCGCCGGTCCGTTTCCAATTTTTGTTCGCCGGGACCTCGCGTGCCGATGCCGCCGCCCAGGCGGGAAAGCTCCGGACTTTTGCCCGCCAGCCGCGGCAATAAATAGTTCAGTTGCGCCAGCTCAACTTGCAGTTGGCCTTCGCGGCTGTTCGCGCGGCGCGCGAAAATATCGAGGATGAGTTGGGTACGGTCGATCACTCGGCAGTCGATGCCACGTTCGAGGTTGCGCTGCTGCACGGGCGAAAGATTGCGGTCGAAAATGACGGCGGCCGCCTTGCGCATCTCCGCTTCGATTTTGACTTCTTCCATCTTGCCGCGCCCGATGAACGTCGCGGGATCGATGGCGTCGCGCATCTGAAAGACCGAGCCCACCACTTCGGCGCCCGCGCTGCGCGCCAATTCTTCCAGCTCGAGCAGCGATTCGCGTTCCGGCGCTCCGGCGTCCTGGCCGGGCACACGGGCAGGGCGCTTCAGCCCCACCCCTACCAGGAGGACGCGTTCGCGAGATTCCGTGCTGCGTGCAACTTTCATGCGATGGCGAAGATGCGGAACAGCCCTTCGATTGCGGATTGGGACGCGGCTACGACCCTGCCAACCCAGTATACTACCGGGGTCAATTTTTGCTGCCGATCGCAGGATGCAATTCCGATGGCAGGCGCTCCGCGAGCGCGCGATCTGCTTCGGCGACGATCGCAGGATCGTCTCCGAACCCAGAAAGCCAAATCACCTCCGGCTCGCGCCGGAACCACGTAAGCTGCCGCTTCGCATACTGCCGCGTGGCTTGCGTGATGGCCGCACCCGCAGCTTCCAAACTCATCCGGCCTTCCAGATGTTCGCGCAACGGACGGTAGCCGATGAAATCGAACGGCTTCGCGCCGGCCGGAACGCCGCAGCGGATCAGTTCCGCAACTTCTTGAAGCCAGCCGCGCTCGATCATGCGCGCGAACCGCGCTTCGATGCGCGCATGCAACGCGGCACGCGGCGGATTGAGCCCCATTCGCACCGGCGAAAATCCGGCGAGCGGCGAGCGCCCCGCTCGATGCACCTCCGTCACCGGTTTGCCCGCCAGCAAACTGATCTCGATCGCCCGCAGCACTTTTTTTTCGTCGCGCGGGGCGATGCGGCGCGCCGCAGTGGGATCGAGCCGCTTCAGAATGCGATGCAGATACTCCGGCCCCTTATCGGCCCGTGACTGCAATCGCGCCCGCAACTCATCGGAACGCTGCGGCGCATCGGAAAGCCCTTCCAGCAACGCGCGCAAATACAAACCCGTGCCCGCCGTGAGCACCGGCAATCGCCCCCGAGCGCGCAAATCGGCAAGCACCAGTTCCGCCCTGCGCCGGTACTCGCCGGCGGTGAATAGTTCCCGCGGATCGATCAGATCGAGAAGATGATGCGGAATTCCGCGGCGCTCCGCTGCGTCTGGCTTGGCGGTGCCGATATCGAAACCGCGGTAAACCTGCGTGGAATCGCAGGCGACAACTTCCCCGCCCCGGCGCTCCGCAATATGCACTCCCAACGCGGATTTACCCGAGGCGGTCGGGCCCAGAATCACGACCAGTGGTGCGCGGGAGGTTTGCGCGGCGGACGGTGCGGGTTTCATCACAAAAACTTCCAGTAGCGCACGACCAGGTACACGAGGAACAACGCGGCGAGCAGCAGCGCGCCCATCACTTGCGGGTGAGTGGGTTTCATTGCCCTTCGTTGAGCGGAATATTGTAGAGATAAATGAAACGAAGCCGGATGTAAGGCCCGCTGAACGCCGGAGGCAGCGGCTCAAAAGGACTTGACGCGCGAATCGAAGAAATCGCCGCGCGGTCCAGCTCCTGTTTCTCGGAGCTGCCGACCATTTCCGGCTGCTCGTCCGGCACGCTGCCGTCTCGATTGATATTGAATTCCAGCACAACTCGGCCGCGCTCGCCCATGATCGCGGACTCCGGCATGACGGCGTACCAGTTCTGCTTCACCCTGGCCAGGATGCGCGCAAGATAGCCGCTAAAATCAACGCCCTCATCGGGCGTCAGCATCTGGAGGCCGCCGCCATATGTGCCCCCTCCTCCGCCGCCGCCTCCCCCGCCACCGCCTCCCGGCAGGCGTCCCTGGAACGCCGGGCTCGTTCCGCCGCCGCTTCCTCTGGGGGCTTCGCGCAGCGAATTCTCGATCGAGCCAGGCGAGGGCATCCGCGGAAGGATTAGCCCGTTATTCGTGGGCCGAGGAGTCTGCGCAATCGTGGGAGCGTCCACCGGACGCTGCGGGATGGAAGAAGGCGGTGGTTGAGGCGTGGGCGCCGCCGGCAGCGTTGACTCCGGCAGGCTCGGCGCAACCTGCCTTTGAGGCGGAGCTGGAGTAGGCAGCGGCATCGGCGGCAAGTGGTTCAATACGCCGGGAGCCAGGTGCAGCTTCGGTCCGGGCGGAAGTGGCGAAGGCTTCGGCCCTTTCGGCAGTTCGCTCAATGCCGGCAAATTCGCCCAGGTCAATTGGTCGCGCGCGAGTTCCAATTGTTCCGGCGTCGGCCCCTTGTTCGGAAAAAGTTTCGGCAGGACCAGGACGTAAAGCGTGAGCACCACGGCCTGAATCACCAGCGCCGCGCCGTTGCGCGCGAAAATGCTCCACGTGGAAACGCGCTCGTCGGCGGGCCTCGCCATCAGCGTGACTTCGCCCGTGGTCATGACGTCGGGTTCGAGCACATCCGGCAATTTGTAAACGGGAGTCGGCGCCTTCGACGGCAGCACGACATTCGGCAGACCTTCCGGCACGGCGATCCGCGTGTCCATCGTCATCGCCGCTATATGGCCGGCAGCATTTCGCGTGACGTCCAGCGCCTTATCCCCAGCCGCGTCGCGCGGCACAACCATGCGCGCGGCTAGCACGTCCATTGGGCGATAGCTGGGAATATTGGAACTCGCGTCGAGCGTCCCCGAGGAGATTCCCGCGGGCACAATCGTCCGCTCATCGAGCAATGTGGACGTGCGGCCGGTTCCATTGGAACTGGCAGCCGCGGACAGCGGTTTGGAGTCTTTGGGGACTAAAATCCGCGGAATCATGGGTTTTCCCGTGGGGACACTAATGCATCCCATTGGACGCGCCGGCCATGCTCTTGGATGCCCGCCATCACCTGATCCGCCAGTTCCAGGGCGCGCCGCCCGGCCGCGCCGTCCACACGCGGCGTCGTGCGGGAACGTACCGATTCCAGAAATGCGCTCAACTCGGCGCGCAACGGTTCCTGCTTCACGGCCGGCAGCGCGGCGAAATCGAATTTCGGATTCGGCCCGGGCTCCGCGACGCGCACGCGCAATGCGTCCTGGCGCGTGAAATCCACCGAAATGTATTCATGCTGCTGAAAAAATCGCAGCTTGCGCACGCGCTCGGTCGAGACGCGGCTCGCCGTCACGTTCGCCACCGCGCCCGAGGCAAACGTCAGCCGCGCGTGCGCGATGTCCACCTTGTCGGTGAGCACCGGGATGCCGACGGCCTTGATGTCTTCCACCGGCGCGTCTACCAGCGCGAGCAAAATGTCGAGATCGTGGATCATGACGTCGTACACCACATCAATATCCAAGCTGCGCGGAGTGAACACTCCCAAACGATGCACTTCGAAATAAAGCGGCCGGTTCAGCGCGGGCAGCACTGCTTCGAGCCCCGGATTGAATCGCTCGAGGTGCCCCACTTGCAAAATCCTGCCGTGCCGCGCAGCCGCCGCAATTAGCGCATCCGCTTCCGCGAGGGATGCCGCGATGGGTTTCTCGACCAGCACATCGAGCCCCATTTCAAGCAGTTGGCATCCGATGCGCGCGTGCTCGACGGTGGGGACCACGAGACTCACCGCGTCCACGCGGCCCGCGAGCGATTCGATCCCTCCAAGCGCCTTCGTCGAGAATTCCTGCGCGACGTTCTTCTCGCGCTCGCGATTCAAATCCGCGACGCCGACCAGTTCCGCGTTCTCCAGTTCGCGGTACACGCGGACGTGGTTCCGCCCAAAATCGCCCACGCCCACCACCGCGACGCGAATCTTCCTCCCGGACTTCTCCGGCTGCGCGGATGTGGTCAAGATTTCCCGCCCTCGCCCTGCTGCGGCGGCACTGGAAACGCCTGCATGGAAATCCCCGCCGCGTCGGCGGCCTCGATCAGATGCACGCGATCGAAAAGCAGCGTGCGCTCCGCGTCAATCGCGAGCCCGGTCACACCCGAACGCTTCATCACTTCGACGGTTTGCAGGCCGATTACGGGTACATCGAAGCGCATGTCCTGGCGCGGCTTGCTCACTTTGACCACGACGAGCGGCTGACCTTGAGCAATCCGCGCCGCGCGCTCGATCGTTTCGTCCGTGCCTTCCATCGCCTCGATCGCCACGCAGGCGCGGTCGCGCACCACCACGGTCTGCCCCAAATCAAGCGCCGCGATTTTTCGCGCGATGTCGCGGCCGTAGGCCATGTCCGCGGCTTCGCGCTCATCGGGAGCGCGCCGCGTCAGCACGCCCGCTTCCGGCACCAGCGGCTTCAAGAACGCAGTCGAATCCACCAGTTTGATTCCCTCGGACTCCAGCACATTCGCGACGGCGCCGATGAGCGAATCTGTGTTTTGCAGAGGCAATGTGAGCAACAGT
>Ga0209415_10013234_pt1 | contig 13630 bp, 10 predicted proteins | sample PeaSoiSIISIP2007_FD_187696 | JGI IMG/M metagenome (GOLD analysis project Ga0209415, IMG submission 187696) | Peat soil microbial communities from Weissenstadt, Germany - SII-SIP-2007 (SPAdes) (version 2) | ecosystem: Environmental > Terrestrial > Soil > Wetlands > Peat | place: Germany... | reverse complement strand
GAACCTGACGGTGCACACCGTGGACGGGTCGTTCACCTGCACGCGGTGCGTGGGGCGGATCGAATTCGCTTCCACGTCCGGCGGGGCGCGATTCCTCCAGGCCACCACGCGTTCGCTCCGCGCGCAGACCTTTTCCGGCGAGCTCTTCTACGACGGGCCATTCTCTCCCAACGGCAATTACAAACTGAGCACCGCCTCGGGGCCCATCCAACTGCTGCTCTCCGGTACGGACTCCGTGAAGCTGAGCGTGCACTCCCGGAAGGGAAACGTGGAGAACCAAGTAAAACTGAAGCCGGAAAGCCACACGTTCGGCTTCCTGGGCGGGCGGAAAGACAGCAGCAGCCTGGTGGGAACCATGGGGACCGGACTGGCGCGCGTCGAACTCACCTCTTTCAGTGGTAAAATCTTCATTCGCAAGCGGGACTGATCCCGAATCCCGAAGGCTCGAAATCGGGAGCCGGCCTCCCGCTTCTCACTCGTGACATCGCAGGAACAGAATACCGCGCGGGTGCGGCGCGACGCTTTGGTTTGCCTGGCCGGGTTCATGGGCAGCGGGAAATCCACCGTGGGCCGGCTGCTGGCGGCGCAGACCGGGTGCCGTTTTGTGGATCTCGACGAGCGCATCGAGGAGGCTGCGGGGATCCCCATCCGCGAGTTTTTCGAGCGCCATGGGGAGCCTCCCTTCCGCGCGCTGGAGCACGAGACGCTGGGGCGGGTCCTCGGGGAGCTCGCCGAGGCGGGGGGAGCGGCAGTAGTGGCGCTGGGGGGTGGAACGTTTGCGCAACCGCAGAATCAGGAATTGCTCCGAGGCGCGGCGGCGGTGGTGGTGTGGCTGGATTGCCCCATCGAGGAATTGATCCGGCGATGCGCTACCATGACGCACCGGCCGTTGTTCCGTGATGAGTCGAGCCTGCGCCAGCTCTACGAGCAGCGCCTGCCGAGCTACCGCTCGGCCGACGCCCGAGTGGAGAGCGGGGGCGAGCCGCGGGAAGTGATCGCGCGCATTCTGGAACTCGAGTGCCTGGAACGGGTGGGACGATGAACCGAAAGAAGAGGATAGGGATTGCCGCGGCGGCGCTGGCACTGGCCGGCGCGATGGCCGCAACAACTCCGCTGGACGCCGGAGCGGCGGGGACGTCCGCCGGCGGCCTGCAAAAGGGAAAAGTGAAAAAAACGGCCGCCGCGCCCTCGGTGTTCGTGGAAGACCGCGGCACGCTCCAGATTCAGGTGGATGGACAACCGGCGGGCACCGAGGAATTCGAGATTCACGCGAGCGGCGGCGAATGGACAGCCAGGGGCGCCGCCGAGGTGGCGGGAGAAAACGGCGCGAGAGCGAAGGTGACCGGAAAGTTGGAACTGACGCCCGATGGCGCGCCGCTGCACTATGACTGGACGGCGTCCAGCCCGCGAAAAGCGTCTGCCACCATCGTGTTCGAAGGAACCGTGGCGAAAATGGAATTGAGAATCGAAGGCGCCTCGCCCTATTCGCAGGATTTCACCTTCCAGACGCCGCCCGTGATCATCCTGGACAACAACATGTACCACCACTACGCGGTCCTGGCGCGAATCTACGATTGGGAACACAAAGAACAGAAGACCTACAACGTGCTGATCCCCCAGGACCTGACCCCGGGAACCGTCAGCGTGGAATACGGGGGACAGCAAGTGGTGGACGGGCAAAAACTCGACGTGTTGCGCGTGCGCAGCACGGACCTGGAAATCGAAGTCCTTTGCGACAATGGCCGGCTTATGCGGCTGGAAGTGCCCTCGGCGAAGGCTGTGGTGGTCCGCCAGCCCGCGAAGTAGCAAGAGAAGGGGCGAAGACCGCGTCGCGGTTGCCGCGGCCGCGGAAATACCGCAGGGATTCCGCCGCCCCGGGCCCCGCGCTGAAACTCAGACCGCGACGCGACGGACAGGCCGCAGCCTCCTGGCAGGAGATTGCAGTTCGACGCGAACGGTCGTCTCCTTCCCTGCACGGAGAATGGTGAGATCAACGGCCGGAGCCGCGGCTCTTTCCGAATCAGCGCCCTCGCCGGCCTTGGCCGATCTCTCGCGCAGCGCGGAGCGGAGTTCGTCGGAATTCTTCACACGCTTACCCTCCACGCGAAGAATCACGTCTCCGGCCTTCAGGCCGGCCTTTTCCGCAGGAGTGCCCGGCATTACTTCGCGCACCAAGATTCCCTGTCCATCGGGCGCACCGAAATAATTGCCGAGCTGCCCGGAGACGTCCTCCGCGTCAATGCCAAGCAGGGGCGCGCCAAACATACGCATGCTGCCGAGGGGCCCGAAATCCATGGCGGGGATCGGAGGAATGGGCGGGATGGGCGCGACTTCAAAGTCGGGGCTGGGGGTGACATAGAAATAGTCGCGATCGCCTTCGCCGGCACGACCGGCGTGGCGCGAGACAATTTCCACCGTCACCGACTGGGTGTGGCCATCGCGCCAAATCGTTACAGAGACGCTTCGCCCGGCAGGGACTTCATGCACCATGCGCTCGAGCGCCATGGTGCCTTCCACGCGCTGCCCGTCGAATTCCGTAATGACATCGTTCACTTTGAGCCCGGCCTTAGCCGCCGGTGAATCGTCGGCCACATAGGTGACCAGCGCGCCGCGCTCGGCCGGGAGCTTCAACTCTTTCGCTCTCGCGGAGCCCACTTCCTCCATGCGGATGCCCAGCCATCCGGGCCCGCCGTCGCTCTCGAAGAACTCCACTACTCTCTGGTCCGCCGCTGCCTGTACCGCGGCCAGCGCGCTCTCCAATCGAGCGAAGGTCCGCTGGCTGGCCTGCGCCGCGATCGCGGGCGCGACACTCGCGCGCGCCCCGAGCGCCGCGAGTGCTTCCTGCAGGCGGGCGCTGGCTTCGTCCAACTGCCTTGCGGCGCGATCGCAATCCTGCTGCGCCCCCCGGAAAGCCACGGGTGGGTCTTGCGGCGCCGCAGCCCCGGAGCCGGCCAGCGCGAAGACGCCGGCCAGCATTCCACCGCCAATCCGTGCCGCGATTCTGCTGATCATTTCTTCCTCCCTGACAATTGTTCCTGGCTACCGGTTTAGACGAGGGGCCGGGAAATCCGTAAGCGGATGGAGCCGTTCACGGTGCGGACGAACAGGGGCGGGCCGCCGCTGCCTACGCGGCCGCGGATGGCGCGGCCCGCGGCGGAGGTGTGCGCCAGAAGGGGAAGATCGCTGGAGAAATCCCCGTTCTGCGTGCGTGCTTCCAATTCCGCTCCGGCATCGGCGGGCAGCGCGACCACCACCGACCCGTTGATGGTCTGGGCCGAAATTCCACCTCGCGAGGCCGGACGGCCGGAGTCACCGGGCAGCGCCAGGCCGCCATCCAGGCTCAGAAGTTCGAGGGTGACGTTGCCATTGGTGGCGCGCGCGGAGAAGATTCCCGCACCGCGCGACAGGAGCACATTGCCGTTCACCGCCGTGAGGCTGCCGTCGCCGGAAACGTCCTGCACGGTGACGGAACCGTTCACCGTGCTGACCGACGCCAGGTGGACTCGCGTCGGAACGCGCACGCGAAACTCCACATTGACCTCCACACCGCTCCCCTCGGGATAATGCGTGGCCACGGCAACGCCCCCGGGGGAAAGGATGACTTCAATGCCCACCTGGCGGAGATTCTCGGCCGTGCCGATGGTGAATTTTCGGGCGGAGATTTCCACCTGGTCGCGGTCCCAGCCCTCGATTTGAATCGAGCCATTGACATTGGAAAGCGAAAATGTGCCCCCGGAAGCGAGAGGCACCGTGCGCTCGAATAGCTCCGCCGCAGGGCCCTGCGCCCCGGCGGACGGCGCGACGACTGCGGACAAAAGAAGCGCCGCAGCCAGCACCCATGCGAACTGATTTCTCCGGGAGAATGTCGCAGCTCTCATGCCTGCCTCCTCCTTGCACCAGACCGCGTGAAAACCTGTCCCGCGCCTTGCTGCGCTCCGCACAGCTCTAGGGGCGATGGAACGTGACTGTGAGAACGGTCAAAACGGGCACCGGCCTGCCATTGAGGAGGGTCGGCCGGTAAAGCCATTGCCGCACGGCATCCGCCGCCGCGTCGACGAGCAGCGGGTGGCCGGAGAGCGCGGTCACGTCCTCGATGGAACCATCGCGCGAGATGGCCACTCGAAGGCGCACGGCGCCTTCCAACCCCGCATCATTCGCCTTCCGGGGATACACCGGGTCCACGCGGCGGACCAATTGCGGGCGCAGTTGCGCGGCGGAGATGATCACGCGGTCTGTGAGCCAGGCCGTGACTTTCTCGCGCAGGCCTTCCATCTCGGAGAGTTGTTCGCTGCTCCAGTCATATTCGATATTGGATGGAGTCGGAGTGGCTGCCGCGACTGCCCAGCCCCTGGCCTCGCGGCGCTGGAGATCGGCGGTGTGCCTGGCCAGATAGCGGGCCTGCAATTCCTGCGCGGACGCGTAGGATTCCAATTTGTCCTGGCGGAGTTCGAGTTCGTTTTGCATCTGAGCAAGCGAGATCTCAAGGCTGGCGACGGAGGCTTCCATGCTCTGCTCGGCGGGAGGAGCCGGAGCCACCGGCCGGATGGGGGCGATCGCGGGCCTCACGGGGGGAACGGGCGCGGAGATGGCCTCCGGGGCATCCGCGGGACGCAGCAGGATGTTTCCGGAATTGGCCCGCAATCGCAAGAGCGGGCCCCCGCCACCCATCACACCCTCCGCACGGAATGCCTTCCCGCTCAGCAGATCGTTGGTCTTGAGGCTGAGCATGAGCGAAGGATCCACCAGAATCCGATAATTGTCGCCCCCCTCGATCGCGGCATCCAGGGTGAGGCTCACGTCTTTCGGCAGGAAAACCACGATGTCGCCCCCATTGCACTCGAACTCACCGTAGGTACCGCCGCGAGCCGCGCGGGGCGCTTCGTCCGGGCGAGGCGTGGCCGATGCGCGGGGCGCCGGCGCCAGTGCGGGAGCTGCGACCGGCTCAAAGCGCGCGGTAATTCCGCCGGACGCGGTTGTGGCGCTTACGGGACTGCTGACGCCCGCGAGAAAAATCGAGCCAGCACCGGTCTGGATATGCGCGGGCCCGGCCACGCGCCACACGCGAATGCCGCCACCGCCGTTGCGCGCCTGGAGTTCGCCCGACGCTTCGCCCACCATGATCCGCCCGCCGCTGGTGGTGGCTACCAGGCGTGCTCCGGCGCGGTCGAGAAAGATGTTGCCGCCGCCCGTTTCCAGCCGCGCCGCGCCGTCCACGCGCGCGACGCGAATATGGCCGCCGCCGCTGCGGAGGGTCGCGCTACCGTGAATGACCCCTGCCATGATGTGGCCGCCACCCGTGCTGGCGTTCAGATCACCGTTGACGTCTTGCACCACGACGTCACCGCCCGCGGTTTGCAGACGCGCCGAGGCGCCAACTCTCCCCACTCGAATCTTTCCACCCGCCGTGTCGCACAGCAGGCGGCCGTCTATATCCCCTACGTCCACGCTGCCGCCCTGTGTGGAAACTTCCAGCGGTGTTCCGCGCGGAACGTCGAGTTCCAAACTCACCCAAAAGCGTTCGGAGGAGCGGGCCCTCTCGGCCCGGCCCGTGATCACCGCGCCATCCTTGCCGCCGTTTGCCGTGAGATGAAAAGGAGGAGAGCTGGACCCTTTCTCCCTCGCTCCCGCCGGTGCTTCGATGCGCAAACGGTACTGCACAGATCCGGTGGCCAGCGTACGGACGTGCACGTCCCCGATTTCCAAGTTGACACGGACACGGTCGCCGTCGTGGATGGTCACCGAGCCGTTCTGCTCGCTGACCACGCGGCGCGCACCTGAATCCCCGCCCCAATTCGCCGCGGCGGAATTCCCAGCCGCGGCCAGGGCGGGCAGGCCGCAGAGCGAGAGCGCGATCGCAACCACGCGGATGGCGGGAATCTTCCCGCGGCCGGGCCCTCGATGCGGGCGGCGCGTGCGAATTTCTGCGGGGCGTCTCACTGCTTTGCTGCTCTCCTTCCGGGGGGCCGGCTCACTGCATGTCGCGCGCGGAGATCTGGCGGATGGCCGCGTCGCTCTGGAGCCGCACGAATTCATTGGGATCTTTACGCTGGCGGTCGCGCAGGATGCGCACGACGCTGCCATCGCGCGTCCACTCGTCGCCGGGCGCGGAATCCAGAAACGAGCGGAGCGCGCCAATCGCTTCCACGCGCACGCCGGGATTCGCGTCGCGCTCGAGGGCCTGGAGGAGCGTCTGGCGAACGTCGGGCTCCTGCTCCAGGCCGCGAAGCGCTTCGACGGCCTTCAGCCGCACGCTGGGATTCGTGTCGTGCAGCACGGCCTGGCAGAGCGCGCGGCGCACGGCCGCGTCGCCGCGGCTGGTGCGGAGCAGGTCCACCGATTCCAGGCGCGCGTCCGGGTCGGGCGTATCGGAAGCCTGAAGCGCGGAGAGGAGCGCGCGACGGATCGGCCCGTCGTTCAACATGCCCTCCACCACCACTGGCTGCTCGGTCCGCATGCGTACCGCGACCCCGCCATCGGGCAAACGCTGGATTCCGGTGACGGAGGAATTCTCGAAGGGAGAAGCCGAAACTGCTTCGCCGGTGGCGGGCTCCGCCACACCGGTGAAGGACTCCCCGGTGCGCGAGACGAGTCGTCCCGCCAGGAATCCCACGAGCACGAGCGCCGCGACCGTCCAGGCGGGCCGAGCTGTGAGCCACCCCACCGGCCGGAACGCGGCCTGCATGCGCTGCCACCAGCGCGTTCCAGGCTCGGCTCGGTCCAGATTGCCCGCCAGTGTGCGGCGGCATTGGGCCACCAGCAGATCCGAAGGCTGCTCCGGCGTGAGCGAGCTCAACTGTTCCACGAGCGTCCGCTCGCGGCCCAGGGCCGCGGCGCAGCCAGGGCAGCCGGCGACGTGCCGCTCAACGCTTTCGCGCGCGGAAGGCTCCAGCTCTTCCCACACGTAGAGCGCCAGCCGGCGCTCGAATTCCGCGCAGGGAGCGAGAGGCGAAGTGTGGCGCGCGTCCATCAGCGGTAGGCCTCGAGATTCATGCGCAATTTGCGCGTGGCGCGAAACAGCGAGTTCTTGACCGTCTCTTCCGTGGTGCCCAGCATTTCGCCGATCACACGCAGGCGCAGGCCGTGGAAATGTTTCAGCTCAAATACCATCCGTTCGCGCGCGGAAAGACGCTCCATGGCCACGGCAATGCGCTGGCCCAGTTCTTTCCCCATCAGCGCGCGTTCCGGATTGCTGTGCGGCGCGGGATGCGCCTGGCGATCGAAAAAATCCTCGCCGGCCGTGGACGTGTCGTGCGCGGTCTCGGGAGCCTGGTCCTCGGGACGGCTGGAGCGCCGCCGCAGGTGGTCCAGACAAACGTTGGTGACTACGCGGTAGAGCCAGGTGTAGAAACTGCATTCGAAGCGGAACCGGTCCAGATTCCGGTATACCTTGAGGAAGGCTTCCTGGTAGAGATCGTGCGCGTCTTCGGGCCGCCGCGTGATCTGCAGGGCCAGGCGCAGCACGTCCTGGTCGTAGCGGCCCACCAACTCTTCGAACGCCTCGCGATTCCCCTTCTGCGCGGAGCGCACCAAGGCGCCCTCTTCGAGCGTCTTGATTGCCGGTGCTCGCGCCTCTGCTTCGAAAGGCAACGCCGTGTCCGGTTGGAGCATAGCCTTCGTCGTGGAGCGCTCCGTCCCGCCGGCCCCGTTATCGCCGGGGCTATCGTAAGGGCGTGCGCCTCCAATACATTCTGACGCGGCTGCCCCCTCCAGGGTGAGCACTATTAATGACGCGGCGGGAAGCGCACAGGTTCCGGCGGGCGAGGCTGAAGGTGCAATGAATTGAGCACTTCACTCGGCTGCCCACGCGCCCGCTAGCCTCTTCATTTATTGAGGTTTAGCAGACCTCTCTCCCAGAACCGCCTTCCAGCTCAAGCGGTGCACCGGCTGCAGCACAAAAGCCTCTTGGCGACCAGCCTTTCGTGCAACGCGGCCACCCGAGGGACCGGGGATTCCCCGGCGCGTCCAAAGAGCAGCACGAAACGAGACTGCGCCGTACGGAACCGATCGCAACTTTGTCTGATCTGGGCCTCATCGGGGAACTCGCAGCGACTCGGCTTCGTAAGTCATGGAGAGGTGCGGAATGCAAAACCTGCCCGGCAATTTTCGCTACGCGCTGCGCCAGTTCCGGCTCTCGCCGATTTTTACCGCCGCAGCCGTGCTCACGCTGGCATTGGGAATCGGGGGAACCACGGCCATCTTCACGCTGATCCACGCGGTGATGTACCGCTCGCTCCCGGTTTCTGATCCCGGAAGGCTTTACCGCGTGGGAGAAGGTGACGATTGCTGCGTGGAAGGGGGCCCTCAAGACCGCTGGGGCCTGTTTTCCTTTCCTCTTTACGAACGGCTGAAGGCGGAAACGCCGGAATTCGAAGAAGTGGCTGCCTTCCAGGCCGGGGGTAAGCGTTTGAGCGTCCGGCGAGAAGGGGTGGAATCGGCCGCCCGTCCGCTGCGCTCCGAGTACGTCACCGGAAGCTATTTCCACACGCTGGGAGTGGGCGCGTTCGGCGGTCGCGTATTCTCGCCGGACGACGACCACGCGGGCGCTGCTCCGGTTGCCGTGCTGAGCCACCGTGCCTGGCAGACCACTTACGGCGGCGACGCTTCGGTAGTCGGTTCTACGTTCGCCGTCGAGGGCCATCCCTTCACCATCATCGGAGTCGCGCCTCCGGGGTTTTTCGGCGAAACCCTGCGCGGCGACCCGCCCGACATCTGGATCCCGCTGCAGCAGGAACCCATGATCGATGGGGGGGGCGCCCTGCTGCATCAATCGGTCCCAGCGTGGTTGCGCATGATTGGCAGATTGCGGCCGGGAGCTTCGATTGACGGAATGTCCCCGCGCCTCACCGAGGTGCTGCGGCAATGGATGCAGCATGATTCCGGGTATCCCGCCAATTGGATGCCCGATATCATCCGCACCCTTCCCAAGCAGGTGCTGAACGTCGTGCCGGCGGGGGCGGGGGTTGCGGTGATGAAAGAAGAATACGGACGAAGCCTCCAAACGCTGCTCACGGTTTGCGGTCTGGTGCTGCTGATCGCCTGCGCCAATGTGGCCAACCTGCTGCTGGCTCGCGCGGTCTCACGTCGCGGACAGACCGCCGTGCGGCTGGCCGTGGGCGCCACGCGGCAGCAGATCGTTGCCCAGGCTCTCACCGAAAGCGTCCTGCTCGCCATTGGCGGCGGCATCGCCGGACTGCTGGTGGCCCTGGGAGCCGCGCGGCTGCTGATTGCCCTGGCGTTTCACAGCGCGCAATTCGTTCCCATCAGCCTCGCGCCGTCGCTCATGGTTTTGACCTTCTCCTTCGGCCTGGCGCTGCTCACGGGAATCATCTTCGGAGCGGCGCCTGCGTGGGTGGCCACACGCACGGATCCGGCGGAAGCGCTGCGCGGAGCGGGCCGCGGCACACGGGATCATTCTTCTCTGGCCCGGAAAGGCCTGCTGATTCTTCAGGCCACACTGTCGGTTGTTCTGGTGGCCGGCGCCACCATGCTCGGACGAAGCCTGAACAAGCTCGAACACCAGGATTTCGGATATCAGATACCAGGTCGTGTGGAGGTTGCGCTGCTCGACCCCCCGGCCAGCTATACCCTGCCCCAATTGGAGGCGCTTTACCGCCAACTGGAAGAGCACCTCAATCGTCTGCCCGGCGTGCAGGGCTCCGGGCTGGCGCTTTATAACCCGCTCACCAACAACTGGGGCGAAATGATTCTGGTGGACGGCCATCCGGCTCCGACGATGAATCAGGAATCGGACGCCTCATGGGACCGCGTGAGCGCCACCTATCTCCAGAATCTCGGAGTGAGCGTGGTGCGCGGGCGGGCCTTCACCGCTGCGGATAACGAAAGCTCGCCGCTGGTGGCCGTCGTCAACGAAGCCTTCGTGAAGCGTTTTTTCAAGCCCAACGAAGATCCCCTGGGCCAGCACTTCGGCCTCGACCTTCCCCAATATTCCAGCACGTTCCGCATCGTCGGCATCGTGCGCGACGCGAAGTTTGCGGGCTGGGGATTGCATCGGCCGGCGCTTCCCATGTTCTACGTGCCGCTGGCGCAGAATGTTGAATATCAGGATGAGCTGATGAAGCGAGTCGAGCTCGACTCGCACTTTATCGGCGGGATTATGCTGGTGACAAATATCTCTCCCGGCGCGCTGGAGCCTCTGCTCACCCGCACGCTGGCGGAAGTGGATCCCAACCTCACCATTACCAGCGTCAGGACCATGCAGCAGGTGGTGGAGCTTTCCTTCGACCAGGAGCGCGCCGTCGCCAGCCTCGCCGGCCTGTTCGGGATTGTGGCTCTGCTTCTCGCGGCCATCGGACTGTACGGAGTCACGTCCTATACCGTGGCGCAGCGCACCAACGAAATCGGAATTCGCATGGCGCTCGGCGCAAACCGCCTAAGGGTGGTGCAACTCGTGCTCTCGGGAGCCTTCCAGCGCGTTCTGGTTGGCCTGATTCTGGGCCTGCCGCTGGCCGTCGGCGCCGGCCGCCTGATTTCCTCCCAGCTCTACGGCGTCTCGAATTGGGACCCGCTGGCGCTCACCGTCGCCGCGGGCGCGCTGGCCATCTCCGCATTCTTTGCGGCCATCATTCCCGCCGCGCGCGCGGCCTCCATTTCGCCCACGGATGCACTGAGGGCGGAGTAGGCCATCCGCGGGAATCTGTAGCGCAGGGCGTCAAGCCCTGCGGTTCTTGCCCTGGGGCCCGCGCAACCGTGCGAAGACACGGCAGCGCGTGCTGCGATGGCTGAGATTCATATGGCTTCCGCCGACAATACACAAAAGCCGCAGGGCTCGACGCCCTGCGCTGGAGCCCTGGTGAGAAGTGCTGTTTAGAGCTTCCTGCGGATCAGGCGGATTAAACCGAAGACCGCAGCGCACGTAATGAAGTCCAGCAGCAAACCCACATCGGGATGGAACAGATCGTGCTGCAGCGCCCGCGGAAGGTAGGGCGCGGCACTAAAGTAAATGATGTTGCCCAGCAGGACGGCGAGAAACGACTCCCCTAGCCCCGAGAAGATGGATTTTTTGGGTTGCGGCGCGGCCATGGTGTCGCGGAGTCTCCCGTGCGGCGTAGGGGACTCTACTGCATCCGCACTGCGGGCGCCACGCTGTGCGTGCATCGTGCGGCCGCAATCCCGGCCTGCACGGGGAATGGTATAAGCTAGCCCGGCAACCTCCGGGGGACGATCTGCCAACGCAGCCCAGAAGCCTCACGCTCGCGACCGAGGTGATGTACCTCAAAGGCGTGGGACCGGCGCGGGCCCAGGCGCTCGCGGATCGCGGCATCCTGACACTGGAAGACCTGCTCCGCTGCCTGCCTTTCCGCTACGAAGACCGCATCCACTTCACGCCTATCCGCGAGATCCGCGGCGGCGGCGCCGTTACGTTGCGCGCGGAAGTGGTGCACGGCAGCCTAGGCGGGTTCCGCCGCGGCCGCGGAGCGGTGTATTACCTGACCGTGCGTGACGCGAGCGGCATGCTCTATTGCCGCTTTTTTCACGGCAACTATCTGGAAGGCCGCTTCAAGGCCGGGCAGTCCATCGTGCTGCACGGAAAAGCCGATTTCGACGCCTACCGCCCCGGCAAACTCGAAATGATCAATCCGGAATTCGAGCTGCTCGGCGCCGATACGGAAGACTCCACTGAAGTCGGCCGCATCGTGCCGGTGTACGAAGCCATGGGCGGAATCAGCTCGCGGATGCTGCGCCGCATCCTCCATCAGGCGCTGGCGCAGCTCGAGCCCTCGCTCGCCGATCCCCTGCCGGAGGCCATCCGCGGGCGCTACGGATTCCCGCCGCGCAGGGCGGCCATCGAGGAGGCACACTTCCCTGCTCCGGCCGCAAATCTCGAAGCGCTGAATGCATTCCGATCTCCCGCGCAACGCCGGCTGATCTTCGAGGAGTTGTTCTACTATCAACTGGGCCTGGCGGCGCGACGGCGCGAGGCGCAGCAGGAGCGCGGCCATGCGTTTTCCGTGCGCCAGGCGCGGATCCGCGAGGCGGTGAAAAAAATCCTGCCGTTCAAACCGACCGGTGCGCAGAAGCGCGTCCTGGCGGAAATCGCCGCGGATCTCGAACGGCCCGTGCCCATGAACCGGCTGCTGCTGGGCGACGTGGGCAGCGGAAAAACGCTGGTGGCCTTCGAAGCCGCCGTGATCGTGATGGAAAACGGCAGTCAGGTGGCGCTGATGGCGCCGACGGAAATCCTGGCTGTGCAACATCACCTGACGGCGCGCCGGCTGCTCGGCGCGGCTGGGTATCGCGTGGACCTGCTGATCAGCGGAATGAAGCCCGCGGAAAAGCGCGAGGTGCTCGAAGGGTTGCGCACCGGCGCCACGCAATTTGTCGCCGGCACGCACGCGCTGCTGGAAGAGGCCGCGCAGTTCCGCGACCTGGGCCTGGTGGTGGTGGACGAGCAGCATCGCTTCGGCGTGCTCCAGCGCAAGCGGCTGATGGAAAAAGGCGCGACGCCCGACGTGCTGGTGATGACCGCGACTCCCATCCCGCGCACGCTCACACTCACCCTTTATGGCGATCTCGACCAATCCGTGATCGACGAGCTGCCGCCCGGGCGCAGGCCCGTCGAAACGCGCGTGACTTCCGAAGACAGCCTGAGCGGCGTTTGGGAATTCTCGCGCGGCGAGGTGAAAAAAGGACGCCAGGTGTACGTCGTCTATCCGGTGATTGAAGAATCGAAAGCGGAACTGAAAGCCGCGGTAGCGGAATTTGAGCGCCTCTCTAAGCGCGTGTTCCCGGAGCTGCGCGTGGGCCTGCTCCACGGCCGGATGAAGAGCGAGGAAAAAGAGGCGGTCATTGAAAGTTTTCGGAAGGGGGAGATCAGTGTTCTCGTCTCCACCACTGTGATTGAAGTCGGGGTGGACGTGCCCAATGCTTCCGTGATGGTGATCGAACACGCCGACCGGTTCGGCCTGGCCCAGCTTCACCAGCTTCGCGGCCGCGTGGGTCGCGGGGCGGAGCGCTCCTTTTGCGTGCTGGTGGCGCCCAGAAAAATGAGCGAAGTGGCCAACGAGCGGCTGACCACCATGGTCCGCACCAACGACGGCTTCGAAATCGCCGAGGTGGACCTGCGCCTGCGCGGCCCCGGCGAACTCTTTGGCACGCGCCAGCACGGCGAAGCCGGCTTCCACGTGGCCAACCCGCTCCGCGACTTCGATCTGCTGGAGATGGCCCGCCGCGAGGCCCTGCAACTCATCGAAGCCGGCGAATCGCCGGAACTCGCGCGCCTGATGGCCTACCTGGGCCCGCAGTGGAAGCACCGGTACCAGCTAGCGGCGGTAGGATAGGATCCAACTCGGAAAAATCTGGAGTGCTCGGTCACCTAGGAACTTCCATGCGCGTCATCTCCGGCAAATTCGGCAGCCGCCGCATCTCCAGCGCCCAGGGGATGGCACTGCGCCCCACCAGCGACCGCCTGCGCGAAACGCTTTTCGACATCCTACAATCCCGCGTCAAAGGCTGCTTCTTCGTCGACGCCTATGCAGGAACCGGTGCCGTCGGCATCGAAGCCGCGAGCCGCGGCGCCCGCCGAGTAGCTTTCCTCGAGAAGCACCGTCCAACCGTCGCGTTGATCCGAAAAAACCTCGAGGCGCTTGGAATCACGGAAGGGGTCGAGGTG
>Ga0209415_10013232_pt1 | contig 13631 bp, 8 predicted proteins | sample PeaSoiSIISIP2007_FD_187696 | JGI IMG/M metagenome (GOLD analysis project Ga0209415, IMG submission 187696) | Peat soil microbial communities from Weissenstadt, Germany - SII-SIP-2007 (SPAdes) (version 2) | ecosystem: Environmental > Terrestrial > Soil > Wetlands > Peat | place: Germany... | reverse complement strand
ACCGCGATCGCGCAGATGAACGGTTTCAACATGGGCGGCCGTCCGCTGCGTGTGAACGAAGCCCAGGAGCGTCCGTCGCGTGGCCCGCGTCCGGGCGGTGGTGGCGGCTACGGCGGCCCGCGGGGCGGTGGTGGTGGCGGCGGCTACGGCGGCGGTGGCGGCGGCGGTGGCGGTTACGGCGGCGGCGGTGGCGGCTACGGCGGCCGGCGTTTCTAAACGCCCGTCGACTTCCAACAGGCATCAAAACCCTGACCCCGCCGCACGGCGGGGTTTTTGTTGACGGAGACGTCGATGTCAGTGACCCGCAGCCATGCGCCGTCAACGGCGCTATTCGTCGGCCTCGCGGCCATCCTGTGCCTCATCGGTGCGTGCACTTCGAGGCCGCCGCGCGCCGAGCGGACCCCGGCCGGCGCCAGCGGCGCGCCGGCCGTTGAGAAGGCCGCGTTGCCGCGCACCGACAGCGCGACGCTCCTCGCGCTCGACAAGATTCTGGCCGGACCGCATCGCTCTGATGCCAACCGCGCCCGCGACGCGTATCGCCACCCGCGCGCCACGCTCGAGTTCTTCGGCGTCCGCCAGGAGCAGACCGTCATGGAGATCTGGCCGGGCGCCGGCGGTTGGTACACGGAGCTGCTGGCCCCGCTGCTGCGCGACAAGGGCCACTACCTCGCAGCCGGCTGGGACCCGAAGTCCGATCTCAAGTTCGTGCAGGACGGCAACCGGTCCTTCCGCAGCAAGCTCGAGGCGAACCCCGAGCTTTACGGCAAGGTCACGGTCACGGCGCTCGACTACCCCGGGGCGATCAATCCGGCGCCTCCGGACTCGGTCGACCTGGTCCTCACCTTCCGCAACCTGCACAACTGGCTGGCGCGCGACTCGGCAGCGGCGATGCTGAAGGCCATGTACACGGCCCTCAAGCCTGGCGGCGTGCTCGGGCTCGTCGACCACCGTGCCGATCCGAACGCGCCCGTCGATCCGAAGGCCAAGACCGGCTACGTGAACGAGGCCTATGCGATCGCACTCGCCAAGGGCGCGGGCTTCGAGTTCGTGGCGGCCTCGGAGATCAACGCCAACCCGAAGGACACGCGGGATTACGAGCAGGGCGTGTGGACCCTGCCGCCGACCTGGCGGCTCGGTGACAAGGACCGTGAGCGCTACGCGGCGATCGGCGAGAGCGACCGGTTCACGCTGAAGTTCCGCAAGCCCGCGGCGCGCTGAGCGCCGCGTGTCGGTCACGCCGCGATTCGGCGGCTTCAGGCGCCGATGAGCTCGCCGACCGCGCGGTGCGCCTGCTCGATCGCCGCATCCATGTAGGCGCGGGAGGCGGCGTCGGAGTTCGCGATCGTGATGGCGCCGCGCCGCGCGCGGCCACGCACGTTCCACTGCTCCGCTTCCGGCAGTAACGGCTCAAAGAGCGGATTGACCTCCGGCGCGTAGCCGTGTGGCCAGCGGTTGACGGTGATCGCGAGGATGTCTTGCGTGGCATCGAAGCCACCCGGCCCGAGCGTGCGCCCGAGCTGTGCGCGGATTTCCCGCTCGTAGCGCTCGAAGCTGGTCGCGAGGATCTCGGCGCGGCCGATTCTGTTCTGCTCATGCTCCGGCAGGCCTGGCGCACACGGTGTGCGCAGCAGCCGCAGCAGCGTCGGCTGGTCGGGGCGCGTCGGGGTCGCGTACGTGCCCATCGCAACGCACTCGTTGAGCTCGACGCTGAAAAAGTAGCCGCCGGGTGCGTGGATCGAGGAGATGCCGAGGCGCTGCCACGCCTGCCAGTTGCGGATCGAGACGTTGGCATAGATCAGCGGGGTCTTCACCGCCTTGTGCAGCGCCGCCTTCTGCTCATCCGGCAGCTCCGGGCAGATGTGCGGGATCACGGCGTTCCAGCAGGCGAGCACCGCGTGGCGCGCGTGCACCGCGTGCGCCCGGCCGTCGCGCTGGTACTCGACCCGGACTCCGCCGGCCGTCGAGTCCGCGGCGAGGTTTGCGACTCGGACGACGGTCGAGTTCAGGCGGATCCGCGCCGGATTACCGCCGCGGTCGAGGCGCGCGTAGTCGGCGTGCGCCGTCACGAGGTCTTCGGCCGTCGTGCCGGGCAGCGCCTCCGGCACCAGCGCGCGCACCAGTGCCCGCGCGATCGTCGCGCCGCCATCCGGCAGGTGCACGGTCACCGAGCCGCCGGTATCAGCGTAGTCGGCGGTGCTCGGGCTCATCAGCGGGCTCGATCCGGGCGGCAGGCGCAGCCCCGCAAAGCCGGGCAGCCCCTCCACCCAGCACGCGAGCGCCGACACCGCGTCAATTCCGACGCCGAAGTCGTCGTGCGTCCGGCGATCGTAGTAGCGCGCGACGATCGGATCCGTGCCAACCAGCTGCAGCAGGAAGTCGCGATAGCTCAGCCTCGCGAGCCGGTCCTTCTTCGCCGCCGGTGCGAGCCCGGGCAGGTAATCACGCGGCGCGTCCTCGAGCTCGGCGATCTCGCGCCGCGCGCGCGCGCTGAGCGGCGCAGCCGCCAGCGTCCGGGCCCACGGCGTGCCCGGCTCGTGGCGCATCAGGTGATCGGCGCCGAACGTCTCGCGGTCGAGGAAGACCCCGGGCGCGAGCCCGAGCGTTGCGTAATAGTCCGGCTTCTGGATCCGCTTGGCGAGTTCCTCGGCGCGGATGCCGAGCCGCTCGAGCACGCCGCTTGCAATGGCGCTGTACGGCCGGGGGCTCCAGATGCTGTAGGTGCCGCCGTTCATCAGCTGCAGCCGGCCCTCGAGCCAGAACTCGTTGCGTTTGGCATGGCCGCCGAAGTCGTCGTGGTTGTCGAGCACGAGCACGCGCGCCGCCGGTTTGCGCTCGCGGTACAGAAACGCCGCTGCGAGCCCGCTGATCCCGCCACCGACGACCACGAGGTCGTAGACCTCGCCGGTGTCCGCCGCGGCCGGCTGGACCACGCCGTCCCGCAGCGCATGTGCGACCTCGAAGGATCCGGGATGGCTGCCGCGAAGCCCGGTGCGCGACGGCGGATAGTAGCCAGGGAGGTCCTGCGCCCCGGCGCGCGCGCCGCCCTCGGCACCCGTGTCGCAGCCGGTCAGCCCCGGCGGCACCAGCGCCGCGCCGAGCCCGAGCGCGATGCCCTGCAGAAAATCGCGCCGGCTGGTCTCCGGGCCCGGGGTGTCGTCCGGTGGGCGTCGGTCGTTGGTCATCGGCTCACTCGTGCGTACGCAGCGGCCAGTATCGACTGGCGGGTCCGGCCCGTACAACGGTCAGGTCCACAGCGAGCGCATCCGTGCGCCGACGTCGACCGGCGGCGCACGGTCGATGGCGTCGGAATTCGCGGCCTCCAAGCTCGCGACCGCGCTCACGGACTCCAGTGTGCCGAGCACGCGCGGTGTCAGGAACCGGCTCTGCGCGCCGTACACGTGGGCATCGCCGAAGCGCGACTGCTGCGTCACGTAGTACTTGAGCGGCGTGACGAGATGCAGCGCATCGCGCGCCCGGGTCACCGCCACGTACAGCAGCCGGCGCTCCTCCTCGAGCAGCTCGGGCTTCCCCGCCGCGAATTCGGAGGGGAAGTTGCCGTCGTTGACGTTGAGCAGATAGACCGATTGCCACTCCCGCCCCTTGGCCGAGTGCACGGTCGACAGCACCAGGTAGTCCTCGTCGAGCAGCGGCGGACCGGCGAGGTCGCCGCTCGCCTGCGCCGGGTCGAGCGCGAGCTCGCTCAAGAAACGCTCGCGGGTCGGGTACCCGCCTGCGATCCGCGTCAGCTGCTCGATGTCGCCCGCGCGTACGCCGGCCGCCTCGTAACGCCGCTCGAGGTGCGGGCGGTACCAGTCGCGGACCTGCTCGACCTGGCCGGGCCACGCCGCGGCGGGACTTGCGAGCGCAGCCATCAGTGCCGCGAGCCGCGGCCAGTCCTCGCGCGCCGCCGCCGGCGCCTGCCAGCGTCCGAGCGCCGACCACTGACCCCCCGCCCGGCGGAACTCCTCGAGGCACCGCTGGCTGTTGGCCGGTCCCATGCCCGGCAGCAGCTGCAGTACCCGGAATGCCGCGATCCGGTTTCTGGGATTGTCGGCCCAGCGCAGCACGGCGAGCAGATCCTTGACGTGCGCTGCCTCGAGAAACTTGAGTCCGCCGTACTTCACGAACGGAATATTCCGCCGGGTCAGCTCGACCTCGAGGAAATCGCTGTGATGGCTCGCGCGGAACAATACCGCCTGCTGACGCAGGCGCACGCCGGCCTCGCGCGCCTTCAGTACCTCCCCGATCACGTAGTCGGCCTGGCCGCGGTCGTCGGCGACTGTGACGAGCGCTGGCCGCACGCCGCCGCCGCGCCGTGCCTGCAGCTGCTTGTCGTGCTGGCGCGTCGCCTCGCCGATCAGCGCATTGGCGGCATCGAGGATCGGCTGCGTCGAGCGGTAGTTCTGCTCGAGCGCGATCACCGTCGCGGGCGGCGCGAACTGTGCCGCAAAGCCGAGGATGTTGTCGACGGTCGCGGCACGGAACGAGTAGATCGACTGCGCGTCGTCGCCCACCACCGTCAGTCCCGCGCCGTCGGGCTTGAGCGCGAGCAGAATCTGCGCCTGCAGCGCATTGGTGTCCTGGTACTCATCGACCAGCACGTGATCGAAGAGCCCGCCGACCTCTCGGGCGAGTCGCGGCTCACCCACGAGTCCGTGCCAGTACAGCAGCAGATCGTCATAGTCGAGCGCCTGCTCGGCCTGCTTGCGCACGACGTAGGCGCGATACAGCCCGGTCAGCTCCGCCTCGAAGTCGGCACACCATGGCCAGTGCTCTTCGAGCGTCGCCTTCAGTGGACGCTGGGTGTTGACCCGGTGCGAGTAGATCGCGAGGCACGTGTCCTTGCGCGGAAAGCGCTTGTCGCGCGCCGACAACCCCAACTCGTGGCGCACGACGTCGATCAGGTCGGCGCTATCGCCGCGGTCGAGCACGGTGAACGACGGGTCGAGCCCCACTGAGCGCGCATGCAGCCGCAGCAGCCGGTTGCCGACCGAGTGGAACGTGCCGGCCCACGGCAGGCGCACGGCGGGCCCGCGCGCGGTGCCGCGCGCCGTGGCGAGTGCTTGCGCGACGATCCGCTCGGCCCGCCGCGTCATCTCCTCGGCCGCACGCCGGGTGAAGGTCAGCAGCAGGATGCGGGCCGGGTCGACTCCCTGCAGCACGAGGTGCGCGACCCGATGGGCGAGCGTATTGGTCTTGCCGGTGCCGGCACCGGCGATGACCAGCAGCGGCCCGGCGGCGAAGCGCCCCGCGCGCGGCTCACCGAACGCGGCAGCGGCGCGCTGCGCGTCATTGAGCACCTCGAGCGGATTGGCGGCCATGGCAGGATTATCCGGTCGGCCTGTACGTTTATCCAGTCCGGGAGCGGCGAAGGCCGGCTGCTACACTGCGCGCGGCGGCGCTGCGCAAGGGCGTGGCCCATTGCGCAGCGGGGCCCGTCGCCCCTCGGGACACGAGGCGCGACTCGCGGGGCTGCGCGCGGCTCCGCCCGAGCTCGCGGCCGACCGACGGGCGGCGCGACCCGCGGCCACTGTCAAGGCGGGATAACCGCCGCTCGTCGCGGGAGGGCCCGATGCCACAGCCGAAGCACGTGACCGGACTTAAGATCCGCCGGCCGTCGCGCGCCAAGCTCGACGCGGACATGCAGAAGTACTTTCGCGTGTGCGAGGACAAGCTCGGTTTCGTGCCGAACGTGCTCGTAGCCTACAGCTTCGACCAAGCGAAGCTGCGCGCGTTCATCGGCATGTACAACGACCTGATGCTCGCCGCATCGGGCCTGTCGAAGCTCGAGCGTGAAATGCTTGCGGTCGTCGTCTCGAGCGCGAACCGCTGCTACTACTGCCTGACGGCGCACGGCGCCGCGGTGCGTCAGCTGAGCGGCGATCCCGAGCTCGGCGAAATGCTGGTGATGAACTGGCGCACGGCCCGGCTGCCTCGGCGACAGCGCGCGCTGCTTGAATTCGCGCACAAACTCACGGTCGCGCCCGGCGAGGTCGGGGAGGCCGACCGCGGCGCCCTGCGCCAGGCCGGCTGGTCCGAGCGCGATATCTGGGATGCGGCGAGCGTCGTGGGTTTTTTCAACTTCACGAACCGGGTCGCGACCGCGGTCGACATGATGCCGAACGCCGTGTACCACCGTCAGGCGCGCTGATCTGCACGCGCTGGGTCGGGACAGCTGTGCGCGCGATCGCCTGGTGGCCGCTGTTCCGGAGTGTTTTGCGACGCAATACAAACGACCATTATCGCTGACACGCGGATGTTGGTAGGCTGCAACCGACTACGGTCTCCGACAAGTTAGGGGGATTCCCGGATGCAGTCCGGCCCCGCCTGCGTTCGAATTAGCGGGGTTTAGCATCGAGGAGGCCGGCGAGTGCCGCATAGAACGGCGCCGGGCCGCGGCACGCAGCGTGAGCTTTGTTGCTTCGAGCACTTAGGGGAATAACGCAATGAGTCATTACCGCGTACACGGCCGGCGCCATTCGGCCCTGGCTATTGCGATGGGCCTGGCCCTCGCGTCCGCCTCGGGCGTCGCTGGCGCAGTCGAGTTCACGCTGGGTGAGGACTGGTCCGGCCACTGGAACACGGATCTTTCGTTCGGCTCTGCGTGGCGAGCCACGAACCCGGATCCGCGGCTATACACGGCCGGGGATGGCGCGCTGATCGGGCTCAGCAATGGCACCGCGGGCCAGCAGACGGACCTCGGCGACCTGAACTATGCGAAGGGCGATCGGGTGTCGACGGTCGGGAAGTTCGTCACCGACATCGACATCAAGAAGGGCAGCTTCGGCGCCTTGGTGCGGGCCAGGGGCTGGTACGACGCGGCGCTCAAAGACGACAACGTGCTGATCGGCAACCAGGCCAATCTGTTCAACGGCGGAATTCCCGGTTTCGGGCCGCAGGCGACCGGCCCCTTCACCGCCCTCCCCCAGCCCTGGCCGCAGGCCCGCTTGAGCGATGCGACCTTCGAGCGGACGCAGAAGTTCTCTGCGGTACAGCTGCTCGATGCCTACGTCTATGACACCTTCAAACTGGGCAATACCGATCTGCAGGCGCGCATTGGCAACCAGGTGCTCAACTGGGGGGAGAGCCTCTACATCCAGGGCATCAACCAGATCAACCCGCTCGATGCGAACGCCGCATTCCGCCCGGGTGCAGAACTCAAGGAAATCCTGCTGCCGATCTGGGCGGCCGACTTGAACTTCGGCTTCGCCGGCGGCCAGTCGCTCGAGGCCTTCTACCAGTTCAAGTGGCAGAACACGTCGGTCCCGGGCTGCGGCACGTACTGGTCAGGGGCCTTTTCCGACTCCGCCACGTCCTGGTTGCCCGGTGTCTGCAGCAACGTGACGGCGATTACGCCGCCGTACTCGACCACGCAGGGCTCTGAGGCGTTCGCGACAGCGAATGGGCTCTATGTGCCGTTGGCTCAGGGTATCGCGGGCAATAACGGCGGCCAGTTCGGGCTCTCGTTCCACGTTCCGGTCGGGGCGAGCGGCACGGAGTTTGGCTTCTACGCGATGAACATCAATTCGCGCACGCCAATCCTGTCGGGCAGGATGGGCGGGACGACGCCGGCTGCATTCGCCCAGGCCGAAGCGCTCGGCCTTGCTGGCATTGATGCGGTCGGGCCGTACTGGGTCATCCCGGGCTCGACCACCACCGTCCGCCAGCCGCTGCCGTTGCACGCAGGGATTCTGGCAGCCTACGGCGTGCCCGTGACGCCCGCGTCGACGTTCTTCGAGTATCCGGACAACATTCACATCTTCGGCGTCAGCATGGCGGCCAACATCGTCGGCTGGTCGGTGTCGGCGGAACTGAGCTTCTCGCCCAACACGCCGGCCCAGCGAAACACCGATGATCTCGTGAATGCGATGCTGGGGTTCGTGGGCCCGTTGGGCGTGAACGCGGCGATCGCGGCGGCCGGCGGCCCCGGCAGCTATCTGCCGGGCTACGATGAGTTCCACAAGACGCAGTTCCAGGTCAATACGGTCAAGATCTTCAACAACCTGCTCGGCGCCGACGCCTCGACTCTGATCGGGGAAGTCGGATTCCAGTGGAACAACGTCCCCGACAGCGCGACGGGCATTCGCTACGGCCGCGCGGCCGTGTTCGGCATGGGCTCGACGCCGATACTGGCTGCGCAGGACCCGGTCACGCAGGGCAGCACCTGCCTCTCGCAGCTCGCCGTCGCGCCGGGCGTGTCGGTACCGAACCCACTGTTCAACCCGAGCGCCAACGGATGTAACAACAACGGTTTCGTCACGGACTTCGCGTGGGGCTACCGGGTGAACTGGTCGATGGATTACTCAAACGTGCTCAACTCCGGTGTCACGGTCACCCCCAGCGTGTTCTGGTCACAGGATATCCAGGGCAACTCGATCGATGGCCAATTCCTCGAGAATCGCCGGGAACTCGCGGTGGGCGTGAAGTTCACGTATGCCCACAACTACAACGTCGCGCTGACCTACGCCACCTACGGCAACGCCGCGTATGACCCGCTGCATGACCGCGACTTCTACTCCGTGACCGCCGGCGTCACGTTCTGAGATTACGGAGACCGACAACCATGAATTCCATGAACAAGATTGTCGCCGGTGCCATTGCGGCGGCGTGCCTGTGCGCGGTGGCGCTTCCGGCCTCCGCGCGGCTCACGGAGGCCGAGGCTGCCCGCCTCGGCCAGGACCTGACGCCGGTTGGGGCGGAGCAGGCAGGCAACAAGGACGGGACGATTCCGGCGTGGACCGGCGGCCTGACGGCCGCGCCGGCGGGCTGGAAGCCGGAGATGGGCTACATCGATCCGTTTCCGGACGACAAGCCGCAGTTCACCATCACCGGGCAGAACGCCGAGCAGTACAAGGACAAGCTGACGCCGGGGCTGCTGGCGCTCTTGAAGAAGTACCCGAACTTCAAGATGCCCGTCTACCAGACGCGGCGCACGGCGGCCTACCCGAAGGATGTGACGGACCGCGCCAAGGCGGAGTCGACCAAGATCGATCTGCAGGGTTTCGGCGTCACCGGCCGCGTCCGGTCCACGGTCCCCTTCCCGATCCCGAAGAGCGGCCTCGAGGCCTACTGGAACCACGATCTGCGCTACCTCGGCTCCGGATTTGACCGGACCTACAACTCCTTCCCGGTGCGCGCCAACGGCGACTACTACAAGATCGGTTTTCGCGAGCAGCGGATCTTCAACGAGAACCTCGATGAGCCGCAGCCGAACCGGTTGCTGGACTTCCTCGGGTTCTTCACCGCGCCGGCGACGCTCGAAGGTACGGTGTTCCTGGTTCTCGAACCCGTGGATCAGGTCAAGGAGACCCGCGCTGCGTGGATCTACAACGCGGGTCAGCGCCGCGTGCGCCGTGCCCCGGATCTGGCCTACGACAACATCAGTGACGGAACCGAGGGCATGCGGACCACCGATCAGTACGACGCCCTGAACGGCGCGCCCGATCGTTTCGACTGGAAGATCATCGGCAAGCGGGAAGTCTACATCCCGTACAACTGCTACAAGCTCTCCGACAAGAAGCTCAAGTACAAGGACATCATCGACAAGAACTCGATCCGCTCGGACCTGATGCGCTATGAGCTGCATCGCGTGTGGGTGGTCGAGGCCGATCTGAAGGCCGGGAGCAAGCACATCTATGGCAAGCGCGTGTTTTATCTCGACGAGGACAGCTGGTCGGTAGTGATGGAGGATTCCTACGACACCCGCAAGGAGCTGTGGCGCGTCGGCGTGCATCCGATGATCCAGTTCTACGACGCGCTGGTCCCGTGGTATCGCACCAACATGTGGCACGACCTGACCAACGGTGCCAACCTGATCAGCATCCTCGACAATGAAATCAAGACGCCGTGGCTATTTAATCAGCATGGCAAGAACGCCGACTTCACGCCCGAGGCCCTGCGCCGCATCGGCATCAAGTAGGCCGGTGTCCGCCTGAATCGCGGCGGACGCGGGGGGAACAGACCCCCGGTCCGCCGGGTACGCGGCATCGATAGGGCGGAGGCGCACGCCGGACTGCCCGATCCGGGGATCGGGCACAGAGGGATCCTCCATGAAGCCGTTGCGACTGATGCTTCTCGCTGCGGTCTGCGTCTGGCTGTCGGGCACAGCGTCGAGCCCCGCGGTCGCCCCGTCACAACCGCTGATCGTCAAGCTCGACCGCGTCATCCTGATGGATCTCGCGCGTGCCGGTGGCCGCCTGCTTGCGGTCGGTGAGCGCGGCACGGTGCTGCTGTCGGACGACGCTGGCCGTCGCTGGTCCACCGAGCCCACGCCGGTCACGCGCACGCTGACGGCGGTGGTGGTCGACGAGGCGAAGGTGGCGGTCGCCGTCGGTCACGGCCCAACGCTGATTCGCAGCGAGGACGGCGGCCAGCACTGGACGCAGATTCCGTTGCCAGAGGCCGGCACGGATTCGTTGCTCGCCATCACGCTGCTGGGCCCCGGGCACTTCATCGCCTACGGCGGATACGGGCTGTATTTCGATTCGCAGGACTCCGGCAAGACCTGGCAGCGCCGCCAGGTGATCGCGGAGGATTTCGACCGGCACATCTCCCAGGTCATCGCCGTCGGTCAGTCGCTGCTGCTGGTCGGGGAATCCGGAACCCTGGCGCGTTCCGACGACGGCGGGCTGACCTACAAGAAGCTCCCCTCGCCCTACGCCGGCTCCTTCTTCGGCGCGCTGCTCGCGAAAGATGGTGTCGTGCTCGCCTTTGGCATGCGCGGGAACGTCTACCGCAGCAGTGACGTCGGCGCGACCTGGACCAAGGTCGAGAGCGGGACAACGGCGGCATTCAACGGGGGCAAGCTGCTCGCGAACGGCGATCTGCTGCTGGTCGGCAACAGCGGGCTCATGGCAGTGAGCCACGACAACGGCGTCACGCTGCACACGAGTTTCACGCCCGCGGGGAAGGGCATTACGCAGGCGGTCGAGCTCGCGGACGGAACACTGATCGGCGCCGGAGAGAGCGGCATCAGCGTACTCGACCGGGCAATCCTCAAGTAATCGTCGGCGAGTTCCGACAGGTCCGGGCATACCGTGGCAGACATCAAGGACACACAGGGCTCCGGCGACGCCGCCTTCGAGCGGGCCCAATTCCGGCAGGACTGGGTCGGCAAGATTTCCTTTTGGATATTCCGCAACCGCAACCCGCTGCTGATCCTGTTCGTGCTGACGACGATCGTGCTGGGCGGCATGGCGAGCCAGCTGCGCGTGCAGGCCGGCTTCAGCAAGATGATCCCGCTGCATCACGAGTACATGCGGACCTTCCTTCAGTACCAGGCGGATTTCGGTGGCGCGGACCGCATCCTCGTCGCGCTCCACCACCGCAGCGGCGACATTTACGACGCGGAGTTCATGGACACGCTCCGCCAAGTGACGGAGGACGTCTTTTTCATCAAAGGCGTCGAGCGCAGCTCGGTCGCCTCGCTGTTCACCCCCAACGTCCGCTACAACGAGGTCGTCGAGGACGGCTTCCGCGGTGGCAACATCGTCGCGGCGGACTTCGCCGGCACTCCCGAGCAACTGAAGCAGATCCGCGAGAACGTGCTGAAGTCGGACTGGGTCGGGCGCCTCGTATCCAATGACATGAGCTCGGCGATGGTGGTCGCGACCTTGCAGGAGCGAGACCCCGAGACGGGCCAGCTGCTCAACCTGCAGCGGGTCGCACGGGCGCTCGAGGCGATCCGTGCCAAGTATCAGAACGACAACGTCTCGGTACATATCATCGGCTTCGCCAAGGCGATCGGTGACATCGCCGAGGGCGCAGCCGGGGTGCTGGGGTTCTTCGGCATCGCCTTCGTCATTACCTCGCTGCTGTTGTACTGGTATTCGCGTTCGCTGATGCTGACCGTGCTGCCGATCGTGTGCGCGGTCGTACCCGTTGTGTGGCTGCTCGGGTTGCTGCCGATTTTCGGCCTCGGCCTAGACCCGATGTCGATCCTCGTGCCGTTTCTGATCTTCTCGATCGCTGTGTCGCACGCGGTGCAGATGACGAACGCGTGGAAGCTCGAGACGCTGCACGGCGCCGACGGCGTCGCGGCCTCGCGCGCCTCGTTCCAGAAGCTGTTCATCCCGGGTGCCACGGCCCTGCTCGCCAACGCGCTCGGCTTCATGGTCATCGCCTTCGTCGACATCGGCATCGTGCGCGAGCTCGCCTTCGCGGCGACGATCGGTGTCACGGTGATGATCATCACCAACAAGATGCTGCTGCCGATCCTGCTGTCGCACTACAAGCTCTCGCCGCAGGAGGCGCAAAAGCTTGTCGGCAAGGAAACCTCCGGCGATTGGCTCTGGGAACGCATCGGCTCGCTCGCAACGCGCAAGGTCGCCGCGGTCGGCATCGCAACGGGGCTCGTACTGCTCGGTGTCGGTATCTGGAAGGCCGAGAGCCTGCACATCGGCGATCTGGGCAAGGGCGTGCCGGAGTTGCGGCCCGATTCGCGCTACAACCGCGACGTCGACATGATCACCAGCCATTTCGCCATCGGGGTTGATCTGCTGCAGGTGATCGCCGAGGCGAAGTCCGAGAGCGACGAGGACGCCCCGTGCGTCGACCGCGAGCTGATGAGCCGGATGGAGGACTTCGATTTTCGGATGCGCCAGACCGATGGTGTCGCGACCGTGCGCAGCCTGCCGGCTTTCGTCGAGTCGGTCACCCAGGCGTACGCGGAGATGTTCGCCAAGTGGCGCATGCTGCCGGAGGCCAAGGCGCAGATCGCGCAGGGCGTGGGTTACGCGGGCCGGCTTGGCAACGAACTGATGAACTCGCGCTGCACGGCGATGCCGATATCGATCTTCACGACCGACCACCAGGCGACGACCATCAGCCACATCGTGTCCGAGATCAAGCGCTTCAAGGCGGCGAATGACTCCGACAAACTCACCTTCCGCCTGGCGAGCGGCAACGTCGGCGTGATGGCGGCGACCAACGAGGCCGTCGCGGCGGCCCAGAAGTGGGTGAACCTGGCGCTGTTCGGCTCGGTGACGCTGCTGTGCCTAGCGGCGTTTCGCTCGATCAGGATCACGCTGTGCATCATCCTGCCGCTGGCGCTCGTGACGGTGCTCTGCAACGCCGTGATGGCGATGCTCGACATCGGGGTCAAGGTCAATACCCTGCCGGTCGTGGCGCTCGGTGTCGGTGTGGGCGTCGACTATGGCATCTACCTGTTCGAACGCATGAAGCATGCGGAAGAGGACACGGGCCTGACGCTGCAGCAGGCGTTCGTGGAGGCGCTCAAGCAGCGTGGCACGGCATCGGTGTTCACGGCGGTGACGATGACGGTGTCGGTCGCCACCTGGATATTCTCGGCGCTGAAGTTCCAGGCGGACATGGGCATCCTGCTGTGCTTCATGTTCCTGGTGAACATGTTCGGTGCGATCCTGCTGCTGCCGTCACTCGCGGCCTACCTCGTGGGCGATCGGCTGAAGGCCGCCAAAGCCACGCCGTCCACCCGGACGACGTAGCGAGCCAGGCACGCAAGCCTCTGCGTCTGCGACGCGCTCGCCTCCGGCGCCGGGCCGGCCCGCGTGAGTCGGGCCGGCGGCTCCCCTGGCGCTAGCCCGGAAATCTCACAGATAGGGAGTGCATCGGGCCGGTGATTGAGTAAAACTTGTTTTGCGACGACGAGTTAA
>Ga0209415_10013231_pt1 | contig 13631 bp, 10 predicted proteins | sample PeaSoiSIISIP2007_FD_187696 | JGI IMG/M metagenome (GOLD analysis project Ga0209415, IMG submission 187696) | Peat soil microbial communities from Weissenstadt, Germany - SII-SIP-2007 (SPAdes) (version 2) | ecosystem: Environmental > Terrestrial > Soil > Wetlands > Peat | place: Germany... | reverse complement strand
GCCGTCCGCGGCTACAACATCCCGATCGCCGGCGCGATCGAGGCGTTGCGCGCGAAGGGTCACGAGCTCCTACCCCTGTGCTGGTGCTCGGCGCCACCCTCGGCACATGTCGAGCGCGAGGCCTACGAACGGGTCGCCGGCGCGATCCTCGAAGACCTCGCCGCGCAAGCCCCGGTCGACGGCGTCTATCTCGACCTGCACGGCGCGATGGTGGCCGAGCATCTGGAAGACGGCGAGGGCGAACTGTTGCGCCGCATCCGCGCGGCTCTGGGCGATCGGGTGCCGATCGTCACCAGCCTCGACTACCACACCAACATGACACGAGAGATGGTGCATCACGCCAGCGCAATGGTTGGCTACCGCACCTACCCGCATATCGACATGGCGGCAACCGGCGGACGCGCCGCCGAACTGCTCGACCGCCTGTTGAAGGAGCGCCGGCCGCTCTACAAGGCCTATCGCCAGATCGGGTTTCTGATCCCGCTGGTGTGGCAATGCACCGAAGCCGAGCCGGCCCGCGGCATCTTCGCGCTGATCGACGAGGTCGAGCACGGCGCCGCCTCGCACAACCAGGGCATCGTCAGCATCACCCACACGCCGGGCTTCCCACCGGCCGACATCGCCCAGTGCGGGCCGGCGCTGGTCGTCTACGGCCACGACCAGGACGCCGCCGAGGCCGCGGCCGACCGCATCGCCGCCGCGGTCCACGAGCGCGAAGCCGCCTTTGCCGGCAAGCTCTACACCCCCGAGGAGGCCGCCGCAGAGGCGCTCCGGCTCGCGCGCCACGCGACCAAGCCGATCGTCTTGGCCGACATCCAGGATAATCCCGGCGCCGGCGGCACCTCCGACACGGTCGGGCTCCTGCGGGCCCTCATCGCCCAGCGCGCCCTGGGGGCGGTCATCGGCATGATTGTCGATCCCGAAGCCGCCGCGGCCGCCGCCGCCGCCGGTGAGGGCGCGCGCCTCAATGGCGGGATCGGCGCCAAGATCGGCTATGCGGGCGAAGTTCCGGTCGCGGCCGAGTGGCGGGTCGTGCGTCTCGGCAGCGGGGAATTCACTGGAACCGGCCCGATGTATGGCGGCGCCCGCTTCAACATCGGCCCGATGGCGCTGGTGACCGACGAGGCGAGCGGCGTCTCGGTGGTGCTCGCCTCGAAGCGCATCCAGGCCGCCGACCAGGAAATGTTTCGCCATGTCGGGGTCGAGCCGGCGCGGGTGCCGATCCTCGCATTGAAATCGACGGTGCATTTCCGCGCCGATTTCGAGCCGATCGCCGAGCGCGTGCTCTGCGTCGTCTCGCCCGGCGCTCATGTCTCCGACCCAGCCGAACTGCCCTACCGCAACCTGCGCACAGGCATCCGCGTCAACCCGATGGGGCCGGCGCGGGTTTGACCCAGGGTGTCATTGCGAGAAGCGCAGCGACGAAGCAATCCCCGCCGTTTGCCTATGCCGAACGGGATTGCTTCGCTTTGCCCGCAACGACGACTGGCGCGCCTATCGCCTACCCTGCCGGCGCAGGAAATCGATGAAGGTCGCGGCCAGGACCCCTTGCTTCCGGTCCCAATCGGCGAAGGCGGCATCGAGGTCGGCGTGATCATCGGTGACGACCTGATGGTGCTCAGCGTTTGGCATCAATTGGTGCGCGGCCTGGCCGGCACTGCGCGGATGCACCGGGTCCGCGCCGGGCGCGATGCAGGCCGGCATCGTCATCCCTCGCAGCTCGGAGGGGCTGAGGCCGATCACCGGATGCTCCGCCCCGGCCTCAAAGCTGCGGCGCCAGCGCACCATGCGGGCGATGAAATCCTGGGGCTCCATTGCCATGAGCTTGGCCCGGCTCGCCGGGTTGGCGGCAATGAGCTCGCGCCAATGATCGAGTCCGCAGACCGCCGCCATCCCGCCTTTCTCGGCGGCTTCGATGTGCGACGTGTAATACTGGTTGGTCAGACGCTGGGCGGCAACGGCGCCGCCGGTGACGCGCCACAGGAGGAGACCGCGCACATCCGCGGGCCGGCGCAACGCCAGGATCATCGCCAGCCGGCACCCGGACGAACTACCGCCGATATAGGCCGGCAGCGCATCGAGCCCGGCCAACAGCTGATGCAGATCCTCGGCCCAGACGTCGTTTTCCGACTCGTCCTCGATGGCGATGCCCGAAGCGCCGCAATTGCGCCGGTCATAGACGATGACGCGATAGCCGGCCCCGGCGATCCGGGCGCCGAGCGGCCTGACCGCGCCGAGGCCGCGCCGCCCCCCGGGCTGCAGCGCCACAAACGGGCCGCGATCTCCGAGGATCTCGTAATTGATGTCGACGCCGCGGATAGTGGTAACGGGCATGGCTCTCCTCCTGGCCGGGTCGCCCTGATGTTAGCCGAGATCGCCGTCAGACGGCCATCGCCACCGCGACGAGCCCCCACACGACCAAGACCGCACCGGTCGCGCGCCCGACCCACACGCCCCACGGCAGCGTCTTCTCGATCAAGACCAGGAGCGCAATAGCGGCGATCCAGGCGAGGTTCATGATGCCGCCGACGAACAGCAGCGCCATCAGCATCCAGCAGCAGCCGAAGCAAAACACCCCGTGGCGTGCGCCGCTGACGAACGCCCCGAGGGCGCCGTCCCGCCAATGATGCATGATGAAATCGAGCGGCGAGCGGCAGTGCCGCAGACACGCCTCTTTGAGCGGGGTCCATTGATAGATCCCGGCGACGACGAGCACGCCGCCGGCGACCAGCGTGCTGCCAAGCGCCATCGTCGGGGAGAGCAGCGCCGCCGCGTCGAGCCGCCATTGCAGCACTGTCGCGGTCAGGGCGAAGGCGACCCACACGCCGAGATAGCCGACGACGAAGGGCGCCGTCGTGAGGCCGGGGGCAGCGCCCGCCTCGCGGCGTTTCCGGGCGATGCCCGCGACCAGGAGCGTCACCGGTGCGGCGCTCGGCAGCATCATCGCCACCATCATCACCGCCCACATCAGGAAGACGACGAGCCCGTAGGCGAGCGTCCATTCCGGGGCCATGACCATCGTCTGGCCCGCGCCCATGTCCATCGTCTCCATCGGGATGCCGGCGCCGACGAGGAGATAGGCCCAGGAGAGGACGGTCGCGACGGCGAGGCTGCCGAGCACGATCGCGCGGTCGTGCCGCAAAGCGGATAGGAGGAATTGGGCGGCCATCGGTGCCCCGAGGATAGACGGCCCCGCCGAAAACTGGCAATCCAATCGCGGCCGCACGTCGGCATCGATATGCGAAAGGCGGTTCTCCGAGAGGGCGGACGCGGTATAACCTGCTCCGGTCACGCCCGCGGACGGCCCGCGCGGCTGAAAGCGCCAACGAGGCGAGGGAGCACCACATGAAATTATTGTATTTCGATGACTTTAAGCTTGGCGTGCTGAAGGGCGACAACACCGTCGTCGATGTCTCGGCCGTCGTGCGCGACATCCCGCATACCGGGCCGGGCGATCTGATGAATGGCCTCATCGAGCGTTTTGCCAGCTATCGCGGCAAGCTCGAGGCGGCGGCCGCGAGCGGCAAGGGCGTCGCGCTCTCGAGCGTGCGCATCCGGCCGCCCTTGCCGAAGCCGGTCAACATCGACTGCATGGCGGTCAACTACATGGAAGACGGCACCCGCAAGGAGCCGGCGCTGATCAACGCCTTCCACAAATCGCCGGGCGCGATCATCGGCAATGGCGACACGATGGTATTGCCTGATGCGCCGGCGACGATCTTCGAGGGCGAAGCCGAGATGGCGGTCATCATCGGCAAGCGGGCAAGTCACGTCAGCGCCGCCAACGCGATGGACTGCATCTTCGGCTACACCAACTTCGTCGACGGCTCGGCGCGCGGCTTGCCGGCCGGCGGGTTTTTTCACATGAAATCGCGCGACACCTTTGCGCCGATCGGCCCCTACATCGTCACCAAGGACGAGATTCCGGACCCGCAGAAACTGCAGATCCGGTTGTGGAACAACGGCACGCTCTACCAGAACTTCAACACCAGCGACATGGCGCATAAGATCCCGCGCTGCATCGAATGGCTGACCTCGATCCACACGTTGGAGCCGGGAGACATCGTCGCCACCGGCACCAACCACCGCGGTCTCAACCCGTTCATGGACGGCGACAAGGTTGAGATCGAGATCGACGGCCTCGGGCGGCTCGGCTTCAGCATCAAGGACGAGCTGAAGCGCAAATGGGACCGCAAGACGCGGCTGCAGTGCCATGAGGCGGCGGCACAGAAGACACCCGGCGCCTACCCCGACTACACGCCGCAATTGGCCGGCAAATACGCCAAGGCGGCCTGAGCCGACACGCCCCGGCGCGGCTGGGGCCGCATCGCTGTACGATCGGGTCCCTGCGAAGGCAGGGATCCATCCCACCACATGAAGAACGGCCCGATGCCCGATGATGGATCCCTGCCTGCGCAGGGATCCACTCGGCGCTGCCGGCTATGACGCCGGGATCGCGGCTGCGCTCATTATGGCTGCACGGCGGGCCCGGGCCTGGATCGCGATCAGCGCGGCGAGGCTGAGTACGGCGGTGAAAACGAGATAATAGCTTGGCGACAGCGGATCGCCGGTGAGCGCGATCAGCGAAGTTGCGATGAGCGGCGCCAAACCGCCAAAGATCGACACCGCGGTGCTGAAGCCCAGCGCCACGCCGATCGCGCGGGTCTCCACCGGGAACAGCTCCGACATCAGTGACGGCAAGACGCCGCTGTAGCCGGACTTGAGCAGCTGCAGCCAGCAGACGGCGATGATGCAGGCGACCAGCGACGGCAGGGCAGCCATCAACCAGAACGCCGGGTACGAGGTCAGCACGAACAGCCAGCAGGCGACCACCATGATCAGCGGCCGCGAGATCTTGTCCGACCAATTGCCGAAGAGCGGGGAGCCGATCGCCAGGATCAGCCCGCCGACCAGCGTCGCGGTGAACCCGGTCGATTGGGGCAGGTGCAGCGTCTTGACCGCGTAGGTCGGGATATAGGCCAGGATGTAAAACGAGCTGTTGGAGATGATCGAGACCCCGAGCGCCAGCAGCACCTCCAGCGGATTGCGCCGCAGCAGGTCCATGATGGGCATGCCCTCGGGCGTCTCGGCTGCGAGAAACTCCGGGGTCTCAAGCATCTTGCCGCGGATATAAAGGCCGGCCGGGCCGATCAGCATTCCGAAGAAATAGGGAAGCCGCCATCCCCAATCGACCAGCTGCTGGTGGGTCAAGAGCGTCGTCAGGGCGACCCCGAACAGCGAGGCGAGGACGGTGATAAAGCCGGCGGTGGCAAACTGCCAGCTCGCGGCGAACCCGCGCCGCCCGCCGGCATGCTCGGCGAGGAAGCTAACCGCGCTGCCGAATTCGCCGCCGACCGAAAACCCCTGCAAGAGGCGGGCGAGGGTAATCAGGATCGGGGCGGCGATGCCGATCGTGGCGTAGCCCGGCGTCAGCGCCATCAGCGTCGTGCCGATCATCATTAAGAGGATCGACAGCATGAGCCCCGCCTTGCGCCCGGCGCGGTCGGTATAGCCGCCGACGATGATCGCTCCCAATGGCCGCACGAAATAGGCGAGGCCGAAGGCGCCGAACGTGATCAACAGCGACACGGTCGGGCTCTTGACCGGGAAAAACACTTCGGCAATCGTCACGGCGAAAAAGCCGTAGACGACAAAATCGAACCATTCCAAGACGTTGCCGATCGTCGCCGCGACGATCATCCGGCGCATCGATGGCGGTGCCGCGCCCGGCGTCTGGCCGGCGATTGCGTCCGTGGTCATCTTCCCCCTCTTTTCGTCGCGTCGTGCGGGTTATTGTTCCCCCGAGAATGTCACGAAATCGGTGCGCACGCATTATTAGGATAGATCAATGAGAAAACTCCGGTCGGAGGTCACCAAGCTCGGGCTGACCCGCACCCCGCACCGCGCGTTCATGCGGGCGATGGGGCTCGACGACGAGGCGATCGCGAAGCCGATGGTCGGCGTCGTCAGCATGAAGGGCGAGCAGACGCCGTGCAATATGACGCATGCCTTTCAGGTCGATGCGGCCAAGGAGGGAATCGTTGCTTCCGGCGGGACGCCGCGCGAGTTCACCACGATCTCGATGTCGGACGGGATCGGGATGAACCACGAGGGGATGAAATTCTCGCTGGTCACCCGCGAAGTCATCGCCGACTCGATCGAGGCGGTCGTGCACGGCCTCGCCTATGACGGGCTCGTCGGTTTCGGCGGCTGCGACAAGACTTTGCCGGGTGTGATGATGGGGATGGTCCGGTGCAACGTGCCGTCGGTCTTTGTCTATGGCGGCAGCGCTTTGCCGGGACGCTTTGGCGGACGAGACGTGACGATCCTCGATTCCTACGAGGCGGTCGGCGCGGTGATGACCGGCGAGATGGATGAGGCTACGCTGGCGCTCCTCGAGCGCTCCTGTCTGCCGAGCGTGGGCGCCTGCGCCGGGCAATTCACCGCCAACACGATGGCGATGGTATCGGAGGCGCTCGGCCTCAGTGTGCCGAACGTATCGATGGTGCCCGGCGTCTTCGCCGAGCGCGCATCTCACGCCCGGCGCGGCGGCGCCCTGGTGATGGCGGCGATCGCGCGCGGTGGGCCCTTGCCGCGCGACATCGTCACGAAAAAGGCGCTGGAAAACGCTTGCGCGATCGTTGCGGCGACCGGCGGATCGACCAATGCCGCCCTGCACATTCCGGCAATCGCACATGAGGCTGGCATTGCCTTCGATATCGACGATTTCGCGCGGGTTTGCGAACGCACCCCGGTCATTGCCGATCTGCGCCCCGGCGGCCGCTTCACCGCCAAGGATGTCCACGATATCGGCGGCACCGCGGTCATCCTGCGCGCGCTCATCGACGGCGGTTACATCGATGGCGAGTGTCTGACCGTGACCGGCGACACCCTGAGGCAGGCTTATGGCGCGGCGGCGCTGCCCGATGGCGCGGTGGTGCGCAAAGCTGGCGCACCCATAATGCCGGATGGCGGCCTCGCCGTTCTCAAGGGCAATCTGTGTCCGAACGGCGCGTTACTCAAAGTCGCCGGGCTGAAGACGCTGCGTCACGAGGGGCCGGCGCGGGTGTTCGAATGCGAGGAGGATTGCGCTCGCGTCGTCGAGGCGCGGGCCTACCGGGCCGGCGAAGTCCTGATCATCCGCAACGAGGGACCGGTCGGCGGGCCGGGCATGCGTGAGATGCTGGGGGTGACGGCGCTGATCTACGGCCAGCAGATGGGTGAGAGCGTGGCGCTCGTCACCGACGGGCGGTTCTCCGGCGCGACGCACGGGATCTGCGTCGGCTATGTCGCGCCCGAGGCGGCGATCGGCGGCCCGCTGGCGCTGGTGCGCGATGGCGACATCGTCCGGATCGATGCCGTCAGCCGACGCATGGACCTCCTGGTCGAAGACCGTGTCCTGGCGGAGCGTCGGGCCCAACGGCGCCCGTCCGTGACGCGCCACAAGGCGGGGCTCCTGGCCAAATACGCCCGCCAGGTCGGGCAGGCGAACAAAGGCGCCGTCACCCACGAAGGCGGTGCCGAATGGCCGTGGTTCGAGCGCTGACCCCGTGACAGCGGCGCCTCGGATCGGATATGCCTCTTTCCAGATGTCCCATTTCCGAAATCAAGCGAGCCCGCCGATGCTGATGGCCCTCTCCGGCCCGTCCCGTCCGCCCGTTGCCGGCGGCAACCCCACCCGCCTCGTCATCCTGCTGCACGGCCTCGGCGCCGACGGCAACGATCTGATCGGGTTGCAGCAATATTGGGGGCGCCTCGTGCCAGAGGCGGAATTCGTCTCGCCAAACGCGCCCTTTCCCTGCGACATGGCGCCTTACGGCTATCAGTGGTTCAGCGTGCAGGACCGCACCCCGCCAGCGGTCCTCGGCGGGGTCCGCGCCGCTGCCCCGCTGCTCGACGCGTTCATCGATGACGAACTCAAAAAACGCGGGCTCGACGCGAGCGAGGCAGCGCTGGTCGGGTTTTCGCAGGGCACAATGATGGCGCTGTTCGTCGGTCTGCGCCGAGCCAAGAAGCTGGCCGGGATTCTCGGCTATTCGGGCCGGCTGTTGGCGCCGGATCTACTGGCTGACGAACTGCGTTCGCGCCCGCCGGTGCTTCTGGTGCACGGCACCGCGGACCCGCTCGTTCCGTTCGACTCTCTCGCTTTGGCGGAAACCGCGCTCAAGGGGGCCGGCGTCGCGGTCGAGACCCTCGCCTGCGTCGGCGTCGAACATGCGATCGACCAGGAGGGCCTCGAGCGCGGCGGCCGCTTCCTGCGCGAGGTGCTCAGCGCGCCCCGCCCTTGACCGCGCCGGGGTCGCGCTCCAGCAACGGTTTCAGCACCGCCGTCATCGCCGCGGAGTCCCACTCGGCGCCGCCTTCGACCCGCCCGACCACCTGGTTGCGTGCATCGATGACGATGCTCGTCGGCAGCCCGCGCACGTGGAAGGCGTGGGCCAGATCGGATTGCGGGTCGAGGTAGATTTTGAGGTTTTTGAGACCCATATGGGCGACGAACGGGACGACCCGCTTGGCCCCGGCGCGGTCCTGGGAGACCGCGGCGACGACGATCTTGCCGCTGAGCTCCCCTTGCAGCCGGACGAGCGAGGGCATCTCCTTCAAACAAGGCTGGCACCAGGTCGCCCACAGATTGACGATAACCGGCTTGCCCTTGAAATCGGCGAGGCTCGTGAGCTTCCCGTCGATATCGGTAAATGCGGTCGCTGGCGCTGGCTGCGGCGGGCGCACCGGGATAAACTCACCGAGACTCATCTTTTCTTCCTCGGCCGCGGGGGCCGCCGAGAGTGCGCACAGGAGCACGAGGAGAACGGTGCCGAACCAAGCCAACCCCCCAGTGAACCCGGTCAATCCGGCGTGGGGTGGCCGCTTCGAGGGCGGTCCGGCCGCGATCATGCGCCGCATCAATGCCTCGATCGATGTCGATAAGCGCCTTTACGCCGAGGATATCTCGGGCTCGCTGGCGCATTGCGCGATGCTCGTGGCGCAGAGCATCGTGTCGCCGGAAGATGGCGCGGCGATCGCCAAGGGTCTAGAGCAAATCCGCGGCGAGATCGAACAGGGCGCCTTTCGGTTCAGCGAGGCGAACGAGGACATCCACCTCAATATCGAGGCGCGGCTCGCCGAGCTGATCGGCCCCGTCGCCGGGCGCCTTCATACCGCACGCTCGCGCAACGACCAGGTCGCGACTGATTTCCGCCTCTGGGTACGCGGCGCGATCGAGCGCAGCGATGTCGCGATGCGCGAGTTGCAGGCGGCACTGATCGACCAGGCCGAGGCGCATGCCGATACGGTGATGCCCGGCTTCACCCATCTGCAGATCGCCCAGCCGGTGACCTTCGGGCACCATCTCCTTGCCTATGTCGAGATGATCGGGCGCGACCGCTCGCGCTTCGCCGATTGCCGGCGCCGCCTCAACGAATGCCCGCTCGGAGCCGCCGCGCTGGCTGGCACCGCCTTTGCGATCGACCGCGACGCGACCGCTGCGGCGCTCGGCTTCGACCGCCCCGCGGCAAATTCGATGGATGCCGTCTCCGATCGCGACTTCGCCATCGAATTTCTCGCCGGCGCCGCGATCGCAGGCAGCCATTTATCGCGCTTTGCCGAAGAGATCGTGTTGTGGTCGAGCGAGCCCTTCGGCTTCATCCACCTCACCGACGCGTTCACCACCGGCAGTTCGATCATGCCGCAAAAGCGCAACCCCGACGCCGCCGAACTGGTTCGCGCCAAGACCGGCCGGCTCAACGGCTCGCTACTTCACCTGCTGACGGTGATGAAGGGGCTGCCGCTCGCCTATCAGAAGGATATGCAGGAAGACAAGGCCCCGGTGTTCGAGGCGGCCGAGGCCCTCGAATTGTGTCTCGTCGCGACCGCTGGAATGGTGCGCGACATGCGCCCCGACCGCGCGCGGCTGCGCCAAGCTGCGGCGCGCGGCTTCAGCACCGCCACCGACCTCGCCGACTGGCTGGTCCGCGTGCTCGGGATGCCGTTCCGCCGCGCCCACCACCTCACCGGCGAGATCGTCAAACGCGCCGAAGCGAAGGGCTCGACCCTCGCCGAATTGCCGCTCGATGAGCTGCAAGCGCTCGAACCGGCGATCACGCAGGCGGTGTACGAGGCGCTCGAAATCGACCGCTCGGTCGCCAGCCGGACCAGCTTTGGCGGCACCGCGCCGGCGCGGGTGCGCGAAGCCGCACAGGCCGCGCGCAGGAGGTTTCTGGCATGAACAGCAAGATCGCGCGGGTGCTCGTCCTGCTCTTCGTCGCGGTCGCGCTCGCCGGGTGTGGCAAGAAGGGGTCGCCGCAGCCGCCGCCCGATCAGCCCAACACCTATCCCAGGACCTATCCGAGTGCCTGACTTCTTTCCCTATCGCGATGGCGAGCTCTATGCCGAGGCGGTGCCGGTGGCGCGGATCGCCGCGGCGGTCGGCACGCCGTTCTATCTCTATTCCGGCGCCTCGCTGAGCGCCCGCTATGGCGCCTTCGCTGCGGCTTTCGCGCCGGCGCGCCCGCTGATCTGCTATGCCGTGAAGGCCAACGCCAATCTAGCCGTGCTGCGGGTGTTCGCCCGGCTCGGGGCCGGGGCCGACGTCGTCTCGGAAGGCGAATTGCGGCGCGCCCTCGCCGCCGGCATCCCGTCCCAACGCATCGTTTTCTCCGGCGTCGGCAAGACCCGCGCCGAGCTCGAGGCCGCGCTGTCGGCGGGAATCCACCAGATCAACGTCGAGTCGATCCCCGAATTGCGCCGGCTCAGCGAGGCGGCGGCGGCGCGGGGTGCAATTGCCCGGATCGCGATCCGGGTCAATCCGGATGTCGACGCGCTGACCCACGCCAAGATCTCTACCGGCAAGAAGGAAAACAAGTTCGGCATCGACCTGGAGGACGCCGGCGAGGCTTATCGCCTCGCCGCCGAGTTGCCGGGCATCGAGCCGGTTGGGCTCGCGGTGCATATCGGCTCCCAGACCGGCGGCGGTCTCGGTCCCTTCGAGGAGGCGTTCGAACGTTTAGCGGCGCTGATCGTCGAGCTGCGCCAAGTCGGCCTCATCGTACAGCGCGTCGATCTCGGCGGCGGCCTCGGTATCCGCTATCACACGGAAACCCCGCCCGACCCAAAGGACTATGCGCGCCTGGTGCAGGGCGTTTTCGGCACGCTCGATGTCGAGATCGCGTGCGAGCCCGGCCGCGTGCTGGTCGGCCCTTCGGGATTGCTCGTCGCGAAGGTGATCTACGTCAAGGACGGCGCGTCGAGGCGGTTCGTCATTGTCGATGCGGCGATGAACGACCTGATCCGGCCGGCGCTGTACGAAGCGTGGCACGATATCGTTCCGGTTCGGCTGCCCGCCCCCGGCGCGGTGCTGAGCCCGGCCGACGTCGTCGGCCCGATCTGCGAAACCGCCGACAGCTTTGCCAGCGCGCGCGATCTCCCGCCGCTTGACGAGGGTGATCTGGTGGCACTGACCGCTGCGGGGGCGTATGGCGCGACGATGAGTTCGACCTACAACAGCCGGCTCTTGGTGCCCGAGGTGCTCGTCGACGGCAGCCGGTTTGCCGTAATCCGGGCGCGACCGAGCTACGAGTCGATGCTCGGGTTGGATACCGTTCCCGATTGGCTGGCCGATCCGATAGCCGGGGATCCTGCGCGCAGCCGAGGTGTCGCGTGACCGAGCGGGAAGCGGCCGGTTCACCGCGAGCCGGGCCGAGCCGCCGCCGGCTCGCCACGCAGTTGCGGCTGGCGCGCGCCGCGCTTCTATGGGAACGGGTATGGCCGGCGGCTTGGCCGGGGCTGTGCGTCCTCGGCACCCTTGCAGTCTTCGCATTGTTCGATGTGCTGCCGCGGCTGCCGGGTTGGGCGCATGCCGGTGCGCTTGCACTCTTCACGGTTGCCCTCGCCGGAGCGGTGGCGTGGGGAGCGCGCACCGCGCGGGTCGACGCATGGCCGGATCCGGTCATGGCGCGGCGCCGCATCGAAGCGGCGAGCGGATTGCCGCACCGCCCGCTCGAGGCGCTCGCCGACCGCGCCAGCGCGCCGCTCGACCCTCCAGGAGCGGCGTTGTGGGCGGCGCATCAGCGCCGGATGGCAGCAGCGGTTCGCCGGTTGCGGGTCGGCTGGCCCGCTTCGGCCCTGGCGCAGCGCGACCCCTGGGGCGTTCGCTCGGTGCTTGCGATCCTGTTGCTCCTCGGTGCGATCGACGCCGGTCCCGATTGGCGGGACCGGGTGACCCGCGCTTTTACACCGGCGTTCGACGGCGGGGCGTCGGGGATCGCGACGAGCTTCGATTTGTGGCTGACCCCGCCCGAGTACACCGGGCTCGCGCCGCAATTCCTGCGCGCCGGCGACCGCGAGAGCGTGCAGGTCGCCGCCGGCAGCACGCTCCTCACCCAGGTACATGGCGGCAGTGCCCTGCCGCGCCTGGAGATCGACGGGAAAACGCACGATTTCGCCGCGGTCGACAAGGCGAATTTCCGATTTGAAACCACCCTGGCTAGCGGCAAGCTGCTCACCCTGAGCCAGGGCGGGACGATGCTCGGCAGCTGGCCGATCACCATCATTCCCGACAAGCCGCCGACGATCGCCTTTGCCCGGCCGCCGACGGCGACGCCGCGCGCCGCGCTGCGCCTCGATTATCGGGCGAGCGACGATTACGGGGTGGAGAGCGTGAAGGCGGTGATCCGCCGCGAGGGCTCCGGCCCGGGCGACGCCCAGGGAGGGGTGCCCGAGGATAAGATCGAACTCGAGCTGCCGCTGCCAGGGCTGCACCTCAAGGAAGCCGCGGCGACGAGCTATCACGATCTGTCGCCGCATCCCTGGGCCGGCCTGCCGGTCGAGATCCGGCTCGTCGCGACCGATGCGCTCGGCCAGACCGGCGACAGCGAGACGGTGCACACCGTCCTGCCGGAACGGATCTTTCGCCATCCGGTGGCACGCGCGATCATCGACCAGCGCAAGGAGCTGGCGAAGGACCCGGGTTCGGCCGAAGCGGTCGCCGAGATCCTCGGCGATCTGAACAAACGACCGGTGCTCTACGGCGGCGATACTGTGGTCTATCTCGCGCTCAGGCTGGCCGGACTGCAGCTGCGCCACGACGCCGGCAAGGCTTCGATCGCCGCGATCGAACAGCTGTTGTGGGACGCCGCGCTGCGCATCGAAGACGGCCATACCTCGCTCGCCGAGCGCGATCTGCGCCGGTTGCAGCAGGCGCTGCAGGATGCCCTCGCCAAGGGCGCCCCTGACGCCGAGATCGAGCAGTTGATGCAACAGCTGCGGGAGGCGCTCGATCGCTATTTGCAAGCGCTGGGCAAGGAGTTGCAGCAACCGCCCAACGCGGCGCCCCCCCCTGCGGACCCATCGAAGGTGATCACCCCGCGCGATTTGCGACGAATGCTCGACCGGGCCCGCGAGCTGGCGCGCAGCGGCGCGCGTAACGAGGCTCGGGAGCTGTTGTCGCAGCTGCAAAGCATGCTCGAAAACCTGCGCACCGCGCGGCCCGGCCAGATGCAGCAAAAGGGCGCCAACGAGGCGCAACAGCTGATGCGCGGCCTGCAGGAATTGATGCAGCGCCAGCAGCAACTATTGGACCGCAGCTTCCGCGCCCAGCGCCGGCAAAGCCGGCAGAACCAGAATGGACAACCGGG
>Ga0209415_10013230_pt1 | contig 13632 bp, 14 predicted proteins | sample PeaSoiSIISIP2007_FD_187696 | JGI IMG/M metagenome (GOLD analysis project Ga0209415, IMG submission 187696) | Peat soil microbial communities from Weissenstadt, Germany - SII-SIP-2007 (SPAdes) (version 2) | ecosystem: Environmental > Terrestrial > Soil > Wetlands > Peat | place: Germany... | reverse complement strand
CTGAATTTTCAGCAAGTGTATGGGCCGTTCTCGGTGTCGGTGACGCTGATCTTCTGGTCCTTCTGGAGCGGCATGCTGCTGCTGGGCGGAGCCTATCTCTCCGCTGCCGAACACAGCAGCCGGGTGCAGGCAAGACGCGACACGGCTGCTGCGGCGGCGAAGTAGAGATTCCCGGCAACTGTTTTATGGCGAGTACTCCCAGACCATGCCATCGTTTCCGGGGCCGCAGCTCGCGGTCGTGCCATAAAGATTGCCCTTGGCATCCACGGTGAGGTTCTCAAAGATCCAATCATTGCTTGAGACTAGAGATTGGAGTCCGTTAGGAACGCTCCCGACCGCACCGCAGTAGCAATAGCCACTTGGGTAGTAATACCCGAACCCGTCCGCAGCCGCGTAGAGGTTCCCTGCGGGATCAACAGTCAACGCGGAGAACCAGCTCCACGACCCACACCCAGGACAAAATTGGCCGTCACTGCTGTGGGCTCTTAGAAAGCTGACGCCACCGGGGGGCGACAGCTCAAAAATCAAACCGTCCGCATATCCTTCCCAACAACCTCCGAACTGCGTCCAACATTCACTAAAGCCGTAGAGATTGCCATGGCTGTCTTGAATCAGCCCGCCAGGTCGTCCGCCGTCGTTGACGCTGCCGGTGAAACTGTAGACAACATTTTCCGTCCAGCCGCTGCCTGAAGGCACTAATTGAAAAACTACGCCGCACGGCCCGCCCCAGTAGGGGCAATCATTGTTGCCACCCGACACCGTTGTCCCGTACAGATTTCCGTCAAGGTCCAGCACCAGGCTGGTGGGCTGTCCGCCATCGCTCCCTCCGGTAAAGCTGTAGAGGATCTTCTCCGTCCAGCCATCCTGCGAGGGCGAAAGCTCAAATATGGCGCCAGCCCCGTAAACTCCGTTGCCTATGCCGTACAGATTGCCGGCCAAGTCGAAGGTTGTGACGGTGCCGCCCCACGCGTCGGTGTTGCCGGTAAATTGATAAATCGTGGTCTCGTTCGAAGTGCACAATGCCGTAGCACACGGGGTCTCAGCCGGTGTCGCCCTATAGATCAGCCCGCAATACGAGGTTCCGCTGGTTCCGCAATTCTGGATGCCGCCGCTCGCTGCTCCGAAGAGGTCCCCTCCCGGGCCGACGAAAACGCCGCTGGGGCTGCTGCCGCCGCTGCCGCCCAGGAAGTTGTACAGCGAGCTGACGAACCACTGGCTGGCTTTCTGCGACAGCTCATACAGCAGGCCCTGCGCATAGCTGCCGCCGGCTGAAAGCGTCCCGTAGAGGTTGCCCGCCAAGTCGATGGCCACGCCGGAGGGGGAATTTGACGGTGCAAGTGTGCCGAGATCACGCACCTCATCCGCCCCCCAAAGCGTGCAAGAGGTACTGGAGGTGCTGGTACTCGTGGTGGTGCTGCTGCCCAGGATAGTGAAAGCCTCCGAAGGAATCGTGCCCACATCGTTCTGCGAAGCCGAAGATGGGCAGCCTGTGCCCGTGCAGCCGACACCGCTATTCTCATCCCAATACACCGGATCGCCGTTGGGAACGCTGGCGTTCTGCAGGTTCACCCAGTAGGTGCCGGCATTCAGAGCCGGCCCCGTGAAGCTCGTCGTCTCGGTGCAGATGTTGTAGCCGTATTGGTTGACGGTGCAGGTGCCCTGAGTAAAGTTCACCGTCTGATCAAAGTAGCTGGTGCCGCCGTTTTCGCCCGAAGTGATGGACAGCTCAGCCGTATTCAGCGTGTCGCCCGAGAACAGCCACATACCAAAGGTCGCGCCGGTGAGGGTGGCGCCGCCGCTCGGCACGGTGAAGCTGTCGCTAACGATAAAACCGAAGTTGATATCCCAGGCATCGGTGTTGCCGTTGATCGGGCCGTTGTCGTAAATGTCATTGCTGTCCAGCGGCCCACGATGTGCCTTGGCGCGGGCAAGCGCCGGAGATGTGGGTGGGCCTGGTCGCTTGACCGGATGGGCCAGCTTCGACGCGAACTCCGGCATTCTTGCCGCCTGCACCGCGGTCGGTGGAACCGAATTCTGTGCCCAGGCCGGTGCGATGGCTACTCCCATGACCAGTGTTGCAATTACCGCGAGAGAAACTGTGTGGAACAGGGAACTGAGAGATCGCGCTTGGCTGTGCATTGGCATTCCTCCTTGCCATACCGCTCAACCGGAATGTGGGCCACGTGAGAGAAACAGGTGGCCTGGGTGTTGCGGAGAAAACGAGTCGAAGGCCTTGTTCCTCGCCGTGTGGGCATTGTCGACTCCGAGCGGGAAAAAGGCCGGGGAGTCTTTTCCCGGGACACCCACCAGAATTTCACGCTCTCACTGCTGATTTGTCAGTGATGTGCAACGCAGGCCCAAGTGACATGGTTCTCGCTTGTTGCCCGTGGCAAGAAGCACTCAGGCTTTTGCCGCCGGATAAATCCCCAGCACCTTCACGAATTCCGCAATCTCGCCCAGGTGGCGCAGGGCGTTACGCGCAGGCTCGTCGTCGCCGCGGAGGATGTCGACGAAGAAGACATATTCCCACGGATGTCCTCTCATCGGGCGCGATTCGATTTTGCTCAGGCTGATGTCGCGCAGCGCGAACACGCTTAGCGCCTTGAACAGGGCCCCAGCTTCGTTCTTTAGCGCGAAAGCGATCGACGTCTTGTTGGCGCCTCGGCCGGCTTTGCCTGACTTGCTGATCAGCAGGAAACGCGTATAGTTTTGCTGGTCGTCTTCAATACCCGCCAGCAACACGCGTCCGCCATATTGCTGAGCCGCCTGCTTCGGAGCGATAGCAGCAGCGTCTTTCCATCCCTCCGCGACCACATGACGAACGCTGCCCGCCGTGTCGTAAAAAGGAACTGCCTGAACGTTGGGATGGGAGCGAAAAAAATCGCGACACTGATCGAGTGCGACCGGATGCGACAACACTCGCCGGACGTGCTGCAACTTAACGCCGGGTAAAGCGATCAAGTGGTGCCGAATCCGAAGATGAAATTCGGCGTGAACAAACACATCGCGCGTGAGCAGCAGATCGAAGTGCTCGGCTACCGAGCCTGCCAGCGAATTCTCGATGGGAATGACTGCCCTTTGTACGGAGCTGTTCTCCACCCGGTCAAAGACCTCTGCCGAACGCGCGCAGGGCACGACAGCGGCGCGCGGCAGCATCCTTCCCGCAGCTTCATGGCTGAAGGAACCAAGTTCCCCCTGAATCGCAACTTTCATAAAGGATGGGCCGAGCTCAGCTGCTTCCACATCTGGAAGGCGTCCAGCGAATGGCTGGCGTAGTAGTCAGGTAGAGTTCGCAGAATCTGGTACCCAAGCTTGCCATACAACCGGACGGCTGACTCGTTATCTACCGCAGTTTCCAGATAGACGTCGGTACATCCCAGGGAACGCAAGCGCTCTTCGCACGCGGTCATCAACTTGATTCCCAAGCCATAGCGACGCGCTTCCGGAAGAATATCCAAGGTAAGAATGCGTCCATACTTGCGCCGGATCGGATGAGCTACGACAAATCCAGCGATGCGATCCGTAGGGTTCCCGTCCGCGGAAGCAACCGTTCCCTCATCGCCACGCTCGCCCGGCTGGAATTCTCCCACCAGCGTAATTGCATTGCGCTTAGTGATGAAGCCGCCCAGTTCCATTTGCGTATAGGAGATACCAGGAGGAAAGCAGCGCTGGTCGATTTCCCACAGGCGATCGAAGTCGGCTGAACGATAGTCGCGGACGCTGAAGGCCAGCCCTGCTGTATTTGTGGTGTTCAATCCCAAAGCGAAATCTCTAACACCATCATAAGCGGGCTGGCACGCACCGAATAGTAAAACGCCTTACTGGGTAATCGTCTTGACGGCGTCTCCAACCTTGAAGCCGGTGCCGGAGACGGGAGCTCCCACGGCGGAGATGTCATCCACGTCGGTCAGACGGATCACCCCGACATCGGACGTTAGCTTGCGGATCACCTGGCCGGTCGAAGGATCTTTGATCTCCTTGGTGACGCGCTTGACCGTCAGCTGATCGCCGACCTTCAGGCCGGCCTTGGCGCCGATGTTCAGCACGATTTGGCCGCCGTCGACTGACGCCACCACACCCTCGACGCTGATCGTACGGGCTACCAGCTTAGTGTTGTCCGCCACCAGTTCAGCGGACATCTGCGTCACGGCCGAGTTGATGGCCTCGCCGACGATCGTCTGCTGGAAGTCGCTGCTGCCAAAATCTACGTCGCCTGCGCCGAATCCATGCCAGTTACCACCCCCGCCGCCTACCGAGGTGCTGTCACGCTCGGACTCGCCCTTACCGGTCGCAACCCCAAGGATCTCAGCGGTGTCAATGTTCACCAGCCGGGCATCCAGCACCACTACGGCCTTGCTCTTGTTCTTGCCGACGTGCATGCCTCCAAGTCCAGCCCAGCCGCCGCCCACTCCGCCGACGTGAGTGCTCTTGTTATCGTTGCCGAACTGCGTGACGCTGCCCACCACGATGGCGTCAACTCCCAGCAGCTTGCCAATTCTGGCGGCCGAGTTGGGATCGGCACGGTCGCTGTTGGAGAAATTCTGCTCCGCCATGATCTTCGCCATGGCCTTGCGCTCGATCACCGAATACGTGCCGTCCTTCACCAGGTCGCGCACCAGCAGATCGGAGATTCCCTTGCCGATATCGACATTGCTGCCAAAGTAGGCCGCGGACGCGCTCTGCACGGTGGCGTAGTCAAAGTCAAAGATCGCGATTCGCTTTTTGCGGCCTGTCGGCGCCGGCGAGGTTTGCGCGCCCACGGGCAACGCTATGACCAACGATGCTACGACGAGAATGAAAGACAAGACCCGATGCATACGATTGTCTCCCTGTATTGGGCCTTGACCCGCGTTCGCGACCAAGGCATATCCTGATTTGCGCCTGTAATTTGGAACAGCGGTATGGTACACCGACTTGGTTCAAACCGGGTAAGTTTTTATGGTGGGACGACATTCTACGTATTGGCGCCGTTCCCAATTGGGTCTGCTCACAGCCGGCGCGATGATGACAAGGCTGCCGCCGCCGCATTACTCTCAAAGCATGGCAAAACCGGTTCCCATCGGCACCCGCGGCGAAGCGGAGAGGGGCGTGGAATTCCGACACACCTTGAGCGCATGGAAGCCCGAGCTGCCCGCGGTGCTGTCCACCCCCCACATGATCGGCTGGATGGAAGCGGCCGGCTTCGAAGCCCTGCTGCCCTTCTGCGAAGACGACGAAGTGAGCGTGGGCACCGCCATCAACATCGTGCATCGCGCGCCTACCGGCATTGGCGCGACGGTAAAGTGCGAGGCGATTCTGCATTCGATTAGCGGCCGATTCCTGACATTCCGTGTGAGCGCCCACAACGGCAGCGAAGTGATTGGTTACGGAACTATCGGACGAGCGATCGTGAGCAAGAGCAAGTTTCAGGAGAAGCAGAGGGCAGGAACTGGCGGCCAGTAGCCAGTAGTCAGTAGTCAGTAATAAGTGCTCGTTGCTCTTCGCAAGAACCCGGCCAGTGCCGCCTTCGGCTACGCTGGAGCAGTCTTATCTGACAACCGACAACTAACAACCGACAACTGGGTACTGACTACTGGCTACTGACTACTGACTACTTCTTACGGCGGTAGTCGCCGCTCTTGCCGCCCGACTTGCTTTGCAGAACGACTTCGCGGATCTCGATGCCCTTGTCGAGCGCTTTGCACATGTCATATACGGTGAGAGCTGCGACGGAGGCAGCGACTAATGCTTCCATCTCAACCCCGGTTGCAGCCGTCGTGCGGACTAATGTGCGAATAGCAACTCCATCGCTTCGCACTTCGGCTTCGACTTCAATTTTGCTCAGCTGAAGCGGATGGCACATGGGGATGAGTTCGGAAGTGCGCTTGGCGGCAAGAATTCCGGCGATCCGAGCCGCTTCCAACGGATCACCCTTCGGGTTCTTCGGCAGCGCCCGAATCACTTCTCGGCTCATCGCAACAAAAGCGCTCGCCTTCGCCTCGCGAATCGTTGGCTGTTTGTCCGAGACATCGACCATCGAGGCGCGTCCTGCGGCGTCGTAGTGCGACAGCTTCTTCGACTTGGCCTTCGCGTCTTTCATGCCCAAGAGCCGGCGGGGAAAATTTCGCGCGCTGGCAGTATTGCCTTGATCGCGTCGGTGCAGTTCCAGTATCCCGAACCTGAGAGGGAGCGGACGCTCCACTTTACCAGTGCCGAATTGGGAATCACATTCCACCGTAAGTGATTGGTTCCAAAATGGGAATCGGCGATTAGAGGCGATTTTAGGCCCATGAATTCATCCGGACGAGGTTCAGGTCGTCGCGCCTTCCTATCGTCGATTCTAGGCCCCTTTGCGCGCTCGCAATCGGCATTCTGCAAAAGGCTCCCAAGTGGTATTAGCGCATAGCCACTAAGTCTGGTAACTTTCGGGAGACAAATACAACACTTAAGTGACATATTCAGCTTCGCAATCACGGGCCGATCACGTCAGCAAGACGGTAATCGCCTCGCCAGCAGCAAACCGCTCCCGGTCCGGCGGCACCACGATGTAGCAGTTCGACCGCGAAACTGCCATCAGATCGCCTGACCCCTGCCAATGTACCAACTCGACCTCCGGCTTTTCGTTACTGCCTTCCAGCCTTGCCGGGAGGAATCGCGTAAGACCGGTCCGGCTGGTGAAATCGGATTTCAGAGTGGCTTGCGCGAATGGCAGTGGCTGCGGCTTTGCCCCCGAAAGCGAGTCGAGCACCGGCCGGGCGAACAGCTGAAACGTTACCATGGTTGACACCGGGTTGCCGGGCAGTCCGAAGAACGGAGTGCTTCGCGCGTTCGATTTGACCTCACCGAACACCACCGGCCTTCCCGGCTGGATTTGCGCTCCCGTGAAAAAAATGCCGGCCTGCAAGGAGGCCAGCACCTGCTCGACCAGATCGTATTTGCCCATCGAGACGCCGCCGGTAACGAGCAGCAGGTCCGCTTCCAGACCTTTCCGCAACAGCAGCGCCAAGTCGTCAGGCTCATCGCGCGCCACCGGCAGAATCATGGGATCGCCGCCCGCCGCTTGCACCTGTGCTGCCAGCGAGTAGCTGTTGGAGTTGCGGATCTCGTTTTGTGCCGGTGGCAAATTGATGTCGACGAGTTCGTCGCCGGTTGCCAGAATCGCAACCCGCGGCCGGCTATAGATAGCAACTTCGGGCCGGCCAATAGCCGCTGCAATCGCGACAATCGTGTGGTTCACGCGGGTGCCGCGCGCGACCATGGTCGCCCCGCGGCGTGCTTCGGCTCCCATGGTAACCACGTTTTCCCCAGCGGCCACTGTCCGCTGAACCACGACAGCATCACCACTTCGCTCCGTGAGTTCCACCATCACGACGGCGTCGGCTCCCTCTGGAACGGGCGCGCCGGTCATGATCTCGGCAGCTTCGCCTGCTTTGACCGCAATCGCATTCTCTTCTGCGGACGCACCAGCCTTGATCTCTCCAATCCATCGCAGCCGGGCTGGCACAACTCTTACATCCGCAGCGCGCACGGCGAAGCCGTCACGCGTCGAGCGGGGAAACGGCGGGAAGTCGCGGTCCGCGCGCAAGTCCTCTGCCAGCACCAGACCAGCAGCCTCCAGCAGCGGCAGCATCTCCGGCTGCGTCGGGGAAAGAGTTGAGGCATACTCTTCGACCAGACGCCGGGCGTCGGCGAAGGACGGCAGTTTTGTGACAACAGTACTTCCCATGCCTGGATTACCCGAGCGAATTCTACTGGAGTCTGCGGGAGAGCGAAACTGCGGCGGCCAGCTACAGCATTTTCAGGTGTGATGTAGTTATCGATTGGCCTTCAGCGATTGGTGTCGCGACTGGCTAAGAAATTTCGCGGTGGAACAAACCGCTCGAAAATCGATTGAACCAGCCGCGCAGCGGCGGCAGCGAAGTTAGCCCGGCGCGTGAGCGCCGGGTGATTTGGAAAATCAATCCGAGCCGCGTAGCGGCGACAGCGGTTGTGACACAGTCCCCTCAGGCCGGCGTCAAGTCCAGTTCCTGAAAAGCTGGGGCTACGGTGGTCATTTTTAATGACCACCGCAGCCCCAAAATTACTTGATCGCCACGAACCCGGCGCTTAAGCGCCGCTCTACCTTACTTCTTGCTGGGCTTCGACTTGCCGTAGCTGGTCTGAACCGAAGCGCCGATGGACGACAGCATCTGCTTGGCGGCATCCGCATACTTGCCAGTCGGATCCAGCTCCAGATACTTATTGAAAGCTTCTGCGGTTCCCGGAGGAGCCACCATCTTGTTGTCTTTCATCGTCGCCTTGCCAATCAGATCGACGCCCTTCCAGTAATATGCGGCAGCCCGTTTGGGGTCGATCTCGATTGCCTTGTCGAAAGCGGCGATGGCATCGTCGACCTTACCCGTATTGGTGAGGACCGCTCCCTCATTGTAGTAATAGGCGCCAGCATTTGGCGGATCGGCCGCCGCCGCCGCCGCGTACTGCTGAACAGCCTTTTCAGTTTGTCCGGACTTGGCATAGGCGTCGGCAAGCTGAGCCATGTACGCTCCAGAGGTGGGTTTGATGGCGAGCGCCTTCTGATAAGACTCTACGGCGTCTTGATAGTCCTTGGCCTTGGCTTGCGGGTCGGTCGCGTGATCCCCGGCGCCGCGCTGTGCGTCGCCAAGATAACCCCAGACCAGGTCCTGGTTGGGGTCGACTTGAGTGGCCTGCTGCAGCACGGTAATGGCCTGATCGTAGTTGCCGGCCCCTTCCAGATCCTTCGCCTGCTTAAGCGAGGCATTCAGCGTCTTTATTTTTTCACTACCCTTCAGGGACGACTCAGCCTTCTGGCGCTGTTCGCTCGTCCCCGCACTATCCTTCGCCAGGTCAAAATCGACGGTACGCTCACCGCTGGCTTCGATCACGGCATTGCCGTGCTCATCGATCGGATTGCCGTTTTGCAGCAAGGTGACTGTGTAAGTCCCCAGGGAGATGCCAACCGAGTAGTACTGGCCCTTCGAATTCGTCTTCAGCGTGTACTTTGTTCCGGTCCGGGGATTGTAGAGCTCTACCGTAGCTCCAACGATTGGCTTGCCGTTTTGATCGGTGGCAGTGCCAGTGACGGTTCCGGTGATTTGCGCCCACAGAGAGACTGCACTCATCCCGATTACCAGCAGTATCCAGGCAAGATTGCTATATTTCTTCATGTTTCCTCCAGCGCGGAGACCGAATGATGATTGCCTATCCTGCCGCAACGGTCTCCAGCGTTGATCTTTGAAATTTGTCTTCATGAAAAGTCCTGAACTGCAGCCTGCGACAGATAAGGAATAGGGTCGACCGCGCCTGCAGCGGCAAAGGCCCGCAGCCGTAAGATGCAACTGTCGCAACTGCCACAAGCCTGGTCGTCCCGGCTGTAGCAAGACCACGTTAAATCGAAGGGAGCGCCCAATTCAAGGCCACGCGTCACAATCTCACGTTTTCGCAGCGCTATGAGCGGCGTCTCAATCCGGATGCTGCCTTCCTTAGTTCCGGTGCGGATCGCTTCGTTGAAGGCCCGGTAGAACTCCGGACGGCAATCGGGATAGCCCGAACTGTCCTGCTGCACTGCGCCTATGTAGATGAGTTCAGCGCCCAGCACTTCCGCCCAACTCACCGCCGCGGAAAGAAAATGCGCGTTACGAAACGGCACGTAGGTTACCGGTATCTGTGCCCCAATGTCCGCTCCACCCTCGGGAACGGCAATCTGCCCGTCGGTGAGCGCCGAGCCGCCGATCAGACGAAAGAAGGGCGTGCGCACGATGAGACGCCGGTAAATTCCCAGCCGCTCGCAGATGCCTAGAAACGCCGTCTGCTCGCGCGCCTCTGTGCGTTGGCCGTAGCTGATGTGAAGGGCGGCCACCGCGTCGGCGCCAAACTCCCGCGCGGCCATTGCAGCGCACACGGCAGAATCCATTCCTCCGCTGAGTGAGACGACGATTTTGGCACTATCCTGTCCCATGAAGTTGCCGGGTAGAACCGACCTTCAGGTCGGTGTTCGCGGTTCTGTAAATTCATGCTGGAATCAGCTTGTCATTGCATGACAAGCTGATTCCAATGAACTAATTCCCATCCCTCGACGCGGCGCTGAAGCGCCGCTCTACCCTTGTCCTACACGCCCTTCAGTGACGGTTCCCAAATGAACTTGTGGATCTGCAGCCCCAGGCGGGCAGTCAGCCGGTCAGCCAGCATCCACTCCGCAAGTTCCCGCGGATCCACCAGACAATGCGACACGTCACGGCTTCCCGTGGCGTCCTTACGAAAGGCCGGTGAGAATATGACTGAACTGACTCGCGAGTTCAGCTCATGCTCTGCGGCGAACGCGCGAGCAAATTCGTAATCCCGCCGGCTGGCGATCACGAACTTCACTTCGTCGCGCGGGCCAAGCCACTTCAGGTTCTCCATGTGGAATGTGCCGCCCTCGCCAGAGTCCGGACACTTCACATCCACAATCTTAACTACCTGCGGCGGAACGCGCTCCAGTGGCCGCTCCCCGCTGGTCTCCAAAAGGACTGTGTAACCGGCGCCCAGCAGGCGATCCATCAACGGAACCGCCTCGCGCTCCTGAAGCAGCGGCTCACCGCCCGTAATCTCCACCAGACCTCCGCCGGGTGACAGGCGCTGCACTTCCTGTTCGGTGTCCTCGAGCGTCATGCGCTTTCCGCCCGTGAAGGTGTACTCGCTGTCGCACCAGACGCAGCGCAGGTTGCATCCCGCCAGCCGCACGAAAATGCACGGCAGACCGGCGTAGGACGACTCACCCTGCAACGACTTGTAAATCTCGATGATCTGCATGGGTGCCGCGATTCGCTTTTCGCCTTTCGCCAGAGAACATTGCCGATCACTCTGGCGAAGAGCGAATGGCGAAGAGCGAAGAGCGCGTTTACTCGCTGTATCGCGCGGTCGTGGTGTCGGTCTCCCAGATGGTGACGTCCTTCACCCGCACTCGGCCATTGGTGTTCTGCTTCAGCCGGGCGTTGGTCTCGTCGTAGAAGTACTTGGCCAGGTTCTCGGCCGACGGATTCACCGTGGTGAACGGCTCCAACTCGTTGATCATCTCGTGGTCAAGATAGTTCATCACCGGGCGGAGCACGTCTTTCAGGTCCTTAAAGTCCAGCAACAGGCCGGCTTGATCCAGTTCCATGCCGCTCAGGGTCACGCGGACGCGGTAGTTGTGCCCGTGCGGCTTCTCGCACTTGCCGCGATAATTGCGCAGGTAATGCCCGGCGGAAAATGTGTCTTCTACGGTAACTTCAAACATGAGTTTCTTTTCGTCGAACAACCATCCGGTGCTCGATGGGTCCCAGTCAGCAGCCGTCGGGGGCGCAATCGCCCGTGGCTGGCGCAGTAACTATTCTAGCGTGTTTGGCGTAAGATAACCGTGATCCGCAGTAAGTCTGCTGCCGATAAGACCGCCTCCAGCTTATGCCAACCGCCGCTGTTCTTACCGTCAGTGACTCCTGTTCCCGAGGCGAACGAACCGATCTCTCTGGCCCGGCGACGGCTGACCTGCTGCGCCAACACGGCTTCGAAGTCGCCCACCAGGAAATTGTTTCCGACGATCAAGGCAAGATCGAAGCAGCGCTGGTGCGCTTGAGCGAGCAAGTGCAGCTGGTTGTCACCGTCGGAGGAACCGGCATCGCCGAACGCGATGTTACGCCCGAGGCAACCCGCGCGGTGTGCTCCAAATTGATCGACGGCATTTCGGAGAAGATACGGGCCGCGGGACTGGCGCAGACCCCGTTCGCCGTTCTCAGCCGCAGCCTCTGCGGAGTGCGCGGACGCTCGCTGATCCTGAACCTGCCCGGCAGTCCCAAAGGCGCAGTACAGTCACTGCAAGCGGTAATCGAAATTCTGCCGCACGCCGTCGATCTGCTTGCCGGCAAGACCGGCCACGAATAGGCAAAATGCATTTCACAACTAGCCTTGTATCAGGGCACGACTTTACAGGCTGCGGGAAAAGTCGCCTTTGGAGCGCTTTGTAACAGGGCACGACTTCAGTCGTGCCGATAAGCCGTTTATTTTTGTCATCACGAGCGGCCTTCAGGCCGCAAGGGATCTGCTTTTCTCGTTTTTGCGCTGCCTCTTAAAGCTGTCGAGGGACGTCGCGCGACTTACCCAGCTCCCGCCTGCGTACAATAGCTCTTCTGCGTTCGAACTTTATTCGAGGAGTCCTTGGATCCCGTTACTCATCTTCTGACCGGCGCGTGTATGGGGCGCTCGGGCTTCAATCGCAAGACGGCGCTGGCCACCGTAACCATGGTGCTTGCGGCCGAGGCCGCGGACGTTGATGTGCTCTGGGAGATCAAAGGCTCCATTGCCGGACTGCAGCACCATCGCGGCATCACCCATAGCTTCGTGGGGGTTCCGTTCATGGCAGCAGCGGCGCTGGGCTGCGTGTACTTGGTACATCGCGTCAGGAATCGTCAGCAACCGGAAAATGCCAACCCATACGGTCCACGATCAAAGCCGCCGCTGCGCTGGGGTTACCTCTACTTCTGCGCGGTGCTGGCTGCGCTCAGTCATCTGCTGCTCGACTACACCACCGCGTACGGCATCCGCCTCTTCGAGCCTTTCAACTATCGCTGGTATTCCTGGGACATCGTTTACATAATCGAGCCGCTGATGCTGCTGGTTCTGGTCGCGGGACTGGCTTTGCCGGCGCTCTTCGGCCTCATCAATCAGGAGATTGGGGCCCGCAGCAAAGGCCCGCGCGGCCGCGCTGGAGCGATTGCCGCCCTTGTTTGCGTAGTCCTGATCTGGGGCGTTCGCGATTACCAGCATCGCCGCGCGCTCACCGCGATGAACTCCTTCCTCTACCACGCGGCGGAGCCCAAACGGCTGGCCGCATATCCCTACATGATCAATCCGTTTCGCTGGCATGGGGTGGTGGAAACCACGGACTTCTTCGAAACTGTGCCGGTAAGTTCGCTCGCGCCCGAAGTCGATTCGGAGGCGGGAATCATGTATTACAAGCCTGAGGAGACCGACGTCACTCTGGCAGCCAAGTCGTCGTACTTCGGCCGCGTGTATCTCGACTGGGCTGTATTCCCATATGTACGGCAAGAAAGATTTGAAGACGATAAGGGCGGGTATCTGGTGGAATTCCAGGATCTGCGTTACACCTATCCTTCAATGACAATCGCGCGCCGGGCACCCCTTGCCGGCTTTGTCTTGCTCAGCCCCGGTCTCCGCGTCCTGCAGCAAGGCATGAATTCCAGCAAATCGCCATCTGGAGAGACTCCGGAACAGCCATCCGGCAGGCAGTAGCTGGGTCATTACCATGCATTCTTGCGCGAGCGCTGCTTGCGCAGCCGCCAGATCCACCATCCAATCAGCGCTCCCGCCGCGACCGCAGCAATTACATATCGCAGATGGTTGTGCACCATGCCACCTACAAAGCCTAGTATCTGCGGCCCATAGCGGATCACGATCAGCGAAACCAGCGAGAAGCGCAGCAGCCTGCCGAAGAAAATTGCCCCCAGGAAATGAGTAAATCTCATCTCGGCCACGCCTGCGGAGAGGACAAACAATTTAAACGGAGTCGGCGGAGGCAGCATGGCAGGAAACATGACAGCCCAAAACTCATGGCGCTCGAATGAGGCTTTGATCTTGTTGAAGCGCTTCTCGCCCATGCGC
>Ga0209415_10013229_pt1 | contig 13632 bp, 11 predicted proteins | sample PeaSoiSIISIP2007_FD_187696 | JGI IMG/M metagenome (GOLD analysis project Ga0209415, IMG submission 187696) | Peat soil microbial communities from Weissenstadt, Germany - SII-SIP-2007 (SPAdes) (version 2) | ecosystem: Environmental > Terrestrial > Soil > Wetlands > Peat | place: Germany... | reverse complement strand
TGCGCCTTGAGCCAGCGGACGCCGTAGTTGATGTCCGCCAGCGAGCCCGGGTAGGACGCTTCGGGCGGCACGCGAAAATCCAGCGACGCCACCACCACCCCGCTTTTCGCCAGCGGTTCATGGATCGGCTTGTCCATCAGCCGATCGCCGAGACACCACGCCCCGCCATGCAGTTCGACGACGGCCGGGAACGGACCGGCGCCGCGCGGCTTGAACATCCGCGCCAATAGCGGCTTTTCGCCGTGACGGAGGTACTCGACGTCTTCTACCTCGACTTCATAAGTCTTGTCCGCGTTTGCCATCTGAAACCCTCCCGTATTCGAGAGTCCATCGGCGCGCTTACCGCAGGCTCTCGATGATCGAACTTGGATTGGTCTTCGCAGGTTGCGCCCGTCGGCCTTCCGCCGTCAAGGAAAACCCGCCCCGCCCCCGATTTTGGCCTCAATCTTCGCCGGCCGCTTTCATTTTGCGATCGCGATTAGCGTCGAATAACGTTCTTGACGATGGCAGAAGGAATTCGCAGTATCGCTCACGGTACCGCGACGGCGGTGGTACCCGGCTCGCACGCCGTAGTCGTGATGGCGAAGGCACCCGTCAGCGGCGCGGTCAAAAGCCGGTTGGTGCCGCCACTGACCGAAGACGAGGCGGCGGCCTTGAACCGCTGCTTTATCCGCGACGTCTGCGCCTCGATCGAAGCCGCCGCCGCAATCATCGCCGCCACCCCCGATACCCGCGTCGCCGATGCCCGCGTCGCCGATGCCCGCGTCGCCGATGGAAATGCAACCGTCGCTGGGGTTGGCGTTGGTGTCGCCGACCTCAACGCGGGCGTCGCCGATGGGAAGGCAAAAGTCGTCGGCATGATCGCGTACACCCCGGCCGGAGCGCAGGCCGCGTTCGACGGACTGGTCCCTGCGTCCTTCAGATTTATCGCGCAGCGCGGCGAGGGCCTGACCGCACGGCTGACAAATGTCGCCGCCGATCTCCTCGCGACCGGTTACGAATCCGTCTCCCTGATGAATTCCGATAGCCCGACAATTCCGCCCGCACTCATCGCGCAGGCCGTCGCCCATCTCGCACGCGCCAGCGACAACAGCCTCGCGCACGCCGGGGATGGCCTCGCGCAGGCCGGCGGCCGCCTCTCGCACGCCGGCGGCGACCGCCTCGCGATCATCGGCGCCGACGACGGCGGCTACTGCCTGATCGGCCTCCAACGCCCGCACTGGCGCGTCTTCGAGGAGATCGCCTGGAGCACCGGCGCGGTCCTCGCCCAGACCCTGCAACGAGCCGCCGAATTACGCCTGCTTGTATTACAAACACCCTCGTGGTATGACATCGACGATGCCGGTTCGCTGCGCCGCCTGATACGCGACCTGTTCGGCGAATTCTCCGGCAATCCACTGCCCAGCGAAAAATCGCCCGGCAGGCCATCCGGTACCTATCCCCTTCGGCAAGAGGCTCTCATCGAACAATTGTCCAACAATCCACCGGGTATTCATCCTCTTGGGCGAGAAGCGCCCAGCGAAAATAGGAAATCAGAAGACCAAGCCGAAAACAGGAGATCACAGAACAAAGCCAATCCCTTCGCCGCTCCAGCCACCCGCGCATGGCTCGCCGAGGCACTCGCCAACGGCCTTGCCGCCCGCCTCGGCCTCGCAGCATCGGCGCACTCCGCTGGCCCACCGCCTCGCGACCGCCGAGGTCCTGATGGGTAAAGTCTGGCACCCGTCGCAGGGCGAAGTCCCGCATCTTACCAACGGGAAGTCTGAAACCTTGTGAGGGGTTTCAGAAGAAACTATAGTTCTGCGTTCCTCACAACTTCTTTACCAACGCGTCCGGGCGCGAACAGGATGCGTTGCCCGCGTCCGAGGCGCATGATAATCCGAGAGCGCGGTGGCGGTGAAGGAACCTATAAAGACAATCGGGCTAGTGGTCAGGCGCGACCGGCCGGCCAAAGCGATGGCCCTCGCGACACAGCTTTGCGGATGGATTCGCCGTGAGGGTCTGGAACCGATCGCCGACCACGGAATCGCGTCCGCTATCGGTGCCACCGGGATCGCCGAACAGGACATTGCGCCTCGCGCCAATCTGCTCGTCGTCCTCGGCGGCGACGGCACCCTGCTCGGAGTCGCCCGCGAAATCGGCGCCCTCGAAAAACCTATCCTCGGCATCAACCTCGGCGGTCTGGGCTTTCTCACCGAGGTCAGCACTGACGAGGCGATGACGATGCTGGCGCGAATCGTCGCCGGCGATTACAACGTCGATGACCGCATCATGTTGCAAGCCGCGGTCCATCGCGATGGCGCGGGCAATCGCGCCGTGGAGGAATTCTCGGCCCTCAACGACGTCGTAATCGTCAAGCGCGCGGTCGGCCACATGCTCGAACTCAACGTCGTCGCCAATCACATCCCGTTTTGCACCTATCGCGCCGACGGGCTGATCGTCGCGACGCCGACCGGCTCGACAGCCTATGCGCTGAGCGCAGGCGGTCCGATCGTCTATCCAAGCCTCCGCGTGATCGTACTCGCGCCGATCTGTCCGCATACGCTCAGCAACCGGCCGGTGCTGCTGCCCGATTCCTTCGAACTCGAGATTCGCGTTCAGGCCGACGATCAGGGCGCGATGCTGACCTGCGACGGTCAGGAATCGGCGCCGCTCGGGACCACCGACACAATCGTAATCACACGCGGCAAGTTTGCGGTCCGGCTGATTCGTTCAACGCATCCGTCCTTCGAAATCTGGCGCGACAAACTGCACTGGGGCTGACGAGCGACCACCGGGATGCTCACCGAACTGCGCATCCGTAACTTCGCCGTGATCGAGGAGGCCGCGCTCTACTTTGGCCCCGGGCTCAATGTGCTCACCGGCGAGACCGGCGCCGGCAAGACCATCGTGATGACCGCACTGGGGCTGCTGCTCGGCGGCCGCGCGTCGCCCGATGTAATTCGCGCTGGCGCAAAGGAAGCGGTGGTCGAGGGTGTGTTCGAACTCGAAGGCGAGGCGCCGTTGCCCGAAGCGGCCGATTGGCTGAGCGAGGATAACCCCCGGGAACTGCTGATCCGTCGTGTCATCGCGGAGGGCGGGCGATCGCGCGTCACCATCAATGATTCGCTGGCGACGGTGAACGCGTTGACCCGTATTGGCGCGGCGTTGGTCCAGATTTACGGCCAGCACGAACAGCAATCGCTGGCGCTGCGCGAGAACCATCAGCAGATTCTCGATCGACACGCCGGGCTGGAGGCGGAACTCGACGCCTACACCTCTGCGTACGACCACGCGCGTGAGATTCGCGAGCGGCTCGGCGACCTCGAACGGCGCGAACGCGAGCGAACCGAGTTGCTCGAAATCGCACGATTTCGTGTTGCCGAACTAGAACGCGCTGAGTTAATCGCGGGCGAAGATGAGGCGCTCGCGGCGGACCGCGCAGTGATGGCCAACGCGACGCGGCTGGCCGAGGCGGCGAACGCAGCCGAACAGTCGTTGTACGGCGGCGAGAGCGCGGCGATCGACGCGATCGCACGCGCGATCGCTCGGCTGACGGAAGCTGCGGCGATCGATCCGAGGCTCGGCGACGCGCTCGAAATGATTACGAGCGCACATGCCAATCTGGATGAGGCGGCGCGGACGCTCGGCGCCTATGCCGCTCAAATCGAGGCGGATCCGAAGCGCCTCGAAGAGGTTGACAACCGCCTGCAGGAGATCGCGCGACTCAAGCGCAAGTACGGCGGCACGGTCGAGTCGGCGATCGAAACCTTGGAGCGATCGCGCCGCGAAATCGCGGAACTCGAAGCCGTCGGCGAGACCCGCACTGCGATTGAAGCGGAGCTGGTGCGCGCGCTCGGCGACATGCTCGAGCGCGCGCACAAGCTCCATCAGCAGCGCTCCCTCGATGCCGCCGCACTCAAACGCCGGATGGAGGCCGAGCTCAAGACGCTCGGCATGCGCAGCGCGATCTTCGAGCCGCGGCTCGCTCCGATCGCCGTCGACGGCGCCGCTTTCGTCCACGACGGCATCGCGCTGGGGCCGACCGGCTTCGATGTGGTCGAGTTCTACCTCTCGCCCAATCTCGGCCAACCGCCGCTGCCGCTGGCGAAAGTCGCCAGCGGCGGGGAACTGTCGCGTGTGATGCTCGCGCTCAAGCGCCTCGAGGCACAGCGGCGCGGCGTAGCGACAATCATTTTCGACGAAGTGGACGCCGGAATCGGCGGCGCCGTTGGCGAAATCGTGGGCCGCAAGCTCAAACAACTCGCACGCTTCCATCAGATCCTCTGCGTTACTCACCTTGCTCAGATTGCAGCCTTCGCCGACCGCCATTTCGCCGTCGAAAAGGAAGAGCGGCGCGGCACCACCCGCAGCCGCGCGACCGCACTTGAAGAGTCCGATCGGCCGGCCGAGATCGCGCGCATGCTCGGTGGTGTGGAGACCAGCGACAAGTTCGTCCGCGCCGCCCGCGAACTGATCGAACGCGCCAGCGAATGACACGCTTCGCCGACTCTGAATCTCAATCACGAATTCCTTGACGGTTTCGTGCCAAGCGGGCTAAGGCTTTGCGCGTAGTCGCGCGTGGTGAGGGGCGAATCTCGCATCGCCGCGCGCGAATCGTTAGCCCGCATGTGACGTAAAGCGGCCTCAGGAGCCGGGGAAGGAGCGATGGGAGCACTCACGGACAAATACTGTATCGTCGGCGTCGGCGAGACCCCGCACATGCGGCCGTCCAATCGCACGACGCTATCGATGGCATGCGAAGCGGTGAGCAAGGCGCTCGCCGATGCGGGTCTGAAGCCCAGCGACGTCGATGGCATGACCAGCTATCAGGCTGGCGATTCGACTACGTCGCCGCATGTCGCGACGGCGCTCGGGATGCGGCTCAATTATGCGGTCGATATCCTCGGTGGCGGTTCCAGCGGCGAAGCCCTGGTGGCGAATTCAATTGGCCTGATCGAAGCGGGCTACTGCAAAACCATGGTGATCTTCCGTTCGATGAACGGACGCTCGGGCCGGCGTATGGGCGGGCAGACTCCGGGTGGTCCGATTCCGGTCGCGAACGCCGAGGGCGACGCCCAATTCAACATGGGATGGGGATGGACGACGCCGGCACAGCGCTTCGGCATGAGTGCCATGCGCTACCTGCACGACACCGGCTGCACGACCAAGGCGTTCGCGGAGATCGCCGTGGCACATCGCTACCATGCAACGCTGAATCCCAAGGCGATCCATCGCAGCCCGATTACGATCGAAGACCATCAACGGTCGCGCTGGATCGTGAAGCCGTTTCGCCTGCTCGACTGTTGTCAGGAGACCGATGTCTCAGTCGCGATGATAGTCACTTCGCGCGAGCGCGCGTACGATTTGCGCCACCCGCCGGTATTCATCATGGGTGGCTATGCGCGCACGCTGACCGACAATCCGCAATGGAACTATTCGCGCGACGAGATCCATTATGTTGCGGGAAACTACGGCTGGAAGCGCGCATTCGGCATGGCGGGCATTACTCACAAGGATGTCGATTTCGTCTCGTGCTATGACGCCTTCACATTTACTACTCTGATCCAGCTCGAGGCTAACGGCTTCTGCGGCAAAGGCGAGGCGGGTGAATTCGTCAAGGGCGGGCGTTTGCAGATCGATCACGAGCTGCCGAGTAATCTGTCGGGCGGCCATCTGTCGGAAGGCTATACGCACGGCGTGCAAATGGTAATCGAAAACGTGCGCCAGTTGCGCCATCGCGCCGACGACGGCTGCCCCGGATGGGCCCAGGGAAAGCATACTTACGACCGCAAGGCCGGATGTCGTCAGCTACGCAAGGCCGATATCTGTTACGGCATGGGTTGGGGCTGGGAAAACATGGCAAGCTGCCTCGTTCTGAGGGGCATGGCGGCGTAGCGAGTAATCCGCGCCCTGACATTGAAGAATCGCGTCTTACTATTCGAGGAATACTCAGATGCCCGGACCGATTGACTATAGCAAGCTGCGCATCCTGCCCGATTTCGATACAGCCGAATGGTGGGCCGGTACGCGCCAGCGCAAATACCTCGTACGCCAGTGCAAGGCCTGCGGCCATAAATGGTTCCCGCCAATCTTTCCGGCCTGCGCCAAATGCGCCTCGATGGAAATCACGTGGTTCGAGACCGCGGGTAAGGGTCGAATTTACAGCTACGTGGTAGTAGTACAGCCGATCGTGGGCGCCTTTATCGGCGCCGTTCCCTACGTCGTCGCGATCGTCGAACTCGACGATTGCAAAGAGGCCGACGGCAGGGTCACGCGCGTGGCCGGCGTAATGCTCAACGAGGAATCCGAGGTCGCGATCGGACTGCCGTGCGAAGTGGTTTATGAGGAGACTAACGATCCAAAAATCGTGATGCCGCGCTGGAAAATCAGCGGCGGTAGCGCCAACACCTGGAGGTTTGCCGAATAGCCACGCGATGACTCACGGCTTTATGCACCTGCTGTGGTGGCTGATTGTGGGCCACGCACTGGCGGATTTCGTGCTCCAATCCGGCGCGATGGCGGTCGGGAAAAGCCCCCTTCACGCGGGCGCTCCCGGCGAACCTCCGTGGTATTACTGGTTGACTTCGCATGCCCTGATCCACGGCGGCGTAGTCGGCATCGTCACCGGATCGGCGGGCTTCGGCGTCGCCGAATCCATCGCGCACTGGCTAATCGATATCGGCAAGTGTGAGCATTACTACGGCTTCAATACTGACCAGTCATTCCATCTGGTGTGTAAGCTGATTTGGATCGTGATTATCACCAAAGGCTGAAGCATTCGGGCGAGAGAATTGCGCAACGCGCCGTCTCGTTTCGCTGATTATTCGCCATTAGTCACTCGCTCGATTAGTGCCAGAGCGCGACGGCTACAATGATGCTTATAATTGATGACACGGGCGTCGCGAAGCCGACCGGTTCTCGTCGAATTGCCTTCACCAGGGAGTCTATCCAGCGTGAATATTTCAGCGATCGTTCCTGTGGGACTACCCGATCTTGAAAGCGGCAAACGGCTATTGGCGCGGGTGCTCCGCAAACGCGATACGCCCGAGCCGGTGGCCGCGTGGCGCGCCGTTCCCGAAGCTGCGCTCGATGCGCTGACCGCGCCTGAGCGAATCGACTACATCCACGCGCTTCTGCCCCTCATTCGCAGCGGACGCACAATTGATCGGCGGCGCTTGCGCCGCCTCTACCAGTTGTTCGCGTTTCTCGAGTTGCCGGCTGAGGCGCGGCTCGACGCGATCGCGGCGCTGCATACCAAACTTCGTCTGGAACCGGCGACGCTGCCGTCTTTCCGCGACCTCGAAGTGCGGCGATCGTTGCTGACCGAAGCAGTTGCGATGGCGGGCAAGTCGCCGACGCACGATGCGGCGGATTATCTCGCGCGCCTGCGCAATCAGATGGGCGTCAAGGCGAACGACGCGAATCGCTGGACGCGACTCTTCGAATCGCTCACTGACCTCGAAAATCGCGTGGCTTCGGCGCTCGGCAAGCGTGGCCACATTGTGCGCATCGACGATCGCAAGCTCGAAATTTTCAAGAAGGCGGTCGCCTCGATTGGAATTCCAGGCGCGGCGATTTTCCCGCTTGGCACGGTCGGCCTGTCGGTGGAGGGCATCACCACTGGTCTGGTCGCGCTCGGAGGAGGATTTTTGCTCCCGACAGGGATCGCGATGGTGACGGGGCTCGGCGTCGCAGTTGCGCTCGGCGTCACCAGCAAGAAGATTCTCGACATGGTGTGGCCGACAACCGATGCCGACCGCACCTCGATCGATATCGAGAAGTTCAATGCCAACGCGGCACGGATTCGCGACGTGCTCGACGAAGCAGTGGCCGGTGACGCCGCCAAGGTCGAATCCGCACGCGCCGAAATCACCCGCATCATCGCCGAGGTCGTCCCGCTCGACGCTGCCAGCCGGGCGAAGTTAGAGGCCGCGTTCGCGCACGCGCGCGTACTCGGCGCGCGCTACCTCGAATACCTCGCACACGATCGCGCGGCGCTCGAACGCAACAATCATCTGGGCGCCGACGAGCTTGGCGGATTACTGGATCTGGACGCGCCAGTTATTCAATAAAGACGAGCGAAGAGATCGAATTTCGCAGATAGTCACTCAAGCAAATCGACGGGCGGCGCGGGTCACGGTGGATCGCCGTGACCCGCGCCACTCACAACTATTGTATATCGCGGCTTCGCTCTTTCTTAGACGCCTGCGAGCTTGCGCGCGTACGCCGCGACCGTTTTGAAATCGTACTCCCGATAGGCTTGCAGCTTCTCCGCTTCGAAGCCGCCCTCGGCATGCACCGCGAGCACCTCCTGATAGCCGCCGAAATCCGATGCGGTGAGATCGCCGATCAGGTTGAGCAGGCGCAGCCGCTTGTCGGCGTCGAAACCCTTGGCGCCGCCCATATACTTCATTACATAGTCGCGCGTCGCCTCACTAGTCATATCCTCGGCAGAGGGCGCAGTGACTAGTAAGCCGCCGGCGAGATCCTGAACGATCTGCACCGCCTGATGATAGTTGTGCGCGAAGTGATATTTCGCGACGTTGGTGATCAGAGTATTCGGGACCGCGAAGCCTTCCTCGATAGTGCAAGTCGCCGCCGCGTGTTCGATCAAGCCGCGCACGATGGTGTGATAGGCGGCGAGATGGGTGAGCTTGTCGCGCACATGAGCCGCCTTGCTGACGCCGTTGGCCTCCGCGATTGCAAAGCCCGCGCCCGCCATCAGTTCGAGCAGCGGCAGCTTGTACGACACCGCGGTGAAGCGATGGTAGCGCACGAAGGTCAGCGCGAGCAGACCGGCAAATTCGATTTCGCCGTTAAGGAAAATGCGTTCGTTCGGCACGAAGACATCATCGAAAACGGTCAGCGTTTCCATCATCTTGTGGCGCGCGCTGATCGGATGCTCGTAGGGGTCTTTCTTGGCGCTGCCGTGCGGGCTCGCGATTAGCTTGAGCCCCGGCGTATTGATCGGCAACGCAAAGGCCACGGCGTAGGGCTTGTCCTCGGCGCGCATCGCGCGCGTCGGCAGCACGATCACCTCGTCGGTGTTGGTCGAGACGGAAGTGTGGACCTTCGCGCCGCGCACCACGATGCCGTCGGGACGCTCTTCAACCACGCGCACGTAGTGATCCGGATGCTCCTGCGCAGTGGGTCCGAGCGAGCGATCGCCCTTGGTGTCGGTCTGCGCGACGGCGATCGCCAGGTCGTTGTCGCGGCAATGTGCATGGTACTTGTGGATGCGCTCGCGATATTGCGACTTGCCCGCGGCGGCGAGTTTCTCGCCAACCAGATGCAGCGCGTTCAGCGCGTCGGTGCCGATCTCCTTGATCAGTACGACCAGCGTCGCACCTTCGCGCGTGGAGGCCGCAATCAGTTCGCTGCGTTTGAGCAGATCGTTACCGTTGCGCGGCAGATGAAAGTAGCGGCTGTACTCCTGCCCACCCTCCTTGATCACCGCGAGGTCGCGATACTTCGGATCTTCGGTCATCTGATAATCGATACAGGCGTGCTCGACGGCGATGCCGATGACGGGATGCTTGGTGACGTCGGCCACCTTCTCGCCGCGAAAATAAACCGCACGCCCATCGCGCAGCGCCTGCTTGTACTGTTCTGGCGTCCTGAGTCCCATCTTGATTCCTCTGATCCTCGATATTCGCGGAGACCGATGCTCGACCGCAGACCTTCGACCAATCCGACACGCCAATATAGAGGCGGCGGCGGGCGCTGTCCAACCGTGCCGGCGATCCCGCATAATTGCGCGAAGCTATTCGGGAGACATTGAAATGGCGATTGGTGAAGCAACTCGCAAACTGTTCGACCTCGGCGGCCGCGTCGCGGTCGTGACCGGGGGAAATCGCGGACTCGGACGCGCGATCGCGTTCGCGTTGGCGGACGCCGGCGCGGCGGTCGCGATCATGGCGCGCGACGAAGAGAAGAATCGCGAAACGGTCGCGGAACTCAAAAGGCTCGGCGTTCCCGCGCTCGCGCTCAAGGTCGATCTGATGAAGCGCGCCGATCTCAAACCCGCGATGGACGAGGTCGAACGCGTCCTCGGTCCGATTGACATCCTGGTCAACAACGCGGCCTTCGCGATTTTGAAAGGAGTGCTCGAGCAGACCGCCGAGGAATGGGACCAGGTGATCGCGACCAATCTCAACGCGTGCTTTCTACTCGCGCAAATCGCGGCGCGCTCGATGGTCGCGAGGAAGCGCGGCGGCAAGATAATCAACGTCAGCAGTATCGCGGGCAATTTCGGCTCGCCGGTGTTTCCGTCGTACGCGGTCGCCAAGGGCGGGCTGCAACAGCTCACGCGATGCCTCGCGATCGAGCTCGCACCGCACAATATCCAAATCAATTCCCTGTTGCCGGGATGGTTTTCGACCGACATGACTGACTGGATTCGCAACTGGCCGGAATGGGCCGAGGGGCTGAAGGAGATGATCCAGCGCACGCCGCGTGGACGCTTCGGCGAGCCCGATGAGCTCGCGGGGTCGATTGTGTTCCTCGCATCCAAGGCGTCCGATCACATGACCGGAGCCGAGTTGGTTATCGACGGCGGTTTTTCGGTGCGCTAGGTAACATCTCAAAGGCATGGCCGCGCGAAAGAAAAGGTCCCCCGTACCGGAAGCCACACCGAGCCGTGACCGCTTGGCGATCCCGGACCTCAAGCCGTTGCGCATCCTGGTGGCCGGCGAGGTGATTCTCGACCGCTATCTGTTCGGTGACGTCGCGCGCATCTCGCCGGAGGCGCCAATACCGATATTGCAGGTCCATCGACGCGAGGAGAAACCGGGCAACGCGGGCTTCGTGATGGCGAGTTTGCGGGCACTCGGCGCGCGGCCGAGCGCGCTCAGCGTCGTCGGCGCCGACCGCGATGGCGGCGTGTTGCGCGAGATGTTTCGTGCACTCGGTATCGGTACGCAATCGCTGGTGGTCGATCCGGATCGCCCGACAATCGTAAAGCAGCGAATGCTCGGATCGGTGCAATCGGCGAATCGCGCGACGCAGCAACTGTTGCGCGTTGACGAAGAAGATCCGCGACCGCTGTCGCCTGCACGGGAACGTGCGATGAAGGCGCGTATCGCCGACGAGCTCAAACGCGCCGACGGCGTGTTGGTCTCCGATATCAACAAAGGCCTTCTCACGCCTGCCTTGCTGCGCGCGCTGATCGACGGCGCCAATCGCCGGAGTATCCCGATCGTGATCGATCCCCGCCTATCCGAGGACTTCTCGATCTATCGCGGAGCCACCGCGCTCACGCCAAATCGCTTCGAGACAGAGATTGCGACCGGCATGCGCCTAAGCGATCGGGCAGCGTGGCGCGCGGCCGCCGAGGCGCTGGTGCAAAAGCTCGATCTCAAGGCCTGCTTGATCACGCTCGATCGCGACGGAATGTACCTGGCCGAGCGCGGCGGCGCCGACACCTATATCCCGACGACGCCGCGCGAGGTTTACGACGTGACCGGCGCGGGCGATGTCGTCCTGACTTTCTTCGGCCTGATGACTGCGGCCGGATTGAGCTTTGCGTCCGCCGCGGCGATCGCCAATCTGGCCGCCGGAATCGAAGTCGGGCGCATCGGCGCCGAGATCATCTCGCGCGAGGATCTCGCGCTGGCGCTGAAGCCGGCGCACGACGCATACGAGCGCAAGATCCTTTCGGACGACGAATTGGCCATCGCGCTCGAACACGATCGACGGAGCGGGCGCAGGATCGTCTTTGCCAACGGATGCTTTGATCTGATGCACGCGGGTCATCTGCAGATGCTCGGGTTCGCGCGCGCGCAGGGCGATCGGGTGGTGGTGGGACTCAACAGCGATCGCAGCGTGCGCGCGCTCAAGGGCGCCGGCCGTCCGATCAATCACGTCGGTGATCGCGCCCGGATGCTCGCGGCGCTCGAGTTCGTCGATTACGTGGTGGTCTTCGACGAGAGCCGAGCGGAGCGCGTGATCCGCAGGTTGCGCCCCGACATCCTGGTGAAGGGCGAGGACTATCGCGGGCAGATCGTGGACGGGCAACGCTTCGTCGAAGACTATGGCGGGCGGGTCGCGCTGGCGCCCCTGCTCGAAGGCCACAGCACCACCGCGACGGTCGCGCGCTTAAGCGGTGCGCACGACACCGCTGCCAGCAGCCCGCGCTCGCGGCGCAAGACGAAGTCTGCCCCGAAGTCCGCAGACGGCGATTAAGTGGAGACTCGCATTCTCCGGCGCTTTCGCGCAGACACGAAGGCAGGGCGAAAACGCTCAAAAAACACTTTTTAGTGAGGGGTGCAGTATTTCACCTCGTCGGTGAGCTTGAATAGTCACTCCAACCGGCTAGTAACTTCGATCGTCACTCCAACTGGATAGTCACTTCACTGAATAGTCACTCTAAGTTAAAGCTAAAACTCTCAATATCCCAATAGTCAATACTAAGTCATTCCTAATACTCAATACTAAGTCAGCGGCGAGCGCCGTCTGACATTTACAATTGTCAGATGATCCGAGAGCCCATCACTGAATCCAATCAGGCGGTAAGGGGTTGCGTTGAATAGTTATTTTAACGGGGAGACCGAGAGATGATTACTCAGCGCGCAACTGACTTCGATACTGAGTAATTGACTGAGTGGTTTGGCCACCTGCGGGAACGGCGGAAGAGCATCACGCTGAGTGGCTGAAAGATCAGAAAGGAAGAGGTGGGCATAGCTGTATAAAATCATGGCTGAAGAAATCAAGGAAATGGGCGGCGACAGCGTTTTTGCGAACCTAGGGTTGTCGGATCCGGGGGAACGAGCTTGCGGACGGCGGGCGGGCGAAGCCGAAGGGACGTTTAGCAAAGGCGGAGCTGGCAGCACGGCAAATGATGGGCGAGACGTTTCGACGGCGCTGCCGGTGACGTTTACCGGCGGGCGTCGCGCATAGGCGAGGCGATTCGCCAGCGGCGCCTTACTCAAGTGGCGACGGCGGAACGTCCTCTACCTCGTTTTGTTGTAGCTGGAGAGCTTGTTCGGTTTCCAGCCAACTGTTGGGTATCGACCAGCCCAAGGTCTCACGGTTGTTGCGGGGGCTATTTGACGAATTTCTCGGCCGAGCGGCTGATGCATTTCCTGACCCTGCCAGGCCGTGACGTGGAGATCGTGGTGAAAGCTACTCCACGTTCACGTCGGCGGGGCCATGTTCGTGTGGTGGCCGCATAAGGGGAATTGCGGTGCGGGTTAGTCTGATGGCGGATGGCTTAGATGCGAACTATGAGAGCACGCAAGGGGTGCACGGGTTGGATGACGCGTCAGAGGTGTGATATGAGAAAGTAGTAAAGCCTAATATTGAGCGGGATTCTATGAACATCTCTATCTCATTGACGCCGGAGCTGATCGGGCTGATCAAAACGAAAGTCGAGTCCGGCCGCTACTCGTCCACCAGCGAGGTGGTGCGGGAAGCATTGCGGCTGCTCGAGCGGGCTGATGAGCAGGAAGCCGAGCGCGTCAAGGTCTTGCGGCGCGCCTGGCGGGAAGGAATCGAGAGCGGCGACGCCGGCGAGATCAATTTTGCCGAACTTCGGAAGAGCGCCAGGGGCGAGCGGGCGGCGCGCAAATCGAAAGCCTAACAGCCCGTGGTGAAAGTCTGTGACGATTGGAAGGATCGCCAGAATCGTTTGGCAGTACTACAATGTGGCGC
>Ga0209415_10013227_pt1 | contig 13633 bp, 13 predicted proteins | sample PeaSoiSIISIP2007_FD_187696 | JGI IMG/M metagenome (GOLD analysis project Ga0209415, IMG submission 187696) | Peat soil microbial communities from Weissenstadt, Germany - SII-SIP-2007 (SPAdes) (version 2) | ecosystem: Environmental > Terrestrial > Soil > Wetlands > Peat | place: Germany... | reverse complement strand
CCTGGATTGGAACGGTCAGAAACGCGTACCCCCACCCCCTCCCCCTGTGGAAATCGCATTTCACCCCCCAAGAAATCCAATAAGGCTCAAGGAATCAACCATTTGTAAATATTACATAGTTACTGATAAGTAAATAGAAGGGCCTGTTTTTGGCCATTTTTAGCCCTAAAAAAGGCGATTTCGCCCTCAAAATCGCCCTTTTTGCCAGATTTGCGGGCCTCAAAAACGCTCTGCGACGCCAATCTCCATGGAGTTGCGCAAGAGGCTCCTTTGTTACAAGTGAAAATGCTCCCCGTTGAAAAAGGACACTGGGGTTATCTGTGCGCGAACTTACGGCGCGCCAAACCGCTCATACCGGCAAGTCCGGTCAGGAGCAGAACGATGCTGGAGGGTTCGGGGGTCTCTGACTGAGCCGTTGACCAGCTTCCGTAGGTGGTGCTTTCACCCATGTTGCGCGTTCCATTTGTGTCATAAATTTCGCCGAAATCCCCACCATCGCCGCCTTCGATATTGTTGATCGGGCCGTACCCGACATAAAACCAGTCGGGGCCACCGAGAATGCCGATTTCGTCGACTAAACCTGCATCTGTGGTCAGGCCTCCGATGATGTACCAATCCAAAATGCTTCCATCCGAGCCGGTCAAAAATTCGAATCCGCCCAATTCGGCGGTACCATTTGCCACATCTGTCCCATTGATTGTTTGCTGACCATCGGAAAAGCTGAAATCGGTGGGGTCGGGGCTAATGTCTGAATTCGCTGCCAGCGGAGCGGAGAAACTCATCCATCCAGTGACAGAATCGCTTGAGTTGTACGACGAACTACCGTAGGTGGTTGCGCCACCGATAGGTTTGGTTCCGAAGACCGTGAAGTTGTCGCCGGTGTAGTAGTAGGTAACGTCTGCCAACATTGGAAGAGGCAGCAGGAGGGTAGCCATCAGGGCCAGAGACCGAATATGCATAGTTGCTCCTTGCAATAACCTGCAATGTCTTCCACCGTAAGTGAATCTGGAATATATAACAGGATATTGAGGACACTATAGCAGGCAAACAGATGGAACGAAAGAAGAACCTGCAAAACTTCGCAAAATAATGATCCAGCATCCTTTTTGCGATTGTCGGAAAATCATGTCGGAAACTGATCGTCTTCTTCCGCCGCGATGACCGTGCCCTGATGGAAGAGGATGCGCCAACCGTCTTCCGCCCGCTGCCAGATGGTCGCGCGGCGGGTGCGGCGGCCGACTTGATCGAGGGTATAGGTCAGCAGAAACGTCTCTGGCCCCAGGCGGCGCAGGCTGAAACCGGAACTCTGCCAGCCTGCGGCCTCCGCATCGACGAAGTGGGAAGGCGAGCGACCAGCTTCGGCCAGAATGAACTCCCGGCTGTAGCGGCGGCCCGATGCACCCACCTCCCAGAAATCCGGCGCTGTGGAGCGCTCGAAGTCTGCGACGGTTGATCCGAACTGCGGATTGTGAAAGATCGGCTCGCGGCGGCGCAACTCGTCGAGGAGGGGCAGCAATGCGGGTTCAGTTTGGGTAAATAGCGGGTTTTCTTTCATCGCAGCGATTATAAACCGAGGTTAGGTGCGAGGAATTTCAAGCTCGAATGGCGTAAACCTATTTTTGCGCCATAAGATTCATTTTCTGCCATAATAATAAAAGGTGGCAGAGTATGACAGAAACGGTTATTCTTGGCGAAAGTGGCAGAATCGTCCTTCCTGTGGCAATCCGTAATGAGTTTGGCCTCAAGGCAGGAGATCGCCTGACCGTAATTGCCTCTGAGGGAGGAATTCGCATCCTCAGTATGAAGATGGCAATCGATGAATTGCGGGCATCGATCATCGCTCAGCGCGGCAGTCTGGAAGGTATTCTGGACGAGTTTCTGGCGGAAAAGCACGAGGAAGCTCGCCGAGAACAGGAAGAGGCTGAGCGTGCATAGTATTGTTCTGGATTCTTCGGCAGCATTGGCAATGTTGTTGGGTGAACCGGGTGGAGAGCGTGTAATGGATGCATTTCTCTCTCAAGAGGTTTCGATTGCGACCAGTTCGCTCAATTGGAGCGAAATATTGACCTGTTTGCAGCGGGTTAGTCCAACCACAAATGGCGAGGGACTGGCGGCTATGCTGCCTGGCATTGAGATTGTGCCGTTTGGGCGGCAAGAAGCCGAACGCGCAGCCGAACTGGCCAAGAGTTGTGGCTCACTATCGCTTGGAGATCGGGCCTGCCTTTCACTTGCATCCAGTCGCAAAACAACGGCTTGGACAACAGATAAAATATGGGCACGCATGGACGTTGGTGCCAACCTGGAGATGCTGCGCTAGTTCTCACTATTGCCTTCGATAAGAGAATGTTTCTCAAATCTGCTCTCCGGCGGGTTGTGCACGCAGCGCGGCCACTTCGCGGCTTAAAGCGTCGATGCGGGCCAGCAGCTCTTCGTGGTGCTTGTCGGCGGCGGTGGGGTCGAAGGCTTCCACGTAAAAGGTGCCGTTGGGTTCCAACTGGCATTTTCTGACCTGATGGAGGTTTTCGAAGCCCTGTTTGTGAATCACTGACAGCAGTTCCTCTCGGGTGAGGGACTCATGTTCCAGCGCGCTCTGATCGACTTGGCCGTTGTGGACCAAAACGGTGGCTCGGCCCTCGACAGCGCGGGTGAGGCGCTTGGAGCGGAACAGAACGCGGACCACCAGCCAGTTGATGGCCAGCAGGCTGAATGCGCCGATGACACCGCCGCTAACCGAGTTATCGTCGCCGATGATGGCATTCTGGACGGTATTCGAAAGCGAGAGCAGAACCACCAGGTCGAAGGGGTTGAGCTGGGCCAGTTCGCGCTTGCCGAAGAGGCGCAGCAGCAGCACCAGAACCAGATAGACGATCACCGGGCGCAGCAGCTTCTCCACGATGGGCAGGGGAAGCTGGAACATATGGTCGAAAACGATGGAATGCGGCATGAGACGAGGATAGAACGGTTTTGCGCTGCAACCAAGAACGAAAACCGTTCTATGGTGCCGGAGTCCATTTTTCCAGGCGCATCACGCAGTTCACCTCGTGGGTTTCGGAGTTGGCGCGCACGTCGTAACTGATCTTTGCCGTGGAAATGGTGCGTTGCAGGGCGGGATCTTCCTTCATGACTCGGGCGACAAAACCAGTAACGTAATTGTCGTCGAAGGGATCGCCGGGCATCATCTGCCAGATGCGCATCAGGCGGGCGCGGAGTTCGTCGGTGACGTTTTCGAATTTGATGAAAGCCAAGTGATAGACGGGGCCGGGAGTGATTTCGACGGAGTAACTGACAGAGCCGGTGGTTTCGTCGAAGGTAGGATGGGGAGTTACAGCGCAATCCATATAGCCTTTGGACTTATAGCGCGAGGAAATCATGCTCCAGGTTTTACGCAGGGTCACTCCGAGGGCGGGTCCGTTGCCATGAGCGCCAGTGATCTTGTCGATCTCGGCCTGAGTGACCAGAGAGTCGGGCGGAAGAGTGATGGCACCGAGTTTATAGAGACGGCCTTCTTCCACAGTGACCGCGTAGGGAACCGCGATGGCCGATGCAGAGGCGGCAGGCGAGCCGGAGCGCGTGGCGTGAACTTTGACGGCGGCATAGCCCTGCTCAACATAAAAATCCTTGAAGGCGGTCTCCACATTGTGCTGTGAATTCTCGGTATCAAAGGGAGTTTTTGCGGTGTGATCGGCGATGGCTTGCGCCTTGGACTGCATTGCCGCGGAGACGCCGTCGAAGTGGATGGCTCCGACCTGCACAGGCGTGGAATTGATGGAATAACTCATGGCCGTAACCACTTTGGAGCCGGAAGCGGCGTAGGGCATGACGATGACTGAGGCTTTGGTTCCCTGGTCGGCAAGCATTTGCTCGAACGCGCCGCGAAGGCTCTCCAGCATTCCTCCTTCCGAGGGCACTTTGCCGTGGTAGAGAGGAAAAAGGGCGTGGAGTTTGGCATCGAGATCTTTACCGGGAATCAACGGCAGGTTATCCAGGCGCACAGCATAAAGCGAGTCGGAGGGCTTGATGGAAAAAATCAGATCGAGACCGTCGAACTTGAAGGAGAGAGTTTCAAAAAGCCCGGTGCTCATCAACTGATTGAAGTGAGTCTTCATATCATCGACGGAGAGAACCATGCCCTTTTTGAGTCCGGCGGCAGCCATCAAATCGGCATCGGAATACTCGGGCGCACCCAGAAACTTGATGTTCTTGGGCTGAAACTTCTGGGCGGAGGCGTACTGGGTTGCGGCCAGCAGAGCGATGGCCGCGACTAGCACAGAGAAAGCAATTCTCTTCAGTCGCATGATGAGTCAAGAGTAGCAAATGAGCGCTGTTATACGCCAACCACGAGCTTCTTCTTGAAATATTCCATGGATTTGAGCAGACCTTGGCGAAGTGTAACTCCCGGTTCCCATCCAAGCAGAGCGCGGGCTTTGTCGATATTCGGGCAGCGTCGCGTGGGGTCGTCAATGGGTAGGGCGCTGAAGATCAGGCCGCTCTTGGAACCGGTCACTTCGAGCACTGCTTGGGCGCATTCGAGGATGGTGAATTCTTTGGGGTTGCCGACGTTGACGGGCAGGTGCTCTTCGGAACGCGAGAGCCGAAGGATGCCTTCGATGAGATCGTCTACATAGCAGAAGCTACGGGTCTGGCTGCCGTCACCGTAGATGGTGAGAGGTTCACCGCGCAGAGCCTGCATGAGAAAGTTGGAGACGACGCGGCCGTCGCTGGGCAGCAGGCGGGGTCCGTAAGTATTGAAGATACGCGCCAAGTGAGTATTGACGCTGCGGGAGCGGTGATAAGCCATGACCAGCGCCTCGGCGTAACGCTTGGCCTCGTCGTAGACGGAGCGGGGACCGACCGGGTTGACGTGTCCCCAGTACTCTTCGCTTTGCGGGTGTTCCAGCGGCTCGCCATAGCATTCGGAAGTGGAAGCATGGAGAAAGCCAGCGTTGTATTTTGCGGCGATTTCCAGGGCATTTTCCGTGCCGATGGAGCCGACGCGAAGAGTCTCGATGGGAAGGCGGAGATACTCTGGAGGACTGGCCGGGGAAGCGAAATTGAAGACGTAATCAACTGGGCCGGGATCGAAGGGCTGGCAAATATCTCGCTGCTCGAAACGAAAGCGCGGAGACTTCGCCAGATGGGCCAGATTATCCGGCGATCCAGTGGAGAAGTTATCGACTGCAATGACGGAATGCCCCTCATTCAGCAATCGATCCGTAAGGTGTGAACCAAGGAAGCCGGCGGCACCGGTAACAAGGACTTGCATTGTCACAATGAAAACTCCAGTCTCTACAATACCGCAATGCGCGGCTTTCCCTGTTGTGCCTGATAGGTGGCCGACCTGCCGACGCTGATGTAAGTGAAGCCATTGTCGAGCATCTTCTGAGGATTGTAGAGATTTCTTCCGTCGATGATGATGGGAAAACGAACAACCTGATTGAGCCGCACCAGATCGATCTCTGCAAACTCCTTCCATTCGGTCAGAATGAGCACGGCCTCGGAATCTTTGGCTGCGTCGTAGAGATTATCGGCATATCTCATATTTTCTGAAGTAGGCAGGACTTTTTTTGCGTGCTCGGTGGCTGCGGGGTCGTAAGCGGTGACGATGGCGCCGGCCTCGATCAGTCGTTTGACGATATCGATGGCGGGTGAATCGCGGATATCGTCGGTATCGCGTTTGAAGGCCAGTCCCAGCGCGGCGATGCGCTTGCCGCGCAGGGTCCATAGTGCGGAGAGGACCTTATTGAAGAAGATGTCCTTTTGGGTCTCGTTGATTTTCCGAATTTCCTGGAGTAGCTGGAAGTTGATGCCTCGCTGCTGAGCAACCCAGTGGAAGGCGGCCACGTCCTTGGGGAAGCAGGAGCCGCCGTAGCCGATGCCGGCGCGCAGAAACTTGGGACCGATGCGGCTGTCCATTCCGATTCCCTTGGCGATGTCTTCAATGTCGGCGTCGACGGTTTCGGCGAGGTTGGCGACAGCGTTGATAAAGGAGATCTTGAGGGCCAGGAAGGCATTGGAAGCGTGCTTGATGATCTCCGCGCTCTGTGTCGAGGTGACCAGCAGCGGCGCCGGGAGCTGAGGGCTGCAAGCACCGGGCAATGCATCGGGCTGGGCATAGTAAGAGCCCTCGGAGAGGGGGGCATAAATGCGGCGCAGCAGATCGGCGGCGCGCTCGGAACCGGCCCCGATGACGATGCGATCAGGATGGAGAAAGTCGAGGATGGCGGTGCCCTCGCGCAGGAACTCGGGATTGGAGACCACGTCGAAGGTCAGCGGATCGACGCCGTGGCGATGCAGAATGCGCCTGATCCACTCGTTGGTGTAGACCGGCACCGTGCTTTTTTCAACGATGACTTTGTAGTGATTGATGGAACGGGCGATCTCGGAGACAACGGCCGCAACATAAGAGAGGTCGGCCGCGCCGGTATCGCCTTGAGGTGTGCCGACGGCGATGAAGATGGCCTCACTGGATTCGACGGCGGAGGAAAGATCGGTGGTGAAGCGAACGCCGTGGCCGCGGTGCCTGGCGAGCAACTCAGGGAGCAGGTACTCGAAGATGGGCACGCCGCCTTCATCCAGCATTTTGATACGGGTTTCGTCGTTGTCGACGCAGACGACGCTGTGGCCCATCTCGGCAAAGCAGACGGCGGCAACAAGTCCCACGTAGCCGGACCCGATGACACAAATGGAAACAGGATTGTTCATTGACGGTCGATCTCTCCCTTGGCGGGCTTGCATAGTCAGGCTATCGGGTATTGCCGCCGTAGAGCAAACAAAACGGCGCAGTTCACTAAAAGTTTACAGTGGAGGAACGGCTGTTGTGCGCGACTTAGAAGATTGATAACGAAATCATTTGGAAATCTGTTCTGATAGAGTGAAACTGCGGGCATGTCGATCGGAATGCCGCTGATTCGCAATTTGGCCAGCGCAGGGCGAAAGAAGCAGGTGTTTTTGGGAGGCTCGGGAAGATTTATATGGCAACGATTGATTCATCACCTTTGATGGACCTTGCGCCGTTTCGTATTGCGCCGAGTTTTGTGGAGCGGGTGTGGGGTTCACAGGATCTTCGTCCCTGGTACGAGCGGCCAACCGAGACAAAGCCGATTGGCGAAGTGTGGCTGACGGGCGACGATTGCCTGGTGGAGAGCGGTCCTTACAGCGGGCAGACGCTGAGTTCGGTCTTTCATCAGGAGGCGCGCGCGTTGCTGGGGCAAGGTGCAGACGCGAATAGCTCTCCGTTGTTGCTGAAGGTGATCTTTGCCAAGGAAAAGCTGAGTGTGCAGGTGCATCCCAACGATGCGATGGCGCAGAAATACGGCCAGCCACGCGGCAAGACTGAATGCTGGTATGCGCTGGCTGCGGAACCGGGCGCGCAGGTGGCCTGCGGATGGAAGGCGGGCATGACGCTGGACCGGATCAAGCAGGGAATCGCGGCGGAAACGCTGGAAGAGAGCCTGAACATGCTGCCGGTGGCTGAGGGCGATGTGATTTTTGTCGATGCCGGGACGGTTCATGCCATCTGGCCGGGATCGATTCTATTGGAGACGCAGCAGAACTGCGATCTGACTTACAGGATGTACGATTACGGGCGGGCGCGCGAGTTGCACGTGGAGAAATCGCTGGAGGCCGTGCGGCTGACGACGCAGGCCGGGAAGATTGCGGCCAAGGTGCTGGCGGACCGGACGATTCTGGTGGATGCGGATTATTTTTGCGTGGAGCGCATCGCGGTAATGGGAAGTTGCGACAGCGCGAGCCTGGTGGGAGCGGGCGAGACGGCGCATGGGCTGGCGTACCTGTTTGCTGCGGCGGGTGCGGGGCGCATTGCGGGGGATGGGTTCGATGCAATCGACCTGCCTGCGCGGGGCGTGGTGGCGATTCCGGCCTCGTCACCGCAGTTCGAGATCGAGGACCGGGGCGGGTTGGATCTGATTCGCATCACGCCGCGCTGGCCGAAGAGCGCCTCTTGATATAGGGGTTACAACTCCGATTCGTTCTTGTAAACTAGGGCGCATGGGACTTGCTGCGTCGAAATTACTGCGGATTTCAAGGGGACTCGGAATGCAATTGAAGCTGAACCGCAGTGCAATTCTGGCGACTCTGTTGATGACGGCAAGCTGTCCGCTGTTTTCGCAGGCTGTTCCTTCAGCCAACGGTGGCGAGCCTCAACGCGGCACAACGCTGGGACTGGGCGGTGGCGTTTCCAGCTATCTGATGGATTTTGGCCACGGGCGCATGACGGGCGGCACGGTATGGGCTGATGCGGAGTTCAACATTGGCCCGAAGATTTTGCATGGATTTGGGCTGGAAGGGGAGGCGCGGCAGGTGGCCTACGGACGGTCGCCGAGCCAGCCGTCCAACCTGCGCGAAGAAACCGTCAGTGCGGGAGTGACTTATACCTGGCACGCGCCGCACGATATTCACCCCTACGGCAAGTTCCTGGGCGGGGTTGGTGCCATTAACTTCCACTTTCCCTATGAGACTTACGACCACGATACCCGCACGGTCACTGCCGCAGGTGGCGGAGTGGAGGCGCGGGCATTCCGACGTGTGTGGGTGCGCGCGGATTATGAATACCAGTGGTGGCCGGTCTTGTTCAACAAGACCCTCGATCCGCAGGGAGTGACTCTGGGAGTGATGTATAAGTTCGGGCATCGCAGACAGTAGGAATGGTACTTGATCGTCTATTGCAAATGCTGACGGCCTGTAGCGAAAGTCTCACTTGACAGGCTTTGTAACAGGGCAAGACGGACTTTTTTCACTGGCTGCTATGCGAGTTAAACAACCAATGCGAATACTGGTCAATGAGTTTTGCGGGCACGCCTTTCAACTCGAATTGAGCCGCGAGTTGGCGCGGCGCGGCCATACTGTATTGCATGTGTATTTTGCGGATAACTTATCCACTCCCAAGGGAGCTATCGAGACAGGCGCGGAGGAGTCGGCCAATTTCTCCATTGAAGGTCTTCATGTAGCGATGAAGTTCGCCAAGCACTCGCTGCGCACGCGGAGAAAAGCAGATCGAGCCTACGGTGCGGCGGCAGCGGCGAAGGTAAAGAGCTTTGTGCCCGACCTGGTAATCTCCGCCAATATGCCGCTCGATGCCCAAGAGATTCTGCAAGCGGCGACGCGGCGGCAGGGCGCGAAATTCATCTTCTGGCTGCAAGACGTTTACAGCTCGGCGGTGCGGTTTGTGCTGACTAAAAAGCTGGGCGCGCTGGTCGGGGCGCTGGGCGCTTGGCACTATGAGCGGCTGGAGAAGCGGCTGCTTTGTAACTCCGATGCCGTGGTCTGCATTGCTCCCGGATTCCAGGAGATTGTCACTCGGTGGGGTGTAGCTCCGGAGCGGATTGCGGTGATTGAAAACTGGGCGCCGCTCGATGAGGTACGAGTGACTGCGAAAGATAACTCGTGGGCGCGCGAGCAGGGATGGCACGATCAATTCTGCTTTATGTACAGCGGAACTTTAGGCATGAAGCATCGCCCGGAGTTATTGCTGGCGTTGGCGCGGGAGTTGGAGAAATCGGCAGGCGCGCGGCTGGTGGTGATTGCCGGCGGCGCGGGCGCGGACTGGCTGCGCGATCATGCCGGAGAAGTGCGGGAAGATGTGCTGACGCTGCTGCCGTTTCAGCCCTACGAGCGGCTCTCCGAGGTGCTGGGCGCGGCCGATGTGCTGATTGCGCTGCTGGACGCTGAGGCGGGCGCGTTTGCGGTGCCGTCGAAGATTCTCTCCTATCTGTGCGCGGGACGCACGCTGCTGCTGGCCGCGCCCAGTGAGAATCATGCGGCGGCGGTGGTGAAGCAGGCGCAGGCGGGCCGAGTGGTTGCGCCGGAAGATGCGGAGGCCTTTGTGCGCGCGGCGCGGAGTTTGATGGACGATGATGAAGTGCGCGGCCACTGCGCGGAGAATGCACGGGCTTATGCGGAACGCAACTTTGATATAGCGGGAATTGCGGATCGGTTTGAAGAGGTTTTTACTCGAAGTTGAAAGGAGTTCGTATTTTGGTTTCACAGGTCCAAAAAGCAGGACGCGAGCACTCCTCCTTCGCATGAAGCTCAACAAAATAGCAAAAAAGCACATATGTGACGGCTGCACATTCCAACCAACGGTATTTTCAGGCAAAATGAAAGGCGAGATGAGCTATCGATTCGTACTCCCCAAGGAACTTCGCGGCGCGGTGGACCTGGCCGTCGCCGATTGGCATTCGAACAGCAAAGTCAACCGCTTTTGGCAGAAGGATTCCAGCCTCTGGACTCGCGACGGCGAGGAAAACTGGTTGGGATGGATTGATATTGTGGAGCGCCAACAGAAGGACTCCTCGTCCTTTTTGTCTTTGGCCGCCGAGGTCAAGGAAAAAGGATTCAAGTCCGCGCTGCTGGTGGGCATGGGCGGATCGAGCCTCTGCCCTGAGGTGCTTTCGGTGACCTTCGGCCAGCAGGCTGGCTTCCCTGCCCTGCTCATTGTGGATTCGACCGACCCGGTGCAGGTGAAGGCCGCACGCGACAAGGTGAACCTGGCCGAGACGGTGGTGATCGTGGCCAGCAAATCCGGCTCCACGCTGGAGCCGAACGTGCTGAAGCAGTACTTCTTCGATGAGATGCAGAAGGCTGTGGGCGCGGAGAAGGCGGGCAGCCACTTCATTGCCATTACCGATCCCGGCTCGAAGATGGAGCAAGTGGCCAAGGCCGACGGCTTCTGGAAGATTTATTACGGTGATCCGAAGATTGGCGGGCGCTTCTCGGCGCTGTCGAACTTTGGCGTGGTCGTAGCGTCGGTGGCCGGCTTGGATACAGGCAAGCTGCTGGCGGAAGCAGCCAAGGCCGTGGCATCGGCCAAGCTGGACCCGGCGGAGAATCCCGCCGTGGAACTGGGCCTGCTGATGGGCGCGGCAGCCAACGTGGGCCGCGACAAGATCACCGTCTTTACCTCGCCGGAGATCTATGACCTGGGCGCGTGGATGGAGCAGTTGATCGCCGAATCGACGGGCAAACTGGGCAAGGGCATTACGCCCGTGGACCGTGAGACGATTGCCGCGCCAGCCATCTACGGCAACGACCGCATCTTCGTTTATGTGCGGCTGAAGGGCACCAGAGATGCCTCGCAGGATGCCGGAGTTGCGGCCATCGAGGCGGCTGGGCACCCCGTGATTCACATCGAGATCGAGGACTTGTACGAGATCTTCGGGCAGTTCTTCACCTGGGAAGTGGCGACGGCCGTGGCCGGTTCGGTGATGGGAATCAACCCCTTCAACCAGCCGGATGTGGAGTCGGCCAAGATTGAAACGCGCGCGCTGACCGCTGCCTATGAGCAGACGGGCAAGCTGCCGGAGCGGGCCGTGGTGCTGGAAGATCAGGGCATCAAGCTTTACGCGACCGATGCCTACGCAGCCACACTGAAGGCCGCCGCGCCTGCCGCAACGCTGGTGGGCCTGCTCAAGGCGCATCTGGACCAGATTCGCGCAGGCGATTACTTTGCCGCGCTCGCGTATCTGCCCATGTTCGCCGAGTACGAGGCCGTGATTCAAGGCTTCCGTCACAAGGTGCGCGACGCCAAGCACGTGGCTACCTGCCTGGGCTTTGGACCGCGCTTTCTGCACTCGACCGGCCAGGATTACAAGGGCGGACCCAACACCGGCGTCTTCCTGCAGATCACTGCCGATCACGCCATTGACGTGGCGATTCCCGGCCAGAAGCTGAGCTTTGGCGTGGTGATTGACGCGCAGGCGGGCGGCGATATTGCCGTGCTGGAGGCGCGTGGACGGCGTGCGCTGCGGGTTCATCTGGGCACCGACGTGGCTGCCGGGCTGAAGACGCTGGCGGCGGCGGTGGAGCGGGCGCTGGAGTAAAAAAGCAGGGAACAGGGAATAGGGAACAGGAAAGACCTTAGCCCCTCCAAACAGCGGCGCGTCGATTGAGGTTTGATCGATGCGCCGCTGTTTTGCCTGGGTCTGCAATTTTGGGGAGGCCATCCGCGAAACTTTTCTCGGTTGGCGGGGTTCTAACCAGTGACGGCTCCCCCGATCCCCCGTCTAAGCAGACGGATCGCGGAGCAAAACCTCAGACAGAGGAGAGATATGGTAATGACTCGCTCAATATTCAAGAGATTGGTTCACCAAGCGTTGGCGTGGGCGGCTCTGGTGGCGCTGTGCGGCGCGATTGCGATTGCGCAGGACGCGGCCCCGGCGTCGCGCACTGACGGCCAGATTGAGATGGACGTGGTGCACGCGCTGGATGCGGCGCAGCAGTTGAAGGACGACATGATTACCGCAGCCACTATCGAGAGCGAAGTGACGCTGACCGGCACAGTGTCCAGCGAGTCCTCGCGCAAGCTGGCCGGATCGATTGCCGCTGGCGTGGCGGGCGTGGCCAAGGTAAACAACAAGTTGCAGATCGGCAATCCGCAGGCTTCTCCGGATGCGGGCAACTCTTCCGATGCGGGCAACTCTTCCGATGCGGGCAACTCTTCCGATGCGGGCAACTCTTCCGATGCGGGCGCGCAGGCCGATGCGCCACAAGGGCAGGCTCCACTGGCCGCGGATGCCGCTCCCGTACCTCAGGCGCAGCCCCAATATGCTCCCGCGCAGCGCCCCGCCCCTCCGGTTTACGCAGCGCCCAAAGGGCCGGTGACCGTGCCGCAGGGAACGCTGCTGCAATTGCGCACCGATGAGCCGGTGGGCACCAAGCGGGCAGTGGACGGCACACCGGTACAGTTCACATTGATTCAGGACGTGGTAATCGGCGGCGCGCTGGCGATTCCCCGTGGCGCGACGGTGCATGGTGTGGTCACCGAGGTCAAACAGGCAGGCGCGATCTCCGGCAGCCCGGAACTGGCGCTCCGGCTCACCTCGCTGGATCTGGGCGGGCAGAGCTATCCGCTGGATACCGATCAGTTCAAGGTGAAGGGGCCGAACAAGGCCGGACGGACCTTCAGTAACGCCTTTGGCGGCGCGGTTCTGGGCGCAATCATCGGCGGCGCGGCGGGACGCGGTCCGGGCGCGGCCATCGGCGCGGGTGCGGGCGCGGCGGTCGGCACGGCGGGCACCGCTGCCTCTTCCGGTCCCAATGTTTGGATTCCCGCCGAGGCGCTGGTGGTCTTCCACCTGAAGACCCCGCTCACGGTCGCTCCGGTCAGCCACCAGGAAGCAGTGCGGTTGGCCCAGGGACTGTATCCCGGCGGCCCCAACCTCTATCGGCGCGGCTACGATCCTTATGGCTATCGCGCTTATGGGTATGCGGAGTATCCGCCACCGCTCTACTACCACCCGTATTACGTGGTGGGCGGCTATTATTACTGGCGGTAAATTTGATTTTCCGCACCAGGCAAGAAGCAGTAGCGCCGACCTCCAGGTCGGCTGTAGGCGTGGACCTCCCGGTCCACGCCTGTTTTTAGCTAGGAGTGTGTCGGGCATAGCGTTTCGCCAGGGTCTATTCAGCGGTTTGCAGGGGTAGCATTCGATCTGGGGGGTGCGCAGTCAGTAATCCGGTCGGTAGGTTAGAGGAAGCTTCCTGCGCCGTTTTGGGTTCAACGGGGCACTTTTTCCGCCGTTTCATGCCATTTCCAGAACATCGCCGGCCCGGAACAGCTTCAGCAGGTTGCTGACCGCGCACACCATCTTCCACTCGCGGCTGACATTCTGTTTGC
>Ga0209415_10013226_pt1 | contig 13633 bp, 10 predicted proteins | sample PeaSoiSIISIP2007_FD_187696 | JGI IMG/M metagenome (GOLD analysis project Ga0209415, IMG submission 187696) | Peat soil microbial communities from Weissenstadt, Germany - SII-SIP-2007 (SPAdes) (version 2) | ecosystem: Environmental > Terrestrial > Soil > Wetlands > Peat | place: Germany... | reverse complement strand
CGAGTCAGAGGTTCCGGTAAAACAAAAGGCTGCCGCGGCACCGTTGCACGAACCAGTCACTGCGCCAGTGGTTTGCGGCTTTAGGAATCCCAATTGCCCCTCGCGCATGTACACGAAGCGCGCTTCATTCACCACCGCATTGTTAATCGTCCAGGTATGGCTGAGGTTCCATTGTTGGTAGCGGGAGTTGTCAAAGTTGCCGAAGCCGGGGACATTGGCGCCGGCCTGCTCGAAACTGTCATAGGGTTGCAATTGCGAGATGTCAGTGTAGTAGTAGTAGGCCGTAAAGTTTTGACGGTCGTTGATCTTGTGGTCGAAGCGAACCGTGAACTGGTCCTCGAAGTCGCTTCCCACCGGGACAGACTGATTTTCGTTCGTTCCTATGTTTGCCGTCGGGACGAAGCGCAGCAGATTGGCTGCGACCGGATCCTGGCAAGGGGTCGGAATGACGCCGCTGGGAAACACGGAAGACCAGTCAATGAGACTAGTTTGCGGATCGGGAGTGATGTTGGCTATGCCGTTGGGCCCTAGACCCAGAGCACCGTCGCATCCTGGGCGGCCATCGAGCGCCTGAGCGACAAAAGAGTTTGAAATGCCTCCGCCAAAAGGCCCCTGGCTGGAGAAGTCTCCGCCTCTCTCAGCCGTGGTCGGCACATTCAGCAAATCTCCCGAATCCCCCTGCCGCACGCGGCGTCCCTCATACGACACAAAAAAGAAAGTGCGATCCTTCTTGATCGGCCCTCCTAGTGTTCCGCCAAACTGGTTCTGGTTAAACTGCGGCTTCACCGTGTTGAAGTAACCTTGCGCATTCAGAACCGTATTGCGAAAGTATTGGTACACGTCGCCGTGCAACGCATTGCCGCCCGACTTGGTGATCACGTTCACCACCGAGCCGGAATTCCGGCCATACTCCGCGTCGAACGAGTTGGTGATGACGCGAAACTCCGCTACGCTGTCCGGCGTGGGTTGTATGGTGGGTGTGTTCACAAACTGGTCGTTGGCGTCGCCGCCGTTTACGCTGAAGTTGTTGGCGCGGGTACGGCCGCCATTCACGGAAACCGAACCCGCGTCATCGGAGCCGAAGAACAGGCTGCCGCTGCTCCCAAGCTGCGCCTGCACCCCCGGCTGCAACTGTAGGAACTGATAAGTGTCGCGCGCGTTCAGAGGCAACTCGTTCACCGAGCGATCGTTAATCACCGCGCCCAGCTGGGTACTGGTGGTGTCCACCTGGGGAGCCTCGGAGCTGACCTGCACCACGTCCTGCACCTCGCCCAGTTGCAGGACGGAGTTGAGCGTTACCACCTGGTTGACGTCCACGGTGACGCTGTCCTGCACATTTTTCTTGAAGCCCGGGTGCTCATACGTCACCTGATAGGTGCCGGGCACAACTTCTACGAAGGTATAGTCGCCGTTGGCGTTGGTCTCGGTTTCGCGGCTGGCTGCGGTGGCCTGATTGGCCAGCGTGACTTTCACATCCGCCAGCACGGCGCCTGTCGGGTCGGCGACCCGCCCGAGGATTCTGCCGCCTGTGCTTTGTGCGAGCAGGGGAACTGCGAGCGCGGCGAACACAGCAAACGCAGTCAGCCAGGCGGCTGGACTGCGACGCGTGGTAGACGGATCCATGCGGGGCCTCCAATGGAGCGACGGAGCTTATTGAATGACGGACCTTTTGAATAAGGTACGCCTTGCGCTCGGGAAAAACCTTGCTATAATCGCGTAAGGTTAGAGAAGTATCCGGCTGACTGTCAAGGGAAAAATACTTCTCGCCCGCAGAAGAAATTTTTATGGAGCGGCGAATCGGCAACCATGAAACTGGCAGCCGCCAAAGCTTACTTGAAAATCGGGGACGTGGCCCGGCTGGTCGGCGTTTCTCCCTCGGTGATTCGCACCTGGGAGAGCCTGGGGTTGACTCACCCGCGGCGAAGTGCGAGCCGGTACAGGCTCTACACGCCGGACGATGTCAAGCTGCTCAAGCGCGCTCGTTTTTTGCGCCGGGTGCGGGGCCTGAACGCGCCCGCGATTGTGCATGCGCTGAAGCGCCAAGGCCTGGTGCGTTCCAGTTCCAATTCCAACGATGCCGGCAACGCTCTCGGGGTAAGGCTTCGCCAGTTGCGCGTGCGGCGCGGGTTGTCTCTGGCGCAAGTGGCGAAGGCGGCCGGCATCTCGGTGGGGTTCCTGAGCGCGATCGAGCGTTCGCACATGAGCGCCTCGGTCAGCACGCTGCGCAAACTGGCGCGCTTCTACAAAACCAACATTCTTGATTTTTTCGATCCCGCGGAATCCAATAGCCGCCTGGTTCCGGCGGAGAACCGCAAGGTACTGGAAGCCGGGCCGGGAGTCCGCATGGAACTGCTCGCCTGGGGAAATACGGTCATGGAACCGCACTTGTTTCGGATTGCTCCACGCGCCGGCAGCGGCGAGTCCTACACCCATGAGGGCGAGGAATTCCTGCATATTCTGCGGGGTGAATTGCGTATTTTGCTGGAAGAAGAGGAATACAAGCTGAAGCCGGGTGACAGCTTTTACTTTGAGAGCACCATGCCTCATCGCTGGACCAATCCCGGGCGCACGGAAACCTGGGTGCTCTGGGTCAATACGCCGCCGACGTTCTAGCTCGCGGACATCAATGATGGCACCGCGTGAGTGCCAAGGGGGATTTCAAAGATGGTTCGGCGCCTTCTGATTGCGCTGTTGCTGATGGCAGCGATTCTCTCGCTCAGCTCCTGCGGAAAGAAAACGCCGACCCTGAACCTGCTGGTTTGGGAAGGCTATGCGGACCCGTCGTTCGTTCATTCCTTTGAAGAACAGTACCACTGCAAAGTCTCCGCCTCGTACATGGGATCGAGTGATGAGTTGGTGGCGAAGCTGCGCGGCGGAAGCGCCGGAAACTACGATGTGATTTCGCCTTCGAGTGATGTGGCCACGTCGATCGCCTCGGCCGGGCTGGCGGCCCCGCTCGATCTCTCGAGAATCCCCAGCTACAGCCAGCTTTCGCCGCAGCTTACTTCCCTGCCCCTGGTGCGGGTGAATGGCCAGGTTTACGGCGTGCCGTTCATGTGGGGGCCGAACCCGATGATCTACGACACGACGGTGTTTCCCAAGCCGCCAGACAGTTGGGCCGCACTCTGGGATGCAAAATATCGCGAGAAGATTTCCGTTTGGGACGACCTCTCCACGGTCTACATGGCGGCGCAGGTTCTGGGCTACGACAAGCCTGACCCCAGCCAGCTTTACAATCTGAGCGACGCCCAGCTGGAAGCGGTGAAAAACAAATTGCTGGAGCTCAAGCCCAACATCCGGAAAATGTGGTCGACCGGCGGCGAGCTGACGAATCTATTCCAAAACCACGAAATCGTCGCCGCCATGGGCTGGCCGTTGATGACCAACCAGCTCCGCAAGATCAATTTCCCCGTCGGCGAAACCATCCCCAAGGAAAACACGACGGGCTGGATTGATCACCTGATGATTACGGCAGCCAGCGAGAACCAAGATCTGGCCTATAAATTTCTGGAGTTCATGATCGAGGCACAAACCCAAAAGAAAGTGACGGATGTGACCGGTTATACTCCGGCGAACCCGCAAGCGGCGCAATCTATGACGCCGGAGGAAATCAAAAGCCTGCATCTGGATGACGTGGACAATTACCAGAAGCACATTTACTTCTGGCAGAACGTGCCGCGCCGTGCCAAGTACAACGAGATTTGGAATGAAGTAAAAGCCGCACAATAGGGGTGGCTCGTGTGGTCGCGGGCGACTCGCCCGCCAAAGTTGGTGAAATAAACAGCCGGTCTCTCTTCAACAAGTGGCTACAACCATCCAACCCGCGACCACCGGTTCCGCCGAATCTGGCGCCACCGCACTGCTCTCCATCCGCAATATCGCCAAGTCCTTTGGCCGTAACCCGGTGCTGCGGGACATTTCACTTGAGGTCGCGGAGGGCGAATTTCTTACCATTCTTGGCGAGAGCGGCTCGGGCAAGACCACGTTGCTGCGTATCATCGCCGGCTTCGAGAGCGCAACCTCCGGCGAACTTCTGATGGCCGGCGAGCGCCTCGAACATCTTCCGCCGTATCGGCGCCGTGTCAATACCGTCTTTCAGCATTACGCGCTTTTCCCGCACTTGAGCGTCGAAGAGAACGTAGGCTACGGTCTGCGCGTGGCCAGGCTTGCGAAAGAAGAAATCAAGACGCGCGTGGAACAGGCGCTGGCCATGGTCAAGATGACGGCCCACGCCCGCTCCAAGCCAGCCAAGATCAGCGGCGGCCAGCAGCAGCGCATCGCGCTGGCCCGCGCGCTGGTCAATCGCCCGCGCCTGCTTCTGCTCGATGAGCCACTTTCGGCGCTTGATGCTAACCTCCGTCGCCAAATGCAGGTGGAGCTGAAATCACTGCAGCGCGAAGTTGGCATCTCTTTCGTTTTTGTCACGCATGACCAGGAGGAAGCCATGGTCATGTCGGATCGCATCGCATTGTTGCGCCAGGGCGAACTGGAACAAGTGGCTTCGCCGCGCGAGATCTACAATCGTCCCGCCACCGCCTACACGGCCCAGTTCATCGGACACACCAATCTGCTGCGCGGTGAGGTGCGGGATGGTGTCGCCTGCTGCCACTCGCTTTCCTGGCCGGTCACGCTGCCGGACGGTCCCGCGCTTTTCTCACTGCGCCCGGAAAACATCCGGCTGGGGCATGGTTCGTGCGCTGAGGCAGCCCGCTTTCGGGGCAAGACCCGCTACCGGCGGTTCCAGGGCGCCACCGACCTGCTGCAAGTCGAATGCCCGGACGGGCTGGTGTTTTCGGTTCGAACCGCCAGCCATGAGGCTGGCCATGAAAACGCCCAGCACGACCTTGATTTCGAATTTCTGCCAGTGGACGCGATCCCGGTTCGTGAATCTCCGGCCCGTGAAGCTCCAGGCACAGAGGGGCGCCAAGAACTCTGATGTTCTCCCGCGCTTACCGAGCCGCCGTCTCTCTGCCTCCCCTGCTATGGGTAGCGATTTTCCTGCTGGTTCCCTATGCCCTATTGTTCTCGTACAGTTTCTGGTCGGTTTCGCCGGCGCAGATCATTGTTCACTCCTGGACCCTCGACAATTATCTCGAACTCGTGCGAGTGAATGTTTACGCGCAGACCCTCTTCCGCTCCATGTGGATTGCCGCCCGGGTCATGATATTTTCTTTGCTGCTCGGCTATCCGCTGGCGTACTTCCTCTCGTTTTGCGCGGGCCAGCGCAAAGACCTGCTCTACCAGTTAGTCATCATTCCCCTTTGGGTGAGTTACCTTGTGCGGGCTTACGCCTGGAAGACGATCCTCGGCAGCGACGGCGTCCTCAACACCTTGCTGCAATACGTACACCTGACCAAGCATCCGTTGGAGTTTCTGCTCTACAGCCCATTCGCCGTGGTGTTGACGCTCACCCACATCTACACGCCGTTCACGATTCTTCCCATCTATGCTTCGCTCGAGCACATCCCGCGCAATCTTGTCGAGGCTTCGCACGACCTCGGCGCATCTCCGCTGCAAACTTTCTGGCGAGTGATTTTCCCGCTTTCCATTCCTGGAGTTTTGGCGGGAGCTACCTTCGCATTCGTGCTCAGCCTGGGGGATTTCCTGGCTCCGCTGCTGCTCGGCGGGCCCAGCGGCATCATGATCTCGAATGTTGTGGTCAGCCTGTTTGGCGCGGCCTATAACTGGCCGCTGGGCGCGGCCATCTCGCTGTGCATGCTGGCGCTGGTCTTGGGACTTCTTTTCGTCTCAGAAAACCTGGAAAAGAAATGGAGTTTCCGGTGAGCCGCGACGGCACAGTACATACTTCCCGTTGGCTGCCCTGGCATGCGCTCGCCGTCTTCGCTTTTCTTTATCTTCCCATCGTCACGCTGATCGTCTATTCGTTCAACGGTCCGGGCGTGGGCGGATTCCCCCCGCGCAACCTCACCCTCGACTGGTACCGCGTGTTGTTTGCCGACGACGCGATCTGGACCTCGGTGCTGAACAGTTTGCTGGTTGCGTTTGCTGCGATGGCGATCTCGCTCGCCTTTGGAATCCCCGCCGCGTTAGCGCTGGATCGCGCCAATTTTCCCGGGAAAGCCCTGTTCCGGCGGCTCGTGCTTTTGCCGCTGATTCTGCCCGGCATTATTACCGGCCTTTCGCTGCTCATGCTTTTCCGCGAAGGCGGCGTGAAACTCAGCCTGCTCACCATCGTCCTCGGCCACGGCACCGCGCTCATCTCCGTCGCCACAACCGAAGTCTTCGCCGGCCTGCAAAAACTCGACCGCGCTCAAGAGGAAGCGTCGCTCGATCTCGGCGCCAACTACTGGCAAACTTTCTGGCGCGTAACGATTCCCAATCTGCGCTTGTCCATCATCGGCGCTGCGCTGCTGATTTTCACGCTTTCCATGGACGAGATCGCAGTTAGCTTTTTTCTGATCGGCCGCGACAACACCCTGCCCCTGGAAATCTGGGGCCGCCTGCGGCGTGGGATTACACCGGAAATCAATGCCATCTCTACCATCATTTTTCTGTTTTCGCTGATCGCCATTGTGGCCTGGTACCGCATGCGTATGAGTACGGAAGGCAAAGCTGAAATTGCCGCCGAACTGGTTCCGTAGCGTCGAACGAATTCCGTAGCGCCGGCGTCTAGCTGGCCTTGCGATTATTCGAGGAAGATTCCAAAATGAGTACGAATCGCCGAGACTTCATCAAGTTTGTGGTGGCAGGGAGCGTGGCCGCCGGTTGCCCGGTGGACTTGTCACCGCTAGCCGCCGAAACCAACTCCTCTCCCACCGTGGATGGCGAGGAGAATCGCATCTGCCACCAGGTGCGCGACGGCAAAGTCTTCACCCGCCCGGCCGTTTCCGCGCGTCACGATGTAATCATCGTGGGCGGCGGGGTGAGTGGCCTCACGGCTGCGTATCTCCTGCGCCAGCGCGATTTCGTGCTGCTGGAAAAAGAGCCCCACTGGGGCGGCAACGCTTCCCTTGCGGAGTACCAGGGCCAGGCCTACGCCACCGGCTCCGCATTCCTGGCCAAGAGCGAACATGCCTACAGCTTCGCCAAAGAGATTGGGCTGGAGCCTCTGCCCATTGACGACTGGGATGGCAGCATCATCAACGGCGAGTTCATCCCGGATACCTGGGGAGACGGGCTCGACAAACTGCCCTACCCCGCCGCAATCCGCGACGGGTTTAGGAAGTTCAAGAAAGAGATTCTTGCCATCGACGTGCAGAAACGTTCCAGTGAGCTCTACGCCGCCCCGTTTTCCAGTTTTCTGAAAGGCTATCCCGCCGAGATTAAGCAGTGGTGGGACACTTATGGTCCCTCCAACTGGGGCGCGGTGAGTGATGAAACCGCGGCAGCCGTCGCCATTTCCGAACTGCAAGGCATTGCCGGAGACGACCGCAGAGATGATCGCTACACGTGGCCCGGCGGCCTGGGGGCCATCACCCGCAGACTAGCCGAAATTCTGCAACCCAGGTTCGCCGGCCACATGCAGACCGGCGCCACCATCGTCGCCGTCGTTCCGGGGAAGGAAGAAGTGCAAATCACTTATCTGCAGGGCACGGAGCTCAAGACGGTTGCCGCCAAGGTGGTCATCATGGCCGCCCCCAAGTTCATTACCCGGCGCATCGTGGAGGGCCTCCCAGAAAAGCAAAGCGAAGCCATGCACCGGATCCACTACATCCCATATTCGGTCGTGAACCTCATTTTCGACAAACCCGTATTCAATAAGGGATACGACACCTGGTGTCCGGGCAATACTTTCACCGACTTCATCGTGGCGGACTGGGTGGTTCGCAACCGACCAGACTACAAGCAGAAGTACAACATCCTGACTTGCTATACGCCCATGCAACAGGACGACCGCGGCTATCTGCTGACCGAGCAGAGCACGCGCAAGGTCGCGGAGAACGTGCTGCACGATTTCCAGAAGCTTTTTCCCGGATCGAACGTCGACCCCATCGAAGTGCATATTTATCGCCGCGGCCACCCCTTGTACATGTCCACTCCCAGCCTCTACACGCAGGTGCAACCGGTGGTGCGACGGCCCATGGACCGCGTGTTCTTCGCCAACACCGATTCCGAAGGCCCGGAATCCACGACCAACGCGGCTATCGCAGCCGCCAGGCGCGCCGTCAGGGAAGCCGAAGCCCGGCTTTCCGGAGGCCCGCTTCCCAAAAAGGAAACCGCAATGACCGTTTGAGAGTGCGCGCCAGCCCTGTGTCTCCAATGTTCCTCTGGGCCCTCTGTGTTCCCCTGTGGTTGACCCTTCTATAAGTCCACTACGCCAACGCCCATCCTTCTAGTAAAGTGGTACTAGAGCTAGTTCACCGAGAGAGCAGGCTATTCATTTGAGTTCCAGCATTCGCAATATCGCTATCATCGCCCACGTGGACCACGGCAAGACTACGCTGGTGGACGCGATGCTCCGCCAGAGCGGGACCTTCCGCTCCAATGAAACCGTCATCGAGCGCGTCATGGACTCCAATGAACTGGAGCGCGAGCGTGGCATCACCATCCTGGCTAAAAACACGGCGATTCTCTATCACGATGTAAAAATCAACATTGTGGACACGCCCGGCCATAGCGACTTCGGCGGTGAAGTTGAGCGCGCGCTGAAAATGGTGGATGGCGTCATGCTGCTGGTCGACTCCAGCGAAGGTCCCTTGCCGCAAACCCGCTATGTCCTGAGCAAAGCGCTCGAGGCCAAGCTGCCGCCGATTTTGGTGATCAATAAGATCGACCGTTCCGACGCGCGGCCCCAGGAAGTCTTGAACGAAGTCTACGATCTATTCATTGACCTCGACGCCAAGGAAGATCAGCTCGACTTCCCCGTGCTCTACACCAATGCGAAAGCGGGCACCGCGTCGACCGACATCAAGATTGCCGGCGAAAATCTGCGGCCGCTATTCGACGCCATCCTCACTACAATTCCGCTTCCTCAGGGCGATCCTGCCGGTCCTTTGCAAATCCTGGTGGCCAACCTCGACTACAGCGACTATTTGGGACGCTTGGCCATTGCCCGCGTATTCAACGGCCGCATGTTCACTGGCGAAGATGTTGCCATCGCGAAGCTCGACGGCTCGCTGCACAAGACCAAGATCACCAAGCTATTCTCATTCTCCGGCCTCAAACGCACCGACATTACGGAAACCACGCTGGGCGATATCATCGCGGTGGCTGGCGTCGAGGGCATCACCATCGGCGAGACCATCACCGATGCGGAGAATCCGGCGCCGCTCCCACACATCGCCATCGATGAGCCCACCATCGCGATGCAGTTCACGGTGAACACTTCCCCCTTCGCCGGACGAGAAGGACAATACGTCACTTCTCGCAACCTGCGCGAGCGGCTGCAAAAAGAGCTGCTCACCAATGTTTCTCTTCGCGTCGAAGACACCGGCACCACGGACGTCTTCACCGTCATGGGCCGCGGCGAACTCCAGCTTTCGATTCTCATTGAAATGATGCGCCGCGAAGGTTACGAGCTGATGGTGGGTAAGCCCGAGATCGTCACGAAGCGCAATAAAGAGGACGGCAAGCTCATGGAGCCCGTCGAGCATCTCACGATCGACGTCCCAGAAGAATTCGTCGGCGTGGTGATGGAGCAGCTGGGCTCGCGCAAAAGCCAGGTCCTCAACATGCACAATCACGGCTACGGACGCGTGCGCATCGAGTTCCGCGTGCCCAGCCGCGGCCTCATCGGACTGCGCGGCCAGTTGCTCACCGACACTCGTGGCACCATCGTCATGAACTCGTTGTTCGATGGCTACACCGAATGGCTGGGCGACATCCCGCACCGCCTGACGGGCGCGCTCATCTCCGACCGCGCGGGGACGACCACCGCCTACGCCCTGTGGGGTCTGCAGGAACGGGGCACGCTGTTCGTTGGCCCCGGTGTCGAGGTCTACGAGGGCATGATTATCGGCGAGAATGCTAAGGATAACGACCTCGACGTGAATGCAGTGCGCGAGAAAAAGCTCACCAACATGCGCGCCTCGACCGCCGATGAAGCCATCCGGCTGGTGCCCTTCCACCTGCAGAATCTGGAGCAGGCCATCGAGTTCATCGGCGACGATGAGTTCGCCGAAGTGACTCCCAAGTCGCTACGCCTGCGCAAGCGCGTGCTGCAGGCGAACAAGAGAAAGAAGAGTTCGATGGTGGGGGTGGAAGAGGGCTGAGAGTGCCGCGCCGAAAACTCAAATCGGTAGCCGAGCCCGCTTCAGCCCTGAAGATGTATCTCGTGCCGTGCAGTTGCGGCACCACGTTTGCCGTCGCGGAAAATTATGACCACCAGGGGACGGCGTGGAGCCGGTACTTGAAGTGTCCGAACTGTGAGAAGCGGCACGATCCGAAGAATCGGCTGCTGCAGATTGGGTATCAGCGCGAAGGCTACTGGAAGGTGGATGGGTGCTGAGGGATGCTGGCCAGGGCTGCTTTGTGCGGGAGGGTGCTTGGGGCAATCCGTTGGGTAAGAATTCATGGACGCGGCATTGGAGAGTCGATGGGTGGTAGGGGTCCTTCGACTGCGTGGCTGCTTCGCATTCGCGAACCAGCCACTCCGCTCAGGATGACAATTTAAACAGCTCAGGCGACAAATCAGCAGACGACCGCGAAGGCGCTCGACCTCGGGTAAACCATACCTTCGGCGCAGGAATTTGCCCGCCTTCAGATTAACTGCCCATAAATCAAAGACCTGCTATACTCTTCCCGCATTTGACTGTCCGCCAACTTCGGCTTTACAGCACGCCCAACCAGCCTCTGCTTTTGCGCCGCGGTCGCTCACACTCAAATAGCTCACACAGAGGCGATTCGCTTGAAGAACATCTTCGTTGGGAATCTTGATTTCAACACCTCGGAAGACGAACTGCGTCAGCTTTTCCAAGCGTACGGACAGGTAGACCGAGTGAGTATCATGACGGACCGGGACACCGGCCGCTCGCGCGGTTTTGGTTTCGTGGAAATGGCCAACGCAGAAGAGGGCGAAAAGGCTATTGCCGCGCTCAATGGTAACCAGGTGGGCGGACGCACTTTGAACGTGAACGAGGCACGTCCCAAGGTGGAGCGGGGCGGCGGAGGCGGACGCGATCGTGGCGGACGCGGCGGCGGGGGCGGGGGCGGCGGCAGAGGCCGCTGGTAGGCGGCGCAGCCCGCAACGCGGCCTGGCCTTCTGTCATCCCCGTTTGTCGTCACTTTTTGTCATTGACTGGCCGGGGCAGTGCTGCGTGTGATTCTGCTTTTCGCCGGAATTGAGAACGCGACCCCGCCCATGTACACTTACCGCAATGGAGCGCGCCCGTAGCTCAGTTGGATAGAGCGATTGCCTCCGGAGCAATAGGTCGGGAGTTCGAATCTCTCCGGGCGCACCAGATCTTCTCTTTGCTTTTCACTGGATTACGCCTTCCGTCCCATTTCCCGGGGTGCTGAATTTAGGCGCAACTGGGAGCAAAACTCTTTCGACTTTGGCCGCCAGCTGCCGTTGCGCTTCCGGCATCGGCTGGGTATAGACCCCCAGCGTCAGCCGCGAATCGGTGTGTCCTAGCTGCGTTTGCAGCGCCTTCAGGCTTTCCCCGGTAGGATTCGACCAGGTAGCGAAGGTGCGCCGCATGTCGTGCCAGCCAATGAGCGGAATGCCCACTCTACGGCAAGCTGGAATCAGGACTCGATTCCGGACGTTGTTGGGATTGAAAGGCGTGCCCTTGGGCGTACAAAAGACAAAATCGTCTGGGCCGCTTCCGGATGACTTCAACTGCTTAAGAGCCTCCAAAGCTAAGTCCTGGATGAAGACCTTGCGATTGGAAGCCTTGGTTTTGGGCATCGAAGAACGGCCCTGGTAGACCGTCTCAGCCACCAGGATGGAGCGTTCCTCGAAATCCACGTACCTCCAGCGCAGGCCGAAGATCTCCCCGGACCGCATACCGGAGAGGACGGCCACCAAGGCCATCGTGCGGTAGGGTTCTGAGAGCTCCTGCCACAATGCCCAAAACTGCTTGGGGGTGAGGGCCACTCGCTTCCGAACGTCGATCAACTCGGAAACCTGGGCTCCCTTTACAGGGTTCGACTGTACGTAGCCCCAACGGACCGCGACGGTAAACATCTTCGACAGACGATTGCGAAGCGAAAGCACCGTCCTGGGCGCCACCCGCTTCGACATCTCCGTCAGGAACATTTGCACGTCTGCGGCTCCTACTTCTGACAAGCGCATCCTGCCGAAAAATGGCAGCAAGTGCTTGCGGCTAAGCGAACGGTAGAGACGACGGGTTGAGAAGCGAATCGTGGGAAGAATATTCGGTTCGAATCGCTCCAGAACGAAACGCTCAAAGGTCATCATGACCTCTGGCTTGTGCGTCCCCTGATTTATGGCAGCCAGATACTCGGAGAGTTTCCGCTGCGCCTGACGTTTGCTGACTTCCCGGACCGGCCCAAGTACCACGGAACGGATTCGGCGACGACGCTTGCCATCCTCGCCAATTACGTCTTCGCGGTAACGGCCGATCCACTTCTGTTTTCTCTGTCCTCGTTGAAACAGCCAACCTTGTTGCCAACGGGGTCGAGCCACGGTTTCCTCTCGCTTCTCCGCAGCCCGCCTTGCCTTTTCTGCAGGCAGAACACTAGCAGAGAGGGTCGCTCCAGGGAAAGCCGGCGCTTCGCTTTCCACCGAATTTTGCAGCGAGGTCAGCATGGCCCACACTTACCTGTATAAAGAGCGGCAATTTTGCCCACAAATGGGCAAGACAACGCCATCCGACACCCCAGGCCGGAGGCCTCGGCACGGTTCCGCACGAAGCTCGGCCATGCCGAGCCACTCCACCAGCGAAAGAGGCCGCCTTCGCACGCACGTGTACTACAACTACTCTTCAGACCTTCGAGATGTTGGGGCGCACGAATTCTCATGAGGGTGCACCTCGGGGGCTGGCTCCTAAGCCGCGTTCCCGTGAGACTTGCTGGCGGACCTCATCCAGATTCCGACGGCCTTCCCGCTTCAGCAGGGAGATTCGCTCATAACCAGACTCGCTCGGGAACATCAGCGGGCTACTGCACAAAGGACACGCACTTCCAGAACAGTGAGAATTGCACGAATGCTCTCCCTGGTGACCATGAAATCCCGCACAGGGGCGGTCACAGAGAGAGCACTTGCACGGGCAGCTGAGCTCAGCACGGTAGGCCAGGCCCATGGTATGCACTCGGCGGACACCATGGAACGCTGCTTCGAGTCTTGCCAGGCGCTCTCCATCAGCGCGGGACACATGCTTACCCGTGTACTTCAACGCGTGGCCCAAAGCACGGGCCCAGCGGGCACGATCGCGGTCTTGGACCCGGACCGGGGCATGGTCGAGCTTCTGACTCTTAATGAACACTCCCCTGGCGCCGTCTTTACTTTCTCGAAGCTTGATCCAGGTTTGGAGAACTAACTCGTATGGAAGATATGGGCCAACGTAGACCCCGTGCGCATGCAGGTTGGTGTTGTGGGCCTTCTTCTTGGGGTCCCATCCTCCGAATTCATCGCACCAAAGAAAAAGAAATTGCTTTGACGAGATCCCCAGAGTCGCCATCACGCGCTGAACACAGGCCCGCACGTCTTGATTGAACTCTCGGATTTCTTTTGGGGTCGGCATCCGGTCGAGATTCACCGCAGTGAAAT
>Ga0209415_10013225_pt1 | contig 13634 bp, 14 predicted proteins | sample PeaSoiSIISIP2007_FD_187696 | JGI IMG/M metagenome (GOLD analysis project Ga0209415, IMG submission 187696) | Peat soil microbial communities from Weissenstadt, Germany - SII-SIP-2007 (SPAdes) (version 2) | ecosystem: Environmental > Terrestrial > Soil > Wetlands > Peat | place: Germany... | reverse complement strand
TCGACGTAGAGCGCCTGAAGAACCGGGGCGAACCAGACGCTCTCGATCAGTTCCGCGAGATCGCTCGCGAAATCCGTACGTCGATCCGCAACTCCTACCGCGAGGTTTTGAGGCTTTGCACGCTGTGCTCCGATTACGACGGTAGCAGCGACACAGCGCGCGACTTCTTTATGGCCATGGAGAACAAGTTGCTAGGGGCGGCTGCGAACAAGACGGCGCCGCAACTTGTACTTGAGCGTGCCGACGCTGAGAACGATGACATGGGCCTTACTTATTATGCGGGCAAGCGCGGCCCAACGCAGCGCGACGTTGTCATCGGCAACAATTATTTGTTTCAGGGCGAGGCGACCACCAAAGGACGCATTACCGAAATGTGGTTGACCTACGTCGAAGATCAACTCGACCAAGGGCGCCTACCCACGATGGGAGCCGTGCGCGAAAAACTAGACGGCTTCATCAAGTTCAACCAATGGCGACTGTTGTTGGATAAGGGGCGCCACAAGCGCGAGGACGCCGACGCTCACGCCCTGGAGCAGCTTCATCTTTACAAAGAGCGGATGAAGGCAGAGGCGGAAACTGGCAAGCCCAAGAAGCTAGACAAGAAGGGCTAGGCTGGACGCCTATTTCGGCACGACCCGAACGCCGAACACACTTGCTTCCACCTGATCGCCGCTCTCTTTCTTGATTGTAGCAATCGCTTCGTGCTTCCAGCCGCTAGCCCACATCGCCGCGCCCGCGAACACTGCCGCAAAGGCGAGGCAGACGACGCCCCCGATTACCATGGGGGCAGTTTTGTCTGTCGCGTAGTAGGCGTCCTTAAATAGCGATAGGCCGAATGTCGTGAACCCGACCGCGAACGAACTAAACATTGTAGCCAGCGCAGTCGTGCGCGATAGCTCGCGAAACTCAGCCTCGAAGATCGCATAGGGCTTCATGCGACGCTCCGATGACGTGATGACGACGGCACTCCCGGGTTGTTGCGTGCCTCCCGTAACGGTAGGGCCAGCCGACGCACTTCCGCCTGCCGTAGGCGGAAGATTCTGATCCTCAGCCACGGGGCTGACCTTGGCGCTGTTTCTCGATCAGAGTTCTGTTTTGGTCGAGAAGGTCGCGGAGGAGCTTCGCGAGCATTTCCGCATTCTCGGTCGTCATCACGATCGCCGACCGCATTGTTGCATCCGTACCAACAAGCGCTTCCCCAAACGTTATTCGTGTCGTTGCTGCGTTCACCGCGATGATGAAGCGGTTGACATAGGTGGCAGCTACCTCCTGCGTCAGCCTCGTTTCTGTGTCCATGCGACGCCCTCCTTAAGATGGAAAGCGTCCTCATAGCACAACCTCGGGCTGGGTCACATACATATATAATTGCCGTTTGCTGCATCATCCGGCACCTGCGCGGCCGGCCACGGCAGACGCGGCGATCCTCTCTCCCCACACTCCGGCATCCCCCGACGCTGGCCATGGCGCTCGACGACGCAACTCTGGCGTCGCTGGCCGAGATCGGGGCCCGCTTCGACCGCTCCGCCGCCGCTCTCTCGAAGCTTGCCCGCGCCCAGGGATGGCCGATGCGCAGGGCGGCGATGGGGCGCGCCGCGGCGGGTGGACCGGCTGTCGTCCAAGGCACGCGCGACGCTGGCGCGCAAGCTGTGCGACGCGATCACGAGGAAGCTCGAACAGATGGAGAAGGGAATGAGAAGCGGCGAGCTTGGCTCCGCCGACTTCGAGCGCGACGCCAAGGCGGTCGCGGCGATGATCGGCGGCATGGAGAAAGTGGCGGCGACGGTGGCGGATGCAGACGAAGCGCGACAGCCCAAATCCGCAAGCGCCGGCACTCGGGACGAAGCTGGATGCAGCCCCGGGGCCGGCCCCGGCTGCGGCGAGGCGGAGCGCCTTCACCGCGAGATTATCGAGCGCTTTGAGCGCATCCAGCGCCGCCGGAACGCTGAAAGAGGATCTGAGTGACTTTTCCGAGGCCGAGCTTGCCGCGATCCTCGCCGAATGGCCGCTGTGGGCGCGCGAGGACCAGCTGCCTCCCGCTGCGACGACGTGCGGGGAGGCCTGGCGCGTGTGGCTCATCATGGGCGGCCGCGGCGCCGGCAAAACCCGCGCCGGCGCCGAATGGGTACGCGCCAAGGCGCTCGGCCTGAGCCCGCTGGGCGAGGTGGCCGCCGGCCGCATCGCGCTTCTCGGCGAGACGATTGCCGAGGTCCGCCGCGTGATGATCGAGGGCGTGTCCGGCCTCATGAGCATGCACGCAGCGGCCGAGCGCCCGCGCTACGAGCCGTCGAAGTTTCAATTGATCTGGCCCTCGGGCGTCATCGCGCAGATGTTCTCGGCCGAGAACCCCGAAGCCTTGCGCGGGCCGCAGTTCGACGCCGCCTGGTGCGATGAGATTGCCAAGTGGCGCCGCCCGCAGCGGGCCTGGGACATGCTGCAGTTCGCGCTGCGGCTGGGGCGACGGCCGCAGATGGTGGTGACGACGACGCCGCGGCCCATCCCGCTCATGAAGAAGCTGATCGCGGATGCGGCGACGGTGGTGACGCGCGCCGCCACCGCCGACAACGCGGAGAACCTGGCGCCGACGTTCGTCGAGGAGATGACGCGGCGTTACGCCGGCACCGCGCTCGGCCGCCAGGAATTGCTGGGCGAGCTCGTCGACGACACCTCGGGCTGCCTGTGGCGGCGCGACTGGATCGAGGCGCACCGCGTCGAGGCGGCACCGGAGCTGGCCAACATCGTCGTCGCCGTCGACCCGCCGGTGACGGCGACGGCAAGCTCGGACGCGTGCGGCATCGTCGTCGCCGGGCGCGGCCCCGACGGGCGCGTCTACGTCATCGACGACCGCACGGTGCAGGGGCGCGAGCCGCAGGTGTGGGCGCGCGCGGCGATCGCGGCCTATCGCGACCATCTCGCCGACCGCGTGGTGGCCGAGGTCAACCAGGGCGGCGACCTCGTGGTCACGCTTCTGCGCCAGATCGATGCGTCCGTCGCCGTGCGCACGGTGCGCGCGACGCGCGGCAAGTGGCTGCGCGCCGAGCCGATCGCGGCGCTCTACGCGGAGGGGCGCGTGGCGCACGTCGGCACGTTTGCCGCGCTCGAGGACCAGATGTGCGCGTTCGGCGCCGACGGGCGCGCGGACGGACGCAGCCCCGACCGGCTCGATGCGCTGGTGTGGGCCCTGACCGACCTAATGATCGGCGCCTCGGGGCGCCCCGGCGTGCGCATGCTTTGATAGGATCGACCCACGCGAGCCACTCCACCAACGTCATCCCGGCGCAGGCCGGGACCCACGCAAGCGAAAGCGATTCCGACGGTAAGGGATTGCCCTGAGCGCTATTGCGTAATCGTTGAACGGTCCCGCATTCACTTCGGCAAACGCGTGGGCGGAACCTGACGTGGGTCCCGGCGCCGGGATGACGGTTCTTGTTGCGCTGCCGCGCTCGCTTCCGACCGAAAGGGGCGAAGGCGTACAGCGGCGACCCTTACGATCCAGGCGGCCCCACCAACCTCGGCATCACGCTCGCCGTCTACGCCGACTGGAAGGGCGTGGCTCCCGATGCCGCCCTCAAAGAGGAGCTGCAGAGCATCCCGGTGGCGACGGCGGGCGCGATCTACGCGCAGCGCTACTGGAAGCCTGCCGACTGCGACGAGCTTACCCCCGCGCTCGCCTTCTTCCACTTCGACACCGCGGTCAATCACGGCGTGACGGGCGCGATGCGGCTCCTGCAGCAGGCGGTCGGCACCGACGTCGACGGGGAGATGGGGCCGCTGACGCTCGCCGCCATCGCGCGACGCTGCGTCGAGGACGCGCTGCAGTCTTATGCCGACGTGCGCCGCGCCCGCTATCGCGCGCTGCCGCACTTCTGGCGCTTCGGGCGCGGGTGGCTCGCCCGCGTCGACACCACGCTGTCGCGCGCACTCGCGATCGCGGCGGAGCCGCCGCCGGCCATGCCGCCCAAGGCCCTCAGCCGCCCAAGTCTACGACGCCTTCTCCCTCAGCGCAAAAAGGACAGCCCGACATGACCGACACCGCCACGACGCCCGCCGCGACCGACTCCAAATGGTGGGGCCAGTCGATGACCATCTGGGGCGCGATCATAACGACGCTCTCCACCGTGCTGCCGGTCCTGGGACCCGCGCTCGGCATCGACATCACCGCCGATCTCGTGCGCGAGGTCGGCGCCGAGGTGGTGCAGACGGGCCAGGCCGTCGGCGGTCTCATCGGCACAATTCTGACCATCTACGGCCGCGTGCGCGCCACGCAACCGCTCGCGCAGCGCGCCATGAGCGTGAAGATCTGAGGGCGAATTGGCGGCGCGCGCATTCATGCCGAGTTCAGCCGCCGCCGGCTAGATCCTTGGCGATGCTGCCGCTCGGGATTTCCATGCCGCGAATCATTGCCGCCTCTCTGCTTCTCGCCACTGGCGCCGCCGTGACGCCGCTCCCGGCGCGCGCGGCCGGCTGCTACGCGAGCTGGTCGGACGCGGCGCCGGTCGTGATGAAGGAGGGGCTCACGACGATCGAGGCGCTGGCCAAGACCGCGCGCGGGAAGCTTTCGGGCGACATCGTAAAGACGACGCTGTGCGAGGAAAACGGCGGCTTCGTCTATCGCCTGCTGATTCGCGAGCCCGCGGGGCGCCTCGTCAACCGCACGGTCGATGCGCGCCTTCCCTTCCCGCCCTAGGATCGCGCGCTTCTCATCGCTATAGTTGCTGCGGTAGAGGCAACGCGAGCGAGGGGAATGTGCGTGTCCTTGTCGTAGAGGATGACAAAGATCTGAACCGCCAGCTGGTCGGGGCGCTGGCGGATGCGGGCTACGCCGTCGACAGCGCGTCGGACGGCGAGGAGGGCTATTTCCTCGGCGACACCGAGCCCTACGACATCGTAATCCTCGACATCGGCCTGCCGAAGATGGACGGCATCTCGATCCTGGAGCAGTGGCGCCGCTCCGACCGCAAGATGCCGGTCATCATCCTCACCGCGCGCGACCGCTGGAGCGACAAGGTCGCCGGCATGGATGCGGGCGCCGACGACTATCTCGCCAAGCCCTTCCACATGGAGGAGCTGCTCGCGCGCGTGCGCGCGCAGATGCGCCGTGCCTCGGGGCACGCGAGCAGCGAGATCGAGTGCGGGCCCCTGCGGCTCGACACCAAGAGCGCACGCGTCACCTGCGACGGCCAGCAGATCAAGCTCACCTCGCACGAGTACCGGCTGCTCGCCTACCTCATGCACCACAACGGCCGCGTCGTCTCGCGCACCGAGCTGGTCGAGCACCTCTACGAGCAGGATTTCGACCGCGACAGCAACACCATCGAGGTGTTCATCGGGCGCCTGCGCAAGAAAATCCCCGTCGACCTCATCGAGACCGTGCGCGGCCTCGGCTATCGCCTTAGCGAGAAGCCGGGCCAGGCCTAAAGCGAATGCGTTTCAACTCGCTCGCGTTCCGGCTGTTCACCACCGCTGCGGCATGGACGCTGCTCGTGCTGCCGATCGCGGGCTTCATCATCTACGGGCTCTACCGCGACGACGTGCAGGCGAGCTTCGACGGCCAGCTGCAGAAGCTGGTCAACGCCATCACCGTCGACAGCATGGGCAGCGCGCAAGGGCCGCCGTCGCCGCCCGCGAACCTCTACGAGCCGCTGTTTGAGGTGACGCACTCGGGCTGGTACTGGCAGATCACGCCGGTCGACGAGCCCAATGCGCGCAAGCTCGTCTCCGCCTCGCTCGCGACCGCCAGCCTTCCCTCCCCCACCGCCAAGAACGTGGCGCCCGACCCATCCGGCGCGCGCTGGATGGACGCCAAGGGCCCCGCCGGCGAGCCGCTGCGCCTGGTCGAGGTGATCGACACGCTCGGACACGAGCCCGACAAGCCGCGCTACTCGATCATCGTCGCCGGCCCCGCCGACTGGCTCGACCACCTCGTCGCCAATTTCCGCTACCGGCTCACGACCGCGCTGGCGCTCGCCGGCATCGGGCTGGTCGCCGTCACGCTGTTCCAGGTCCGCTTCGGGCTGCTGCCGCTGCGCCAGATCGAGGGCGGCCTTGCCGCCATCCGCTCCGGCGCCAAGACGACGCTCGAGGGCGAGCTGCCGGCCGAGATCGAGCCGCTGCAGTCGGAGCTCAACGCGCTCATCCATTCCAACCAGCAGATCGTCGACCGCGCGCGCACGCAGGTCGGCAACCTCGCGCATGCGCTCAAGACGCCGCTCGCCGTCATCCTCAACGAGGCGCGCGGCGACAAGACGGGGCTGGGCAGTAAGGTCGCCGAGCAGGCGCAGATCATGGGCTCATCGATCACGCGCTACCTCGACCGCGCGCGCATGGCGACGCGCACCGGCGTCGCCGGCGGCGTCACGCCGGTGGCGGCCGTGATCGAGCCGCTGGTGCGCACGCTTGCGCGCATTCACCAGGAGAAGAAGGTCGAGATCGCGGTCGTGTGCCCGCCGGACGCGCGCTTCCAGGGCGAGCGGCAGGATCTGGAGGAGATGCTGGGCAACCTCTTGGACAACGCCTGCAAGTGGGCGCGCCGCAAGGTGGTGCTGAACGTCGACGTGTCGCCGGAGACGACGCGTACGCGGCGGGGCAAGCGCCTCTCGATCACCGTCGCCGACGACGGACCGGGGCTGACCGACGAGCAGCGCGCGCGCATCGGCAAGCGCGGGCTGCGGCTCGACGAGACCAAGCCCGGCTCCGGGCTGGGGCTGTCGATCGTCATGGACCTGGCGCAGTCCTACCGCGGAAGCTGCGAGCTCGCGCGCTCGCCCAACGGCGGCCTCGCCGTGCACCTCGAGCTGCCCGCGGCTTGAACCCCCCCTGACACCCCCGACTGAAGCCTCTCGGCAACGCCTCCCCGATTCGCCCCATTGCGGTCCGCATTCCGCCTTGAGTGCTGCACATTCGTTGGCTAATCGGCTACACTGTATCTTGAGTGATCAAGCGCCGCTTTGCGCGATAGATGGGCTCATCGGGGGGATACTCATGCGCCACGTGCGCGTTGCCGCCATCGCTCTGCTGCCGTTTCTCGCCGCATGTGGTCCCCAGGGCCCGAGCAACGCGGAGACCGGCCTCATCGTCGGCGGCATCACCGGCGGCATCATCGGCAACCAGGTCGGCAAGGGCTCGGGCAACGTGCTCGCGACCATGGCCGGCGCCGTCGTCGGCGGTATCGTCGGCAGCGAGATCGGCCGCTCGATGGACGAGCAGGACCGCATGTACGCCCGCCAGGCCGAATACGCGGCGCTGGAGGAAGGCGAATCCGACCGCCCGCGGCGCTGGCGCAACCCCGACAACGGCCGCTACGGCGACGTGGTCCCGGGCCGGCCGTACAAGCGCAGCGGCGTCGATTGCCGCGACTACACCCACACCGTCTACATCGACGGGCGGCCGCAGACCATGCACGGCACCGCCTGCCGCAATCCCGACGGCAGCTGGCACAGCGTCGCCTAAGCGCGCGACGGTTCCCTAACTTCCCGAAATTGCTTAATCGCGGTTCCCTCGCCGCGGCACAACGGCGTGCCGGCGGGGCGAGGCTTGTCAGCCAACCCCACGCGCCCTATTCCAGCCTCCGGACGGGGCTCGGATGGCGCGATGCTGGTTTGGATCGGATTTGCGATTTTGGCGGCCGCCGTCACCTGGGCGGTGACGCGGCCGTTGCTGGCCCACGCGAAAGCGGCGGCCGCGCCCGACAGCGAGCTTGCCGTCTATCGCGACCAGCTCGCAGAGATCGAGAGCGAGCGCGCACAAGGGCTGATCGCCGGCACCGACGCGGAGGCCGCCCGCACCGAGGTGGCGCGCCGCCTCATCCGCACCGCCGAGGAGCACGCGCGGCTCGATGCGGCCGCTCCCGGCCAAGGCGCCCGCGTCCGCCAGGCCGCGATCTACGCCGCCGCCGCCATCCCCGTCGTCGCCATCGCGCTCTATCTCACGGTCGGCTCGCCGTCGCTGCCGGGGCGTCCTTATGCGTCGCGCATCGACGAGCCGGTCGAGCAGGCGAGCGCCGCCGATCTCGTCGCCAAGGTCGAGGCGCATCTGCGCCAGAGCCCCGACGATGGCCGCGGCTGGGACGTGCTCGCCCCCGTCTACATGCGCATGGGCGATTTCTCCCGCGCCGGCGAGGCCTACGAGCGCGCCATGCGGCTGTTGGGCGAGTCGCCCTCGCGGCTTGCCGGCTTTGCGCGCGCGAGCATCATGAGCGCCAACGGCATCGTCAACGAGCCGGCGCGGCGCGCCTACGCCAAGCTGCTCGCCGCCGATGCGCAGGCGATCGAGCCGCAGGTGTGGCTCGCGATCGCGAAGGAGCAGGACGGCGATCTCGCGGGAGCTGGCGCGGAGTACCGCCGGCTGTTGGCCCTCGAGCAGACGAAGGATCCCTGGCGCGCGCTGCTGGGCGAGCGCCTGAAGAGCGCGACCGCGAAGCTCAACGGCACGCCGGAGGCGGCGCCCGACAACGCGGCCGACGACATAGCGGGAATGAGCCCGGAGGCGCGCCAGAAGCTCATCGACGGCATGGTCGCCGGGCTGGCCGAGCGCCTCAAGAAGGACGGCAAGGACCTCGCGGGCTGGATGCAGCTCGTGCGTGCCTATACGGTGCTGGGCAAGAAACAGGAGGCGACGACGGCGCTCAGCGACGCGCGGGCCTCCTTCGCCGGCGACGAGAAGTCGTTGGCGCAACTGCAGGCGCTGGCGCAAAGCTTGGGACTTGGATCGTAACCGGGGCTCGCGAGCGGCGCCGGCAGGGAGCGGGAATGACACGCAAGCAGCGGCGGGGGACTTTGATCGGGGTGTGCCTCGCGGTGCTGATGATGGCCGTGGGGCTCGTGCTGTTCGCGCTGCGCGATTCGATCGTCTTCTTCCATACGCCGAGCGACATCGCCGAGAAGCCGGTGGCGCCGGGACAGCGGTTCCGGCTGGGCGGGCTCGTCGCCGCCGGATCGGTGAAGCGCGGCGAGGGGGCCAAGGTCGACTTCGTCGTCACCGACACGCTGAAGGAGATCCCGGTCACCTACGAGGGAATGCTGCCGGATCTGTTCCGCGAGGGCCAGGGCGTGGTGGCGGAGGGCAAGCTCACGCCCGATGGCCGCTTCGTCGCCGATACGGTGCTGGCCAAGCACGACGAGACCTACATGCCGCCGGAGGTGGCCAAGGCGCTGGAGGCGAAGGGCGTGAAGCTCGGCAAGGGCGCGTATCATCCGGCGGGGCCCGTGAGCCAATGATCGTTGAGCTGGGGCATTTCGCGCTGGTGCTGGCGCTGCTGGTCGCCGTCTTTCAGATGGTGGTCCCGGCGTGGGGCGCCTACGTGCGCGATCGCGAGCTTATGGCCACCGCCGAGCCCGCCGCGCTGTGCCAGCTCGGGCTCCTGCTGGTGGCGTTCCTCTCCCTTATCAACGCGCACGTCACCTCGGATTTCTCCGTCGCCAACGTGGTCGCGAACTCGCATTCGACCAAGCCGCTGATCTATCGCATCGCGGGCGTGTGGGGGAACCACGAGGGCTCGATGGTGCTGTGGGTGCTGATCCTGGCGCTGTTCGGCGGCGCCGTCGCCGCCTTCGGGCGCAACCTGCCGCCGAGCCTCAAGGCCAACGTGCTCGCCGTGCAGGCCTCCATCGCGGTGGCGTTCTGCCTCTTCATCCTGCTCACCTCCAACCCGTTCCTGCGCGTCGACCCGCCGCCCGCCGACGGTAACGGGCTGAACCCGATCCTGCAGGACCCCGCGCTCGCGTTTCATCCGCCGTTTCTCTACACCGGCTATGTCGGCTTCTCGATCGCCTACTCGTTCGCCATCGCCGCGCTGATCGAAGGTCGGCTCGATCCCGCCTGGGCACGCTGGGTGCGGCCGTGGACGCTGCTCGCCTGGATGTGCCTGACGATCGGCATCGCCATGGGCTCGTGGTGGGCCTACTACGAGCTCGGCTGGGGCGGCTGGTGGTTCTGGGACCCGGTCGAGAACGCCTCCTTCATGCCCTGGCTCGCCGGCACCGCGCTCCTGCACTCCTCGCTCGTCATGGAGAAGCGGGACGCGCTCAAGGTGTGGACGATCCTGCTCGCCATCGTGACCTTCTCGCTGTCGCTGATGGGCACGTTCCTCGTGCGCTCGGGCGTCTTGACCTCGGTGCACGCGTTCGCCGTCGACCCGCGCCGCGGCGTGTTCATCCTCGCCATCATGACGATGTTCACCGGCGGCGGGCTGGCGCTCTACGCCTGGCGCGCGCGTGACCTGCGCCAGGGCGGGCTGTTCGCGCCGATCAGCCGCGAGGGCGCGCTCGTATTGAACAACATCCTGCTCACGACCGCGTGCGCGACCGTGCTCATCGGCACGCTCTATCCGCTGCTGCTCGAAGCTTTGACGGGCGCCAAGATCTCGGTCGGACCGCCGTATTTCAACATGACCTTCGGACCGCTCATGGTGCCGCTGCTGCTGGCGCTGCCGTTCGGGCCGCTGCTGGCGTGGAAGCGCGGCGACCTGTTGGGCGCGGCGCAGCGGCTCATGTTGGCGGGCCTGCTCGCAGTCGTGGTGCTGGCGATGGCGCTGGCGGGGCTCCGGCGCGGGCCGATCCTGGCGCCGTTCGGGCTGGCGCTGGGCGTGTTCGTGATGGTGGGGGCGGTCTCCGACCTAGCCTACCGCGCGCGCCTCGGCTCGGTGCCGCTGGAGGAAGCGTGGCGCCGGCTCAAGGGCCAGCCGCGCTCCGCCTTCGGCTCGGCGCTGGCGCATTTCGGCGCCGGGCTCCTGGTCGTCGGCGTCGTGGCGACGAGCGCCTATCGCGAGGAGCTGATCCTGGTTATGCAGCCGGGCGAGGAGACCAAGATCGCCGGGTATACGCTGGCGTTCCGCGGCGTGGCGCCGGCGACGGGGCCGAACTACCGCGAGACGGTCGGGCTGTTCGACGTTTCGCGTGGCGGCGAAGCTGTGACCCGGCTCGAGCCATCGAAGCGGATCTACGACGTGCCGCCGCAGCCGACGACGGAAGCCGGCATCCACGCGGCCTGGCGTGGCGACCTCTACGTCGTGCTGGGGGACGCGCAGACGGGGGGCGGCTTCGCGGTGCGCATCTTCTTCAATCCGCTCGTGCGCTGCATCTGGATCGGCGCGCTTCTGATGTTCTTTGCCGGCGCCATCTCGCTCAGCGACCGCCGCCTGCGCGTGGGCGCGCCGGGGCGCGCGCGCCGCCTCCTCAACGCCGCACCCGCCGAATGACGCCGCTCCCGCACAGTCACCTATGGCTCGCTGCGCTACTGGGCGCGATGCTTGCGAGCGGGCCGGCGCTGGCCGTCGAGCCGGACGAGATCCTGCCCGATGCCGCGCTCGAGGCGCGCGCGCGCGCGATCTCGTCGGGACTGCGCTGCCTCGTCTGCCAGAACCAGTCGATCGACGACAGCAATGCGCCGCTCGCGCGCGATTTGCGCCTGCTCGTGCGCGAGCGCCTGAAAGCGGGCGACAGCGATCAGGCCGTGATGCGCTTCGTCGAGGACCGCTACGGCGAGTTCGTGCTGCTGCGGCCCGAGCTCAACGCGCACACGGTGGTGTTGTGGCTGGCGCCGCTGCTGGTGCTGATCGGCGCCATCACGGTCGGGATCCGCGCGCTGGCTCGTCGCGCCTCGCAAACCGCCGGCTCGCCGTCGCTCACGACGGTGGAGGAGGAAAAGCTGCGGGCTTTGCTGGCGGAGAAGGACGCCGCCGGCGACTAGCGCGGCGTGGAGGGTGCGGGCTCGCCCGCTTTCGCCTGAATCTTGCCGGTCACGACCTGGCTCGTGCCCATCAGCGCCTGCAGGAGCGGCCGCGTCGCCAGGCCCGTCGGCGGCATCTCGGAGGCGCGCTCGAACCCTTCGATGGCGGCCTTGGTATCGGCATTGAACGTGCCGTCCTGCTGGCCCCGGTAGAGGCCCCGGAGCGCAAGCCGCTCCTGCAGCAACCGGACGTCGCGGCGGGAAAGCAGCATGTCGGCGCCGCGTAGCGCGTCGAGCGAGGCCGCGAAGGCGAGCGAGTTCACGCCCGTGTTGGCGACGTCGTCCGACTTGAAGCGATGCAGCACCTCGCCGTTGAGCATGATCACCTTCGACTGCACGTAGGTGCCGACGTTGATGCCGACGACCTCGGGCCCATCGGGCCCGTCGACGAGCAGCGGCGAGCCCGACGAGGCGCCGCCCGTGTCGCACGTGTGCAGCAGCAGCTGGTCGGGGTTGGCGAAATCGCGGCGGATGGTGCCCCACTCCGCGTCCTCGAAGGAGCGCTTCACCGCGCAGCCAGATTCGAACATCGGCTGCCATATGGGCAAGTCGCGGTGATAGGCGACGTTATAAACGCGGCCCGCCTCGGCGAGGCGCATCACCTCCTCGACCGGCTTGCGGCTCAGCTTGAACGATCCGCCCTTGCACACGGGCTGCGCGAGCCGCACGAGCGCCCAGTCGCGCGTGGCATCGATCGGGGGATGGATGTTGAGATGCATGGAGCCGGCGACGACGTTGGGCTCGGGCGCGCCCTCCGCCGCCCCGGCGATGTGGGCGGTCGTGTGCGAGCCGTGCAGCTTCAACGTGAGATCGGTGAGCCGCAAAGGCGTCTCGTCGCTCGTGCGGTAGAGGCAATGCGCAGCCGTCGCCACGATGTCGCGCGCCACGCAGAAGGCGGTGCAGACGGAATGCGAGCGCGGGTCGTGCAGAACGCCGATCTTGTCGCCGAGGGAGCGCAGCGATTGCGGAAGGGGCACACGCTCGTCGCTGCCGAACACGGCGACGCGGTGAAGGATTGAGGCGTCTCGCGCGGCCCAAGGGGCCGCCGACATTGCGGCAGGCGCGGCGTCGGCCGGCCCGCTAAGGCTCGCCCCGAGCACGGCTCCGAGCCCGGTCTGGATAATCCCCGTGCCGAAAAGGGACAGCGCGGCGGCAGCGGCAAGGCTCGGTCTCTTCATGCGGCGCTCTCGTTGGCGGACATGGTCAACAAGTCCTTTATTACCAACTGTTAAGGCAATCGAAAGGCTGTTGTAATGCCGGTTTCGCTACGGGGTTGAGGACGACGAAATTCCCCGCCTTGCAGAAGGAGCTTCTTGCGCATGCTCTCCCACCCCAGGCCGCCTGAGGACGTAGCAAAGACCGGGCCAGCCGGTTCCTCAGCCGGTACGTCTGGCCGCGACTGGCGGCGCCTTGCCGCCGCGGTCGTTCTCGGCGCCGGTTTGATGGCGCTTGGCGTTGCCGATCGGTCGGCTCCGGCCGTCGCCCAGTTCAAGGTCGGCACCCCTGCCGAGACGCTGTCGTTTGCCGACATCGTCGAGCGGGTGAAGCCGGCCGTGGTCAGCGTCTCGACCACCAATGAGGTCCCCAAGGTCGCCGACAACAAGCGTCCGCCGGGCCGCCCCTTCGAGGGCATCCCGGGCCTGCCCGAGGATCACCCGCTGAACGAGCTGTTCAAGAACCTGCCCGGCGCACAGCCGCAGCAGCAGCGTCCGCGCCAGGCCGCGGGCTCCGGCTTCGTAATCACGTCCGACGGCTACATCGTCACCAACCGGCACGTCGTCGATGGCGCCACCAAGGTGAAGGTCAGCTTCGACGATCAGGAGGAGTTCGACGCCACCATCAAAGGCACGGACGAGCGCACGGATCTGGCGCTCCTGAAGATCGAGCCGAAGAAGCCGCTGCCGCCCGTCAAG
>Ga0209415_10013224_pt1 | contig 13635 bp, 12 predicted proteins | sample PeaSoiSIISIP2007_FD_187696 | JGI IMG/M metagenome (GOLD analysis project Ga0209415, IMG submission 187696) | Peat soil microbial communities from Weissenstadt, Germany - SII-SIP-2007 (SPAdes) (version 2) | ecosystem: Environmental > Terrestrial > Soil > Wetlands > Peat | place: Germany... | reverse complement strand
TTCCGGCCGTATTTCTGCTTGATCGGCCACAAGAGCCGGCGCGCCTTGTCGAGGTTCGCATTGTCCGGCCAGGAGTTGAGGGGCGCGAAGCGCTGCTGGCCGGCGCCCGCACCGCCGCGCCCGTCGCCGACCCGGTAAGTGCCGGCGCTGTGCCAGGCCATGCGGATGAAGAGCCCGCCGTAATGGCCGAAATCCGCCGGCCACCAATCCTGGCTGTCCGTCATCAGCCGGGCGAGGTCTTTCTTCAGGGCCTTTAAGTCGAGCTTCTTGAACTCCTGGGCGTAGTTGAAAGCCTTGCCCATGGGATCGGATTGGGGCGAATTCTGGCGGAGAATCCTGAGATTCAGCTGCTTCGGCCACCAGTCGCTGTTCGACCGCATTCCGAGGCTGGTCGTTCCGTGCATGACCGGGCACTTGCCGACGCTCTTATCGCCAGTCTTCGCGTCCATGGGAGGGGTTCCTTTTTGCCTAATTGGAATTGTTCTAATCTATGCGCCCTGTGCGGGCAGGTCAATAGTTAAGAACAATTCTGAAGGAGGAAAATGTACGGGGTTTGGAGAAACTAGCCCCGTCCCTACCGCAAACCAGGTTCGCGCGTAGCGATGATGGAGGCAGGCGACGACAGGCTCGGCAGTGATATGACCGAGCCGTTCGATCGGTCGGCAAATCGGCGCATCCTCCCAAGGGTTTTTCGGTAGCCACTAACGCGGCGTCCCGCCCGTCGCCCCGCCGTCGCCAATCCGTTCTTTGCCGCCACGGGTCGGCGTCAGCGTCGGATTCGGACTGTTCGGCGTCCCCGGCAGACGAGGCTAGCCATGGGAGGGCGTTGATCGAAGATCATGGCGGCAGACGCCGTCAATCCAGCGATTTCTTGAATCGGGCGATGCTGATCGACAGCAGCCCGACGCCGAGCAGGGCCATGCCCAGCATCTGCGGCCAGAGCGCGTCCAGGCCGACGCCCTTGAGGAAGGTCGCGCGGATCACGACGAGATAGTAGCGCAAGGGATCGAGATAGGTCAGCCACTGCAAGGGCTGCGGCATGCTGGCGATGGGAAAGCTGAAGCCGGAGAGGGTGAACATCGGGTTGAGCACGAAGAAGTTGGAGGCGAAGGCCTGCTGCTGGGTCTTGCAAAGCGTTGAGATGAGCAGACCGAGACCCAGCGTGCTGAGCAGGAAGAGGGAGGTGCCGAGCAACAGGACCAGAGGATTGCCGACGAAGGGGATCTGAAACCACAGGGTGCCAAAGGCGGCGACCAGGATCACTTCCGCCAGACCGATGACGAAAAACGGGAGCGTTTTGCCCAGGATGAATTCGGAAGGGCGGATGGGCGTCACCATGATCTGCTCCAGGGTGCCTGCCTCGCGTTCGCGCACGATGGCGGAGGCGGTGAGGCTGACGACGACCACCATGGTCAGGGTGCCGATGACGCCGGGCACGAAGAACCAGCGGCCTTTGAGGTCGGCGTTGTACCAGGGTCGCGGCTCGAGATTGACCTGGACGGCCTGCCAGCTTTCGTTCTGGGCGCCCGGCCGGACGAGTTCTGCTGCGTAATCTTTCGAGTACCGGGCCACGATCACATTCAGGTAGCCGAGGGAAATGAGCGCGGTGTTCGAGTTCGTGCCGTCCAGGATCACCTGCAGCGGCGCCGATTGCCCGCTGCGCAGCAGCGCCGCGAAGCCGGGATGAATGACGATGGCGAGCGCCGCGTCGCTGCGGTCGATGGCATGCTTGACCTCAGCCTCGCTGCCGGCGATGCCGACGATGTGGAAGCGGTCGGTGAAGGAGAACCGCGACACCAGATCCCGGCTCTCCTGGCTGTGATCCCGATCCAGGACGACGGTCGGCACATGGTACACCTCAAAGGTGGCCGCGTAGCCGAACACGAGCATCTGGACAATGGGCGGCACGATGAGGCGGAAGCGCGCCCATTTGTCGCGCTTCAGCTGCAGGAACTCCTTAACGACGATGCGCAGGATGCGTTCGAACATCGCGGGGCTAGTCCAGCCGCTTGCGAAAGGCGCGCGCCGCCAGGAAGGCGACGATCGCGGCATAGGCGACCATGGCCAGGCTCGGCGCCCACAGATCGAGGATCCCCGAGCCCTTGAGGAACACGGCCTTCAGAATGGTGACGTAGTAGCGGGCGAAGACGAGATAGGTGACCGCCTGCACCGCCAAAGGCATCTGGTCGATGGGGAAGGCATAGCCCGAGAGCAGCGTGGTCGGCAGCAGGGTGACGAGCAACCCGATCTGCGCCGCACCGACCTGGCTGCGGATCATGGTCGAGATCAGGTAACCGATGCCGAGAACGACGACCAGGAAAAGCGAGGTGCCGAAAAACAGGGTCAGCAGCGTGCCGCGGAACGGCACTTGGAACCAGAAGACGGCGAAGCCCAGACAGAACACCGCGTCGAGAAGGCCGATGGCGAAATAGGGCGCGAGCTTGCCCAGCATCAGCTCCATCGGCGTTACCGGGGTCGAGACCAGCAGCTCCATCGTCCCGCGCTCCCATTCGCGGGCGATGGTGAGGGAGGTCAGCTGCGCGCCCACGAGCGCCATGACTAGGGCGACCACGCCGGGGATGATGAAGTTGCGACTCTCGAGGTCCTCGTTGAACCAGACCCTGGATTCCACGGTGACGGGTTGGGCCGTCTGCGGCGGATTCCCGGCCATTCCCAGGGACTGGATCTGGAGGTCGCTGGAGAAGGCAGCGACCACGGCCTGGGCATATCCGATGGCGATGTTGGCGGTGTTGTCGTCGGTCGCGTCGACCAGGGCCTGGACGGTGCTCGAGCCACTGTCGCTGAGGCGTTCGCTCATGTCCGGCGGGATGACGATGGCCATGCGGCAGTTTCCGCGGTCGAGGGCGCGCGTGACGTCGCGGTAGTTGTCGAAGGAGTCCACGATCGAGAAATACTGGGAGGCCTGGAACCGCTTCACCAGCGCCAGACTCGTCTGGCTCCCTTCCCGGTCGAACACGCAGATCGGCAGGTGTTTCACGTCTAAGCTGACCCCGTAGCCGAGCAGGATCATCTGCATGAACGGCATGAGAAGCGCGATCAGCAGGCTGCGCGGATCGCGCCAGATCTGGAGCATCTCCTTCACCGCAATCGCCTTCAGCCGCCTCGGTCTCATGCGCCGACGTCCTCAGTGCCGTGCCCGCCGCTCACCATCTGGACGAAGATGTCTTCGAGCGTGGGCTCGATCGGCTCGAGCCGCGTAACGGTGACGCCGCGGGTGGAGAGAAAGGATGGAATGTCCGACCGCGCAGCGGCGCCATCCCCGACCAGAATATGAATGGAATTGCCGAACACTGCCGCGTCGTGCACGCCGGGCGCCTTCTCCAGCGCGATGATCGCCGCGCCGACCGGCTCGCATTCAAGCAGCAGAAGGTCGCCACCCAGCTTGCGGCGCTTCAACTCCCCGGGGCGCGCCAAGGCGATCAGGCGGCCCCGGTCGATCAGGGCGATGCGGTTGCAGTACTCGGCCTCGTCCATGTAGTGGGTGGAGACGAGGACCGTGACGCCGTCTGCGGCAAGGGCGGCGATCAGGTCCCAGAAGCGCCGACGGGATTCGGGATCGACGCCGGAGGTTGGCTCGTCCAGGAACAGGATGGGAGGGCGGTGCAGAATTGCGCAGCCGAGCGCCAGGCGCTGCTTCCAGCCACCCGCGAGCGTGACGACCAGGGCGTCTTCCCGGCCCGAAAGGCCGGCCATGTCCACGGCGTAACGCGTGCGCCCGGCGAGCTCGGCCCGAGGGACCCGGTAGATCCCGCCGAAGAACCGCAAATTCTCCGCCACGCTGAGATCGCCATAGAGGGAGAACTTCTGCGACATGTATCCGATGTGCTGCCGGACCCCTTCGGGATCCTGGGCGACATCGATGCCGGCGACCAGCGCGCGGCCTTCGCTCGGACGCAGGAGGCCGCACAGCATGCGGATGGTGGTCGATTTGCCGGCGCCGTTCGGGCCGATGAAGCCGACGATCTCGCCTCGGTCGATGCGAAAGCTCACATGGTCGACGGCGGTGAAGGCGCCAAAGCGCTTCACCAGCCCGTCGGCGACGATCGGCGCGCCGGCATCCGGCAGCGGTCCGCTCATTGTGGCTTATCCCCGCTGCGCAGCAGGGAAACGAACAGATCCTCGATGCTCGGCTCAGTCGGGCGAATTCCCTCGAAGGCAATGTCGCCAAGCTCGAGAGCACGGCGAAGCTCCGGCAGGCGGCGGGCGGCATCATCGACCGCGACATGGACCCCGTCGCCGACGAGAAGGACGCTCGCGATCCCGTCGAGAGTCCGCACCCGGTCGCGGACGTCACGCGGCCGAGCCGAGGAAATCTTGAGAAGCGCGCCGGGCATGAGCGCCTTGAGGCGGCTCGGCGTGTCGCAGTACTTGACCCGTCCCTGATGCAGCAAGGCCAGGCGCGTGCAGCGTTCCGCCTCGTCGAGATAGGCCGTCGAGATGAGGATGGTGACGCCGCTCTCCCTGAGGGAATAGAGGATGCGCCAGAAGTCCCGCCGGGACACAGGATCCACTCCCGTCGTGGGTTCGTCCAGCAGGAGCACCTTCGGCGTGTGGATGAGGGCGCAGATGAGGCCGAGCTTCTGCTTCATGCCGCCCGAGAGCTGCCCGGCGAGGCGGCGCCGGAAAGCCTCCATGCCGGAGGCGGCGAGGAGTGGGCCCACCCTTTCCTGACGCAGCCGGGGCGGCACTTCGAACAGATCGGCGTAGAAGCGTATGTTCTCATCGACGGTCAGATCCTCGTAGAGTCCGAAGCGCTGGGGCATATAGCTGAGATGCCGCTTGGCGCGCTCCGGATCGCCCACCACGTCGACGCCGTCGATGACGATGCGGCCGGCGTCCGGTTGCATGACGCCCGCCAGCGCGCGCATGACCGTGGTCTTGCCGGCGCCGTCTGGCCCGACCAGCCCGAAGATCTCGCCCTGCTCCACCGCGAAACTCAGGTCTTCGACCGCGACCGTGCCGACAAATCGCTTGCTGAGGCCCTGGACCTCGATCTGCGGGCCCGGCCGGCCGTTCATGGCGCCGAAAGCGCGATTTCCGCGTCCGCAGGCACCCCCGGCACAAGTCCATGGCCGGGATTGTCGATGTCGATCTTGATTCGATAGACCAGAGTCACGCGCTCGGCATGGGTCTCCACCGTCTTGGGCGTGAACTCCGCATTCGAGGATATGAACGACACGCGGCCGGGGAAGGTCTTGCCCGGCAGGCTGTCGGTTGTGACGATGGCCGAGGCGCCGAAATGGACCCGTCCGATATCCGTCTCGTTGATGTATGCCCGAAGCCAGACATGGTCGAGATCCGCGATGGTGACGATCGGTGTCCCGGGCATGGCGATCTCGCCCAGCTCCGCCTGGCGGACGACGATCACGCCGTCATAGGGCGCGGTGAGCGTGGTGTAGCCCAGCACGATCCGGGCCATGCCGACCGACGCCTCCGCGCTCGCGATATTGGCCATTGCCAGCTCAATATTGCGCTGGGCCGCCAGCACGAGCGCCTGGTCGCGGTTGAGGTTTGCCTGCGACTGCTTCAGTCCCGTCGCCGCCTGATCGCGCGTCTGGGTCGTGGTGTTGCCGCGCTGCCATAGAGTCTCATAGCGCTGGAAGTCGAGCGTCTTCATCTCGAGATCGGCCTGGTCGCTGGCGAGAACCTTCTGCACGACCACGAGGTTTTGCCGGGAAATATCGAGCTGGCGCCTTTGTACCTCGAGCGAAGCCTCGGCGATCACCAGCTGCTGCCGATAGTCGGCTTCATCCAGCCGTGCCACCGCGGCCCCCGCCTTGACCCATTTTCCCTCGTCGAAAGGCAGGTCCACGATGCGCGACTGGACCGTCTTGAACGCCAAAACGCTTTCATGAGCCTCGATATCCCCAGACACCAGCAGCGCATCTGAAGGCTTGGCGAAGCCCAGCCAACTCCGCCAATCGGCCGACCACTCCGGGGCGCTGATGCCGACCAGCGCTACAACGGCAACCAGCAGGACGATGGCGCGCCGGCGATTCATCGTGCCGGCTCGCTGGTGCCGGAGCGCAAGGTGACGCTCGCCGGTAACGCCGTTTCCCAGGTGGCCCTACGCCTTGACATGCACTCTCCAACGCTCATGCGCAGATTATTGCCCAGGACCGTCGCAGGGAAGTTGATCCAGAGCAACGCTCCCGCTCGCGAGGGCTTGAGCTGGCATTTCACTGATCCAGATCAAAAGGGGGTCACCCCGACTTGATCCGTCCAGGTGCTCTTCGCTCGTGACTTGGCTTGGCCGGCGGAAGTTTCGAAGATTGGTTTGTCCCAATAGGGCCTCATTTGCCCGGCGGTGTGTGGAATGCCGGCTTCTATCAGGGCTCCCGCTGCTGTATGACTAGCTCCAGGCGGTATGCATGGCTCCCGATGACAGAGCCGATACGTCAATCGCGGCGCCGGGGGGAGCCGGCGAAGACGAGGCGGTCGGCACCTTCGATCTGACCAAACGTTTCGGCGATCTCGTGGCCGTCGACCGCGCGACTCTATCCATTGCCCGGGGCGAAATCTTCGGCCTGATCGGGCCCAACGGCGCCGGCAAGAGCACGCTCATCAAGATGCTGACGACGCTGCTGCCGCCCAGCTCTGGCCGGGCCACGGTCGCCGGCTACGACGTCCTCAGCCAGCCGGCCAAGGTGCGCCGGCATATCGGCTATGTGCCCCAGCTGCTCTCCGCCGACGGCTCGCTTACGGGCCGCGAGAACCTTCTGCTCTCGGCCCGGCTCTATGGCATTCCCCGCGGCGAAAGGGTTCAGCGCATCGCTCGGGCGCTGGAGGCCATGGGAATCGCCGATGCCGCCGACCATTTGGTGCAGCACTACTCCGGCGGCATGATCCGGCGGCTTGAGATCGCCCAGAGCATGCTGCATCGGCCGACCGTGCTGTTCATGGACGAGCCCACGGTCGGCCTCGATCCCGTTGCCCGCCAGACCGTCTGGCAGCATGTACGTCAACTGCGCAAGATCCTGAACACGACCATGATCGTGACCACACATTACATGGAAGAAGTCGACGAGCTCTGCGACCGTATCGCGCTTATCGCCCGAGGGCGGATCGTCGCCCTAGGCACGCCGAGCGAACTCAAGGCCAGGCTGGGAGCAGGGGCGACCCTGGACGACGTCTTCGCCCGCCTCGCCGGCACCGACAGTGAAATCGAACAAGGCTACCGCGATGCCCAGCGCACCCGCCGCGCCGCCCGCGAGCACGGCTGAGCCTGGCTTCGGCCGGCTGGCCGCCGACTACGTCAGCCAGGTCCTGGCCGTCGCCGGGGCGGAGGCGCAGAAGCTGCGTCACGATCCCATGGAGATCGGGACCCGGGCGATCCAGCCCGTGCTTTGGCTGCTGCTGTTCGGCCAGGTCATGGCCCGCGTCCGGGGCCTCGCCTCGGGCGACATGAACTACATGGATTTCCTCGCCGCCGGCATCCTCGCCCAGAGCGTGCTGTTCGTGGCCATCTTCTATGGCATCTCGGCCATCTGGGAGCGCGACCTCGGCGTGCTGCACCGCTATCTCGTCAGCCCCGCGCCGCGCTCGGCGCTGGTGATCGGCAAGGGGATTTCGGCCAGCCTGCGCGGCCTGTTTCAGGCCGTGTTCGTCTATCTGCTGGCGCTCGTGATCGGGGTGCACACCGATTTTGCGCCGCTGGCCGTGCTTGGCGTGCTGCTGTTCATCGCGCTTGGCTCGATGCTGTTCTCGACGCTCTCGCTCATCATCGCCTGCATCGTGAAGACCCGGGAGCGCTTCATGGGCATCGGCCAGGTGCTGACCATGCCCATCTTCTTCGCCAGCAATGCGATCTATCCCCTCGCCATGATGCCGGCCTGGCTGAAAGCGGTATCCAGCGTCAATCCATTGACCTATGAGGTGGATGGGCTGCGCGCCTTGATGATCCAAGGCGGGACGAGCGTCTATGGCCTGCCGCTCGATCTGGCTGTGCTCGCCGGAGTCTTCGCCGTGCTGGTGATGATTGCGGCACGGATGTATCCGCGCATGGCAGTATGAAGCGGGGCTCCGACGGCTAGCGATTGCCCAGCTCAGGACCCCCCGATCGAATGACATGTCGAAAGCGGCATTCGGCGTTGCCAGGAGTTCTCATGGCGACCATAGCAAGCGCAGCGGCGCAAGATTGGCCGACCTAAGGCGTGGAAGTCTGCGCCCCTCGGCGCTCTCCGATGTACACATCGACAAGCTGCCCAGGATACAAAGCCAGTTTCTCGGGCTTCTCAAACCGAAATATTACCGGAAGCACCCGTACATCGACCCGCTCCTGGCGCTGGTCCGACAACTCGATTTTGGGCGAGACGTATGGCTGAATTCGCACGAACCGGAGAGGTATATGTGCATCAGTGCCCCGAATGAACATTTGGGCTTCCATGTTCGCCGAATCCGGCAGCCTATCGACCAGTATCTCGTCCACGAAGGTGCGCACCTGCAGGCGAGTCTGGGGCGCCCCCATGACGATTATGGGTCCAAGACTTTCAGTATAGGTATCGTAGGTGCCAGCCGATGAAACATAGCTGCCCACGGTCGCCTCAATCGACAGCACAGTGCCGTCCGCAGGAGCCTTGATAGTGTATTTGCCCAGCAGCGCCGTCGAAGCGGCGTAGGCCTTCGACAGGGCCATATACTGCTTTTCCTGGGTCGCGATGTCGTAGCTCCAAGCTCCTGCCTCGAGCAGCTCGTATTGCTTTTTCACCACCTCGACGTTGGTTTGGGCGGCCTCGAGGGCGTCCCTGTCGGTGTCCAGTGTCTCTTTGCTTACGGCATCGGGATCGAGGTGATACACACGCTCTTGCTTGTCGAATTCATCCCGGGCTGTTTTTACACTGGCCTCCGCATTCGCCACCTGGGCCTCCGCCACGTTGAGGGTTTCGGGCCGGGGCTCGGCCTCCAGTTCTGCCAGCAGCGCAGCGCCAGCTTCGGCCTGCGCCTCCTGTTGAGCGGCGGTCGCCCGCTGAACGGAGTCATCAATGGTGAGAAGAGTATCACCTTTGCGTACACTCTGGCCCTCAGCGACCAAAATGCCCGTGATAGGGCCGGAGACCTCCGGATAGATGTTGATGTTCTCCCCTTCCGTTTGGTCGCTCTCGATGATCCCTTGGGCATAAATCCCATTCGCATACGGATTGGATGCCGGATTGAACAGCGGTGGCTGAGGCTGTGGCTGCTGGCCGTATATGTAGGCGCCGTAAAGTCCCAGAAGCAGCCCGACGGCTGAGAGGACGAAGAGCAGGCTATGCTTCACGTCCTGCGACCTTCTCCGCCCCTGCAATCCGACCGTCCTCCATCCTGAGGATGCGGTTGGCCATATCGAGTATGCGGGGATCGTGCGTGACGATGAGGATGCAGCGTCGGTCCGTAAGAACCTCCTTCCGCACGAAGCTGACGATCGCCCGCCCCGTATCCCCGTCGAGGGATGCCGTCGGCTCGTCCAATATCAGGATGTCCGGCCGGCTCACGATCGCTCGGGCGATGGCGACCCTCTGCTGTTCCCCGCCGCTCAGCTTCACTGGGGCAAGCGCTGCCCGCTCCTTGAGCCCGACCACGGCCAGATCGCCGACTGCTTCCCTCATGGCCTCTTCCCAGCCGACTTTCCTGAGGATCAGAGGGATTGCGACATTCTCAGCCGTCGTTAGCCGCGAAAACAGGTGATAGTCCTGAAACACAAACCCGATCTTGTGAAGGCGAAAGTCCGCAAGTTCATCCTTGGGCAGATTCCAGACGTCCGTGCCTTCGATCTTCACATTTCCGGAGTTCGGCCTCAGGATCCCCGATATAATGCTAAGCAGCGTGGTCTTGCCGCTGCCGGACGGGCCGACGATGTAGAGCATTTCGCCGAAATAGGCCTCGAAACTCACGTCTCTCACGGCGTGGGTCCTGGCTTCTCCCTCGCCAAACCATTTGTTCAAGCCTGTCGCCTGGATTGCCACCTGCGCCACTGCTACCCTCGGAAAATGTCGAACGGCTCTATGGTCAGCACCTTGCGCACGCCGATGTAGCTCGAAACGGCCGCGATCACGACAACCATGGCCAGAGCAAGCGCTAGGTTGGCGAAGGTTATGATGGCGGCGTAGTCGGGGATGTTCAGCTTGGCAAGCCAGATCATAAGGGCACACAGGCCGATGCCCAGGCCGTACCCGGTCAGGGCCACAAATGTGGCTTGGAACAGGATCATCAAAACCAGTTCACGGCTCTTCGCTCCGATGGCCTTCAATGCGCCGAACTTCTCCAAGTTCTCCAATATGAAGGTGTAAAAAGTCTGCCCGGAGATCGACAGGCCAACGATGAAGCTAATCACGGTCATGAGCAGGATGTTGGTGCCGATTCCCGTCTGATATTTGTAAAAGTTGGAAATGCGCTGGATAAACTCATCCTTGGTGAGCGCGAGGTAACCCATAGAGGCGACCTGTCGTTGGATGCTGGCAATGTCCGATGGCGTCTTGGGTTCCACCAGCACATACGAGACCGTGAAGCGAGAGTTCGGCAAGTATTGCAGTGCCCGGTTGTAGGTGGTGTAAAGCGTTGGCACCCCGAACAGTCCGCTTGTGGCCACGTGGGCAATGCCCACGAAGACCCCACGATGATCGTTAATTTGGAAATCGGTCCCGAGCGTCGGGTTTTCGAGTTTTCGAAACTCGGAGTCTTTTACAGCCAGGAAAGCATTTTCAGCGAAAATATCCCGGATATCGCCAGCAAGAAGCGCCGGCCTCCCAAACAGGCTCGTATCGTCCAGACCGATGATGCTCACCGACTGGTACGTGCCATCGTGCAACTTCACCAAGGCACCCCCTGAATAGAGGGGAACGGCGTACTTCACGCCGGGTATGCTGCGGACTTCATCCAAGATGTAATCCGGCAGCGGAATCACGTTGGCGACGGTTTGCACGGCCGGGTCCATGACCCACATATCGGCGCCGATATTAATGACGGTCGCCGAGGATCTGTTCAGGATCCCGGAAAAAAGAGAGGTCATTTCGATCATCAAGAACACGGCGAAGGTTATGCCGACGAGGAGCGCGGCGAATTTCGCCCGGTCATTCACCAAAAGCTTATAGGCAATTCTCAGTAAGCCGGACATTACCGCCGCTACCTCGATACAGCCTTCCGGCATTGGCATCTCGTACGCCGGGATGAAAGTGTCTTAGCTTCACCCATCGATGAACAGGCTCGAATCACCCTCGAGGCAGGCAGAGGCCGGAGGCAACCAGCCAAGAATAGCGCGGTCCATGTTGTCCGCACCTAGTGATGCGCCTTCGCCGAGCCTCCGGAGCCGAATCTGCAGGCGCAAGTACCGCGCGTTTGTGCATCAGACGCATTGACCCAGATCAAGCATGCGATCCGGCATTCCGTCATCCGAACAGCCAGGTAGCGAACCAGGCATTCGCCGCCGCAGCCGTCCAAGCGAGCAGAAGGGCGACCGGCCCCGCGTTGAGGCCAGCTACCCCGTCCCCATCGAAGGCTAGATTCGGACAAATCCATTATGCGTGCCGCCGACCATGGGCTCGGCAACGATGGAACCTCGGTGCTCAATTGGGCGACTGCCGGCTGCGTCCTTTCCTAGGGCGAGGTATGCGCGCGCGTCGTTGTCGTAGCTTTCGTGCGTGGACATGACCCAGTGAAGCTCCCACTCGCCAAAGGCGACCGCATGGTCGAGGCACTCGCGACGTATTAGCCCCATCAACCTTTCCGCAGATCCGTTTTGCCGTGGCGAGCGTGGGGCAATCGGTAGGTTTCGGATGCCAAGGCTACGCACGCGCCGCTTCACCACCTCGCCATAGGCGGCGTCATGGTCGCGTACAAGGTATCCTGGTGGCCGGACAGGCGAAGCAAAGAATCAAGATGGTTGCGGGGGCCCGCAACCACCGACAGTTCACTCTTGGGCCGATTGCCATCTAAGCGTCCGGAAGGTGCACATCCACGTCAAGCTGACCTGACGGATAGGCAGCCGAAAGCCGGCACTATCGGATTGGCCCCTGGACTGCCGACAGACCGTCGCCTGCCCATTCGTGGAGATGGGTTACCAGCAGGTATAGCCGCCATCGACAAGCAGAATGCTGCCGGTCACATAGCTGGCGGCGTCGCTGGCGAGGAACAGCATGACGTTGGCTATTTCCGATGGCTCGGCGAAGCGCCCCATCGGCGTCATCTCGTGCCACAGCTTGACCCACTCAGCATTGTTGAGGCCGCGCTTGGTCATCTCGGTCAGGACATAGCCGGGGGCCACGGCATTGACCCGGATCTTGTGTGGCGCGAGCTCCACCGCCAGCGACTTGACCATCTGGTGCAGTGCCGCCTTGCTGGTGTTGTAATGGGCCTGGGGCTGCGGCTTGTCGACGATGAAGCCGGAATTGGAGCCGATGGCGACCATGCTGCCGCCGCCGGCTTTGACCATCCGCCGGGCGAAGGCCTGGGCGGCGAAGAACTGGGCGTTGACGTTGACGTCCATGACCGCGCGCCATTCCTCGGGCGGGATGTCGAGCGCGGCGGTATTGGGGTTGATGCCGATGCAGTTGAAGAGAACGCGCGCCGGACCGAAATCGCGCTCGATCGCGAGCGCCACCTCGGCCGCCGCCTGGGGATCGCGCAGATCGGCCTTGTAGAACGCCGTCCTGCGCCCGGTCGCGGCGGCGATGTCGTGGGCGGAGGCGGAACCCTCCGCCACCAGCACGTCAATGATTGCGATATCGGCCCCGGCCAGGGCGGCAAGGTCGGCGATGGCGCGGCCGATACCGCGCGCCCCACCGGTGACGGCCGCTACCTTGCCGTCGAGCCGAAATGCGTCGAGCGGCGAGCCGGAAGCAGAGGACGGGGACGGCATGGACGTGTTCCTTCTCGTAAAGCCTATGCGCCGGCTGCCCCGGCGAACCAGGGGGCGAGGCGATCATAGAGGTCGCGGAAGCGCCGATAGCCTGCATCATAAATCGCGGCATGAGACGGATTGGGCACGACCATCAGACCGCGATGGACGAGCGCGCTGGCACCGGCCCAGTCTGAACTCGCACCTGTGCCGATGGCAGCGACCCAGGCGGCGCCGAGACAGGAGCCGGGGTGCCCTTTCAGCAGCTGCACCTGCAGGCCGACGATGTCGGCAACGATCTGCATCCAGACGGCGCTGTGCGATCCGCCATCGGAGGCGAGCAGACGGCGGATCGGGTAGCCCAACTCTCGGAAGACCTCGATGTGGTGTCGGAAGGCATAGCCCACCCCTTCCAGCGCCGCGCGCCATAGATGGGCGGGCTGATGGCTGAGGCTGAGACCGGTAATGGTGCCGCGGGCCAGCGGATCCTGGATCGGGCTCTTCTCGCCGAGGAAATAGGGCAGCAGGACGACGCCGTCGCTGCCGGCCGGGACGGCTGCGGCGAGCTGGTCCATATAGGCGTGCGGTTGGGGTCGGCCTCTGACTTCGCCGGCGGCGAAACCGCCGAGGATCCAGTTCAGCAGAGAGCCGGTCGAAGCCATGCAGCCATTCGGCACAAACCGGCCCGGGATGACGTGGCGATCGAGGAAGATGCGGGCATCCGGCCGCGCCTCGTCAACCGCGATCAGGATGTCCCCGGCGCCGCCGAATTTCAGCAGCACGTCGCCGGCCTCGACCACGCCCGC
>Ga0209415_10013222_pt1 | contig 13635 bp, 15 predicted proteins | sample PeaSoiSIISIP2007_FD_187696 | JGI IMG/M metagenome (GOLD analysis project Ga0209415, IMG submission 187696) | Peat soil microbial communities from Weissenstadt, Germany - SII-SIP-2007 (SPAdes) (version 2) | ecosystem: Environmental > Terrestrial > Soil > Wetlands > Peat | place: Germany... | reverse complement strand
GGACCGAACAGCGTCGCGACCATCGACAGCACGAGCAGCGCGACCGAGAAGATCAGCGCGAGCACCGTGGCGACCGCGCCCATCATCGCCGACAGGATGGCGCGCGCGTCGTCGATGCTGCCCATCGTCAGCCAGGGCGGGATGTGAATGACCCCGTAGCTGTCGAGGACGTCTGGGACCATGGTGAGGCCGAAGAGGACGATGGCCGCCAGCGACACCTGGAGCGGGATTCGCCACAGGTTCACGTCGCGCTGCGAGCCGAGCTTGACCGAGCGGGGAGCCAGCATGTCCCGCTGTGATACCGGGCGGAGGGAGCCCGGCTCAAGACCAACCTGGGCTCACTTGCTGGTGGGCGCGATGCTCTCGATGGGAGGCGGCGATCCGGTCGTAGTCGTGACCGCCGCGCTGCACTTGGAGGCGGCCATCAGCCCGATGAGCGACTCGAAGATCGGCCGGCTGTCGGTGTGGTACCGGCGGTCGTAGTCCACCGCGTAGTTCCACATGTGCCCCAGCTCGAAGCACGGATCCGGCGGCTCGAAGCGCCTCAGGTCGCCTTCGAGGTGTCGCGTTCGCGACGTGTGCTGATAGATGGAGAGAGGCTGATTCTGGGGATACGCCCAGAGCTTGCCGCTGCTCTGGTCGAAGTCCATGAGCTGGTTGACGTTGGCGATCTGCCCCCCGGAGAACGCGGCGCCTGCCACGAGCGTCACCGCGCTCACCGCGAGCACGCTCGACACCATTCGCATCTTCATGAGTTGCTTCCTCCGAGGCTCGCGACGGACCCGCTTTCCGCCACTGAGCACCCATCCTAAGTGTCCCTTGTTGGGTACCATCGGCAAGGCGGATCGACGGATCTGCAGCGTTTGCGCGCAGGAGTTGCAAGGTGCGGCTCCGGGGCAGCACGAACGAGGCGCGTGGCCCCCAACGTGCGTTGACCGGCGTCGCGCCCAGGTGGTCTGCTGCTCCCGGAGGCGGCACGCATGACCCATCGCGAGTTTCTCGTATGGCTGAAGTCCCAGCTCGACAACGCGGCAGGAACCGGACTGACGCCCGACGGCGTGCGCGCCATCCGTGACAAACTCGGGCAGATGCGCGAGGCCGGCGGGCTCCAGCCTTTCTCGAGCAGGCTGCTCGCCTTGGTGAGCGAGCCAACCGGCCTCGACGCCGCGACGGTCGCGGGTCTCGTGGGCGAGGTTCGCTCAGAGCTCGCCCCGGCACGGGAGAAGACAGTGGCCATGGCGGCGGTCCCGGATCAGCAGGACAAGACGCGGGGATGACGGCTTCGGGCAAGCCGCTCCTGCGCCTTCACCACCCGAGCAGCACGCCGCCCGTGGTCCCGATCCCGCCCGACGCGCGATCGTGGAAGATCAGGTCGTACTCCGGCTCGACCCACAGTCCGACGCGGCGCCCCCAGGGCCAGAACATGAAGTCGAGCGCCATCTCGCCGCCGAAGTACGTGCCCCCGTTGGCGCCGGTGTTTCGCACGACCTCCGGGCCGACGCCCACCATGAACTCGGCCCATCGTACGTGAGCTATGCCTATGCGAGTGGTACGCAGCTAACCGTGATCAACCCCCAGTGATGATCTTCGCGCGGAGAATCTCTGCCACGGCGCTCCTCACCCTCGCCGGTGTCGGGTGCTCGAGCAGCAGCGGCCAGGGCACCATCAACGACTCGGGTGGACCCGACGTCACGCTTGCCGACAGCGGCGAAGATGCCGACTCGGCGGCGGAGGGCGGACCCTCCGAGACTGGCATCGTGGACGCCGCCGGTGGGGATGCCTCCGAGGACAGCGCTTGCACCCGCGCCGATGCACCCGACAGTTCGTGCATCATCACGCTGGCGTCCAATCAGACCGCGCCGAGCGGCCTCGCCGTGGACTCGAAGTACGTGTACTGGACCCTCGGCGTCACCGACGGCGGCGCCGTGTTCCGGGTGCCGATCGGAGGGGGAACGATCTCGACGATTGCGACCGGGCAAGCCGCGCCGCTCAGCGTGGCGGTCGACTCGACCCGGGTTTACTGGGCGAACTCCGGGGGCAACGCCGTGATGAGCGCGCCCCTCGACGGCGGCCCGCCGACGCAGGTGATGGTCGTTCCCGGCGCCCCTCAGTACATCGCCATCGACGCCACCAGCGTCTACGTCACCACGGGCAACGGCCAGGTCGTCAGCGCGCCGGTGGGCGGTGGCGCGACGACCGTCCTCGCCTCGGGCCAGCAGCAGCCGAGCTTCGTGGCGGTCGACGACGCGGGCGTGTACTGGACCAACGCCGGTGGCCCGGCCAGCGTCGTCAGTATCCCCAAGGCCGGACTGCCCGACGGCGGCACTCCGCTGGTCATCGCTGCCAACGAGAATCAACCGTTCGGCATCGCGCTCGACGCGGCGCACGTCTACTGGACGGCAATCGGCAGCGGCAGTGTGCGGGTGGCGCCCAAGGTTGGCGTGCCTGACGGTGGGAGCCCGACGATCCTGGCCACCGGACAGGGCACTCCGGCGGGTCTCGCCGTCGATGCGACGGGCGTCTACTTCACCAACGAGGTCAGCGCGGGCGCCGTGCTGACCGTGCCTCTGATTGGGGGCAGCACACCGGTCACCCTCGTCTCGAGCCAGGGGTACCCGAACGCGGTCGTCGTGGACCCCGCCAACGTGTACTGGGCGAACTACACGGCGAGCGGCGCAGTGATGCAGGTGGCGAAGTAGCCCCGGCGCGCCGAGCGTTGCTGTTGCTAGGGGAGCCGCCCGCTCACTGCTCGTACGCCCCGATGTCCGGCCCCGCGCCCTGGGGGATGCTCGTGCCCGCGAAGTCCTGCGTGTAGCTGAGCAGCTTGCCGTGGTCGATCGCGACGGAGCCCTTCTTCGGCTTGAATCCGCTCGGATCCGACGAGATGCCGGCGAAGGGCACCGACCACATCGGGTCGGCGAAGTAGCCGTGCTTCTCGAAGCCCTGCCCCTGCATGCCGGCGAGGCTCAGCTCCTGTACGCCCGCGCCGCTGCCGGGGCTCTCGGCGGGTCCGGAGTTCAAGAACGCGACGTTCGTGTCGGAGGTGTTCGTGTTGAGAAACACGTTGTAGTCGCCGGAGAAGCCCGTCATCGAGTCGGCCGCGATCATGTAGCCGACGTCGTCGTCGTAGAAGATGTTGTTCACGATCTGCGCGCCGCTCGACTGCATGACGTGCATCCCCGTGCTGCCCTGGCCATTGGAGTTCGCGATGACGTTGTTGGCGAAGATGTGGTTGCCCGGCACCTGGAAGCCGTCGCCGAGCACGCGGATGGCGAAGTACGAGCGCGAGGCGTTCAGGATGTTGTGGTGGACGTTGAAGTTCCGGCACACGAACTCGATGTAGATCCACGCCGTCGACCCGAAGTCCTTCGACAGGGTGTCCTCGAAGTAGTTGTCGGCAATCTCCACGTCGTCGATCGTGAGAGTGCCGTCGTCGGGGCGCGCGAAGACGAAGATGCCGTCGCGGTGCCACGCCGGGCACACGACGTACTGATCGAAGTCGTGGATGTAGTTGTGCGCGATGGTGAGCCCCTCGAGGTGGGTGCCGGCCACGCTGTCGCCCAGGGCCGCCACGATGCCCCAGTTCATGTTCGTCACCTCGTTGCACGTGATCGTGCCGCCCGTGACGGTCGCCGCGTCCGCCGAGATCGAGATGCCGGCATTGCCGCAGTCACGCACCGAGTTGGCGATCGCCGCGGAGCCGGGCGAGTTGGTGATCGAGATTCCGGTGCCTGACTGCTGCTGCCAGATCGTGCTCCCCGGGTTCGGATTGGTCGCGTAATAGATGTCGTGCAGCACGTTGCCCACGACCTGGTCGCTGCTGCCCCCGCTGACGCTGATCCCGGTCGAGCTCTGGGTCTTGTCGAAGTTTCGCACCTCGAACCCCTCGACCACGATGTTGGACGCGTTCTGCACGCCGATGCCGAGCGAGCGCGTGTCCTGGCCGTCGACGATGGCCCTTCCAGAGCCCCACTTCTGCTGCGGACCGCCCTCGAGGACGATGGGCTTGGCGGACGTACCGCTCGCCGAGATCGTGATCGTGCCCTGGTAGACGACGCCGCCCCTGAGGAGCACCACGTCGCCGGCGACCAGCGTGGTCGACTGCGCGATGCCCGTCGCGTTCGCATCGCCCGGCGCGTGCTTGAACGCCGTCGCCTGCGACTTGCCGTCGGCGGCGTCGCTGCCGGCACCGAAGTCGACGTAGTACGTGGGCGTTCGCACCGGCAGTGTCGCGAGCGTCGAGCACGACGCGGTGGCCGGCATGCCGCCGTCCTTGGGCGGAGCGGCCCCGTCGCCCTGGACGGCGCCATCGCCGTCGGGGGTCGCGTCCGCAGAGATCCCCTGCCCGTCCGAGACGCCGTCGGGCGCTCCGGCTTCGCTGGCTGCGCTGCCGTTGCCGCCTCCGCTTCCGCACGCGCCCGCAGCGAGGCAGGCGCTCGTCAGCGCGACCGCGGTCGTCGAGATGCGGGAGACCCGAGCCATCGCCCATGAAGCTTATCCCAGCTCGCGCGAGCCCCTCATCTGTTCCGCAAGAACACGCAGGGGCCCTTTCACTCCGGCGCGAGCGTGAGGGCGCGGTCGTATCGCGTACCGATCCGGACGGCGGAAAAGTCGCGCAGGTCCGTCGTCAGGACCCGCAAGGCATCGCGTCGCTCGGCGACGGCGCATACGACGGAGTCGACCAACCCCAGCTCCAGCGAGGCGAACCGGGCGTCGATGTGAAGGGCTCGTACCAGGTCTACCGGCTCGGTGAGGGCGAGCTCGTAGGTTGTCGCCGGGTCGAGAATGTCGGCAACCAGTTTGCGCATGGCGTCGCGTTCCGCCCGCAGGAAGTAGTCGACCTCGACAAGCACCAGGTCAGGCACAATCACGACGCTGGCGGCGACGAGGGCGTCGGCGAAGGCAGGCCATGCGGGGCGTCCGCGATCGTCGCCTGCGAGGGCGCGCAGGAGCCCTCCGGTGTCCGCGACGAGCGGGGCTCGCGATGCGCGTTTGCGGACGCGCCGGCTCATTTCTCGAGGTCGCCGAACAGCTCCGACTCGTCGCCCAGTTTGGGGTCAACGGCCTGGAACAGCCCGAGGTGCGGCCTGCGCTTCTTGGGGTAGTACCGTGAGGCAACCAGGCGCAGGCCGCGTCGAATCAGCTCCGAGGACTCTTGCCCGTCGGCGCGCGCACGACGAAGCGCCTCTGCGTCCTCGGCGTCCAGCCGAACGGTGGTCGTGATTCCGCGTGACATACGATTGACATACGACACGCGACGCGTCTCCGCAACGGTTCCCGCGCTGGCTACCCACCCTTGTTGCCACGACGCGCCCTCCAGGCCTCGCCGCTCACCGCGGGACTCCGGCCCATCCTCACGAGGACCAGCGAGCAGCACATCGGGCTGTCCAAGGGAGAAGTCCTTCACTCCTTCAAATTGGAGAGCCGCGAGGTATCGAGTGACGCAAACTCGCGGTTGATCTGGAGGATGATGATGCCCATGACGAAGATGCCGACGAGCAAGTCGAGCAGGACGCCGATCTCCACGAAGAACGGGATCGCCTCGATCAACGTGAGGCCCATGATGAAGATGCCGTTCTCGAGGACCAGATAGCCGGCCACCTGCGTCAGCGCCTTGCGGCGTGTCGTGAGCAGGATGAAGCCGGTGATCACGGTGGCCAGCGATGTGGGGATGAGCAGCGATCCGACGTACCTCGCGCCTGATCGCCGCCTCGCGCAGGGCGCGCGAGAGCATCCAGGGGATGAAGATCGCCTTGATGAGCGTCGCGCCGATGGCCACCAGAACCGGACGCAAGGTCAGCTCGTGTTGCACCAGCATGGCGAGCGAGCCGAGCAGCAGGCCCTGGATCGCCGTCCCGTTGATGATGGCCCGAAGGCGGCTGGTGCCCAGCAGGAAGAAGTTCACGAGCAGGACGAGGACGAGGACGGGATCGACGAGGGGGGACATCATAGGTTCGTTCCGATGTTGCCGATGGAGATGCTCGGGCCGAAGACGAAGCCCAGTGGCGAGCCAGGTTCGCCGCCGAGGTCGCGAGACACCTCGTACTCGAACCAGGCGTGAAGGTTGATGCTCGTCTCGGTCGCGAGCGAACGGTTGGCGATGGGAACGCTCAGGCCCAGACCGGCGACGGTGGCGACTTGGGTGAGCGACTGACCCTGCGGGCTCACGTCGTTTGCGAGCCCCACGGCCATCATCCCCCCCTCGAGGCCGAGGAACCCCTCGTGGCCCTGCGAGTCGAGCCAGGTGGCGCGCATCACGACGCCGAAGTTCAGCGACAGGATGCCGCTGTGTGCGCGGTCGCTCACGCGGTACAGGCCCGTGGGAATGGCGGTGGTCCCGTACAAGCGCCAATGCTCGGTCCCGAAGATGATCGACCATTGCACGCTCGGCTCTTCGTGCGCGCCGTCGCTCCACAGGGGCTCGTCGGCGTGGGAGACGCGCACGGTCACGCGGTCGAACGGGCCGAGGACGCCCTTGATCCAGGCAAATCGCGGCTGGTCGCCGCGGCGCAGGACGACCGACTGCGACAGGTGCGCCTCGGGTCGGGCCGTGCCGTCGACACGCGTGACGTCCACGTCGAGCTGCAGCCTCTGCGCGCCGGCGTCCTGCGAGAGGCGCTCACGATGGAAGACCAGGCGACATGCGTCGCGGTCAGCATACGAGACGTGCGCATCGGAGCCCGGCAAGACGCGCTGCGAGCTGCTGCCCGAACCGCAGATCAGCTCGACGATCGGTGCGGGGCCCGTCGCCGCGGCGCCCAGCGGAGCTGGGACGCTGGCTTCGTGGAGCGGACGCTCGACCGGGTCGCTCACGATCGCCAGATCGGCAGCGGCGAGCGCACCCGGCAGCGACGGCACGCGCCACGCAAAGCGCAGGGCGACCAGGCCCCCCGCGCCGCGCTGGCCCTGTACGGTCGTCGCGCCGTCGCGCGTGCTCACGTCGTAAACGCCCTCGACGGGCAGCAACGACAGCTGGCCCGTTCCCAGGGTCTTCGCCCACCCGACCGTGGCGGGGCGGTTGGTTGGCACGAAGTCGATCGCCGTACCGTCGTCGAGGCCCAGCGTGGCGTGCGGCGGAGGCAGCGTGCGCGCGCGCGCGCGCCTGACCCACGATCGAGCCGTCGGCCCCGCCTCGGCTCGCCGTCACGACGAGCTCGTCGCCCTCGACGCGGCCGACGCCCAGCAGCATGAAGGTGGCGCCTGAGTCGTCGACCGCGCCGAGTACGTCGAGTGCGCGACCCGCGCTGTACCATCGCAGCGAGTGCGCCTCTCCGGCGCAGCGCGCGTCCACGCGGACGACGGCGCGGCTGGCGTCCACGCCGCGCAGCGCGTCGCCCGAGACGATCGACATCGCGCACGGCAGCACGGGGACCTGCACAACGGGTGCGGTGTCGACCGTGTCGCCGTGTTGCAGCACGACGCGCGGGGCCAGGCGCAGCCGAACAGCCAATGCACCGGACACGCTCGAGAGGCCACCGACCACGACGACTCCGCCCGACACGTCGCAGCTCGCGGCCCCGCAGTCGGCCCCGACGACCGCCTCGGGGTGGGTCAGGGGGATGCGTGACGCGGTGCCGCCGGCCAGATCGATGCTCACGTCGGCAGGTACGAGGGACGTGACGACGACTCGGGCGGGGTGCAGCACGGTCTCGTCGTGCGATAGGCGGCGCCCGGTGGCGTCGAACGTCACGACGTCGGCGCCATCGCGGGCCCCTGCAGGGAGCCACGAAATGTTCGCGGCCGTGGGATCGGCCGGGAGGCCGCGACCGACGGACACGCCGCATTTCTCGCCGGTCGCGTCGGTCTGCGGCTGCACGCAGCGATCGACACCCGACCGGTCGCCGGCCTGCCAGCGGACGACGACGCCCTTGAGACCTCGGCCGCGGAGCTCCACCCGTGCGTCGTCGACGAACAGCGAGGTGCCTGCGGGATCGATCGCAGGCGCGCGGCCGGTCGGAACGAGAGTGAGGGTCGCCGTGGTGGTCCCGCACGCCCCCAGGTTCGGCGCGACCTTGAGCTCGACCGACTTGCCGATCGCGTCCTCGGCGGCGGGAGGGCGCACCGCGGCCCCTCCCTGCTCGATGGTCCAGTCGCCGGATGTGCCCGGGCACGCGACGCGCCCGTCTGTGAGCAAGAGAGCCTTGCCGCCGACGGGCGCCTGCCAGGTCTCGGCGCGCGCCGAGATAGAGACCAGCAGCAGCAGGGCGACGACGTGGGCGAAGACGGCGAATCGCAAGCGAATGGGACCCTATTGGATCTGTGGCATGGTCGCCACTACGCTTGACTGAAGATTTGGGAGCTCCTCCCGAGCCAGCCTCCGACGTGGTGCGCCGCTTGCTTCGGCCTGTCTCGAAAGCCCACACGACCATGAGCCCATGACCCCAACGCTACGCCTTCGCGTGCGTCCACTGCCGGACGGCAAGACCATCGCGGTTCTCGTGTCGGGGATGAGCAAGGCTGCGTTCGACCGACTCGGCGAGCAGCTGAAGGCCATCGTGCGTGAGCACGGGGCGAACGTCGTGCGCTGGGAGCCGCCTGAGGGGCGACGTGGCCCAGCGGAGTTCTGGGGCTTCGAGCTTGCCTGGTTGGTCCAGAACGGTCCCGCAGACCAGCTCATCACGTTGATTGGAGAGATGCTGGGGTTCGCTCTGCCCGAGGACGGCGGCGACGGAGGTAGGCCTCGATTGAGGGTACCCAGCACGCCCAAGATGATGACGAGGCTGGTCGCCGTCCGCACGAAGCGCTCCGCGAGCAGCATGGGCCTGAGCTCCGACCGGAAGGCGTCCGCGATGATGGCCCGGTCGTTGACCCCGCACCAGCGGCCGGAAGCTCGCTCGGCCTCCTCCATGACGAGGCTCAGGACCTGGTACTGGAAGGGCCGCTCCGGTCCGTCACCTTCGTGCAGGTCCTGCTCTAGGGCGGCGTACCCCGCTCGGACGGGTCGAGTCGACCAGCGAGAGGCCATCGAGGATCGAATTGGGCATGGCGGTCGTCAGCGCGTTCCGGCCAGTCGCCTCACGGCTTCCCGTAGCTCTCCCAAGGACAGCGGCTTGTCGAGGAGCATGGCGCCCACGCGGGCGGCGCGCCGGCGCGTGTCCTCGTCGCCGAACGCAGTCATCAGAATGCTGGGGATCTTCCAGCCGGCCTCGGCGAGCCGTTCGAGGAGCTCGAGCCCGCTCCAAACCGGCATGCGCATGTCCGAAACGATGACGTCGATCCGTTCGAGCGAGTGGTCTTCGCGGAAGGCCTCGGCCAGGCACAGGAGCATGCTGGCGCCGTCATGCGCCTCGACCACCTCGTGCCCGTCCTTGCGCAGCCCGTCCACGACGAGACGCCGCATCTCGGGGTCGTCCTCGGCGACGAGCACGCGGGGCATCGGCTGGGCCGATCAATCCCCGAGCATGACGTCGACGCGCCGGTCGCGCTGCCAGCCGCTCTCGTCGGAGCCGCTCGCGTCCATGGCACCGCGGCTGGTGGTGTGCGTCTTGGACTTCGAGATGCCGTGCCCGTCCAGGTACATGCCCACGGCGTCGGCCCGGGCCTGGCCGAGGGTGAAGTTGTAGTCGGACGATCCGCGCGGGTCGGCCCGTCCGACGAGCTTCACGCCGTGGCCCGCGAGGGGCCCTCTCGTGAAGCAGGTGGCCACCTGCTGAAGCGGGCTCCGGTCGTTCGTCGTCAAGTTGGACGAGTCGAACGGGAAGTACGCGTCTTCGTCGCGGATGCCGCACTTCGAGCGGATCTCGTCCGAGATGGCGACGTTGGCCGCGGTGGGCGATGAGGTCGCGGCATTACGGGACGCATCGCTCGTGGCCGCAGAGGGTGCGGAGTCGGCGCTCTTTGCGACAGGTGGCTTGCTACCTCCGCAGGCGACCACAAGCGTCGCGATGACAGCGAGGGAAGCGGTCGAGGGCAGTGAAGGCATGTTGGGACTCATCACGGCTGCCAAGAGCAAGCGGTGGACCATGCGTGATCGTCGCCGCCCACGCTGGAGCCTCTGCGGCAGAGGAGCAGCTCGGAGACGGCTTTCCGCCTCGAGGACTCCGGCGTGAGCGGCGGTCGCTCGAAAGCAAGAGACGAGCCCCCACGAGGTCTATCGGCTGACGAAGCTCGGCGCGCCCGGCGGACAGCTCGCGCGCGCCCCGTCGCGCAGGCTCTCGTACTCGACGACGGTGCAGTCGCTGTCTCTGACTGCGTAGGTCGTGTCCACGCACGGACCGGCCTTGACCACGCAGAATTGCCGCGAAGCGACCAGTCCCACGCGAGCGCACCCGTCCCCTTCGACGGCGGTCGCCACGTACTCGCAGAACCGAGCGTCCGAGATGCCTGCGCACGACGACGAGCCGGGCGTGCAGCTGGTCGGCTCGACGTACGTCGTGCAGGCGGCAAGGACCGCCGTCGACGCCACCACCGCGCGCCGAACGAGCCCTCCGGGCCCAGGCGGCGCGCGCAAGCCGTCAGGTGGAACCATCGGTGCGTGGCGGGGCCGTACGGTGCCTTGCGTGGCCACCCTTGCGGCCTATCTCGGCCATGTGGGCGAGGTCGCGGGAGACGGCCTTTCCGCCCTTGCGCCCGGCCCTACGAGCTTCCTCTGCGTCGAACTCGTGCGCCGTGCCCTCGGCGTGGGCCGCCTTGCCGCCCTTGGATGCGAGGGCTCTCTGCTTCTCCGGGTCCATTGCCGCGAAGCCATGACGCGATCTCACTGCGTTCATCCCCCCCTTTTGTGCAAGAGACGGTCCCAGCAGTGGCTGCCGAGTTTCCCTTCGCGTCCGCCCGTTGCCGGGCGTGTCCTTTTGGAGCGGCCGAGTCAAAACGACCCGCCCCGATCCCATGGGCGCCCATGATGATAGGCTCCCCCCGATACTGCAATCTCGTCTCCAGACGTCCGCATTGCTCGGCACCGACCCGCCTGCAGCCATCGCTGATCTGGCCCTGGAGCGCGGACGGGATGCCATGGCCTTTCTCGCCGTCGAGTCGAGCATGCGCCACTGGTTCGACGGCAACGGCGCGTGCGTCGCCTACGTCGAGACGTCCCGCGCCTGGGTCGCGGCCTGCAGCCCGCTGTTGGGGGCAGACCCGGACGACTACGCGGAGGAGCTGCACCGCGCCGCGTCGCGCTTCGTGGAGGCCGCACGAGCCTGCGGCCGGCGGGCATGCTTCTTCGGCTCCGAGGCGCCCCAGCACGACGGCATGTCCCGCCTGCTCGTGGGCGAGCAGCCCATCTTCCACCCTGGCGAGTGGTTGAACGACCTGAAGAGTCGCCGCAGGCTGCGTGAGCAGCTTCGGCGTGCGCGAGCCAAGGGGCTGCGCGTGCGACGCGTCGCCCCGGAGGATCTGGAGCCGGGCTCGGACTTGCGGCTGGAGATCGAACGCCTGGCCGAGAGCTGGCTTCGCTCGCGCCACATCGAGCCGATGGGCTTTCTCGTGGCGCTCGAGCCGTTCCACTGCCCGGCCCTGCATCGATACTTCGTGGCGGAGCTGGGCGGACGCGCCGTCGGCTTTCTGTCGGCGGTACCGATCGGCAAGCAGCGCGCCTGGCTCGTCGAGGACGTGGTCCGGGCCGCGAGCGCGCCGAACGGGACGACTGAGACCTTGATCGTCGCGCTGATGCGGGAGGTGCAGGACAGCGCCTACGTCACCCTCGGGCTGACGCCGCTCGCCGGCGCCGTGGCGTCGCCCCTGCGCATCGTCCGCTGGATATCCCGACCGCTGTTCGATTTCGAGGGTTTGCGGGCGTTTCGCGAGCGCCTGCATCCGCACGCGTGGCAGCCCGTGTGGCTGCTCTACCCGCGAGGCCAGTCGCCGGTCTTTCCGATACTGGACTCGCTACGCGCGTTCGCTCGTGGATCGCTCGCCATGTTCGCAGCGCGCTCGTTCGTGCGACACCCTAGCGGCCTGCCATGGGCGCTGGCGCTCCCGTTGCCTCTGTGGACCGCGGGTCTAGCCTGGCTCGTGGCGGTGCGCCGGGCCTCGCTCCTGGGCTTTCCGAGGGCGGAGCTCGGCTTGTGGGCAGCGTTCGACGCCCTGCTGCTCCTGGTCCTCGTGAGCGCTGCAATGCGCCCCCGGCGTTCACGGCTGGTGCTGGCGACATGCCTGGCCGTCGTCGACGCCCTGCTGTCGCTCGGTCATCTGGTCTGGGTGGGAGTCGGCTCGACCGCGCTGCAAGCGTGGCTGCGCGGGGTCGCAACGGCGGCTCCTGCGGTTGGTGCGTTGCTGCTCTTGTGGGCCACCACCCGGACCGCCGTCGGGCAGCGCGGCGCGAGGGAACATTCACTGCATGCGGACGGTTCGGGCTGAGGCAGGGGCATGCGACTCGTCCACAAGCTCTCGGTCGGTTTCATGATCGGGACCTCGGCGATCCTGGCGGTCAACGGTTTGCTCCGGGTCCGGCGCGAGGTGGCGGTCTTCCAGGCAGACCGCGTACGCGACCACGATCTGATTGGTCGTGCGCTCGCCGCCTCGGTCGAGGCCGTGTGGAGCTCCCAGGGCGAGACGCAGGCGATGCGACTCATCGACGCCGCCAACACCGGCGAGGCCAAGATCCGCATCCGCTGGGTCTCGCTTGCAGCACCCGGACCGCACGACCTGCACATCGATCCGGCAAAGCTAGTCCAGCTTCTGCCGGGCACGACCACGACGCACATCGCCGCCGACGACCACGGCGAGGAGGAGCGCTTCACCTACGCGGCCCTGCGCAACGAGGACAGGCCTGGTGTCCTCGAGCTGTCGGAGCAACTGGACGCCGAGCGCGCGTACACGCGCCGTACGATCTCCGACACCGTGCAGACGACCGCGGCGCTCGCGCTCGTGACCGCGATGCTGTCGTACCTGCTGGGCTCGTGGCTCGTCGGCAGACCCGTGCGGGCTCTGGTCGACAAGGCGCGGCGCATGGGCCGCCGGGACTTCGGCGGGCCGGTCGAGCTCGCGTCGCGTGACGAGCTGGCCGAGCTCGCGACCGAGATGAACGCGACGAGTGACGCGCTGGTGGAGGCCGAGGCGCGCGTGGCGGGCGAGACGGCGGCGCGCATTGCGGCGCTGGAGCAGCTGCGGCACGCCGACCGACTGTCCACGGTGGGCAAGCTGGCGTCAGGCGTGGCTCACGAGCTCGGGACGCCCCTCAACGTGGTCGCGGCTCGCGCCGAGATGATCGCGGCAGGCGAGGTCACGCCCGACGAGTCGCGCGACTACGCGGGGATCATCGTCGATTCGTCCCGCAAGATGACGCGCATCATCCGCCAGCTGCTCGAGTTCGCGAGGCGCCGCGGCCCGCGCAAGGAGATGGGCGACGTCGCCGCCGTGGCGGGACACGCACTGGAGCTTCTACGACCACTGGCCGAGAGGCAGCACATCTCACTTGGTCTGAGCGACACAGGGCGCCCATTTCTCACGACTCTCGATGCCGGGCAGATCGAGCAGGCCATCACCAACCTCGTCGTCAACGCCGTACAGGCCACACCCGACGGCGGTGAGGTAGAGGTGCGTGTTTCGCGCGAACGCGCCCTTCCTCCGAGCGATAACCGGGGCGGCTATGAGGAGTGGATCGCGGTGCGCGTGCGCGATCGGGGCCAGGGGATCGCGCCCGAGCACCTGGCGCACGTGTTCGAGCCGTTCTTCACGACCAAGGACGTCGGCTCGGGG
>Ga0209415_10013220_pt1 | contig 13639 bp, 8 predicted proteins | sample PeaSoiSIISIP2007_FD_187696 | JGI IMG/M metagenome (GOLD analysis project Ga0209415, IMG submission 187696) | Peat soil microbial communities from Weissenstadt, Germany - SII-SIP-2007 (SPAdes) (version 2) | ecosystem: Environmental > Terrestrial > Soil > Wetlands > Peat | place: Germany... | reverse complement strand
GGGTCCGAGAATGCGACGCGTTTCGACGACGATTGGTCTGAGTCCGTTCAACATGGCGTTCGAGTCTCCGCATATCCGCTGGCTCTTTGGCTGGCGTCGTCCTGGTGGCGAATCCGCTGGGAGCCCCTGCCTTCACGGATCCGGCTGACGCCGGATGGAATCCCCGCTGATGCCAGTTGGCGCATGAGCCACGAGCTTCCGGCGGCCGGTTACGGCTTCATTTGGCCCAAACTGGAGTTCGCCAGCGACGGAGAGGCGATCTGGGTGAGTTGTCGGCCCTCCCCGGCCTTGTCCCGTGAACCCGTTCGCTACCTGTCGGAATTCGAGGCGTTCGTGCCGGCGCCAGAGTTTGAACGGGAGACGGATAACTTCATGGACCTCGTGCTCCGCAGGCTCGACAGCTTGGGACAAACGGAATTGCACATCCTTTGGCGGGAAGTCCTCGATGAACGCGCGGACCCCAGACAGTCGGATGCAAGACGGATCGAGGCACGCCTCGGGTACGAGCCGGATGAGGCTCCACTGATGTTACTGGAGCGCCTGCTCGAGCTCGCGTCTGAGGCAGGTCCTGGTGCAACTGACGAGATCGCCCCGGTCTGCGCAGGCAGCCGTCCAATCGAAACCCTCAACGAAGTTATCAACCTCGCTTCGCGGCCCGGTGTTCGGGGAAGAGTCTCAGTGCCGGGCGAGGCAGGTGTCAAGGACGGAACAATGCCGCCGTGGCAACGGGCGCGCCGAATCGCAAAAGCTGTTCGTGAATCGCTTGGTTTAGGTGATCAACCGCTGGACGATGAGTCGCTAGCCCAGCTCTTGCAAATCCGCTCCGATCATCTCAATGGGCCGGTAGAGTCACTGCCTGGCGCCCCGATGGGACTCGCTGTCAGGACCGGAAACGATGAGGAGTTGAGGCTGGTGTTTCGCAAAAGGAATCGGCCGGCGCGCAGGTTCGAGGCTGCCAGGTTCATCGCCGATTATCTTTGCGCTGACCCACGCGAGCGCTGGCTTCCGCTTACTGATGCAGCGACGGCACGACAGAAGCTGCAACGTGCATTTGCCGCCGAGTTTCTGTGTCCGATTGAGTCCCTCCGCAACTATCTGGGCGACGAGTTCCTTCCAGAAGCGTTCGAAGACGCGGCGGAGCACTTCGGAATCTCGGAGGTCGCCATCAAAAGCCATCTGGCTAACCACCACTTGATCCCGCGCACCCTGGTCGAGTCGCAAACCATACCGTAATCCGGCGATCGATGGAACAGGCCGCGTCGCCGCCCGTCCCGAATGCGGAACAATCGCCCGTGCCCGCTGGCACTCTACACAGTTCCACCGTCGCGTCCCGCGGCACCGTACTTCGGCCCTTTACCTTGATCGACGCCTCGAAATGCGGAAACGCCTCCCCGCCGGCAACCTGCGGCGCAACTCCGCCAAAGCCTGCTCGTCCCCCAAATAATCCGCGCCCGCGTTGATCGCGCTCCCGCCGGTCCCGAGATGATCATCACGTTCCCCGTCCCGCCGAGATTGGGCAGCAACGCAATCGAGCAGTACCCGTCGTGCGCATCGCCCGGACCGCCCGTCTGGTACGTCTTGCCGCCGGCGCAGGTATCCACAGAATAGTAGATGCCCAAGCCGTCGAACAGGCAACCGGACAGGCCGACGCGCCAGCGCCCAGAGGCCGCCAGCCCGCGGTTGGGTCGGCTACTGCAAGAGCAAGCCTCGAACCAAAAAATGCTCCAAGGTCCCGGGCACCGTGCACGACAGCGATAATCTGAATCGGCTTGCGCTGCCAGACGTAGCAGACAACGTAGGAGTAGAAGTTCCAAAAGCGATAGCGCCGGTCCAAGAGCTCTTAGTGATAGTGGCCAATGCCGGGAGACTGGCCCAAGCGCTGAAAGGCCTCATAAATCTCGGACCGGATGCGCTCAGCGGTGTCGGGGCTGTCTTCGGCGATGTCGAGAAGAATTTCGCGCAAGTCGGACTTCGCCTCCGGCGTCAGAACAAAGCGCCGCCTCACGAACGGACTGCCTTCTTCTTAACCCGTCTGCGTTCCTCGATCAGCTCACGCAATTCCGCGAAAACCTCGTCGCCATCCAGCAAGTCCCCCCGATCAGCCTGGGCGGCGCCGCGCCGAAGCCTGGCTTTGAGCCTTCGAAATTCTTCGTCTTGTTCGTTCTCCTGACGCTGAAAACGTCTAAGGGCCTCACGCACGACTTCGCTGGTAGTCTGATAGCGGCCAGACTTCACACGGCTCTGAAGGAACGCATCCAGCTCCGGCGTGAGGGATATATTGACGGTCGTGCGATTGGCCATACCTGAGGGGTACCACCGTGTGGCACATTGTGTCAAGATGGTTGGGGCAGTCCCACCTAAACGCTCAGCCGGAGCCGCAGAGGCTTCGGTTCAAGACAGAAAGGAAACGCTTGCTGCGGGCACTGCGGTATTCTGTCATTGTAAGGAACTGGCCGCGCGTGACGAACCTGTTCGTATGATCCGACGAAGACACACGTTCAACCCAAAGCGACGCCTTTGCCCGGCGGATGCACTGCAAGGCCCGGCAAGAGGCCTTGTTGGCGCTAGGCGGTGGCGACGGCTTCCTATGACGCCTCCACCAGCGGCCTGATGGCCGAGATGTGTCAGAAACTTCGGATGGCAAATTACACCGGCGCAATACTCATGGAAGTTATGATGACGCACTCCCGATTTCAGACCCCGGACGAGTTCTTGCGCCAAGCGCAGATGGCAGCTCGGAGGACGTCGGAGGCAATTCGAGGCGTGGCATAAATCGACCAAATAGTCGAGGAACGAGTACGCCCACTGATAATGTGTATGGCTTGACACTCGTCACGGTCGCCAGAGCGCTCAGTCCCAGAAGACAGTCCGACCCGCTGACTTCAGACGTTTCCGATCCGGCATGGACTACGCGCCACCGGAACTTGGGGAGAGTGTCGTCACGTTGACGCATAACGCCCTGCCCATTGAAGTGCCGCCCTACAGCCATGACCCTGTCGGATACCGAATCACCCGCCTCACCCCCCCGGCACCCGGCACAGCTCCACCGTCGCATCCCGCGGCACCGTACTCCTCCCCTTCACCTTAATCAGCGCCTCGAAATGCGGGAACCCCTTCCCCGCCGGCAGCCTGCGCCGCAACTCCGCCAAGGTCTGCTCATCCGCCAGAAAATCCGCGCCCGCGTTGATCGCGCTCCCGCCAGTCCCCGAGACGATCAGCACGTTCCCCGTCCCGCCGAGATTGGGCAGCAGCGCGATCGAGCAGTACCCATCGTGCGCGTCGCCCGGCCCGCCCGTCTGGTAGGTCTTGCCCGCGGCCCACGTGTCCACCGGATAGTAGACGCCCGACTCCTTGTCGAATTTCCAGCGCAGCCCGATCCGCGGCTCGAAGGGTTCCACCCATGGGTTCGTGTGGCTGTTCCCCACCAGCAGCGCACTGTTGGCCTTCAACTCGCGAAATGAGTAGTCGCGCGCGAAATGCAGCAGCGTCCGCCGCTCGCCCGCTCCCGCCATCTGGAACAGCTTCCACAGAAAACTCGCGCTGGCGTAACTCGACTGGCGCCGCAGCACAATCGCCGAAGCCCGACGCTGATCCAGGTTGGCGCCCGCCGCCGTCCCCGGAAGACTGCGCAAATAGTCGCGATCGAAATACTCGGAGAGACTCAGCCCGCGGCCCGTCAGTTCCTGGTACAACCCTACGCCGGCGTCGTCGAGCACAATGTCGGTGGGCCTGTCCGCGCGAAACACTTGCGACCAGAACAGCGCGACAGTCGGGCTCGGCGCCGGCGTCGCCACCCTCGCGGCCGGACCGCGCATCAGCAGCAGCGCCGTGGAACAGGCAAACAGGCAGGCCGACGCGCCCAACACCCAAAAGCGCCAGTCCCGCGCCTGGGGGCTTGGCGGAACCGCGGTCACAGCTTCCACCGGCTCCTGGTCGCGCTCCCGGAATACGGGTGCGTAATTGCCCTTGGGAATCTCTACGATCAGCGGCTCCGCGGCGCCCTCGGAGGCGAAATACTGCTCCAGGCGCTTGCGCAGCATCGAGGCATGCACGCGCACGATATTGTCGCTCGCGGTGTCGTAATTGGCCGGCCGGCCGAACACCTTGTGCCCGACTTCCTGCTCGTGGATCTCGCCCGCTTCGTGGTCCAGCACCCGATCGCTGAGGTAAACCAGCAGGTCCCGCAGGCGGGCCGACTTGCTCAGGTATCGGCTCGCTACTACGCGTTCCACCAGCAGTCTCCGCGCATCCGCGATTTTGACACCACCGCCCTGAGACACGTTCGCCCTGTGGTAATTCATTATAGCTCGGTCATTAATCCTAGGCTTCGCCAGGCGGGCCGCCTTTGACGCCGCTCTTTACGTAAAGAACCTTCTGAAAAGCCCAAGAAAACAGGGCGCTTCCGCGAATCGCGCAGTATACCGTGAATTAACTTGCCAAACCCCTCGCCCCAACCTACCATGCCTGATGGGTGGGAAACTCCTATGACTATGACTAAGATATGGGCAGGCCTTGTGCTTGCGTCGTCGCTCTTCGCGCAAGAGGCCGTCACGCGGCCGAAAATCCTCGGTGTCGCCCACATGGCGATCTACGTCAAAGATCTGGCCAAGACCCGCCACTTCTACGAAGACTTCATGGGCTTCGGGGAGCCCTTCACCCTGCCCAAAAAAGGCGGCGAGCCGGGAGTCCGCATCGCCTTCGTCAAAGTCAACGACCGCCAGTACATGGAGATCTTCAATGAGGCCGACCGCGGCGAAGGCCAACTGAACCACATCTCCTTCTACACCGAAAACGCCGGCCGCATGCGCGACTACCTTGCCTCCAAGGGCGTCGAAGTCCCCGCCAAGGTCGGCAAAGGCCAGACCGGCAATAAGAATTTCAATATCAAGGATCCCGACGGCCACATTGTCGAAATCGTCGAGTACCAGCCCGATAGCTGGACCGCGCGCGAGGCCGGCAAATTCATGCCCGCCGGCCGCATGTCCGAGCACATCATGCACGTCGGGGTGCTGGTGGGCGACCTCGACAAATCCATGCAGTTCTACGGCGGCATCCTGGGCTTCAAGGAATTCTGGCGCGGCAGCAGCTCTCCCAGAATGCTGAGCTGGGTCAACATGCGGGTGCCGGAAGGCGACGACTACCTCGAATTCATGCTCTACAACAAGATCCCCGAGCCCGACGCCCGCGGCACCAAGAACCACGTCTCCATGACCACGCCCGACGCGCAAAAAGCCCTCGAGGAGCTGAAGAAGCGCGCCGCGAAGGTGGGGTATGACCGGCCTGTCGAGATCCAGGTCGGGGTCAACCGCAAACGCCAGATCAACCTCTACGATCCCGACGGCACGCGCATCGAGTTGATGGAGCCCAACACGGTGGATGGCCAACCGGCGCCCTCGTCCACCGCGCCGGCGCCCCACCCCAATCAATAGCTTCGAGTGAGGTGATCGGCCATGTCCACGAAGACACTTGCTTTCATCCTTTTCCAGAGACCGTTCGCCCGCGCAGGCCGCATCGCGCCCCTCCTCTTCGCCGGCCTGCTGGCCGCGCAGACCCCCACCGCGACGGTGGTGGGCCGCATCGTGGATTCCTCGAACGCCGCCATCGCCGGCGCCGCCGTCCGCGTCCGCAACGTGAATACCAACGAAATCCGCACCGCCCAGTCGCAGTTCGACGGCGAATACACGGTCTCCAGCCTGTCGCCCGGCGTTTACGAAGTCACTATCGAAAAGGCCGGCTTCAAGCAACTGCGTGAGAGCAGCCTCGAGCTGCAGGTCGATCAGACGGCGCGCCTCGACGCGCGGCTCGAAGTCGGCGTCGTCACGCAGAGCGTCGAGGTCACTGCCGATGTGCCCCTGCTGAATACCGAGACCGCCACGCGGGGCGACGTCATCGCGCCCAACGAGATCCTCGAAATGCCGCTCAACGGCCGCGACTTCAACGACCTCGCCTTCATGGTCCCCGGGGTTCAGCCCGCCGAGCAGGGCGGCAAAGGCTCCCCCTATGTGATCAACGGCGCGCGCGCCGACGCCAGCAACGTGGTCATCGACGGCTTGAACGACGAGAATCCGCGCGATGCCGGCGCGCAGGCCCGGCCTCCTCTCGATTCCCTCCAGGAGTTCAAGCTCGAGACCTCGGGATACTCCGCGGAGTACGGCCGCCTCGCCGGCGGGGTGGTCAACATGGTGCTCAAATCCGGAGCCAACCAGGTGCACGGCGGCGTCTTCGAGTTCGTGCGCAACGACCTGTTCGACGCCCGCAATTTCTTCGACGCCGCCAAGAGCGAGCTGCGCCGCAACCAGTTTGGCGCCACCATTAGCGGACCTTTGGTCATCCCAAAGGTCTACAACGGCCATGATCGCACCTTCTACCTGGTCAGTTGGGAGAGTTACCGGCAGATCGAGGGTTCCAACAGCCTGGGCGTCGTTCCCACTGCGCTCGAGCGCCAGGGAAACTTCTCGCAGTCGCACGATGCCACCGGTAAGCTCATCCTGGTCAAGGATCCGCTCGCTACCGGATCGTGCACCGCCACCAATGCCACCGCCTGCTTCCCGGGCAATACAGTTCCCGCCTCGCGCTTCAGCCCCATCGCGCAGCAGTTGATGACCTACTATCCTCTGCCCATCCTGGCCGGAGCCAATAACTACCTGGCGAACTTCCCCACTCCCGATAACTGGGACAGCTTCCTGTTCAAAGTGGACCAGAAACTGACCGCCAAGGACAACTTCAGCGTGCGTGCGTTGACCCGATGGGAACAGTCCACCAATCCCTTCAGCGGCAGCGGGCTGGGCACCTTCGGCGCCACCACCGACACGGGACAGTCGCTCTACGGCATTTCGGAGACCCACATCTTCACCCCCACCCTGATCGACGAATTCCGCGCGGGCCTCACCCGCACCACCGACGCCGAGCTGAGCGCCCACGCCGGTACCAACTGGGCGGCCATGTACGGCATCCCCGGAACCACCAACGACCCCAGTCTCGAAGGCTTCCCCAAGATCGCCGTCACCGGCTTCGAAACCATCGGGGACAGCACCACCAACCCCATCCGCTACACCGTCAACAACTACAACCTCAACGACATCGTGACCTGGAACAAGGGAAGGCACTCACTCCGCATCGGCGGCGACGTCCTCCGCGTGCAGTACTACCAGCCGACTAACTCGAACTTCAATGGAACCCTCACCTTCAACGGCAAGATGACCAACGACGGGTTGGCTGACTTTCTCCTTGGCTACGAGAGCAGCACTTCCCGCAAAATCGGCACGGTGACCAACCATATCTACAGCACCGCCATCGGAGCCTTCGTCCAGGACGATTACAAAGTGCTGCCCAACCTGACCCTCAACCTGGGAATGCGCTACGAGATTCAGAAGATGCCGCACGAAAAGTACGGGCAGATGTCGAACTACGATCCGTCCGTCGGCAAAGTGCTGCTGGCGGGCGTCAGCACGGTGCCCGATTGGCAGACTACCGTGGCCAACGCCGGGCTCACCGGCTTGGTCGGGCTGGCCTCCGCCTACGGGCTGCCGCAGTCTCTGATCAACACCAACTACGACAATCTCGCGCCGCGCGCCGGCGTGGCATGGCGGCCCTTCGGCGACAACCGCACCGTGGTGCGCAGCGGATTCGGCATCTTCTACACGGGGTCGCGATTGAGCGCCATCCGCACCGACCTCACCGGCGGATTCCCCTTCTCCGTCTCCCAATCCTTCACCGGGTCCACCAGCAACCCGGCCCTGCTGACGCTGGCCAATCCATTTCCAGCCTCCCTGGCGAAGACTTCGGGAGTGACTACCGCCAATGGCTTCGAAGTGAATCCGCCGTCGCCCTATCTGGAGAGCTGGAACTTCACCATCGAGCGCGAGCTGGGCCGCGGCGTGGCCCTGGAGATCGGTTATACCGGCTCGAAGGGCACGCATCTCGGCCGGAAATACGATATCAACCAGGAGCTGCGCACGCCCGCAGCAACCACGCGCCCCTACGCCGGTTACGGCGATATTGAGTATTACACCTTCGGCTCGAACTCCAGTTACCAGGCCGGCACCGTCACGCTGCGCAAGCGGTTCCAGCACGGCCTGTTCTTCCGCGCGAACTACACCTACGGCAAGTCGCTCGACACGGCTTCGGGGTTGAACTACGCGGGCGATGGCGGCTACGCGGGTGCGCAGGACTCCCAGGACCTGCTTCTGGAGCGCGGCCGCTCCGACTTCGACATCCGCCACGTCTTCAGCATGAACTTCGCCTGGCAGCTTCCCTTCCGGCAAAACATGCTGGTTCGCGGATGGCAGTTCGCCGGCAGCGGGACGGCCTACAGCGGCCAGCCCTTCACGCCCCAGTTGTCGGGCCCTTCGATCGACCTCGGCCAGGCCACGCGGCCCGACCGCATCTTGAGCGGTACGCTGCCCAACCCGTCGCCCAACCTGTGGTTCGATCTGACGGCTTTCTCCATCGTGCCGGACAGCGCCTACCGCTTCGGCACCTCGGGCCGCAATATTCTGGATGGTCCCGGCGCCATCGCCATCAATCTGTCGTTGTCCAAAGAGTTCCACATCCGCGAGCGGAGCCGCGCCCAATTCCGCTGGGAGACGTTCAACGTCACCAACCATACCAATCTCGAGCTTCCCAACGACACGCTTGATAAGGCCAACGCCGGCACCATCACCGCCAACAAGCCCGCGCGGGTGATGCAGCTCGGCCTACGCTACCAGTGGTAGCACAGGCATTCCTGCCTGTGTTTTTTTATGCTTAAAGGAGCACTCATGACGCCTCTTCGATTCGCCGCCATTACCGCCCTGTTCGCCATCGCCTCGTCAGCGCAGCAACCCTGCGCCGGCCTGCCTCCCGGAAAGCATTCGCTCCTCGAAAGAATGACCGCGCAGTTCGGCCTCACCTGCGAGCAGCAGCTCAAGATCGAGCCCTTGCTGCATGACGAGGAGTCGGTAACCAAGCCCCTGCTCAAGTTCACGTCCTTCTCGACCGATGAGCAGCAGGCCATCATGCTCACCATCAAGCTGGCCGCGCGCCGCCAGATCCGCGGCGAGCTTACGGCCGGCCAGCAGAAGGGCATGGACCAGGAAGTGGAGAGCGTTTCCAAGGGCGGCAAGAAAAAAGGCGAAGCCAAAAAACCCGATACCGTTCCCGGCCTGGAGACCGAAGAGGCCCTGAGCCAGGCGATCGTGAGCTACGTCGCATTGACACCTGACGAAAAGAAGGCCATGCTCCTGAAAGTCAAACAGGCCGCCCGCGCGGACGCCGCTTTGCAGCTTTCGGCCGACCAGCAGAAGAAGCTGGACGGCGAGATCCAGGCGCTGAAGAAGTAGGGGTTTTTCTGTTGGCCCGTTCTACTTCGCGAATTCGCTCCGCTACGTCTTGGGCAATCTCCTGGATTTCTTTTGCCACTTGCGGCGTCTCGCCCAGGTAGACCTGCAGGCCGACAAGAAGCGGCTCCAAGGCGTCGGCGCCCTTCGAGGCGGCCAACAACTTCAAGGCTTCCTGTGCGTAGCCCGCAGCCGCCGCTTGAATTAGGAAGTCAGTCGCGATTTCTTGAGCGTCTTCGAAATCGGCGGCCGCATCCAGTACTGAGCTGGCGGCCTCCAATGCCTCCGTCCACTTCCCTTGTGCTGCGCAAATCAGCGCCAACGTTTCCGAGACCCTCTCCTGTGGTTCTTTTGAAGCGCCCTCTCGTGCCCATTTTTCCGCCAGAGGTAGTGACTTGGTAAGGTTTAGGCGAAGAACCAAGAGGGACATAGCACCGAGAGTCCGGGCAGTCCGGCCACTGCGCTCGATCCACTCCCCCGCTTCACCGAGAATCGCCGCTGCAGCCACACCACGTTGCAGTTTTGCCTCTAGCAAATGCACGGCGCACGGCGCCAAGATCGGATGAAGGTGCAGGGCCTCCCCCCAGACCTTCTCTGCTTCCGCAGGCGGACCAAAATCGGAGACCAAATGACCGAACTCGTCCCAGAAGACGGGAACCGTTGGATCGAGGCGAATTGCCGTTTGGTAAGCTTCTCTTGCTTCCTCGTAGCGATTCTGTTCCTTCAGAGCTAGTCCAAGACCGCCCCATGCCCAGACAGAGTTCGGATCCAGTTCAATAGCCCGCCGGTATTTCCGCTTGGCTATCTCCAGTTGGCCACACTCTCTGAGCGCGTTGCCGAAATCGATCCAGGCTCCCAGATGCTTCGAGTCGAGATCGGTCGCTGTCTGGCAGGCCTGCACCGCCTCTTCATGACGCTCCAACTCGCTCAGCAACCGCCCGAGATAATGCCACGCGCACGCGTCCTTCGGATCCTGGTCGATCGCCGCTCGGTATGACTGTTCGGCCTCTTCTCTTCGGCCCAATCCGGCAAGAAGGCGGCCGAGATACCTCGAGCCGTGCCGGGAGTTCAATTCGATCGATTTCCGATAGGCCGTTTCGGCTTCCTCCAGCCTTCCCAATTCTTCGAGGACAATGCCGAGATTGATCCAAGCCCATGCGAGGGAAGAGTCTAACGCGATCACCTCCCGTAACGGTCGCTCCGCTTGACTCCACTTCTCAGCGCGAACTAGCTCGCTCGCCCGCTTGAGGATCGCGTTCACTTTAGAAACTTTGGTTAGTTTTCGCACGGACTCTGGCGCGTCCGGGCAGTCGAAGAACTCAGGTGGAGTATGCTCCAGGACGTGCGCCCAAACTTGGAATGGAGCCCGGCGCGCCAATTCTGCGTATGCTACAAAATGGTCCTCCCTCTTTCCAGCGGGCAAGCCGCAGGCCTCCTTGGCTAAGTCGGCGATAGTGGTAGCCAGTTGCCTTCCTCCATAAAACATCACCATGAAACTCACCGCCGCCCGGACCCGGTCAGCCGGCTGGCCCCGCCGTCGCATGAGATAGTAGATGTTGTAAAGGCGCTCGGCTGCCTGGTAGACCTTACGTCTGGGCCGCTGTTCGAACAACTCTACCGCTCCTCGCGACACAAGCCGATTCAGTAGAGCACTCACCTCGTTCACACTCATCCGCCCGCTACGGGCTAGATCCGCCGCCGCAACTGGGTTCCACTGCTCCAACAGGCCGACAAAGACCTTGCGTTCCTTTGGCGGCAGCACGTCCAGATGTCCTTTGAAGTACTCCGTGTGATCGTCGATCAGGTGGACCAGTTGTTCCATCAGTTCGCGAAACGAGTGTTTGGCGGCGAAACCAGCCAGAACTGCCAGGAGGCGCGGATTGCCGCCCGTGAGAATACGGACCGCCCGTACATGCCCCGGTTTGAGGTCTTGATCCGCTACCGATTGCCACAAGGTGTGACTCTCCTTGCGGTCCAGTGGCTTCAGCTCATGCACACCAAATAGCTCAAACCATGCTTTGTCTGCATGCGTGATGGCATCGAACCGGCTCGTCGCTGTCCCGAGCAACATGATCCGCGGCTCGTTAGTCAGTGTGTGACGAAGTTCCCATGCAGCGTCCGAAGTGATCTGCTCGCACAGCATGTTCAGGTTTTCGACTATCACTAGCAGACGTTTGCCCTGACTGCCGGCAAAGTCGCGGAGTTGGGCGAGTGCGCGTTCGCGCAACCTGGAGTCCTTCTGCTCTTCCCGCAGTTCCTCCAAGGTGCTATCCAGTTTGCGGCCGCCTATCTGATCGGACAAATGAAATAACGCTTCCAGCCAGAACTCTCCCGCGGAGCTCACTTGATAACTCTCTTCACCAAAAACGATCGGGAACCACACGCGCCCGTACTCCGGGTTGGACCGCACCTCCGCGGCCACCCTCCGCACGAGCATAGTCTTGCCAATCCCTCGCGGGCCGACTACAAGCAGATGCCGATTCGCAGAAGCTGAGCCGGCATTTTCCTTCAGTGCTTCCAGGATCAACTCCAGGCATTTGTGCCGAACGACGAAAGAGCGCACCAACTCGTCATCCCCCATGACACCTGGATTGTATTTGAAGATCGCCGCATCCATATTATTGCCGCCTTTCCGCCGCGGGGATATAGGCGAATTGGAAGCGCGCCTTCCACCAGTCTTTCAGCAGGGTAGAAGCAAACGAATACGCGCCGTTACGGTTCCTGAGGTAGCCGTCGTGCTCGAGAATGGCCAAAACGTCGCGCAAAGAAGCAGCCCAGTCGTCGCCAAGGTGGCCCACTGCCAAGACCCGGCCCGTTTCCGCGGTGAGCGTCCCGACCACGGCCGCTTCGGTCAGCAAATCCAAAGCCAAGTAGTCCAGTTTCGGCCCGAGCACCATCTTGAGCCGTTCCTCCATGTGACTTAGCTCTACGTGCCCGCGAATGCCCAACATCGACTGCTGATAGACTGCCCTCACCAGGGCGACCGAGACCTCCTGCAAACCGTCCATGCGTGCCTGTTGGTAAACATGGTCGAAGAACATCTGCACGTGGTGTGGTATGAAGACGCCCAAGTGGTCCAGCATCTCCTCGATCGCGTCCCGGGGTAGTACCAGATCATGACCGTGGGACAATGCCTGGAGACAGCCACCCGCGACCTCACGAGTCCATGGCGCTAGGTGGTATGGAGTGAACGTGTTGAGCGTGGCGCTGAGTCCAGCCTGGCGCACAAGTGGCTCCAGACCAATCGACCCGGTAACAACCAACCGGATCTTGCCCTGGTGACGGATGCAGTTGGCGCGAAGCCAGGAGAGGAAAGCATCGACTTCCTGCCGGCGTTGGTTTGTGATCGTATAGTCGCTGCCGCGGAGGAGCCGGTTGGCCAGGATAGCTACTTCATCAAAAAACAGGGCCACGGGTTGACTTTGGTCAGCCAGGACTTCGAAAATTTGATCGCCCTTAGATTGCCAGTTGTCGGCGGTCAGACCACCGCGCAGGGTGATGCTGAGATCTTTGATCTTGACGGCCTCCACTGTGTCCTTCAACACGTGTTGGAAGACGGAGAGGACGCGATCCCACGCAGGTTTGTAATCCTGAGCGGCCATGCTGAGTTCCACAACGGCATCAGACGCCGATTCCGCCTTTTGGAGGTCAACGTAGAGGCAAAGGAAGCGCCCTTCCAGGCGACGCGCGGCTTCCTTGAGGAGACTGGTTTTTCCAATGCGGCGTGGCGCCGTAAGAAGCAAGTGCGCGCCCTCCATGAGGCGTTCGATGAACAGCGAGAGTTCCACCTCACGGTCCCAGAACTGGTCGCCAACGACCCAGTTTCCGGTGGCACGCTTCAACATCGGAGAGTTCATGAGGCAATTGTAACTGCCAACAAATGCGTTGTCAACAAAGTTGTTGGCAATATTGAACCGCAAGCCATGAAGCTCGCGGCGCGACGTCACGAAGCCCAATACCGTTCCCGTCTTGTAGAGCGCAGCGGCTCTCAATCAGGCGATCATGAACTCCGTAGCATTGACCCCGAAGAGAAGAAGCCATTCTGCTGAAGGTCATGCCGGCCGCGCGGACGCCGCCTTACCGCCTCCCGCGGACCAGTAGAAAGACGCCCCTACTTCGCCTTCGGCGGATATTTCTCAAGTGACTTCCGGACCATGTCGTCGAGCTTGCCTTCGATCTTGCTGGCGTTGCTCTTGTCCTGGCTCGCAATGCCGCGCCACACCAGGGAACGAGTGCTGGGATCGCGCAGGTCGATCACCAGCGTGCCCTCCGTGTACGGCACCCTCACGATGCGCGTACCCCACCCGCGCCACCCCGCCGGG
>Ga0209415_10013219_pt1 | contig 13639 bp, 10 predicted proteins | sample PeaSoiSIISIP2007_FD_187696 | JGI IMG/M metagenome (GOLD analysis project Ga0209415, IMG submission 187696) | Peat soil microbial communities from Weissenstadt, Germany - SII-SIP-2007 (SPAdes) (version 2) | ecosystem: Environmental > Terrestrial > Soil > Wetlands > Peat | place: Germany... | reverse complement strand
TCAAGTTCAATCACTTCACCGTGTTGATAATTTGAGACTTCTACAAACCCCTCGTTCGACACGGTAAAACAGTTTCGAGGAACTGGATCGTAAGATGAAATCGTCTGCACCGGACTAGTCCGAATCTGGGCGCAACCGTACGAAAGAAGCGACACGATGTACTGATTCAAGCTGGAACCTTCCTGCTGTGCCTGGATTGCCAATCTGCGATGAATATATTTCGGCATGCGCAGCAGTATTCGCCCGCTGTAATCGTCGGCGATGCTGGGTTCTGGAATGTCGAGGCCGGAACTGATGCGCGACTCCATCCACGACCGCATTGCATCGCGACTGTTCGCGATTGCTTCATCCGGTGTTTTCCCGTCCGCCACACAGCCGGGAAGGTCATCGATCTCCACGATCCAGTCACGCTCGTCGTCCTGGTAGAGCCTTCTGTGGTAGTTCAAAGCGAGGTAGTTATCTAGTTCGCTCATACCGATTCCCCCGTTCACCTCGTCATCGCTCCTGCCTCGTTAATCGCTTTCCGGGTCATATAGGTCGACCATCTCCATGGCGTCCAAGAACTTCATGACGTAAATCTTCTTGACGCAGCCTGAATGCGGTCTCGCGATATTGAACGTTTGGCTCCCGACCGTAAATGCATGATGATTCCCCCCACGGTGGCTGTAGTTGGGGAAAAGCGGGCCAATGTGGTTGTCCAAAAGATTCGCCATCTCATCGAGGCGAACAGCCTTCGGATTCGCGGCCATTTCCCGGATCTTCGCCCTGATGCGTTGTCGGTCCATGGCATCTGAGCGATGATACTACATATAGTATCGTCATGCAAAGAACAATTGAAAGGTGACCGATGGCCAAGGCCGCTTGGGCGGCGTCGCGTGAGATGGCCAGGCCGATACCAGGGTCAGGTTCACCCCAGCCGCTGAACCGTGCCATGCCCAGAACCTTTCTCGAGCCTTCGCTCGCGACGAACGAAGGCCTCCCGTCCAGCCAACTTATTGATTTATAAAGACCTTACAGGTAAGTCCTTTGTTCTCAAAGACCTGGCCAACCACTCCCCGCTAAGTCTTTGACTTTTAAAGACCGGACCCAGGGGGTTCCAAACACGCCCCCTCTGGCTACAGCCACTGGTTGATCCCAACTCACGCACTTGCAACAACTTCCGCTGCGGACCTTGATCGAGCCGAGACTGAGAGCTGAAAGCTGAGAACTTCCCTACGTCCACCGAAACCAGCGCAGCGCGAGCACAAACGACACACCGCCCCAAACTGCAAGCACCAGCAGCCGCCCCGTTTGCGAGCCCAGCGAAGCGCCTTCGGTGATCGTAGAGCGCAGCGCGTCGTTGAGCGCGGTCAGCGGAAGCGCCTTGATGAAGGGATGAGCCACAGCGGGAAATCGATCATAAGAAAAGAAGACGCCGGAGAAGATCCACATCGGCATCATGACCAGATTGATAAGTCCAGAAACGCTTTCGATTTTCTGCGCGCGGCAAGCGGTTAGCAGGCCAACACCGCCAAAGGCAACCGCTCCCAGCGATCCCAGCAAGATGACCGAAAGAATCGATCCCTGCACGCGCATGTGAAACACAAGCACGCCGAAGCCCAAGAGCAGTCCGACTTCAATCACCATCAGGACGAGGCGGCTGCTGGTCAGGGCCAAAAGAAAATCGCTGCGGCGCATAGGCGTGGCGACGAAGCGCTTCAGCAGTTTGCGCTGGCGCATTTCGACCAGCGCAAACCCAACTCCCCACATGCCGGAGTTCATCAGGTTCATCCCAAGCAATCCGGGAATCAGGAAGTCGATGTAGCGCGAGCCCGGTTCGCTGGAGGATTGCGAGGAAGTAGCGACCGCATCTCTCCGCCCAGCGGCGGATTGCAGCGCAGCATCAATTTCCGCGCGCGAAAGCACGCTCTCCGGACGCGCAGGATCGTAGTAGTAAATGTAACTGCCATCGGGATTCGACTCGATAGCGAGATCAAACTTACCAAAGTGGAAGCCTTTGAGCGCAGCGTCGCGATCAAGCACAGTAGCTCGGATCGCAGAATGCCCGGACGAAGTCTTATCCGAACTTTGCAGCATAGCCAGCGTTTTCTGAGCGCCCGCGCCCTCGACAATGACGACCGAAGTAACATCCGCAGGCTTGTTGCGAAACGCGATGCCCAATCCAGCCGCCAGCAGCAGCGGAAAAACGAAGACCCAAAACACGACTTCAGGCTCCCGCTTGAGTTCGAGTATGCGCGCCCAGAGCAGATGACGGTATCCCGACCAGCGGCCATTGCGGCGAGCACCGTCACGCGTGCCGCGCGCAGGTCGCTGCTCTTTATCGGCATCGAGAATGGGCACGTTAGTGTCCGTAGTTGCCATTCAGTCTTCTCGCAAATGACGCCCGGTAAGTTGCACGAACACATCTTCCAGGCTCGCCTGCCGCGTGCTCAGGTGCTCGAGTTGATGGCCGTCGTTGCTTACCACGTCCAGCAGCGCGGGAATGGTGAGGTGCGGCTCGCGGACACTCAGGCAAACCGTCGCATCCTCGCGCCGCACGGACTCCACGCTCGGCAAAGACCGCCAGCGGTCGAGGTTATCGCTGTCGCCACTGCCGTTTCTACTAACTTGGAACTCGACCACATGATGTCCGCCAAGGCGATCGATAAGATCGGAAGGCGTGCCTTCGGCGATGATCACGCCGTGATCAACGATCGCCAGCCGGTCGCAGAGCCGCTCGGCCTCGTCCATGTAATGAGTGGTAAGCAAAACAGTCCCACCTTTTCTCTGAAAGCTGCGGACAATATCCCAGAGCTGCCGCCGGCTTTGCGGATCGAGTCCAGTAGTCGGCTCGTCCAGAAACAGGATACGCGGGTTTCCGACCAGTGCAGTAGCGACGGCGAGGCGTTGCTTCTGCCCTCCGGAAAGTTTTCCAACCCAGGCGTCCGCTTTTTCGGTGAGTTCGAGATCTTCGAGAACCTCGTCGGCACCACGCGGTTCGCTGTAGAAGCTGGCAAAGAGTTCGATGGTTTCGCGGACGTTGAGTTTCTCCGACAATCGCGTTTCCTGCAGCGAGATGCCGATCCATTCCCGCAACTGCCGAGGGTTGTCGCCCCAGGTGTGGCCGAAGATTCGGACTTCGCCTGACGTCGGTGCGAGCAGGCCTTCGAGGATTTCTATAGTCGTGGTCTTCCCTGCTCCGTTTGGCCCGAGCAGCCCGAAGCACTGCCCAGCCTCGATTTGCAGGCTAATCCCGCGGACGGCTTCAACTTTGCCGTCGTAGGTCTTGCGCAAGTTCGTGCACTGGATGGGAGAACCCACGAAGGCATTCTAAACCAGCTTCACGGCTCGGAATGTGAATGGCTTGTAACCGGCATGGGCGCCTCACCTTTGGCATCGCGCCACAGAATGGCGTTCAGCTTCCGGGCGTCGATTGCATCGGGACGGGAGAAATTCATCAGCGACGATTCTCCCGCTCCGGCGGCCTTCTTTTCGTTCACTTTGTAGATGAGCCCGTTGCGCAGATTCTTGTCGTCAGCCTGGTAAGGTGGCTGCGTTCCCGGACCCGCCAGAAGCGGCGCCATCAGCGGCGCGTGTGCGTCGAACAGGTTCATCGGAGGAAGTCCAAGCAGCGCCTCCATCGTATGAATGACGCTGACAGTCGTATAGAAGTGACGATCGACAAACGCCTGCGCCGTGCGCGGCGCATACTTGCTGATGACGAAGGCGGTAGATCGATGAGCGTCCACGTGGTCAGCCCCGTCCTGCGCATCGTCTTCGAGGACAAAGATGGCGGTGTCGCCCCAGTAGGGACTATGGGAAACGGCATCGACTACCCGGCCGAGCGCCAGGTCGTTGTCGGCAACCGACGCCTGCGGAGTCGGCTTGCCCGGACGCGTGCCTCCCGTGTGATCGTCAGGCAGATAAAGCAGCGTGAACTGTGGAAGCTCTTTGGCGCTTCCCTTGGCCTTCACGAACTCATCGAACTCGCGGAGGAATTCGTCAGCCCGAAGTTGGTCGGGATAGTCGGTATTGAAGTCGGGAAATTGCGGATCGTAATGATCGCGCAGCGCGGCTTTGGTGGGACGCATCCGCTTCACTTGCGGAATCGCCCACGGCCACGGACTCGGCCCGCCTCTCGGATTCCCGACATTCAGAGGCAATGGATCGCCCTTCCTGATTTCCGCCACGGGACAGGTCGCAGTCAGCGAAGATGGCGTCCCTTGCATCGGCGAATTCGTTTTTTCGTTCTTGCACCATACGGCCGCAATAAATTCTCCGTAGACCCGATAGGTAAGGCCTTTTTTCGCGAGATTGTCCCAGAGGAAGCCCGTGCCAGGATCATCGACGTCAGGAATCCCCTCGTCGAGCGCGAATGTCCCCGCCACGTTGCCGCCGAAGTCATACGTGCGCTCCTTGCCGCGATAGGCGATGGGCCACGTCTTCTCGTTATAGTCGCTGGTGTTGGCGGCGGTGGACCAGAGATGCCCGTCGCCGGAAACTTCTCCGCTGTCGTAGAAATTGTCGAGCACTCCGAACTGCAGCGCGAGCTTGTGTTCGTTGGGCGTGATGTCGGCACCGTACATGGTCAGCGACGGGTCGCCGTCGCCCACGGGCAGATCGCCGAGAATCTGATCGAAGGTGCGATTTTCTTTCAACACGTAGATCACGTGGCGGATGGGATTCGTTCCACCGGCGAATTCGAATTTGCCGCCATCAGAGCGGACGAGATTGTCGTCTTCTACCTGGCGCGTGTAGGCAGCAAGATTCTTGTCGATCTCGGCCAGGCTCAGACGCTGGATAGAGCCTCCGATCAGCGTTGGAATATAGGGATGCTCTTTTCTTTTGCGCTCGCCCTTCAGCGTGCCCTGCATGTTGTTGGGCCCGCTGCTTTCTCCTTTGGCGGTGGCAATTAGGAGGTCGTCGCCGGCGATGGCGAGCGCGCTCGGATACCACTCGGTGGGGATGAAGTCGGGAGGAGCGGCGGCGAGTATCTCTCCAATGATGTCGTGTCCGGTCAGCTTTGGAGGTTCTTTGACTTCGAATACCGCAACTGCGCCGAGCGAGGCACATGCCGCATAGAGGCGCTTGCCATCGGGCGAGAGCGCGAGGGCCTGGAGGACGGTACCCCGACCGTCCGCACTGGTGAGATAGTGCTGCAAGGCTAAGCCGTATTTCAAATTGACACCCACCACCATGTCGGCATTGGCCAGAGATACGTAGAGCGTTTCTTCGTTCGGGCTCAAGACCATCGCTGTCGGGTGCGCACTAGCCGCGTTCGGGTCGCCACGTTTCCACAAATCAGCGATCCAGCGCGCGACCTTGCCGGTTTCAAGATTCAATTCCGCTACAGACGAAGTATTCCATAAGCTAACCCACGCTTTGGTTCCCGCCTTATTGGCAATAACCGTATAGGGATATGCGCTCGGAATGTAGCCGCTTCGGCTCAGGTCAAACGACTGCAGGATTTTGCCGGAACCGGCGTCGAGGACGATAACATTGTCGGAAAGATTATTGGCGATGAGCAGGCGGTCGCCTTTAGGGCCGGAAAGAACGGCAAGTCCCGCAGGATACGGCAACGCGGTCCCTGCAGGAGTCTTCCGCAACTCGAACGCCACTTCTTTTCCCTCCCCAATAGCCTGGGGCGCAATCTTGATAAAGCGCTCGGGAGTAACTTGTCCGTCCGCGAATTTGTACACCGCAACGCCGTTGCCGGTGCTGGTTGGCTTCTCGCCGGTGGGGTCGGTGATCGAGCCCATCGAAGCATAAAGATGCTTGCCGTCGCTCGAAAACGCGAGCCCAATAAAATAACTCTGATGGTTGGAATACTCGTCACTCAGGCGGTCGTCGGGAAAGTCGCGCAGTTGATTGTTACTGAGATCGAGAATGGCGATCGACTGGCGCGCACCCGACTCCTGCGTGCCATAGCCCTGATTGAGCAGCGCCGCGAAGCGCCCGTCGGGACTGACAGCGATGGTCGCGGGAAAGCTGTTGGTGCGCGCGAGATAGCCGGGGACGGGGAGCGTCAGAGTCTTGCTGGTCGGAAGATTGATGCGGCGCGTGCGGTCGGTGGCGCGTGCTGCCACGAAGACGACAACCAGCGATGACAGAGCGAGGAGGGAAACAACAGCGATCTTTTTCACGAGCAGAGGCCTCGTGGCGGTTTTATCATCCGCGCCGTCTGTCAGGCAATCGGTCGAGTAAATAATCTGCAGCCCGCCCGTTCAGAACGGGACGATGTTCAATAGAATGACAAGTCTTTCATCGGATAGTGCTTGCGGTTGCGCGTCCAGAGTTCGGCGCGATTCAATACTGCGGCAGCGGCAATCAGGGCGTCAGTGATCTGCACGCCGTGACTCTTGCGATATTGCCGGAGATAATCGCCAGCTTGCCGCCCCGTCTCATAGTCGGTCGGGACGCAAACAAGAGTGCGAAATAGCTTGGCAGTCGCCTCATGCTCGCGTGGTAACGCTCCGGCCCACAGTTCCGCCGAACTTACGGGCGAGCAAAGGATTGCGCTGCCCGATTCCGCCAGTTGCCGCCACCGGAATAATATCTCGTGATCTCGCTCGCGTGAAATCTCGATGAGAATGTCGGAATCAACGAGCACCGTCACCGCTTGCCAAGCCTTTCCAGCCGCGTATCGCGCCGCAGGCTGCGCACATATTCATCAGTGGAATCGGGCAAGTCTTTACGATCCTTCCTGATTCCCACGAAGGCAAGCATGGCCTCGCGCCGCTCCTCCAAATTGCCGAGATAGCGCTCACGTGCGGCTTGGCGCACTAGATGGGAGATGGTTGTTCCTTCACGCCGGGCCCTCACGTGCAAGGCGTTCCATAAATCGTCATCCAGATAGAGTTGAGTGCGCCGCATGATGTATACTATACATCATTGGCCGTCTTCGCACAACTTTCTCTCCGACTACTTCGTCCCCACCAAATGCACCTCGGCCACCGGCTCTCCGGAACGCGACTTCTTCACCCCGATCAGTTCCACCGCCTTTGCCGCGATGTGCTCAGCCGAAACTTCGAATTCCTTGATCAGCTCCCAGGGAGCGCCCGAGTCTCCGAAGCGGTCTTTGACGCCAATCGCCCCCGTAATCACCGGGATGCCGTAGAGCTCCGGCGACTGGGTGATGGCGCTCGCCACGGGCCAGGCCAGCGCGCCAATCTGGTGTTCTTCGGCGGTCAGGACGACGCTGGTATCGCGGGCGGCGCGCACGATAGCTTCGGTGTCGAGCGGCTTCAGGGTGTGTAAGTTGAGGACGCGGGTCTCGTAGCCAAAATCCTGCTTCAGGATCCAGGCGGCGCGCATCGCCTCCGGCACCATGGGACCGCAAGCGATGATGCTGAGGTCTTCACACTCGTCGCGGTAGTCGGATTCCAATTTCGTTTCAAACGCGTCAATGAAATTCGCGGCCTCGCGACGCAGTCGAATGACGTTTGCTTTGCCGAAGACGAAGGGTGTTTTCTCGTCGGTGACGATCGGCGTCGCTTCTCGCGCGAAGCGGATGTACTTCGGCCCGGCGTGCTTCAGCAGCAGGTAGTCAGTCGCCTTGCGCGTTTCAACCATGTCGCAGGGAACAACCACGTTCATGTTGGGCAGTCCGCACATGGCGAACAGGTCTTCCAGGGCCTGGTGCGTTGCGCCGTCGGGACCGACGCTGACGCCGCCATGAGCGCCGGCAATCAACACGTTGAAACTGCCGTAGCAAATCGAAGTGCGGATCTGGTCAAGGTTTCGTGCAGCGGCGAAGGTCGCGTAGGTGCCGAATACAGGGAGCTTCCCTTCTTTGGCCAATCCGGCGGCGGCCGAAGTCGCGGACTGCTCGGCGATGCCCATGCTGATCCAGCGCGCCTTGCGCTCGGGCTTGCCGGCGTAGAATTCGCTGATGGTGATGGAGCCCGAAATATCCAGGCCGAAGCAGACCACACGAGGATCGTCGCCGTTGGCGGCGAGCGACTGGCCAAAGCCCAGGCGCGTGGGCTTCATCTGCACCTTCATGTTATCGGCGGCGTTCCACCAGTAGTTGTGGTGAAACTTGGGCATCTTGGCGTCCAGTTTCCGCTCGACCTCGGCCTGATATTGCTTGGCGTGAGCGAAGAGTTGCTCGACCGGAATCTGGCCCTCGAGGCCCAGTTCCTTCAATCCCTTGTTTAACTCTTCAACGTTCGGAGCTTTACCGTGCCATCCCGCGACATTCTCCATGAAGCTGACGCCTTTGCCTTTTACCGTATCGGCGATAATGACGGTCGGTTTGCCGCGCCCAACTTTTGCCTTTTCCAGCGCTTCGACCACCTGCTTCATATCGTGGCCGTCGATGGTGACGACCTCCCATCCGAAGCTGCGATATTTATCTTCCAGCGGCTCGACGTTCATCACGTCTTTCACCCAGCCATCGATCTGCAAGCGATTGCGGTCGACGATGCCGATCAGGTTGTCGAGCTTGAAGTGGCCCGCTTCCATCGCCGCTTCCCAAATCTGGCCTTCCTGCTGCTCGCCGTCTCCCATGATGCAGAAGACGTGGTGATTTTTCTGGTCCAGCCGGGCGGCGAGCGCGATGCCCACGGCGATGCTCAAGCCCTGGCCCAGCGATCCGGTAGAGACTTCAACGCCCGGCAGCTTCAGCCAATGCGGATGCCCCTGATACGGCGAATACAGTTTGCGCAGCAGCGCGACATCTTCCTTCGGGCAAAAGCCGGCGAAGGCGAGACCTAGGTAGAGGCTCGGCGCCTTGTGGCCCGTCGACCAGACGATGCGATCGCGGTCGGGCCAGTTGGGATTCTTGGGATCGTGGTCGGCGACGCGAAGGTAAAGCGCGGCGGCGATATCCATGATCGAGAGCGTGCCGCCGGCGTGGCCGGAGGTGGCCGCGCACAGGACAGCCAGGTCGTACCCGCGCATCAAGTTGGCCTGCTGCTTCAGTTCGTCAATGCTGTAGGAACGCAGAACTTCGCCAGTGGTCGAATCCTGAATAGACATGGGGTGGCTCCTTCGCTTACGCCGCGGGTTGGACGACAATCTGGGCAGGGCGGAAAACGGCGCATAGGCTTACAGGATGAGCGTAACCGGCGATGTCGCGGGGTTCAGTGAGCAGGATCACAGGCGGGCGTGACGCCTGGCAACATGAAGCGAGAAAACCGGCTAGGGCACGGATTGTGCCGCCCAGAGCCAATAAAGGTGCGGGCTTTACAGTTTGCTGAAAAACCCTGATTCAAGCAGGTTTTGGGAAGGGCACGACTTCAGTCGTGCCGTAAGGGTTTGAAAATGAGTCGCGCTTTAGCGCCTGAGGTGAGCCGCTTGCGCGCTCAAATTGACTTTTTCGGTAAACTCTTTAGCCCCTGAGCTTAGCGTGCCGATTTGAACACCGCAAACACCGCGCCTTGCGGATCGGCGATCACCGACATCCGGCCCACGCCTTCCATGCTCATCGGCGCGAGGTACAACTTTGCGCCCATCTCTTTCGCCTTGTTCGCCGTCGCATCTACGTCATCCGCCTGGAAGTAGGCCATCCAGTGCGGCGGCACTCCGGGCTGCCGATGCGCGGCGGGCGGAATGCCTCCGATGTGGTGCTCGCCATTCTTGATGTGCAGGTAGCCGGACGGATCTTTGGGATCGGTGATCAACTGCCATCCGAAAAGGCCGGAGTAAAAATCGGACGCGCGTTTTGCGTCGGGCGTGCTCAAATCGGCCCAGCACAGCGTCCCGTGGACATGAGCAATCCTGATTCCGTTGCTCTTCTTCGGCTGCCAGACGCAGAAGACCGCGCCAGTGGGGTCCTGGATGACCGCCATGCGGCCGACATCCATGACGTCGAAAGCCGGAGCACAAACTTTGCCGCCCAGTTGCTGCGCTTTAGCGGCCGCCGCGTCGGCGCCGTCGACGGTCATGTAAATCATCCAATGCGGCGGAACGCCTTGCGAGCGCTCCTCGGGCCGCAGCGTGCATCCGGCGGCAGCTTCGCGGCCCTGGAGTTTGAATTCGGTGTAATAGCTGTCCGGCCCCATGGGACTGTCGTGGGCCTCCCAGCCAAATAGCGTGTTGTAAAAACTCTTGGCGGCGGCCTGGTCGGTGGTGTGAAGTTCAATCCAGCAGAAGGAGCCGGCAGCGTGCTTGTCGATGTTTGTCATAGCCGCAGAAGTTTACACCAAGTCGACGCGGCCGGTTGTCAACAGGAGATGAAAGCGCAACATCGCGCCGCAGTCCGACGATGGAGCAATCGAGCGACAGGCTTCCTCGCCCGTCCAGTCTTCAGGTGGCCGTGCATAGACGCCCGGCTCTCCACTGTCACCGCAGGTTCTTCCCCACCCAATCTCCAATTCTCGCCAGCGCCGTGTTCAGGTTTTCCAGCGAGTTGGCCACGCTGAAGCGGAGATACCCTTCTCCGTATTCGCCAAACGCCGTGCCCGAGAGGCAGGCCACGCCAGCTTGCTCAAGCAGCGCGTCGGCCAGTTTCTTCGACGGCCAGCCCGTCTTCGTAATGTTGGGGAAAGTGTAGAACGCGCCCTTGGGCACCCGGCACGAGAAGCCTTTGATCCTGTTCAGCCCGGCGACAAAAATATCGCGGCGGCGGCGAAACTCGGCGTTCATCTTGTCGACCGACGACTGGTCGCCCCGCAGCGCCTCGATTCCAGCCACCTGCGTGAAGCTGGCCGTGCACGAAATCGAGTTGGTCGAGAGCCGGGCAATCGATACAGCCAAGTCGGGCCGCATCACGCCATACCCCATGCGCCATCCGGTCATGGCGTAGGTCTTGGAGAAGCCGTCCAGCAGAATCGTCCGCTCCTTGAAGCCGGGCACGCTCATGATCGAAAAATCCTCGACCTCATGCCCTCCATCAGGAAAGATGAGGCGGCTGTAGATTTCGTCCGACAGAACCATGATGTTGCGGTCGCCAATGGCCTCGGCGATATCGAAAATGTCTTTCTTCGTGAGCACGCCGCCAGTCGGGTTGTGCGGCGAATTCAGAATAATCAGCCTCGTCCGGTCGGTAATCAGCGAGGCGAGTTCCTTAACGTCAACCGAAAAATCGCGCTCTTCGCGCAGCGGAATAGGAATCGCCTTGCCCAGTGAATAATTGATCATCGACTCATAGATCGGGAATCCAGGATTCGGATAAATGACTTCATCTCCCGCATCAATAAGCGCCAGGATCGTAAAGAAAATAATCGGCTTGCCGCCCGGGACCACAACCACCTCGTCGCTCGAAACCGGCACCTTGCGCGTGCGGCTCACGTACTCGGCGATCGCCTGGCGCAGGTCGGGCAACCCGGCCGCCGGGCCGTAGTGAGTCCATCCCATGTGGAGCGCATCGACCGCAGCCTCCACTACATTGGTGGGCGTGTCGAAATCGGGCTCGCCGATTTCCAGGTGGACGATCTCTTTGCCCTGCTTTTCAAGCGCTCGCGCGCGGTTCAGGACTTCAAATGCGGTTTCCGTGCCAAGCCGCGACATCCGGCTGGCCAGACGTAATTCATGCTGAGTCACAGTAGGCATATAGGCGGCTAAAATTATACGCCTGGGCGACGAGAATTCTCCCGTGAAACCCCGTGTTCCCCGTGGTTAAGAACTGTGGTTAAGAATTAAAGCAGGAAGCCGCAACGAACCCAGAGGTCCACACGAAGGAAGAGTTATTCCGAGATCGTGCTCTCTTCGCTCTGCGCCCGCAAGATTCGTTCGACCGAGTAAGGAGCGCGCTGCGTGGGTTCGTGGAAGTGGCGCACCTGCATTTCTCCCAGCAGGCCGACGGCAAGCATGTTCAGCCCCGCCAGCAGCAGGACAGCCGAAAACAGCATCAGCGGCCCATGCTGGTACATGATGTCGGTGTGGTGCAGGATCTTCTGCAGAATCAGCCAGAAGGAAACGGCGCTGCCCGCAAAAATGCTGAACATCCCCAGCGTGCCGAAGAAATGCAGTGGCCGTGAAAGATACTTGAGCAGGAAGCGAATCGTGATCAGATCGAAGAACACGCGAAATGTCCGCGAGATCCCGTAATGCGAAGCCCCGCGCTCCCGCACAATATTTTTGATCGGCACTTCGACAATCGACGCGCCATACCACGACGCCAGCGCCGGGATAAACCGGTGCAACTCCCCATAGAGCGGAACCTGCCCCAGGATCTCGCGGCGATAGGCCTTGAACGTGGTCCCAAAGTCGTGGATATCGACGCCGCTCAACTTGGCCATCAGCCAGTTGGCGCAGCGCGAAGGGATGCGGCGCAGCCAGAAATTATCCACGCGATTCTTCCGCCAGCCGCTGACAATGTCATACCCCTCGGCAATCTTTTCCAGGAACAAAGGAATGTCGGCGGGATCGTGTTGCAAGTCGCCGTCCATGGCGATAATGTATTCCCCGCGCGCATGGTCGAATCCGGCAGCCAGCCCGGCAGTCTGCCCGAAGTTACGCCGCAGCTTGACGACGGTAACGCAGCTGTCCACAGCGGCAATCTCCCGCAGCAGATTGAAAGTGCCGTCCACGGAACCGTCATCGACCAGCACCATCTCGAAAGTCTCGCCGCTCGCTTCCATCACCGACTTCAAGCGGGCGTAAAGGTCGGTGACGTTCTCCTGTTCGTTGTGGAGAGGAACTACAATTGAGTACTTGAGCACAGTGTCTTTTATTATACGGGAACGGCGCGCGGGTTTCGCAGTGACTTATGTGGGCCGTCGCGTAGGGGCGGGTGGCCACCTTCTCCCGCGAAGTATAAATCGAACCGCCTGCAAGTGAAACCCACACAACTGGGGGTGCGCCACTTCTCGCCTTTGAGAAGTGGCCCGCCCAACCGACAACCCCAAGGGTTTCTCACGCCGCCGGGCGCCCCCTTCTCCGAGACGCAGGTATAGCGCTAGTCCCTCTGCTTACGAGGACCAAGACCAAAACGGGGTGCCCCACTTCTCACGCTTTTTGAGAAGTGGGCCGCCGCACCGCCAACTCTGGAGGATTGGTTCTTACATCACCGCCGGAGGGGTGCGCCCCGTCACCGCTCAACCCGCTTGCCCCGCTACACTGTTCTCAGTCAGCCGAAGCGCTCCTATGGTGCTGGCTGGCCCGGACTTCGAGCCGATCCCAACTCTGAAGGGTGCCCGCCCAAAAAGCCATGACGCAAGAAGAGGTCCCCCTTCCTGGCCTCGCTTCTGTCAAGCTTGACTTTTTGATCGGGACGAAATGGGGGTCCAACGTCGGGAGGAAGCAAAAGCGTCCATCCCGGAGCCCGATACCGGCAGAGGAACGTCCCTAAGTGAAAGAAGAATAAAGATCTTACCTCTAAGTCCTTATTCCTCAAAGACCTGGCGGAAGAACCCCAGCTAAAGTATTGATTCCAAAAGACCGGCCATGGAAGGGGGGGTACCCCGTTACCGGCCAGTAAACACCAAACACACAAAGATGCGTCTTCCCAAGCAACCACCAAGAAAATTTATTTCTGGGCGAACAGACGGAGAATAGTAGCTGGTGGATTGCCGCCAATATGCGTACATCATGATACGTACAACTATATCACGACAAAATGTTTCACGTGAAACATTGTACGTACACCTGGAATCCTCGAATCGAGGAAGGAGCCCCTGGAACAGGCGCAGATCTTAAACTGGTAGCCCCGGCAGGAATCGAACCTGCATAGTCAGTTTAGGAAACTGAAGTCCTATCCGTTGAACGACGGGGC
>Ga0209415_10013218_pt1 | contig 13640 bp, 9 predicted proteins | sample PeaSoiSIISIP2007_FD_187696 | JGI IMG/M metagenome (GOLD analysis project Ga0209415, IMG submission 187696) | Peat soil microbial communities from Weissenstadt, Germany - SII-SIP-2007 (SPAdes) (version 2) | ecosystem: Environmental > Terrestrial > Soil > Wetlands > Peat | place: Germany... | reverse complement strand
GCCTCCAGCCGGTAGGAGGCGCCATGGATGGCGGTGTCCAACGGTTTGGAAGGCAACCAGACCACCGCGAGGGGTGGGGCCAGGTGGTAGGGAACCGTGTCGGGCGCCCCCGGTCCGGTGCGGATGATGCGCACCCAGGAGCGCGTGGTGTCCACGAAGCTCCGCGTGGAGTCGTAGGTGGCTCCGTTCAGGAGAAGGGACCGCTGCAACCACAAGGTGTCGAAGGGTCGACCGGCCACGACCAGGTTCGAGGCGATGAGCCGGGGCAGGGCGACCGCTCCTCCACCCGGTTGGGTGTTCCACGGGCCCGTGGAACAGGACCAGGCCAGGAGCAGGATCGGTATGGACAATTTATGTCGCATGGTGGTTCGGCCTTTTCAGAACTGGTACTCGTAGCCCAGGAAGATCGGCAAGCGCGGGAACTGGTAGATCCTGAGCTGGGTGGGAGGATTCTTTTCCGTGTTGTAGTTCAACAGCCACAGGTTGTCGTGGTCGGTCAGGTTGATGATGGTGAAGTAGAACCGCCAACGGCCGGTACGCCCCCAGTCGATGGGGGTGACGTCCAGGCGGAAATATCCCGGCTTCCGCGCGCCGTCCAACGGACCGGACACGAGACTCGCCCCACCGCCCCTTCCGCCTCCACCCTCCGCGTTGTTTCCCTGCGTCAGATCCTGTTCGGGATTGTTGTTCGGTTCATAGCCCAGGTACTGGGTATAGGGCTGACCGGTGTTGGCGGTGAGCTGGAAGCTGGACCGATAGAAGTTGCCCACGTTCAGGTGCCGGGCCGAGAGCGCGTCGTCGCCCTTGGGCCCGATCCAATTCACCGCTCCGGTGACCTTGAAGGTGTGGCGCTGGTCCCAGGGAGCCCAGTAGGCGCCGGGTATGTATGTACCCTGCGAGTTGGTGTAGGGCAGCTGTTGCAACACGGCCTGGGAGTAGGAATAGCTGATGTTTCCGGTCCACCAGCCGTCGTCCTTCCCCACCGAAAGCTCAGCGCCGGCGGCATAACCCTTGACCAAGGCGAAGTTGCTGGCGAAATAGTCTTCCCCGGTGGTGGATTTGGTGTTGGTGCTGGTCGGGTCGAACAGCGGCATGTCGTGGAGGTCCTTGTAATAGCCTTCGACGCTGGCGTGCAGGTTCAGGGGCGAGAGGTTGTCGCGTTCCACTCCCAGGCTTGCCATGTTCTGGGTGGTGGGGACCATGGGCTTCTGGTCGGCGTACCAGAACTCGTTCAGGACGTCCAGATTGAAGAAACTGATGCTGGTGAGGTACTGCGTATAGTGGCCCCATCCCGCATCGACCTTCCAATCTTCGTTCGGGTGCCACGTGTAGGAGAAACGCGGGTCCCAGGACACGTCCCCGGTGGGATCGTAGGCGTATCCGCGGAGTCCTGCGACCACCGTGTTGTGGCGGTCGATCACCCACTTGTCCTGGAGCCACCCGGCCCACAACTCGGCGTTGGTGATGCTCGCGTTGGTCGTGCTCTCCACCAGCAGGGCGTCGGTGAAATTGACGTGGAAGGTGTTGTATTCGGTTCCCAAGGACACCAGGTTGCCGGCGCCGGCGTCGTAGCGCAATTCGCCCTTCCCGGCCCAGGTGTTCACGGCGTTGTAGAGGTTGATGATGGGATCGAAATCGAAGGTCTGATCGAACCCGGAATAGGATCCGGTGCCGTAGAAGGTCAGGCGATCGCCCAGCTTCCACCGGACGTTCACGGGAACCACCAGGTTGCCCCAATCGGCGGTGAAGGGGCTGAAGGAGAGTTCGTCGCGGCCCTGGTAGATGGAGGCGCGCACCGTGTCCCCGTTCCTGCCCCAGGCGGCGCTTCCTTGCCAGTCGTAGAAGTCGTACCCCAACTGGATGCTGGTGAGATTCAGATCGCGCGCGGCCGTCAGGGCGGATCCGATCCAGGTGCGTCGGCCGGCCAGGGCCCAGGACCAATCGCCCTGACGGCCATCCGTGGCCAGCGTCCCGCCGAAGGTCGTGATCCGGAACGAATTCTGCGTGCTGGCCTTGGGCTCGCTGTCCGAAGGGGTCCCGGCGACGAGGGATTCCGTGCCCCGCAGACCCTTGTCGAATTCCTTCCGGGTCCAGGACGTGGAATCGCGGGTGCTGTCGCGGTCCGATCCCCCCACCTTCGAGGACACCAGAAGGACGGACGACACCCTGTTCCCGTAGCGCGGATCGAAGCCTCCCTTGTAGAAGTCCAATCCGCCGACCGCGTCGGTGAGGAACGTGCTGAACAATCCCCCGAAATGGGCCGGGTTGTACACCACGGCGTTGTCGAACAGGATCAGGTTCTCGTCCGAGGCGCTCCCGCGCACGTAGATCTTGGTGGAGAAGTCCGAGCTCGCCACCACGCCTGGAAGGGCCTGCACCGCGCGCATCACGTCCGGTTCGGCCAGGCCCGGAAGCCTCTTGATGGTCTGCACGCTGACCCGTTCCTCGCCCAGGACGCGCGGTGGACGCCGCTTGCCGCGGATCACCAGGGTCTTTCCCGCCGCGCTCTGGATCAGCTTGGGTCCTCCCGTGGCCTTCAGCGCGGAGCTGTCGTAGCGGCTGGTGTCCACGATCTGCCGGATGGTGTCGTGGGTCTCCACCACGGAATCGATCTTGATCTTCAGGGGCGCGATGTCCAAGGTGTCGAAGCCTTGGGGTCGCAGGGGCGTGCATAGAGGCTGCCCACCCGCCGCCAGGCAGAGATCGAAGCTACCCGTGGACAGCCGCAGGCTGTCGGTCTGGATGCTCGCCAGGAAATGTCCGGAGGAATCCATGGAGGCCTCCACGCCGTCCAAGGTGACCTTCGAGCCGATCGGGGCGCTGGAGCGGACCACCAGGGGCACGCGAGGGCCGCGGTGCACGGTGTCGATGGGCGGCTTGGCGGTGTCTATCGCCCTCCCGGCCGCATCCGTGGAAGCCAAGGTCGAGTCCGCTCGGGAGGACCGGGACGCGGAGTCCGAGGCGGCACGGGCCTCCTTCGGCACCGGAGGGGATGGGACCGTGGAGTCCCCCGAGGCATGAAGCGTCGTGTCGGCGAGGATCCTGGCGGGAGGGTCTGCCGGAATCGCGACCTGTTCCTGCGATCGGCTGGCTGCGAAGGCCAGCAGGATCGGCAGGAGGCGAGCAGGCGTCTTCATCTGGAACTCCGGGAGCGGACTGTGGGAGCGTCTCAGCACAGGAGGACGTAAACGGCGACCGTCAGATTGCATGTTTTTCCGACCAACCGACCTGGACATCGACGAAGGGCGGCGAAACGGGAAGATCCGCGCGCCCCAGGAGTGCAGAATACAAACCATCCACCCCGACCGGCACCGGTCCGACCACGACCACGCCTGCTGGAATAGGTAGGTTGGAACCCATGGACATGGGACTTTTCCGGTTTCTGCACGGCGATCCTGCGCACCTGGACGGCCGACTGACCGCGATCGCCCACCTGATCGCCCCCCTGCCGGAAGGCCATCCCGGCGCCGCGATGATCCACGGATCCTTGCTGTCCGTGCAAGGAAACTACCGCGACCAGCGGACCATGGCGGACTTCTTCCGCTCCGAATTCGGGCTTTCCGTGGAAAAGGGAATCGAGGAGATCATCGAACAGGCGCGCCAGAACGGTGGTCTGGAAGGAGCCTTGGACCCCGATCAGGTCCGCGAGCGCCTGCGCAGCATGGGGGATTCGGAATTTCTGCCCATTCCCGCGAAGGTCGTGCATCTGTCCGGACTCGATGCTGCGGCAGATCTGGAGGGCGACGTCGTCTTGTTGGGAGACTTCGCGGAATTCCAGTTCGCCCACATGGCCGTGAACTCCTTCCCCATCCTCTACCAGGCGCGGTACCGCGAACAGGAACGGCAGCAGATGCACGAGCAGATCGAGGGGATGCTGGAGAAGCTGGCCGCACCGTCTCCGGAAATTCCCCTTTCGACGGCGCCCAACCTGGAGACCTTCCAGGGCGACCTCGAGAACCACCTGCTCCGCGAGATCCTGCCCGGAATGTTCTACGCGCCGGAATCCAGCCCCGAAGCCCAGGATGCGGAGCTCCGTTTCCGGACGTTCATGGCACCCCATCTCTACCCCGCCGATGTCGAACGGATGGTGGGCCTGGTGCCGAACATCCGACACGGCGAAAGCTTGGCCGTGCGGCAATTGGAACTGCTGGTTCGCAAGGCGGTCGCTCTCCAGCGGGAAGACTGGAAGACCTTGGACTCCCTGCGCAAGGATCTGGGCGAAGGCTGACCCCTTCGCCGGGGGAAAAGAAAAGGCCTCCCGTCCCGACATGGGATCGAGGAGGCCGATCGGAGGAAGCGAGACCTCAGGGCTTGTCGGTCGTGTATTCCTTCAAGGCGTCCAGATTGGTCACCTTGATCTCCACGCGACGGTTCAATTCCCGACCTTCGGCGGTCTTGTTGCTGGCCTTGGGCTTGGTGTCCCCGTAGCCCCTGGCCTCGATCTTGCCGGTCAGCTCGGGATGGGCCTGCACCAGGAAGTCCTCGACCGCCTCGGCGCGATCCTTGGAAAGACTCAGGTTGGTCTTGGGCCGTCCCCTGTTGTCCGTGTGGCCACCCACCTCGAAGCGCAGCTTCGGGTACTTCACCAGGATGGCCCCGATCAGGTTGAGGTAGGGCTGGGAGTTGGGCTTGATGCGAGCGTTGCCCAAGTCGAAGTAGACCGCGTCCAGATTGAGCATGCCGGTGCGCAGGAAGCTCGCTTCCAGGTCGCTGCGCTTGTTCCTCTCCGCTTCGATTTGCGCGCGGGCTTCGGCCAATGCGGCCGAATCCTGGGCCTGGGTCGAGCTGCCCAGTCTGCGGCAGGCTTCCAGGGCCAGTGCTTGGCGGACGGAATCGCGGGTCAAGGTGTCCACCAGCACGTTCCTCTCCTTCACGACATTGTGCAGGCTGTCGATGCGGGAGTTCAACTTCTGCGCGGCGGCTTCGCCTTCGGCGATCTTGGCCTTCAGGGCGACGCGCTCCAGGGAGTCGTTGCGGCGGGCCTGGGCGCGGGCTTCGCGGGCATTGGCGGCCAGATCGAGTCCGACGGACACGCCCACGAAGGCGCGCCAGGGATCCAGGGAATGGACATCCGCCATGCCCGAACGGGACTGGCTGAGCGCGAAGTCGCCACCCACCTGGAATTGGACGTTGGCGGGGAGATGGAAGGTGAAGGACCCCGTCGCCCACGTCGGGTCGGTCTGGGGGTTGTAGTTCGACCAGAAGGTCCGGGTATGTCCTTCCAGTCCGATGGTCAGTGCCGGGATGGGGTCCAGTTCGACTCCACCGTCCAAGAGGACGAGCAGAGGCTGACCACTGATGAATGCCTGGTCCAGACCTTCGTTCAGGTGCATCCTCACCGGGAACAGGACCGATCCCGTGCGCAAGGTCTGCAGCAGTCGGGCCTGGAGATCGTATCCGGAGCGCGTCTCGAAGTAGTCCCAGCCGTCGGCGCGGGGTGTGCCGGAGGGGGTCGAGCCGAGTTGGATCTGGTTCTGGGAGGTTCCAGCGACCAGTCCCATCTGCGCCGCCAAGCGGATCGGAAAGGTGCTGTCATAGGGGGCGGAGAGCTGGATCTGGATTCCGCTGGATCCCAGGCCATTGGTGGGGGAAGGGACCATGCCGTCGCCGTTGGCGGTGACATAGTTGGAGAACCAGCCGGAAAGGTCGGCCCAGTCCGACAAACCCAACCCCAGCGAATAGATTCCCACGCCGACGTCGGTGCCGGTCTGGGCGGTGCGACCCGGCACTCCCTGGTCCACCTGGTACCCCGTACCCGTGGCGGAAAGGGACAGGAAGCCCTCTCCCAAGGGTTCCGCCGAGCGGGTCTGGGTCAGTCCGCGCGTCCCGTTCCATTGGATCATGGTGGGATAGACGACATCCTGAGCGCAGAGCAGTCCTGCGCTGGCGGCAAGGATCAGTGCGGTTTTTCTCATGGCGACCTCCGGAAAGTGGACGTGTGGGATTTGAAACATACTGTCGATTTTCACCCCTTTTGACGAAGCTGTCTACAATTATTGACAGGTTTGGCCGTAAAATCCCCGGCAGCCAGGTGTCCGGGAGGGGGTCTCTTCCCTCTCCGACAAAGGTTGCGAGCGACCTTTCCCCCGGCAGTACATTGTGTTCCATGTCCGAACCGAGTTCCCAAGGATCGGGTGAAGCAGCTCTCCACCTCACGGAACGCCAAAAGGCCGTGCTTTCTTCCATCGTGGTGCGGTACGTGGGGAACGCAGAACCGGTGGGGTCCCGGCAGGTCAGCCGGGACATCGTCGACAGCCTCTCCCCCGCGACCATCCGCAACGTGATGTCGGACATGGAGGAAATGGGTCTGATCGACCAACCCCACACCTCCGCAGGCCGCCAGCCCACAGAACGGGGTTTTCGGGTCTGGGTGGACCAGATCATGCCGTCGACACCGCTTTCCGAACAGGAGAGGCAGGTGGTGGATACCACGTTGGGACAAGCCCGCAGCGAGGAGCAACTCCTGGCCTCCGCCGCATTGGCCCTGGCCGAGGTCACGAGGCTCCTGGGTTTGGCGATCGCTCCGGTTCTGCAGGGGGCCAGGCTGGAGCGGTTGGAATTGGTCTGCGTGGGGGACACCATGCTTCTCGTGGTGGCCGCGTTCGGTTCGGGGCTCATCCGCTCCATCGCCGTGGATACCGGCAGAGCCGTCCCTTCGGAGGGCCTTTCGGACCTGATCCGAAGACTCCACCTCACCGCCCTGGGCCGGACGCCCATCGAACTCCAGAGAAATCTCCGGGACATGGAATCCGCCGAAGTCCGCCCCGAAGATCCCCAGGAAGACGTTTTCCGGCTGGTCCTGCGAGCCCTCCTGGATGTTTCCCACCCGGTCCGGTCTTCCGACGCCTTTCTCCAGGGCACCAGCCATGTCCTGGCCCAGCCCGAAATGGGCGAACGGCGGTCCATGACCAACCTGATGCAGCTCCTGGAAGACCGGCGCCAACTGGTCCAGTTGCTGCAGGAGAGGATCGGCCACGACGGCGTCTACATCACGATCGGGTCGGAGAACCGCGTGGAGCATCTGCGGCCGTTGTCCCTGGTCACGCGCAACTACAACATCGGCGACGCGCGCGGAGCTGTGGGGGTGCTGGGCCCCACGCGCATGCCCTATGCGAAACTGGCTTCGGCGGTCGATTACATCGCGTTGCGCCTGAGCCAGGGCTGAGCCCAGGCTTTCTCACGGCTTCGGGTTGTCCCCGGGGGGTGAAGAATCAAGGATTCCAGGCTGTTCCCGCAAGCCGGACGGGGTGGTTTCGAAAAGCTCCCGGAAGATGCGGTTGAAATGCGGGACGTTTCCGTAGCCGACCCGGCTGGCCACCTCCGATACGGGGAGGTCGGTTTCCATGAGGAGCTTGCGCGCCGCCTCGCCTCGAACGCGGTTCAGATAGGCCTTGAACAGGAGTCCCGAGGCGGCTTTGACGTGGGAGGTGATCCGGTCCAGGGGAACCCCGGTGGACCGCGAGACCTTCTCCAGAGAGAGGTCGGCATCCGGGTAGTCCACGGCGATGCACTGGATGATGGCCTCCCGCTCCCGATCTCCATAGGAGACCACCTCCAGAGGCTGGAACACCACGGGTCCGAGATTCCTTTGCGCCGGCCCCACGGCAGCGGGGCGTTTTCGGTTCCACAGGAAGTGAAGGAACCCCAGGAGCAGCGACAGGCCCAGGATGGTCCCCGCCGCCGCCCAGTGGAAGGTCCGCGTTTCCATGAGGACGATCCGCAATTCCCGCAAGTTGCGCAAAGGCGTGCCGTCGCCCGATTGGAGGACCATCCGGACCACCCCACGGCGCGTTTCGGGCCCAAGTTCGGACGAACGGACACCTGCGGTGGAATACCACCAGGGAGGTGTCAGGAAGCGGTCCAGGGGCAGGTCGTAACGGGATGTTCCCGGGACCAGATCCAGATCTTCGCAATCGTAGCGGGCCGTCTGCCACCGATCGTCGCGCGTGAAGCCGGGGATCTCCTCCACCAGGCACATCCGCAGGCTTTCCAGGTTGCTGGTGCCGATCTCCACGCGGAGGTCTCCCGGTGTGGAAATGTCCAGTCCTTTTCCGTGCGGGGCGAGGAAAAGGATGGCGCCTGCCACCGGCCACACCGCACCGGAGTCCAGTCGCATGGCGAGATGGAGGTCGCCACCCGAGGTATCGACCTCGGCGAAGGAGTGCCCGCCGGATCCCGCGTCCGTGAAGGTCTGGAAGCGAAGTCCGGAACGAGGCCAGAGCGCCACCCTGGATTGGAACGCCAGTGCGGCCAGCAGGATTCCCAGGAAAACCCACCCCAAAGGGAGCCATTTGGGCAGGGCATCGCGTCGCGCGTTGGCCGGGAACCCCTGTGTGCGCATGCAGGGCAATGTAATCGATCGGATGGTCGGGGAATCGAGGCCTACCGGCACCGCCGGCTCGATTCCTCGCCAGGGGAGCACCTAGATTTCCCCGTTCCATGCAAAGAAATCGCATCTGGCCATTGCTGGCCATTGTCGACGGGGTTGTCCTGGACCAGGCGACCAAGTTCGAGGCTCGGAATCTCCTCGTACCCGGCGAGCTGCACTCCTACCTGGGCGGAAGCCTCTGGGTGGAGCTGGTCCGAAACCACGGGGCCTTCCTCAGCCTGGGAGCGGCGTTGTCCGGGACCCTGCGGGAGGCGCTGCTGGTGGTGGGGGTGGGGATCTTCCTGGTTGGGGCCCTCTGGTGGCTCCTGTTCTCGACGAAGTCGACGTCCGAGGGGCGGTGGACCATGGCTGCCGTGGTCGCGGGAGGCATGGGCAACCTGGTGGACCGGATCTGGTTCCACGGGGGGGTCGTGGACTTCCTCAACGTGGGCATCGGGAGCCTGCGCACCGGCATCTTCAATGTTGCCGACATGTACATCACGGCCGCCGTGGTGTTCGTGTTGCTGCGGTCGATGCTGAGGAAGGGCGTGGGCTAGGAAAAAATCGCCAGACCTTGGCTGCGCCGCTGCCCTGGTTCGGGTCAAACCGTGACGATACCCGGCCTGGGAGGCTATTTTCGGCGATCAACCAAAGAGGACTCCAGCAGATGGACAAGCACAGCCGCATCTTCGTGGCGGGACACAACGGGCTCGTGGGCAGTGCCATCGTGCGTCACCTTCTGGCCGAAGGGTTCTCCAACGTGATCGTGCGGTCGCGCCAGGAGACCGATCTGGAGAACCAGAGCGCGGTCCTGAAACTCTTCCTGGAAGAAAAGCCGGAGTACGTGTTCATGGCCGCCGCCAAGGTGGGCGGGATCCTCGCCAACAGCACCTACCCCGTGGACTTCATCCGCTCCAACCTGATGGTGCAGAACAACATCATCGACGCTTCCTTCTATGGCGGCGTGAAGAAACTGCTGTTCCTGGGAAGCTCCTGCATCTACCCCAAGCTCTGCCCCCAGCCCATCAAGGAGGAATACCTACTCACCGGCGCCTTGGAACCCACCAACGAATTCTACGCCATCGCCAAGATCGCCGGCATCAAGATGTGCCAGGCCTACCACCGCCAGCACGGGTTCAACGCCATCTCCCTGATGCCAACCAACCTCTACGGCCCCGGCGACAACTTCGACCTGAATTCCTCCCACGTGATGCCTGCCCTGATCCGCAAGTTCCACGAGGCCAAGGCTTCGAAGGCCAAGGAAGTGGTGATGTGGGGGACCGGCACCCCCAAGCGCGAATTCCTGCACGTGGACGACCTGGCCTCCGCCAGCGTGCACCTGATGCAGACCTACAACGAACCGGAAATCGTCAACGTGGGAACCGGCGAGGACGTGACGATCCGCGAACTGGCGGATCTTGTCAAGGATGTCGTCGGTTTCACCGGAGAGATCGTGCAGGATCTGACCAAGCCCGACGGGACGCCCAGGAAATTGCTGGACGTGGGCAGGTTGCATGGGCTGGGCTGGAAGCACCGGATCGAGTTGAAGGATGGCGTGGAAAGCACGTACGCGTGGTATCTGGGGAACCAGGGGAAGTTTCGGGGCTGAAAATCCGGAGAAGGTCGGCCATCCCAGAGGTGGTGGTCTTCCTCCCTGGCGCGACGGGGCGCCGAAGACTACAATCGCGTTGTGCGGAAACGGATCGCAATCTGCAGGATGGGGGTGGAATCTGCCGCCCGTCCGTTTCCCACTCGGATCGGCGTGGCCTGGCGCCGATGACCGGAACTCGACGCGTCGCCCTGAACGCGATGGCCACGTACGGACGATCGGTGGTGACGGGGGCCCTCGCCCTGTTCAGCAGCCGTTGGGTGTTGCAGTCCCTTGGTCAGACGGACTACGGCCTGTACAGCTTGGTGGGGTCCGTCATCCTGTTCGTGACCTTCCTGAACGGCATCCTCGCCTCCAGCGTGGTCCGGCACCTTTCCTTCGCCATGGGATTGGGCGACCCGCGGGAGGTCGGTACATGGTTCAACGTTTCCTTCGTGCTCCATCTTTCGCTGGCGATCCTCCTGGTCGTCGGCGGTTGGCCTTGCGGAAGTTGGATGGTGCGGCACGTGCTGACCATTCCGCCGGATCGCGTCGAATCCTGCCTGTTCGTGTTCCACATCTCCCTGCTGTCGGCCTTCGTCTCCATGGCTTCTGTTCCATTCACCGCGATGTTCACCGCCCGTCAGCGGATCGCCGAACTGGCCGCATGGGGATTGTTGCTGGCCTTCCTGGGTTTCGCCATCGCCTGGATCCTTCGACGGGTCGGGGTGGATCGCCTGAGGTTCTATGCCTCGGGAATGGTCGCCAGCCTGGTCTTGTTCCAGGCGATCCAGGTGGGGAGGGCCTTGTGGCTGTTCCCCGAATGCGCCCTGCGCAAGATCCGCCGTTCCGACATTCCCTACCTGCGGAAGCTGGGATCTTTCGCCTCGTGGAACCTGTTCGGAGGTTCAGGCATCCTGGTCCGGGACCAGGGATCGGCCATCCTCTTGAACATGTTCTTCGGTCCCGCCGTGAACGCCGCGTACGGGATCGCCAACCAGGTTTCGGGCCAGACGAACCAGTTGTCGTCGGCCATGGTCGGAGCCGTGACTCCCGAGATCACCGCCACGGAAGGCCGTGGAGACCGCGACAGGATGCTCCAACTGGCGAACCGAGTGAGCAAATTCGGCACCCTGACGAGTCTCCTGTTCGCACTGCCTCTGTTGGTCGAGATGGAAGCGGTGCTCCGGATCTGGCTGGTTCATCCACCCGCGCATGCCGCGATGTTCTGTCGATTCATCCTCGCGACCTTCCTGATCGACCGGCTGACCACCGGGACCATGCTCGCGGTGAACGCGAAGGGAAAAATCGCGGGCTACCAGGCGGTGATCGGCACCTTGCAGTTCCTGAATCTTCCCTTGGGATGGGTCTTCCTTCGCATGGGGTACCCTCCCACGGTCGTCGGGGGCTGTTTCATGGCAACCATGTTGGCGAGCACGCTCACCAGAACGATCTGGATGCGAATCCTTTTCAGGGTTCCGCTCCGGAATTGGGTCTCCTCCGTCGTGGCACCGGTGTCGATGGTGGTCGTTTCCGGACTCGTGGGCAGTCTCGCCGTCCTGGGCTTCGGACCAAGCCGGCTTGGCACGGTGGTCGGCTGCGCGGGTTGTGTGGCAGGGGTCGCGGTCGGGACTTGGTTGTTCGGACTGACCCCTCCGGAACGTCAGTTCCTGTCGAAAAGTTTGCGCGGCTGGTCCATGAAGGCCTCTCCCGCATGAACGACACCCCTTCGGTCCTTTTCGACACCAGCGTCGCGACGGAAAACGCCGGCGACGAGATCATCATGGAAGCCGTCCAGCGCGAACTGCGTTCGGCATCGGGCGACGCGTTCTTCGTCAGGATCGCGACCCACGACTATCCCGGGAGCACGGGAAGGCGCTGGATCCGGAAATCCGATCTGTGCATCGTCGGGGGGACCAACCTCCTGTCTTCCCATTTCTTCAGGTACAGGCAGTGGAAATTTTCTCCATGGGACGCGTTCCTGCTGCGCCAAAAGGTCGTCCTCATGGGGGTCGGGTGGTGGCAATACCAATCGGAACCGGATCGGTTGACGCGATCGATCTATCGCAGGATCCTCCGATCGGGTCCGGACACCCTCCACTCCGTCCGCGACTCCTACACCGAGGTCAAGTTGAAGGCGATGGGGATCTCCAACGTCTTGAACACCGGTTGTCCGACCATGTGGAGGCTCGTCCCGGAGCATTGCGCGAGGATTCCCGCGTCGAAAGGTCGGCGCGCCGTGGTGACCCTCACCGACTACAACAAGGACCCCGACGCCGACAAAAACCTACTGGATCGGGTGTCCGAGGCCTACGAGGGCTTCGTGGTTTGGCCCCAGGGGGTTGGAGACCTTCGCTATGCCCGGGATTTGGGTGTGGAGAACATCGCGAGCCCCGGACTGGGATCGTTGGACCAGCTTCTGGCGGAGGACCGGATCGACTACATCGGGACCAGACTTCACGCCGGCGTCCGGGCTCTCCAATTCGGGAGACGGACCATCGTGCTGGCCGTGGACAACCGGGCCAGGGAGATTTCGAAGGACACGAACCTGTGGGTGGTCGATCGGGAATCCCGGAGCGAACTCGCCCGTTCGATCGGAGCCACCAGACGTGTCGAGATCCGATTGCCGCTGGACAACATCGCGGCATGGAAGGCTTGGTTCGCGCGTTCGCGGCGCGGGACGGGCAAGATCCCGGAATAACGGGCTCGATTTTCCGGTTTGAATGTTTGACAGTGTTGCCAAAGTGCGCCTTGAATCCCGGAAAAATCGGGAATCGAGACGAAGTCCGGCACGTCGGAATGGACGGAAGTTGCCATGGCATGGAACGAGCGTACGCGGAAATGCGGTCTTGCACATGGTTGTCGTGGCGTGATATCCTGGATCGTGAAAGAGGAATTTCTTCGTGGTAGCGGAGGGCTTCCCAGTTGGAGAATCCGATGAAATCCATCTCTCTCAAGCCGTTGACTCGTCGGGCCGGCAAGCCGGGCCAAGTTTCAGGGAAAGACCAGCAAAGGACGACGATCCGTTCCGGATCCGCCGGGGATGCGGCCGGTCCGGTTCGGACCCATCCGAAGGTCTGCCTGGCGAGTTCGTCTTACGCGGACGGGGGAGCGGCGATCGCCGCGAGTCGGCTCCACACCCAGTTGGCCCGCAACGGCATGGACTCCAGGATGGTCGTCAAGCGGATGGGAGGACATCCGCAAAAGGTCTACATGGAAAGCTCTCCGGTGTCGGAATTTGTCAAGAAGATCGTGCCCGGGCTGGCGCGTCGCCTCCTGAAGAGGATCCAATATCCCAACCACGCTCTCTTCTCCGTCAATTGGCAGCCCCTCAGGTTCAGGGAATTCTCGGTACCGGCGACCTCCGAACTCCTGCACGTGCATTGGGTCGCGGACGGATTCCTGACACCCGAACTTTGGAAGAACCTCGCCGTGCCGGTGGTTCTGACGATGCACGACATGTGGCCGTTCACCGGAGGTTGCCACTACACCTCAGGATGCACAGGGTACACGGGAAATTGTTCCGCTTGTCCGCAACTGCATTCCCCTTGGGAGCATTTCCTGGCCTCCTGGGTATGGCAACGCAAGAAGGCGGGGTACGAAAAAGCTCGTCCGACGGTGATCTCGCCTTCCCGGTGGCTGGCCACCCAGGCCGCTCGAAGCGAACTTCTGGGCGGGTGCGAC
>Ga0209415_10013215_pt1 | contig 13644 bp, 9 predicted proteins | sample PeaSoiSIISIP2007_FD_187696 | JGI IMG/M metagenome (GOLD analysis project Ga0209415, IMG submission 187696) | Peat soil microbial communities from Weissenstadt, Germany - SII-SIP-2007 (SPAdes) (version 2) | ecosystem: Environmental > Terrestrial > Soil > Wetlands > Peat | place: Germany... | reverse complement strand
AAGATTTCTACATCCAGATCGAGAAGAACGACACGTTCGCGCTTTTCAACCGCGGTGAGACGTACCCCGTCCTCCACGCCGACCGCGCGAAGAAGAAGCTCGTGCTTGGCCGGCCCTACCGCGACGCTTCCGAATCGAACGTTCGCGCGAAGGTGCAGAAGAGCGTGGGGCGCCCGGCCGACATCTACTCGATCGGTGCGCTCCTCTACTATTTGATCAGCGGTGCGTACGCGAATCCCAAGACGCTCTACGACAACTTCCACAAGTTCATCGAGTACGAGCGTCCCGACGAATCGAACACGATCAAGGAGTACCTCGCTCACGAGTACTCGGTGATCAACTCGCTGCGCGCGCCGAAGAGCGAGGGCGGTGCCGAGGTCGCGCCGGCCGACCGTTTCTTCTCCTACAAGCACTACCTCGATGGGAACGGCGACCTGATCGACGCCAACATGATGATGATCATCGCGCGCTGCATGATCCGGAACAAGCCGGACAGCTATTGCCAGGCGCACGACATCGACACGCAGGGGATCAGCAGCGTCGTCGCCGACATGATCGACCTCTACAGGCTCTTCGGCGTGCATTCGAGCGCCGGCCGCGTCAACGTGACGAGCCTCGGACGGTCCGCGGGCGAGGGAGGACCGCTCGTCCGATGGGCGAACAGGCTGCGCTGGATGCTGAAGCGGATGTTCAGCAGCTTTCGCACGCGACGCTAGGCACCTATCGCGTCGCGTCACCGAGCGCAGCGACGCTCGCGTCGAAGGGGACCTGCGTCGCCGGGTCCTGCCGCAGGAACGCCTCGACGCGCGGCATTCGAGCCAACGCTTCGTCGAGCTCCTTGTCGCTCCCTTTTGCGTAAGCCCCCATCGCCAAGAGGTCTCGCTTCGCCTCATAGATCGCCACGATCGACCGGAGCCGTCGCGCCGCCGCGACGTGCTCGACCGACACGAGCGTCTCCATCACTCGCGAGAGCGACGCCGTGACGTCGACGGCCGGATAGCGACCTCGACCCGCGATCGCACGGTCGAGAACGATGTGCCCATCGAGGATCCCACGGACGTCATCGGCGATGGGCTCATCCATGTCCCCACCTTCGACGAGCACTGTGTAGATCGCCGTGATCGAACCGGTCTCTCCTTGGCCTGACCGCTCGAGCAGGCGCGGGAGCATCGCGAACACGCTAGGCGGGTAGCCACGTCGCGCGGGGGGTTCGCCAGCGGCGAGGCCGATCTCACGCTGGGCGCGCGCGAAGCGAGTCACCGAATCGACGAGCAAGAGCACGCGGGCGCCTTCGTCGCGGAACGCTTCGGCGTATGCTGTCGCGACTTGAGCGGCGCGGAGACGCTCGAGGGCGGGGGCGTCGCTCGTGGACGCGACGACGACGCTTCGCGCGCGGCCCGTCGCGCCGAGGCAGCGTTCAAGGAACTCGGAGACCTCGCGACCACGTTCGCCGACGAGCGCGACGACCACGACATCTGCCGACGAGCCGCGCGCGATGGCACCGAGGAGCGTGCTCTTGCCCACGCCCGACCCCGCAAAGAGTCCAATCCGCTGCCCTTCTCCGACCGTGAGCACGCCGTCGACGACGCGTACGCCCGTGACGAAGGGCGTCGTGATCGCGCGACGGCGAAGAGGGTTCGGCGGATTCCTGTCGACGGGGACGAGGGCGCCGCCATGGATGCTGCCGCCGTCCAGCGGTCGACCGAGACCGTCCACGACACGACCGAGCAACGCTCTGGAAGCGCGCACCTCGAGGGGCCCGCCCGTGCTTTCGACGACGTCGTCTGGGCCCACGCCCGTGAGGTATCCGAGCGGCATGGCGATGGCGTCGTCTTCGCCAAATCCCACGACCTCACAAGCGAGCGGCCCACCACGCCGCTGGACCGTGAGCACGTCTCCGACGCGGACGCCGGGCAGGGACACGCGCAGAGCGAGTCCGGTGACGCCGAGAACCCGCCCGGTGGCACGCAGTGCGGGCACCGCAGCGAGCTTGGCTTTCAACGCATCGAGGTCCACGCCCGCAGCGTAATGCGTCCTACTTCCCGGCGGCTACCTTGCGATGCGACTCCGCTCCCGCGACGCCGCTCGTCCCCGAGACCGCGGCTCCTCGTAGCTCCGCGTCCAGATCGGCGAGCAAGGTCTTGGCTCGGCTCGAGAGGGTCGTCGGCACATCCACTTGCACGGCGACAACGAGCGCCCCGCGACCGCGGCCGTCGAGCCGCGGGATCCCCTGACCCTTCATGGTGAAGACGGCCCCGGGCTGCGTGCCCGCGGGGATGTCGAGCGGATGCGTGCTGGCGTCATCCTCGAGGTTAGGCACCTGAACGACCGCCCCGAGGGCCGCGTCGGTGAAGCTGACGTGAACGCGCGTGACGACATCCGCGCCATCGCGCTCGAAGCGCGGATCTTCCTCGACGTCTACGTCGACGTAGAGATCGCCGGCGGGGGAATTGGCCGGACCCGCCATCCCCTGGCCGGACACCCGCAAGCGCTGTCCGCCATCAATGCCGGCGGGGAACGTGACGGTAACCTTCCGCGGCTTTTCGACGACGCCGTGCCCGTCGCACGCCTTGCAAGCATGCTTGATCACGGCTCCCTGTCCGCGGCATCGCGGGCACGTCGTCGTAAACATGACGAATCCGCGCGAGTTGGACACCTGGCCCGTCCCCCGACAGTGGCCACAGGCCTCGGGTTTCGTCCCGGCCTTCGCACCGTTCCCACCGCAGTCGTCGCACCGCGTCGGAGCGTGAACGACGACCTCACGCTTGCAGCCGAACGCCGCCTCCTTGAACTTGAGCCGCTGCTGGACGCGCAGGTCGCCTCCGCGTCGGCTCCGCCCCCCCCCGAAGCCCCCACCCGAGAACATCTCGGAGAAGAGGTCCTGCATGTGGGAGAACACGTCGCCCATTCCGCCGCCCATGCCGCCGCCCTCGAGGCCGGCGTGGCCGAACTGGTCGTATACTTGGCGCTTCTCGGCGTCCGAGAGCACCTGATAGGCCTCGTTCACCTCCTTGAACGCGGCCTCGCACTTCGCGTCTCCCTGGTTCCGATCGGGATGGTGCTTCAGTGCTTCGCGCTTGTAGGCCCGCCGCAGATCCTCGGGCGCGGCGTCCCGCGCGCAACCTAACACCTCATAATAGCAACGTTTTTGCGACATAGCTAGGTCAGGCAATGTGGGCGGCGCCGCGCGGGCGACACGCGCGCTCGAGGTGGCCGCGGAAAGTTAAGCCGGCCTCGCCGAGTGTCAACGATACGCGATCTCCGCGCCCGGAGTCATGTGCCGTCTTCATCGCTACGCCGTCCCCCGCGAGGAGTCGTCGGGCGCCCCCGTGCGACGAACGCCGTCGCGCGCCTCGAGCTCCAGCGAGAGCTTTTCGAGGAGTGCGGCCTGACGTTGCAACTCCTCGTTGGCCCGCTGCAGCGCCTCACCAGACTCGACGCGAGCCCGCGCCTCATGCTCTTGCGCAAGCGCTTGCCGGAGCATGTCGAGCTCGTCCTCCGCAGCGCTCAGGCGCTCGGTCAACCGGGTTACGTCGTTCGCTTCGTGCTCGGCCCTGAGGAAGGCAGGGGGCGGGATGGTCATCGTCAGCTCGCTCTGCTCGTCCTCGAGCCGCGCGACCTTCTCTTCCAGCTCCTGGATTCGCCAGGCCGACGTCGCTCCGTCGCCTTCGCGCCGAGCCACGTCCATGGCAGCCGCGTCGAGCTTCATGCGGAGCTCCTCGTTCTCGACCTCGAGCTGGTCGGCGCGCTTCTGGAGCCCGTCGGCGTCGACCGCCTGCCCGGCTCTCTCTCGACTCCCCTCGCGGACCGCTGCGGCGTCGGCGACGCGCGCTTCCTCGAGCGCGTGAACGAGGTCGAGCACGATCCGCTCACGCCTCGCGAGCTCCCGCTCGAGCGCGTGGTTTTCGCGTGCCCTCTCGCGTAGTGCCTGCTCCACCAGAACGAGCTCGTCGCCGTGTCCTTGTCCGAGCGCGGCGATCTCTTGCTCGAGCAGAACGACAGCGGTCTCGAGCTCCGCGACACGAGCCTCTGCTCCCTCCGTGCGTGCTGCGGCGCGGTCGTCGGGGACGCGATCCGCGCAAGCCGCCCTCTCCTCCGCAAGCGCGCTCTCGGCGCGCCTGCGGGCCTCCTCCGACGCGGCGAGACGCCCCGTGAGATCGACCACGCACGCGTTGAGCTCAGCCGCAGCCGTCTCGAGCACGGACAGTCCTTCAAGCGCGACCGCGGCATCCCTCGCGTCGGTCGATGCGGCAGCCGCCGCGTTTCGAGAGGACGACAGCTCGAGCTCGGCTCGTGACCGCTGGCGACGCTCGTCCTCGAGCTCCTTCTGTACGAGGGCGACGCGGTCACCCAACCGCGCGACCTCTTCCTCGCGAGCGCGGAGTTCGCGGATCGTCCGCTCGGCGCGGGTGGTTGCGTCCAGCGCTCGGCTCTCCGCCTGCTCGAGCTCGCTGAGGCGCGCCGCGAGCTCTGCCTCGAGCGAGCCGACGACCTGCGCGTGCGAGCCGCCCTCGATGTTCCGCTGCGCACGAACCTCCTCGATCTGCGCCTCGAGCAGGCTCGCGCGGAGCTGCGCTGCCGCCAAATCGGACCGTTCGCTCCCGCTGGCTTCAGTGAAGTGGGCCCGCGACGCGGGCAACTGGACGAGCGAGTAGGCGGCTAGCGCCAGTGCTTCTTGACTTCCAACCGCGATGAACGCTTCGGGGGAGGGTTCTCCACTGACCAGCTGGGTGTCGACCGTGACGTCGGGATCGTCGCTGGCGTTGCCGAGCTCGGCGAGCGCCACGCCGCTCCACGGGAGCTGCCCCACCATCCGGACGTGCTCGAACTGGAGCGCGACGAGATCGTAGAGCTCGTAGTAATCGAGCGAGCCCTCCGCGTGACGCGGGCCCTCACGTAGCGTCGCATCGGGCGTGGGCGAGCGCACGAGCACGGCGCCCTCCGGCGCAAGCAAGCGGCGGACCCGAGCGAGGAGCGCGCCCGCGGACGCCACATCGCGAATGTCCGGCACGATCGCGACGTCGAACGCGCCGTCGCGGACGTCGAACTCGCCAGTCGGAAGCGCCTGGACCGTGAGCCCGCGAATCGCTCGCGCGCTCGCCTCTGCCCCCCGCGCGGGTTCCGGGTCATAGATTCGGACGGCGCGCGCCCCGAGCTCGAGCAGCCGCTCGCCGAGGCCTCGCCGCGCGTCGCCGAACAAGACGACGCGCCGTCCCACCACGAGAGGCTCGGCATAGACGCAGAGCGCGTGAAGCGGTGAGGCTGGCAAAGCGGGGGCGTCGGGCATCGTTTCCTCGGGCGACGGGGCAGACCGGCTCCCTTGTAGCCCCTTCGGCGGAGGATTTCACCCTGCGGCCGGCGACGGCGCGTGCACCGCGACGTCGAGCCCGCCGTTTCGTCCGCGGCGCTCCTCGTGCTCCAACGCGGTATCCGCACGTCGGCGGTCCACGAGCCCGTGTGCGAGGTCCCGCACCAGCGCGAGCGTGGCCGCCGCGGTCGGCGCTCGAGGCGACAGTCGATAGACCCGCTCCTCCGGGGTTCGCCCTGGCACGGGCACCACCCCGGGCGCGACGGTCGTCAACCGAGCCGAAGCCGCCGTCTCCTCGTGCACTCGAACGAGCACCTCGGGGGTGTCGACGAAGGCCACCTGTGCCCGTCCCCACGCGAGCCCGACCTCGATGGCTGCAAGCCCCGGGATCGGAGCTCGCGGCATCACGAGCACGCGGACCTCGTCCGGCCGCACCTCAGCGGTCGGGAGACGCGCCATTGGCGACACGCGAAGGCTCTTGGTTCGCCGGAGACGTCGGAAGAGACCGGCGAGCCACTCCGGACGGCGCCCCGCGCGATCGGGCGGAAGCTGTCGAACGAGGCCCGTCGCGAAGATCGGGACAAGGGCCACCGCATCCAGGTAGGCGCTCATGGGCGCGCCCGGATGCAAGGCCAAGACGCCGCGCGTGAGCCCGGACCAGAGCAGTAACGACCCGAGAAGGAGCGCGGCGCCACGGGGACTCGTGACGTCGAAGGAATCGCGAACCGCGACGCGAGCGAACGCCTCATCGGGGCGAAGGAGGAGCCACCGGCCGGGTCCGCGCGGCGCAGCGCTCACGCGGGATGGACGGAGCGCAGCGCACACGGTCGCGAAGACGACAAGACACGCACCGACGAGCGGCATGGCGACGAGCTGGAGCGACAGGCCGGCGAACACCGTAGCCCCCGCGGCGGCGGCCCTCTCCGACGGAGGAAGGGGCACGAGAGCGGCCACGCTGGCGCCGATGCGCCGGCACTGCGCATCGAAGCGCCGATGCTTCCATAGGACGAGCGCCGCGTACGCGACCGCGAGAAGCGCGATCACCGCGTACACCGCGCTCTTGGGACCGCTCGGTGGCTCACGGCGAGGCGGGAGCGGCAACGGGGAGGGCGGAGCGCCACGCAGCGCGTCGAAGGCCTTCGCGGAGAGGCGCACGGCCCAGATCACCTCTTCACCGCGACCCACGTGCGGCCGGAGGATCTCGACTTCGTCGTGATCGGGCGCGCGCGTCAGCTTGGCCAGCGCGCCGTCGTCGCGCATTCCCCCGTCGCCAAAGAAGGCGCCGGGCGCCTCGAGCGCCGGTCGGAGCACGAACGTGACTTTCGCGGCCTCGTACCCGTTCGCGGGTACGGCCGATCGCCACATCACTCGGACCTCCCCGCCATCGCGTACGAGCTCGCCCGCGAGCGCGAGGTTTACCCCGTACGCCAGGTGAACCTGATACCGCTGGCCGTGACGGGCGCCCCTCGGCTCGTCGAGCACGACGTGAAGGTGGTGGTCGGGCGTCAAGGTAACCCGCGCCGACAGGACCCGGCCGTCGTCTGCCTCGAGCGTCGCCACCGGCTCGGGCTCGGCGGTCGGCTCGACGCCCGCGAGGTCGAACCCGTGAGGTTGGCCCGCGAGGACGTGCCAAACGAGCGCGTGCTCGACGCGCGCGACCGCCGCCCCGTCGACGGTGACGCGCACGTCGTCGGACGTCACGCGGGCGTCTTCGTAGTACGCGTACCCCGGACGGGTGACGAGCGACGCCAGCAGCGCGATGGCGAGCGAGCCGAGCGCTCGAACCGTGCGAGCATGAGCGGTATCGCGCATGTCTCGCAGTAGTTAGCCAGGGGACCCGTCGTGGGCCAACTTGCCGGCCTTTCGGTTACTTGGCGTTCATCTGCATTCCGAGCCAGACCGCGTCGCGAACGGCATCGGCGGGGAGGGTCATTTCGACCTGGTCGGAGCCCCCCGGGTCGTCCGCGGTCGGCGCTCCCGGGGCCGCGGAGACGAGGATGGGCGTCGTTCCGTTCGCGGGGAGGCGTCGGAGGATGTCGTCGATGCGCGCGAGCAGACGCGTCTCGCCCGCAGCAGGACGGTGCCCGGAGAGCGACTCGCGGACGATGGACACGAGCGATCGGACGGTGAAGAACCCACCGGACGTCATCCTCGTCTCTCGCCAGCCTTGGAGCTCGGGAAACGACGTCGGGTCCGCGGCCCGCGCGGCACCGACCAACGCGGCGAGCTTCACACGAATCAGGGCCTCACTCGACGAGACCGCGATCCAGCTCCGCGGACCGTCCGGAGCGACCACGAGATGGTAGACGGCGGGAGCGGCGTGCGGGAGCGAGGCAGTCGCCGGCTTCGAGGGCTTCGCGGCCGTCGGCTTCGGCCCCTTCGGCGGCGGTGCATCCGGGAAGAGCGTGACCTCGACGTGGAGCGAGCCCTTCGGCAGGCCCGCGAATGGCGGCGCGATCAGCCACGTGGGGAGCTTCGCGGTCGCGGGAAGGCCCGACTTCACCCACGTGGCGATGGCGGCTCGCCCCAGCACCCCGACGACATCGCGAACGGTCTTGTCCGCCCGGTCGCCGGCGTCCTCCGACTCGAAGAGCCAGTAACCGGCAGCATCCGCCGACCCGTGGATGACCATGCCACGCGATCCGCGAACGCACTCCTTCAGCAGCTCGGTGAGCGCGCGCCGATCCGCCTCCGGTAGCTTCACCTTTCGGAGCTGCTCGCGGGCCGCCGCGACGAGGACGTCCCGAGGGTGCAGGAGGTCTGCGTCGTCGATACCGCCACCGAAGAACGCGAAGTCTGCGTCGGCGGGAAGTCGTGAGAAAGCGCCCGGGGGGACGTCGGCGCGCTCCGGGTGCGCCGTCGCGAGGCGCGCCATGAGCGACCCGGACGACTTGAACGTCGTCCGGTACGTCAGCGTCCCCTGCGCGGGATCGAGAGAGGCGTCGAGCGACATCCCGTCCAGATCGGCCGTGTAATCGAACACGTCGCCGATCACCGCGTTGAGGAGCTCGACGGCTGCCGGGTCGTCGACGCTGCTAAGTCCGAGGATGGCGCTCAGGATCGCAGGGCCTTGCATTCGCCCGACGGTCGCGAGGCCCTTCACGGGGTCGGCGTGGAACTCGAGGTGCGCGTCGGCCGCGATCGTCTTGCGCGGCGTCGTCCGAGTGAGGTACGGCGCGAGCGATGTGAGCGCCTCGTGACTGGACGCGCAAACGAGCCGGAACGGAGAGCCACCCACCGAAGGGGCGAGCTCGCACCGGAGCTCGCTGTCCCCGCCCTTCTTGCCCTCCTCGCGCACGTCTCCATGAGGCTCCATCCGGAGCACGCCGTTGTCGGCCGGGGTGAAGTCGAAGCTCGCGCCGAGCGCCCCCCTCGCCGCGTCGAGGCTCTTCATCCCGAGCGCCACCGCGAACAGCGGGGTCGCCCCGACCTTGGGCTCGACGGTCGCCGCGAAGTCGATGGGCTGCGTCCCGTCGACGACGCTCGCCAATCCGCTCTTCCCCTTCGGTTCGACCAGCCCCTCGAGCGCCCCCTCCAAGAACGGCGCCGCCCCCACCGCGGGCAGATGCGCCCAGTCGGTCGCGACCTTCATCGAAGCCTCGAGCCTCGAGATCCGCCCGAACATGAGCAGGTTGTCAGGTGCAGCGACGGGCGTGAGATCGGGAGGCGGAGGAGCGGGCGGAGGCGACGCGGCGATCGGCGCGGACGGCGGCGGAGGGGGTGCGCCGGCGCAACCCGCGAACGAGAAGAAAGCGCTGAGGGCGGCGAGCGCGCGGGCGATCTGGCTTCGGGTGAGCATGGGCTCGGGCCAGCATACCGGCTCTCGAATCACAAGCTAGCGCCGCCCGCGCACGCGGGCTTGGGTGTCGGCTCGCCGATGCCATTCCCGCTGAACCCCGCGCAGGCCCGCGCCGTCGACCACCAGAACGGCCCGCTCCTGATCCTCGCCGGCGCCGGCTCGGGGAAGACGCGGGTCATCACCCAGCGCATCGCGCGCCTCCTGGCCCGCGGAGTCCCGCCGAGCGCCGTCCTTGCGCTCACGTTCACGAACAAGGCCGCCGGCGAGATGAAGGAACGCGTCCATGTGCTCCTCCACGCGCCCGGCGCGCCCGAAGCGCGGTCGTCGTCTCCGCTCGATCCCCGGCACGTGACCATCACGACATTCCACTCGTTCGGGCTCGGTGTGCTCACACGCGAGCGCGCCGCCATCGGTGGGACGTTCACCATCTTCGATCAAGGGGACGCGCTCGGAGCCGTGAAAGAGGTCCTCCGCACGATCGACGCGGGCAAGCGCTTCGACGCCGCCGCCATCCTCGCGCGCATCTCGAACGCGAAGAACGCGTTCTTGTCGCCGGACGACCTGCCGAACCGAGAAGCGGACGAGTACGACGAGATCACGCGGCTCGTGTTCCCGCGCTACGAGGCCGCGCTGCGCGGCTTCCGAGCGTTCGACTTCGACGACCTCGTCTGCGGCACGGCGCGCCTCCTCCGAGAGCGGGCCGACGTCCGCGATCGCTGGCGAGCGCGGTACCGCTATGTGCTGGTCGACGAGTACCAGGACACGAACGGCGCTCAGCTCGAGCTCTTGCGGCTGCTCGTCGACGAGCACAAGAACCTCTGCGTCGTAGGCGACGACGACCAGGCGATCTACGGTTGGCGCGGCGCGGACGTGCGCAACATCCTCGAGTTCGAGGACCAGTTCGAGGGCGCGGCCGTCATCAAGCTCGAGCAAAACTACCGCTCCCGCGCGCCGATCATCGCGGTCGCCAACGCCGTCATCGCCAAGCGCGCGGACCAGCGTCACCGGAAGGTCCTCTTCACCGAGCGAGGCGGCGGCAAAGAGGTCCGCCTCGCCGTCGCGCCCACGCCCGAGGTGGAGGCCGCGTGGGTCGCGCGACAGGTCGACGACCTCATCCGAGGCGATCGAGTGCGCCTGAGCGAGATCGCCGTGCTCTACCGCTCGAACGGGCAGTCCGCGGCGCTCGAGGAGGCGCTCCGCGAGCTCGGCGTCCAGCACCGCGTGCTCGGCGGTCAGCAGTTCTTCGAGCGAAAGGAGGTGAAAGATCTCCTCGCGTACGTGAAGGTCGCGCTCAACGCGTCGGACGAGATCAGCCTACGGCGCATCGTCAACTACCCGCCCCGCGGCGTCGGCGAGGGCAGCCTCGAGAAGCTCGCCCTCCACGCGCTCGCGAGGGGCTGGAGCCTCTGGCAGGCGATCGAGCGGGTGGACGCGCTCGACGACGTGCCTCGCGCGGCTCGCGAAGGCTGCCGGGCGCTCGAGCGGGTCATCGTCGAGACGCGACGCGATCTCGCGGGCAGCGGGCGGAGCCCCAGCGCGGCCGTCCGGCGCCTCGCCGAGCGCGTCGAGCTGCGTGCGGAGGTGGATGCGAGCTCCCCTTCCGGCCAGATCGCTGCGCGGCGCTGGGCGAACGTCGAGGCGCTCCTTGCGTCGTTCTCGAGACGCGAGGCGCGCGCGCCGGAGGCAGCCGACGGCGAATGGATCGGCGCGTTCGTGCACGCGCTCACGCTCGAACAGGGAAAGGACGATGACGAAGGAGGAGAGCGCGTGACGCTCTGTACGCTCCACGGATCCAAGGGGCTCGAGTTCGAGCACGTGTTCCTCGTCGGGTGCGAGGAAGGGTTGCTCCCTCACTCGCGGACACTCGACGCCCGCGCGACCGACGCGTCGCCGCAGGACATCGAAGAGGAGCGCCGGCTGTTCTACGTCGGCGTCACGCGCGCGAGAGAGGCGCTGACGCTCACGCGCGCCGCGGCGCGTGCGTTGCGAGGCAAGGCCGTGCCGAGGACGCCCAGCCGGTTCTTGCTCGAGATCCCCGAAGAGCTCCTCGTCGAGGTCAGCGTGAAGGACGACCCGTCGCGGTCGGTCGCATCGATCGAGCAGGGCGCCAATGCGCTCCTGGCCGCCCTCGACGCGCTCGGCTGAACGGGACGGCAATCCCCCACCAGCACCCGACACCCTCGGTCGAAGACCTCGTCGAGGAGCGACGGAATCGCTCAAGCCTTCGGCCATTCCGCCGTTCTCCCCGCGAGGAGACCCAGGATGATCGATCCGGCCATGGGTGTCGCGATGCCTTCCGAGAGGGATGTCCTCGACGGGATCGGCGCCGCGTTCAGCGCGTCGATCGATCGCGACGGGAGCGTGTGGGTCGTCGCAGCGCTCGTCGTGATCGGCGTCATCCTCTTCTTCGCGCTCGTCCGCTGGCTGGTGCGGGAGGTCCGGATGGAGCGGGCGGAGCGGGCGGAGCTCGACGCGCGCCACGAGGCGGCACTTCGCGCAGCGGCGGCGGTCGGACAGCGGCGCGAGTGGCTCCGTGTCTCCGCGCACCTCCGGCTGACCTTGCAGCGCATCGACGCGCGCGGACGCATCGTGTTCGACGACACCGAGACGCAGAACGTCAGCGCCGGCGGCGTCGCCTTCCTCGCCCACGACCCTCCCGACCTCGACACCTCGCTCGAGTTCTCCCTGTACCTCGACGAAGCCTGGCCGCTCGCGCTCCGGGGGCGTGTGACCGCGGTCGAGGCGGGAGACGTGCCGAGCGCCCCATCGCTCGTCGCCGTGAGGCTCGGCCCCATCACAGACATCGAGCGCGAGCGCTTGATCAAGTGGGTCGCCCACGAGCATGCCCGCCAGATCGCCGACTCGCGCCGCGGCCGAGTCTGCGCGCTCTGCAAGAGACCGCTCGCCGACGACACGCTGGACATGCACGCGACCTGCGCCGCCAGGGCCGACGCCGCCTAGCCATTCCCATTGTCGCGGGGCTGTGCCACACGTAGCGCCATGACCGCTTCAGCCTCTCGTCCGCTGCTCGACCCGAGCAAGCTCTCGCCCCAGGTTCTGGACAAGATCGGCGCGTTCCACGCCGACGTGCTCACGCGCGTGACCGACGCCGTTGCAGCGAACGCGGTCGTCGTGGTCGGCATGGCGCAGAACCCGCACGTCAAGAACGTCCGCAGGGCCCTCGACGATGCGAAGGTCCCGTTCACCTACCTCGAGTTCGGGAGCTACTTCTCGAGCTGGAGGGAGCGCCTCGCGATCAAGCTCTGGAGCGGCTGGCCCACGTTCCCGCAGGTGTTCGTCCGCGGCGAGCTCATCGGAGGCGAGGACCTCACGAAGGCGGCCATCGCCGACGGCAGCCTCGCGAAGCGTCTAGGGGTTTAGGAAGGGGACGACCGCCTCTGCGAGCTTCCTCCGCCCGGCGAGGAAGAAGTGGTCGCTCCCGGGAAACACGGTGAGCTTGGCGCCGAGCGCGGCCGCGAGGTCCTCGGCCTCCGCGACGTCGCAGAACTCGTCCTCGTCGCCGACGAAGAGGGCGAGCCGACCCGCAAACGTCGCCGCGTCCTCCCGGACGAACTCGAAAACGCGCACCGCAGGCGCGATGAGGGCGACGCGCTCCACCGTCCCCTCGAGGGCCGCCGCGCGGAGGCCGACCCACGTGCCGAACGAGTACCCGCACACCGTGAGCGCCGCGACCGGGAAGCGCGCCTTCATGAAGCGCAGCGCCGCCCTCGCGTCCGCCGTCTCCCCTACCCCGCCGCCGTACGCGCCGCCGCTCTTGCCGACCCCGCGGTAGTTCCAGCGAAGGGTCGCGACAGCGTCTCCCGCCTCTGCGAGCACCTTCGCCACCGCGATCACCACCGCGCTGTGCATCGTCCCGCCGTACAGCGGGTGCGGGTGGCAGAGGAGGATCGCGCGCCGTGCGTTCGCTCCGCCGCGCACGCGAGCCTCGAGCGCTGGCTCGCCGGGGAGGCCCGGGATCGTGACGTCCGACTCCCCCGTGATGCGCACGGGGGGCGAGGTCACGGGGTGCTCGGGCGGCGGGGGGAGATCGTGCGTCCTGGCCACGGCGAGCGAAGGTCAGGGTCGCGCGAGCAGAACGATGCGGTCGAGCGCGCTCGCGAGCGGGAGCGCCTCGGCCTTCTTCGGGTCCGGCTCGGTCCGGAGCTTCACCTCGACGTTGCCGGCCGCGAAGCTCTTGCCGCCGAACGTGACGCGCACGGGGATGCCGATGAGGTCGGCGTCCTTGAACTTCACGCCGGGCCGCTCGTCGCGGTCATCCCAGAGCACTTCCACGCCGCGCTCCCAGAGCGCGTCGTAGAGCTTCCTCGCCGCGTCGAGCAGGGGCTCGTCCTTGCCGAGGGTGCACAGGTGCACGTGGTACGGGGCGATCGTCTTTGGCCACATCATCCCGCTGTCGTCGTGGTGCTGCTCGATGGTGGTCGCGACGAGCCGCGAGACGCCTATGCCGTAGCAGCCCATCACGAACGGGCGCCGCTGCTGCGCCTCGTCGAGGAACGTCGCGTTCATCGCGGCGCTG
>Ga0209415_10013213_pt1 | contig 13645 bp, 14 predicted proteins | sample PeaSoiSIISIP2007_FD_187696 | JGI IMG/M metagenome (GOLD analysis project Ga0209415, IMG submission 187696) | Peat soil microbial communities from Weissenstadt, Germany - SII-SIP-2007 (SPAdes) (version 2) | ecosystem: Environmental > Terrestrial > Soil > Wetlands > Peat | place: Germany... | reverse complement strand
CCCTGATCAAGGAGACTCCCGGCGCGATCGGCTATGTCGAGTACGGTTATGCGGTGCAGACCAAGATGCCGATGGCGGCGCTCCAGAACAAAAGCGGCAAATACGTGAAGGCCGGCCTGGCGACGGGCAAGGACGCGCTCGCGAGCGTCCAGCTGCCGGCCAACCTGCGCGCATGGATCACCGATCCGACGGGCGCCGGCTCCTATCCAATCGTCACTTACACCTGGCTGCTGTGCTACAAAAAGTACAAGGACCCGAAAACCGCCGCCACCCTCAAGTCGGTCATCCAATACGGTCTCACCCAGGGGCAGTCGTTCAGCGTCGATCTTGGCTACATCCCGCTACCCGCGAACGTTGTCAACGCGGTCAGCAAGGCGCTCAAACAGATTTCATGACCCCACGCGAGCTTGGAGCGGCACGGAATATCTTCCAACCCGGCGGGCATTCGGGAGATGAAGAGATAGTGTCTGCCGGGCTGGATATTTCTCAGCCTCCGTCGGCGATCGAGATCGCGGCGGATCGCATATTTCGCCGCTGCACGCTCGCCGTCGCCTGGTTCACGATCATTCTCGTGTTCTGCGTGGTCATCAGCATCGGACGGCAGGCGATGCCGTCGATTCGAAGCTACGGCCTGGGCTTCCTCAGCGGAACCACTTGGGATTCCAATCGCGCCCATTTCGGAATTCTGCCCGCGATCGTGGGAACGTTGTATAGTTCGATACTCGGATTGGCTATCGGCACGACTTTTGGTTTAGCTATTGCAATTTTCCTTAGCGAAGGGTTTCTGTCTTCCGGACTTGACGCTGTGCTCGGATTCTTGCGGCTGTCACAGCATTCGTGGCTGAACTCATTGCCCAGCCGGATCGAGAATCTGCTGAAAATCACCATCGAGTTGCTAGCCGCTATCCCGAGCGTCGTTTACGGACTCTGGGGAATCTTTGTCGTGATTCCATTCATTCGCCCGCCCGCGAACTGGCTGCACGCGCATCTTGGATGGATTCCGATCTTCGGCACTGGCCTCAGTGGACCCGGGCTGCTGCCGGCCTCGATCGTGCTCGCAATCATGGTGCTGCCAACGATCTCGGCCATTTCACGCGACGCGCTGGTCGCGGTGCCGCCCAAACTGCGCGAAGCCGCCTTCGGGATGGGCGCCACGCGCTGGGAGGCGATCCTGGCGATTTTCGTGCCGACCGCGGCGACCGGAATTTTCGGCGCGATCATCCTGGGGTTTGGCCGCGCGCTGGGCGAGACGATGGCGCTCGCGATGTTGGCGGGCAACGCCAACGTAATCAGTTGGTCGCTATTTTCGCCGGCCAATACGCTCGCGGCGCTGCTCGCCAATCACTTTCCCGAAGCCGACCAGATCGAGGTTGGAGCGCTGATGTATGTCGCGCTGGTGCTGCTGGCGATCACCCTGGTGGTTAACATCATCGGCACCCTGATCCTTCAGCGCGCCGACGCGGGCCTCAAGGGGTTGCGCTGATGGCGGCGCCGATACAGCGCTCGGGTGCGGCCGCCGAGATTGACCTGGAAGGCCTCGAGCTCTCGCTACGCCGGCCACGCACACTGTTCAGCTACCTGATGAGCCTGCTCACCGGGATGGCGACGATCGCGGCACTTTTCCCTTTGTTTTCCGTGCTCTATCTGCTCGTGGTGCGAGGAACGGCGGCGCTGAGCCTGGGCACGTTGCGCGAGCTTCCGCCCGCTGCGATGACAACCGGGGGCGGGTTTGGCAACGCAATCGTGGGCACTTTTGTGATCGTTGCCATAGCCACTGTGCTTAGCGTACCGTTGGGCATCCTGGCGGCGATCTATATCACCGAATTTGGCCCCGATACCCGAACCGCGTCGGCGGTGCGTTTCGCAGCCAAGGTCCTGACCGGTCTGCCGTCGATTCTTGCGGGGGTCTTTGCTTTCGCGGTTATAGTCGCGGTGACGGGAGAGTTCTCTGCGCCCGCCGGCGGAGTCGCGCTGGCGCTCTTGATGCTCCCGACGGTGCTGCTGACTGCCGAGGAGGCGATCAAGCGGGTTCCGTCCAGGATGCGGGAAGCGGCCATCGGAATGGGCTCAACGCCAACGCAGGTCGTGACGAAAGTAATCGTGCCGACCGCCGCACCCGCGATGCTAACGGGCGTGATGCTCGCGGTGGCGCGCGCCGCCGGAGAGACGGCCCCGTTGTTGTTCACCGCGCTGTTCAGCAATTTCTGGATGAGCCGGACGGCGCCCAATTTTCTGCCCAAGACCCTGGGCGATCTGATGAAGCCGACCGCCTCACTCGCGGTCATGATATACAATTTTTCCGGCTCGCCATTCGAAAACCAGATCGCACTGGCGTGGACTGCGGCGCTTGTGCTGGTGGCGATCGTGCTGATATTCAACGTGGTCGGCCAGGCTTTGGCCGGACGGTCCGCCGACTAGTCGATGGAGACAGGCATGCCACTTACACCAGTGCTGACGAACGGACACCTGAACGGCGCACTTGACGAACCGCCGCTCAGCGACACCTTGATCGATTGCAACATCTCGGAGCTTCACTACGGCAAGTTCAAGGCGGTGCGCGACGTCGCTCTGAAAGTAAAGAAGGGTACCATCACCGCCTTCATCGGCCCTTCGGGATGCGGCAAGAGCACGGTCTTGCGCTGCCTCAACCGGATGAACGATCTGGTGCGCGGGTTTCGCCTCAGAGGACACGTTATTTTTCGCGGCCAGGACATCTACGCCTCCAAGGTCGATCCGGTCGCCGTGCGCCGGCATATCGGGATGGTATTTCAGCAGCCCAATCCGTTCGCGATGAGCATCTTCAGGAACGTCGCCTTCGGACTGCGTTTGAACCGCTACAAGGGTCCGGTCGAGGACAAGGTCGAGGCGGCTTTGCGCCAGGCCGCGCTATGGGATGAAGTCAAGGACAAGCTTCGAACGAGCGCGCTCGCGCTCTCCGGCGGACAGCAGCAGCGGCTGTGCATCGCGCGCGCCGTCGCCACTGAGCCGGCGGTGCTGTTGATGGACGAGCCGTGCTCGGCGCTCGATCCGATAGCGACGCGCCGGATTGAAGAGCTGATGACGGAGTTGAAGAAAAAATACACCATCGCCATCGTCACCCATAATCTTCAGCAGGCCAAGCGTGTCGCGGACACGACCGCTTTTCTGTACGTGGATACTTCGGCCGGCGGGCGTACTGGCTACATGGTCGAGTACGGACCGACCCAGGCAATTTTCGAGAACCCCAGGGAAGAGCATACCAAGGAATATATCCGCGGCGAATTCAGCTAAGCCGAGCCAGGTCTCGGATGGCTATTGGACTGGCTATCCGCGCACTCTCGCGAGGTCGTTTTTCAGCCGGGAAGCATCCGGGAAATCTCGCGTTGATGTTTATTTGATATAGTACGCGCGGCCGCTGGGGGACCTCGCGGCGGCCGCGCATCGGCATTTGTAGCAGGTGCGTTAAGGATCCAATGGCTGATTTCGAGTACGACCTGGTGGTGATCGGTTCGGGCCCCGCGGGCCATCATGCGGCGATTCAGGCGGCCAAGCTCCGAAAGCGCGTCTTGATGGCCGAACGCAAGGCCATCGTCGGCGGAATCTGCATCAACATCGGCACGATTCCGAGCAAGACGATGCGCGAGGCGATTCTCTACCTTTCCGGCTATCGCGAACATGCGGTATACGGCGAGTCCTACCGGATCAAGGAAAAGATTACGCTGCGCGACCTACTGGTCCGCGTGGAACCCGTGGTCCGCCACGAGATCGACGTCATGCGCAACCAGTTGCTGCGCAACGGCGTCGAGCTGGTGCACGCCAGCGCTTCCTTCGTCGATCCGCATACCCTGCGCCTTGGCCTTCCCGGCGCGGCCGGTGCTCGCCAGATAACCACCGACAAGGTCGTTATCGCAGTAGGCACACAAGCCACGCGCGATCCGCAGATGCCGATGGACGGCCAGAGCGTGTTTTCCAGCGACGATATTCTGGAAATTGAGGAGCTACCGCAGACCCTGACGGTGATCGGAGCGGGCGTGATTGGGTGCGAGTACGCGAGCATGTTCGCCGCAATCGGCGTTCGTGTGACGCTGGTCGACAAGCGTCCGCGCTTGCTGCCCTTCGTCGACGGCGAACTCATCGAGGCGCTGAGCTACCATCTGCGCGAGCGGCGCGTGATGCTGCGCCTGGGAGAGGAAGTCGAGCGCGTCGAAGTGCTCGAGGATGCTGACGGCCGCCGCGTCCGGACCGTGCTGAAGAGCGCCAAGCAGATCGTGAGCGATAAGGTGCTGTGCAGCGTCGGACGAACCGGCGCGACTGCGGAGTTGAACCTTGCGGCCGCGGGCGTGATCGCTGACGATCGCGGGCGCATCGGGGTTAACGAGTGCTTTCAGACCTCGACGCCCACGATCTACGCGGCCGGTGACGTGGTCGGGTTTCCCAGCCTGGCGTCCGCTTCGATGGAACAGGGGCGGCTGGCCGCGTGCAGCGCGTTCGGAATCAAGGCTGCGCAGGTCCGCGCACTGTTTCCATACGGAATCTACACTATCCCCGAAATGTCATTTGTCGGACTCAACGAGGAAGAGCTGACCGAGCAAGGGGTCCCCTACGAGACTGGCAGAGCGCCCTATCGCGAGATCGCGCGCGGCCGGATAGTCGGCGATAGCATCGGATTCGTCAAACTGCTCTTCCATCGCGAGACGCGCGAGCTGTTGGGTGTACATATAATTGGCGAGGGCGCGGTCGAGCTGGTCCACATCGGACAGGCCGTGCTCGCGCTGGGCGGCCGGATCGACTACTTCATCGACACGGTCTTCAACTACCCGACGCTTGCCGAGTGCTACAAAAACGCCGCCTTCGACGGAATCAACCGGCTGCGTTTCGCGCCGGTAACTCTGGCTTGAATTTGTGCGGCCGTGACGCCGCGTTCGGAGTGCGCGCGGCGGCTAAGCCAATGCATCAGGCCGGCTTTTTCGGCGCCGGCGGGATTCCGGCTTCAAGCTCGAGCGGCAGTTCGAACTTGATCGCCTGCGGCGGCTCGCAGACGGTGTCGCTGCAAGCCTGGAATCGCAGCGTGCCGGCGATCTTGTACGGCCCCGGAGCGATCGGCTTGCCGAAGGGCTCCATGAATTTCGCCGGCATCGGCGGGCTCCATTTGATCCCGAGCCTGCCGGTCGCGCGAACCTCACCGTCGTACACCGGCAGCGTTTCGCCCAGCGCCTTGAGCAGCATCGGTTTCGCCGCCGGCAATTCGATCGATTGTTCGCCGACGATCGGACTTTCGAAAATCAACTCGGTCGGCCGGTAGTTAGCGGGTAGCGGCGTGCCATAGATGTGCCATCCCGGATTCAACCGGATGCTCAGCGCGGTTGCCAGTTCCTGTCCGGGGAAGCATCGATCGGCCGACAGCGTCACGGTCGCGCTGAATACTCCGGCGTCGATTTCAACCGAGTTCGCCGCGACGGCGCCGTTCGTGTTGCGCAGTGCGAGCGCGGTAGCCGACGGGCGATGCTCGTAGCTGGGGAGGAACAGCTTGTCACGCACCGTGCCGTCGGGCGCAAGTAGGTAGTCACCCGGAAACGGCATCCCGTACATCATCTTGTGATCTTCGGGGATGTTGGTGTTGAAAATTCCGAACGCCCGAATGACCTTGCTGCCGGCGTCCGAGAGCAGCGGATAGTCAATCTTGTAGGCCTCGCCGAAGGCGGCGAGAATCTCGCGCGAATCGTAGGTGATTGACGCGGCGTTGTAACCTGCGGCCCTCAGCGTCTCCAGCGACTGTTGCAGCTCGACGAGCTGATTGCGGCAGTACGGTCACCAATCGGCGCTGCGGCTGAAGACCAGCAGCAGACCGTTGGGTCCCGACAGATCTTTCAGCGTACGGTTTTTGCCGTGCTGGTCGGGCAGGGTGAAATCGGGGACCCGCTGGCCGATTTCCGGCCCCGTGCGATAGCCGTCGTTCTGAGCGGCTACGAACTGGCCCCATTCCTCGGAGGTGATATCGCTTCCGCCGCCGCGAAATTTGCGGATCACGCCGTGCAGAACGTCAGCTTTGGTTTTCGCGTCCATAATGTTTCAGTCTCGCAAAGCGCAGCGTTTTTCGCCAGCACCAGAGATCGACTAGCGACGCTGGCCGCCCAGCGCTGACTCCAACTGTCGAACTAAAGGCGGTAGATCGTTTCGGAGTGTGTCCCAAAGAACATCCGGATCGATCTCGTCGTAGTCATGCGCGAGCTTCTCTCGCATTCCGGTTATTTTCGGCCATGGAATATGAGCCAGTTCCTCGCGTCCACGGGCGGAGACTCGTTTGGCAGCCTCGCCGACGAGTTCGATCAGCCTTTCAATAGCGGCCCGCCGCTCGGTTCGTTTTACATCCTCGAGCGGCTTAGCGAAACGCGCATTTATTTGTCGTCGGCGAGGAAGTATTCACGAATCGCGGCGATCAGCGCGGGAATCGTATACTCAGTCGGCTGCGTGACCACTTGAATACCCGCGGAGCGCGCGGTCTCGGCGGTTATCGGGCCAATCGCCGCGGCCTTGAGTCCCCGGGCGACGGCGGCTCCGACCATCTCGGAGAAGTTCGTCACCGTGCTGGAGCTGGTGAAGGCGACGAGGTCGATGCTGCCCGCCGCCGCCATCTCACGCACGCTATCGATCGGCGCGTGCCTGGGTTTCACCGTCTTGTAGACCGGTGCGACGAAGACTTCGCGTGCGCCGGCCGCGATCAGCATCTCCGGCAACACTTCGCGTGCGACCTGGGCGCGGGGAATCAGGATCCGCGCGTCGCGGATTCGCCCGGCGCCGAGCGCTTCGATAATCGCCTCGGCGCGATACTCGGCGGGAATTGCGGTAACCGCTAGCCCGTGCACGGCCAGGCGCGCGGCCGTGGCGGGACCGATCGCGCCGAGCTTCGCGCCTAAGAGCGCGCGCAGGTCAATGGCACGCGTGCTCATCCGCTCGAGCAGGCGCTCGACGCCACTTGCGCTGGTGAAGATCACCCAGTCGAAAATCGCCAGGCGCTCGAGCGCCGCGTCGATCGCCGCGTAGCTGTCGGGTGCGACGGTCTCGATGGTTGGAAATTCCGTTACCTCGGCACCGAGCGCGCGCAAGCCGGCGGCGAACGAGCCGCCGGCTTCGCGCGCCCGCGTGATCACGATTCGCCGCCCGTTAAGCGGCATCGAAACGGCCGCGTCAGGCCGCGCGCCGGAACCCGGCGCGCGGCCTGACGCGGCGGCATCGGCCGCCGCCGCGTCTATGGCGGCGGGCTCGCCGTCACCGGCGATGAGCGCCCTTGCGCCCCCCGCGAGCATCCGCTTCGCCAGCCGCGCGCCGAGCGCGGCGGCGCGTTCCAGCGGTGTGCCGGCTGTGCCGTCGTCGGCAACCTTGTCCGAGATTTCGTCGATCATGTGGCGCGTGCCGTCGACACTGAAGACTAGCGCGCGCATGTCGAGCGTGACCGCGTCGAGCCTCGCGAATACGCCGACGGGCGAAACGCACGAGGCGCCGAGCGCGGCCAGGAAGCCGCGCTCGGCGACGGCTTCGAGATGAGCCCGCGCATCGTCGAGCACGGCTACCGCGGCCTCGAGTTCGGCCGAGCCGCCAACCGGCCCGCCCACTAGCGCCTCGATACAGAGCGCGCCCTGGCCGCCGCACGGGACGAAGTCGCGCTCGTCGAGCGCGGCAAGCGCGACGCCGGCGGCAGCGGCGGCGTCTTCGCGCTCAAGCCGCATCAGCCCCGCCATCGCGAGGATGATGGCGTCGAAGTCGCCGGCGGCGAGGCGCGCGAGACGCGTGTCGACGTTGCCGCGCAGCGCGACAATCCTTAGATCGGGGCGCAGGCGGAGAGCCTCGAAACGCCGGCGCGCCGACGAGGTGCCGAGCCGTGCACCGCTCGGGAGCGCGGCGATCGAGCCGCCGGCGCGCGAGAGCAGCGCGTCGCGGGGGTCGGCGCGCTCGGGCACCGCGGCGATTCGGAAGCCGGAGGCGAGCTGGGCTGGCAGATCCTTCATTGAATGCACTGCCAGGTCGATACGGCTATCGCCAAGGGCCTGTTCCAGTTCCTTGATGAAGAGTCCCTTGCCACCGACCTCCGCAAGCGCCGCCGTGGCCATACGGTCACCGCTGGTGCGAATCGGGACGACCTCGATGGTCACGGACGGGATTAGCGCCGCGAGCTTGTGCCGCACCAGCTCGGCCTGCGCGAGCGCGAGCCGGCTGGGACGCGAACCGATACGGAGTACGGATGTCATCTACTTATATATGTTGTCGGATACGTCGGGAGGCGGCTGCGGGTCAGGGCTCCTCGTCGTCGTCGGAATCGAGGTCCATCTCGAAGTCGAGGTTGGCGGCCGTGCCGCCCAGCGCAGGTCCTTCGGGCGCCAGCTCGCCACACAGAAGGCGGCGCGCAATCTCGGCGGTATATGCAGGGTCGGGCGAGCTGGCACCGGTGCTGCGCAGACCGGCCAGGATGCGATGCAGGAGCTTGTTGACCAGCGTGCGCGTCAGCGCTTCGATACGCTGGCGCTCCGACGGCTCCAATGCGGCGAGCCACGCGCGATGGCGTCCGAGTTCGGTGTCGCGCAGTTGCTCGATGCTCACCCGGATGTCTTTGATCGCCGGAACCAGGTCCAGCCCGTTCATCCAGCGCATGAATGACGCGAGTGCGTCGGCAACGATCGTTTCGGCCTTGTCGGCCTCGCGTGCGCGCTCGCTGACCGACTCGGTCACCACTGAGCCGAGGTCGTCGATGTCGTATAGATAGACGTTCTCCAGCGCATTGAGCCGCTCGTCGAAGTTGCGCGGCACGCCCAGGTCGATGAGGAAGATCGGACGGTAGCGGCGCTCGCGCAGGACGGCCTCGAAGTCATCGGGCTCGAGCACCGGCCGTGCGGCTGAGAGCGAGCCGATCACGATGTCCGCGATCTTGAGGTAAGGGCGATGGCTCTCGAAGGGGACGGCGGTGCCGCCCAGCGCGCGCGCCAGCGCAACCGCATGATCGAAAGTGCGGCTGGTCACCAGCAGGGTCTCGGCGCCGAGCGCATGGAGTTGACGCGCGGTGAGCTCGGCCATCTGGCCCGCCCCCATCAGCATCACGGTCTTGTCGCTCAGCGTATCGAAAATCTGCCCGGCCAGGCGTACCGCGGCCGAACTGACCGACACCGAGCCGCGGCCGATAAGCGTCGCCTTGCGCACCCGCTTGGCGACCGAGAAGGCGCGATGAAAGGCGCGATGCAGCACCAGGCCGGCGGTGCCCGCCTCGGCCGCGTAGCCGTACGACAACTTGAGCTGGCCGAGGATTTGCGGCTCGCCGACCACCATCGAGTCGAGGCTGGCGCCGACCCGGAACAGATGATGCACGGCGTCGCGGCCCTCGAAGCGATAGAGCGCGCCGGCGAACAGCGCCGCGTCGACCTCGCGGTCGGCGGCGAGAAAGCTGGTGGCCTCGTCGATGGCGCGGGCGGGGTCGGCCGCCACGCCGACGATCTCGACGCGGTTGCAGGTCGAAATCAGCGCAGTCTCAGCCAGCGCGGGCGCGCGATCCTTGAGCCGCCCAAGCGTCGCAACGATCTCCCCGTCGCCATAGGCCAACCGCTCGCGGACCGCGACCGGGGCCGTGCGATGGTTGATGCCTACGATGAGGAGCTTTTCGTCCATCCTGTCCGCAAATGCGCCCGCCCGCGCGTTAGCCGAAACTCCCGCCGTGCTTGCCTGGAAAGAGCAGGCTCACGCTCAGAAACGAGCCTAACAATACAGTAAAAACCGCCAGCGTCAGCGCCGCGGCCCGCCGCCCGCGCCATCCCGCCGCGATGCGCGATTCCAACAGCGCCGCGTACAGCAGCCAGGTTATCAGCGACCACGATTCCTGCGGCTCCCACGACCAGAAATGGCCCCACGTCGCCTCGGCCCACAGCGCGCCGCTGACGATCGCCAGCGACAGCATCACGAAGCCCCATCCCAACAGGCGATAGTTGATGCGGTCGAGTTTTTCCAGGCTCGGCATCGTCTGCCCCACAGGCGTCATCGGGCGTTTGGCCTTCAGGCGCGACTCGTAGACCAGGTAGGCGAGGCTCACGCCGGCCGCAACCACGAACAGCGCATCGCCCAGAAACGCCAGCGTCACGTGGACGGGCAGCCATGCGCTGCGCAGACTGTCGGGAATGACCAGGCGTCCGCGACGCGTAAGCAGCATCGCCGCGCTCACCGCGGCCAGAACGCCCGGCGCCACAAACGACCCCAGCACCTGCATCCGCATGCGGGATATGAGGACGAAGCTGACGATGGCTGTGAGCCAGGCCAGGAAAGACAGCGACTGTGCGAAATTGGTGACCGGGATATTGCCTGCCCTCAGGGCGCCAAACACCAGGTCCAACGTGTGGAACAGCACCGCCGCACCCAGCAGTGGCACCGCCTGATCGGTCCAGCGTGGACGGTTGGCGGTGCGCCCAGCCACGAATCCCACGGCCGAAAGCGCGTAACATACCAGAGCGGGCGGAAGCCAGATCGTGTCCATACTGATAATGCGCCAGCACGCGGGATGGTCCACCGCGCCGTTCTCGGGGTTAAATACTGCCCGGCCGATGCCGAGTTCAACCAGTGCCGCGCCGGCGTGCTTACCGCCGATTGTATTACACCTGACTCGGACGAGACAGGGTGGCGGGGGCGTTATACTTGAACGACAAGCATTAGAGAGGAGCAATGGGAGGTATCGAGGCAAAGGGGTCGGCGAACCTTCGGGCGCTGAATCAAACGCGCGCGACTGTGCTCTGTGAGCACCTAGAAGAAGCTGGCGGGATGACGGGCAAGAGCCGCGGCCTGCTCGGACGCGACGGGCTCGAGGCGCAAGCGGGGATGCTGTTCGAGGCGGGACGGCTGGAGCCGTTCATGTGCATGCACATGTTGTTCATGCGCTTTGCCATCGACGTTGTGTTCCTGAACCGCCAAGGCAGAGCAATCCGGATCGACCGCGACTTGCGGCCATGGCGCATCTCCTCGATCGTTTGGGGCGCGCGCAAAGCGCTGGAACTTCCGGCGGGCGCCGCGGCGCGCAGCCAAACCGAGGTGGGCGATCAAATCGTCTTCGAGCAGCGGTAAGCCATATCCTCCACCGATCTTCTGACTGCAAATGTCGACATCCTCGATAAGTAGATGTCCTCAGTAGATGTCCCGATAATTTTAAGCTAGGAGCTATTTCCTATCATGATACGTGCAATGTTACGGACAGTCTTCACATTTCCGCTCAGAAGCAAGCCTCATTGATACGGAAATGGTCAAGAAGAAGAGAAAGACAATCTGTTTACGAAGGCATTTCTGGTAAGCAAATGTGTCGTCCCTTCTCATCTCACCGCATAGGCTAGAAATAGCATCAAGTATTAATACGCTTTCTGTTGATCTGAAGAACAGAAAGCCAGCCCTGAAAGCGACGACACTAGGCAATCAATCCTCCGCAAAGCATCCTTAAATTGGCTAAAGGAAAAGGGCCAACAAAAATGGAGTTAGCGGCGAAGATGTTCATTCGCGCCCGTCAGCCCGTTATGCACAAGACTCGCGGCCAGACGATGACGGAATACGCACTCATCCTGGTGTCTATCGCGGTCGTGGCTACGGCACCTACAAGACGCTGGGCAACAGCATCAATTAGCTCACCGCCGGCGTCGATTCCTTTCCCCCCAGCGCGTATGCGCGATTTCGCGATCAAGGGATAAACGCTTCGGCTGTCGGTGTTAGGCGAGCGGGTTGCAAGCCCGGCCGCCTAACTAGTCTATTCGCAGCGTCGCTCTATCGAACGGGCCGTCTGCCGTGAAGAGCGCGGCAACCAGATTTAGCGGAGAGAGACAGGCTATTCAGAGTAGGGTAGGGGTCATATAGAGCAGAAAGATCGAATCATCGATTCCGCGGATAGTGACATAGTTTAAATACCTGGCAATCTTGACGAGAGTCAGACAGAAGAGCCCTGACATGAATGGACGAGATTAGACACTACTGAAAGTCGAAATTGTCACGCCCTTGCTTCGGGATGCCCCACGCCATACTTTGTGAGTAAAGAGGGATGCTTAGCGCGGCATCGGCTTTCGACGAATCTGCGACGAAAGAATCGCTCATCGAGATCGTCGTTAGCAACTTCCATGCGGCGCTTATTTATGGGGCCGTACTCTGACTGCGGTTGCATCAGAAGCCTACCGCTTAATCAATTCCGACGGTACGGAAAACCCACTTTCGGCGGCAAGGCGATGAGCGAGTTCGTGCTGGTGTGGTTCGCCAGCATCGATACGGTCATGAGCGGACGAGCGTGCGATAACGCGTACCGAGCGGTTGGGAAAAGATTGTGGCCCTTGGGCAGGCCGCTTTCATCTGGGGGGAGGGCTCACGATGAGACGATCGCTGTTGTTCATGATGCTGGCCGGCGTCGCTGCGCTGGTCGCTGCGCTGGTCGTCTACTCGGCGCTGAAGAAGCGCGAGCGGGAAGTCCAGGCGGCGATGGTGCAATCGGTCAATATCGTGGTTGCCACGCATGATTTGCACATTGGTTCGCAGATTGATCCGATCGCGGTCAAGCTCGCGCGATGGTCGCGTGACAGCATGCCTCCGGGCGCCTTCACCGACATCGCGGCCGTGACGGGCAAGTACGTCAAGACACCGTTCGTGGAAGACGAACCGATTATAGGTGAGCGCCTGTTCTCGGGGGTCAAGACCGCAGGCATGCTGCCGTTGTTGATTCCGGCCGGGATGCGCGCGATGTCGGTTTCGGTGGACGAGGTAAGCGATATCGCCGGCTTCGTCCTGCCCGGCGCTCACGTCGACATACTGGTCTCGATCTCCGATCAGTCCACCGGCAGCCAGCCATTTTCCAGGATCATACTGCAAAACGTCGAGGTTCTCGCCGTTGCGCAGGAGATCGAGGAGGCGAAGGACGAACCCAGGGTGGTCAAGGTCGTCACCGTGCTGGTGACACCCGAAGAGGCCGAGCGGCTCTCGTTGGCCAGCCACGACGGGACCTTGCGTCTGGCGCTGCGCAATTACGACGACAAGAAGATCGTGATTACCAATGGGTCCGACGTCGGCGCGATGCTGCGCGGCGGCGCAGCCGCTCCGCTGATGGAACATCAGGTGGTTGCTCCAGTGCCTCATATCGCCGCACGCCCACAGCCCAGGACGGTTCAGGTCGAGATCTTGCGCGATGGGCATAGCAGCGAATCGATTTCTTTCGTGCATGGCCGAGGCGCGTGCAACCGCGAAGGCTTGAACCAGGAAATGATCGGCTCGACTGATGCGAGGTTTGAGATGGCGGGGGTTGAAAACCTGACGCCTGCTCCTGGAGCGGCGCCGCCTGTCTCGGCGCCGCCTGCAGGGAGCGTTGCCTCGACGGCGAGCGGCCGTCACCACGCTGACATGCAAGCGCCTGGCGGGGCGGGCTTTTCAGGGGCTGCGGAGCAAAATCCGTTTTTCGCCGGGCCGAATTCAAAGACTGTCGACGTGCCGTAATTGGGGAGAATGGGACGATGGTCGAAGTGATAGAGAAAAAGGCGCGCCACGGCCGCAAACTGATAGCCGCGGCTGTGGGAATGTTCGGATTCTTCATATTGGCGAGTCATCCGGTTGCGGGTTCGGAAACCCGTACCCTTCCAGTGACGCTTGGCGCCGAGCCTGTGAGGGTAGCATCGGCGGACTCGGCGGG
>Ga0209415_10013212_pt1 | contig 13645 bp, 8 predicted proteins | sample PeaSoiSIISIP2007_FD_187696 | JGI IMG/M metagenome (GOLD analysis project Ga0209415, IMG submission 187696) | Peat soil microbial communities from Weissenstadt, Germany - SII-SIP-2007 (SPAdes) (version 2) | ecosystem: Environmental > Terrestrial > Soil > Wetlands > Peat | place: Germany... | reverse complement strand
CCCTGCCGCTCCATATCGAGGGCTACCCGCCGCCGAGCGACCCGCGGCTCAACGTCATCAAGGTCACGCCGGACCCGGGCGTCATCGAGGTCAACGTTCATCCGGCGACGAGCTGGCGCGAGGCGGTTGGCATCACGACGGCGCTCTACGAGGAAGCGCGACTGGCGCGGCTCGGCACCGAAAAGTTCATGATCGACGGCCGCCATACCGGCACCGGAGGCGGCAACCACGTGGTGATCGGCGGCGCCACCGCGGCTGACAGCCCGTTCCTGCGGCGGCCCGATCTGCTCAAGAGCCTGGTCCTGTACTGGCAGCGCCATCCCGCCCTGTCCTACCTGTTTTCCGGGCTGTTCATCGGTCCGACCAGCCAGGCGCCGCGCGTCGACGAGGCGCGCCACGAGGCGCTCTACGAGCTCGAGATCGCGATGGCGCAGGTGCCACCGCCCGGCAACGGCCGGACGCCGCGGCCGTGGCTGGTCGACCGGCTGTTCCGCAACCTGCTGGTCGACGTGACCGGCAATACCCATCGGGCCGAGATCTGCATCGACAAGCTGTTTTCGCCGGACAGTCCGACCGGGCGGCTCGGGCTGGTCGAATTTCGCTCCTTCGAGATGCCTCCGGACGCGCGCATGAGCCTCGCCCAGCAGCTGCTGCTGCGCGCCTTGATCGCCTGGTTCTGGCGCGAGCCGCAGCAGGGCGGCTTCGTCCGCTGGACCACGGCGCTGCACGACCGGTTCATGCTGCCGCATTTCATCTGGGAGGATTTTCTCGGCGTGCTGGCGGACCTGGAGCGCGCCGGCTATCCGTTCGATCCGCTGTGGTTCGCGGCGCAGCGCGAGTTCCGCTTCCCGGTGTTCGGCGCCGTCGAGCAGGGCGGAGTCAAGCTCGAGATCCGGCAGGCGCTGGAGCCGTGGTACGTGCTCGGCGAGGAAACCCAGGCCGGCGCCACCGCGCGCTTCGTCGACTCCTCGGTCGAGCGGCTGCAGATCCGCGCCGACGGCCTGACCCCGTCGCGCCACATCGTCACCTGCAACGGCCGCCGGCTGCCGCTGGTCTCCACCGGACGCACCGGCGAATACGTCGGCGGCGTGCGCTTCAAGGCCTGGAGCCTCGCCTCGGCCTTGCAGCCGAACCTGCCGGTCCATGCGCCGCTCACCATCGACCTGATCGACGGCTGGACCCGGCGCTCGCTGGGCGGCTGCGTGTATCACGTCACCCATCCGGGCGGACGCAGCTACGAGACCTTTCCGGTGAACTCCTTCGAGGCGGAGGCGCGGCGCCTCGCCCGCTTCCAGGACCACGGGCATACGCCGGGCTTCGTCGATATCCCGGCGGAGGAACGATCTGCGGATTTCCCGACGACGCTCGATCTGCGCCGCCCCGCCCAGGGCTAGTGCGGTGGATTTGAAGTTCCTATCAGATGTGCGGCACGCTCGTCATAGGAACTTCAAATCCGCACTAGCGTATGTTCCGGCGACGCGGATACCGGTTGGCCGCCGACGGCCCGCGAAGACGGGCGTAGCGCCATTAACAGAATGCGCGATCAAAAGGGTTAGAGTCGTTTGATGGGGGTGCGTCCAGAGAGTGTCGAGCAGCCCGCCGGCGACGACCCGATGGGGCTCGTCGCCGGCTACTCGCCGCTGCCGGGCATTTTCGACGAGATGATGGACGCCGACGGCGGCGTGCGGGCGCACTGGCGGCCGTTTCTCGCCAAGCTCGGCGCGCTGGGGCCGGACGAGATGCAGCGGCGCTTTGCGGCGGCCGACCGGCATCTGCGCGACTCCGGCGTGTTCTACCGGGTCTACGAGGACCCGGCCGGCGGCGAGCGCCCGTGGCCGTTCAGCCACGTTCCGCTCATCCTCGACATCGCCGAGTTCCAGGCCCTCAAGGCGGGCCTGGTGCAGCGCGCCGAGCTGCTCGAGGCGGTGCTCGCCGACGTCTACGGGCCGGCAAACCTGGTGCGCGACGGCCGGCTGCCGGCCGCGCTAGTGGCCGGCAACCCCGAGTTCCTGCGGCCCCTGGTCGGCGTGACGCCGCGCGGGGGCGCGCATCTGCGGTTCTACGCGGTCGACGTCGGCCGCGGCGTCGACGGCAGCTGGTGGGTGCTCGGCGACCGCGCCCAGGCGCCGTCGGGCGCCGGTTTCGCGCTGGAAAACCGGCTGGCGCTGTCGCGCGCCCTGCCCGACGTCTATCGCGAGCTGCACGTCGAGCGGCTCGCCGCGTTCTTCCAGGCGTTCCGGCGCGAGCTCTCGGATCTCAGCCGCCGCGACGGCTCGCGGGTCTGCCTGCTGACGCCGGGACCGATGAACGAGACCTACTTCGAGCATGCCTACCTGGCGCGCTATCTCGGCTTCCTGCTGGTCGAGGGCGAGGACCTGACTGTCCGCCACGACGGCGTCTTCATCCGCACCGTGTCGGGGCTCCGGCGCGCCGAAGTGCTGGTGCGCCGGCTCGACGCCGACTTCGCCGATCCGCTCGAGCTCAATGCGCGCTCGCGCCTGGGCGTCCCCGGGCTGGTCCAGGCGGCGCGCGACGGCACCGTGGTGATCGCCAACGAGCTCGGCGCCGGCTTCGTCGAGGCGCGCGCCCTGCTGAGCTACCTGCCGGCCCTTGCGCCTTCGCTTGTCGGCGCCGACCTCGCGATCCCCAACGTCGCCACCTGGTGGCTCGGCCAGGCGAGAGCCCGCGACATCGTCATGAAGCGCTTCGACCAGATGGTCATCGGGTCGGCATTCTTCGAGGCGCTTCCCGGTCACAGCGATGCCCGCGAGGTGGTGGGCGAGACGCTCACCCCGGGACAGCGCGCCCGCATCATCGAGGCGATCTCCCACCGCGGCGTCGACTTCGTCGGCCAGGAGGCGGTGACCCTGTCCACCATGCCGGTGGCGCGGGACGGCAGGCTGGAGCCGCGCCCGTTCATCCTGCGGCTGTTCCTCGCCCGGGCCGGGGACGCCTGGAACGTCATGCCGGGCGGCTTCGTGCGCATCGCCGACGACGTCGACGCGCGCGCCGTGAGCCTGCAGCGCGGAGGGCGGACCGCCGACGTCTGGGTGCCGTCGGAGCACCCGGTCGCCGATACCACGCTGCTGCCGCGCCCCGAGACCATCACGGTCAACCGCGCCACCAGCGCGCTGCCGAGCCGCGCCGCCAGCAACCTGTTCTGGGTTGCCCGCTATGTCGAGCGCGCCGAAGCGACGCTGCGGCTGGTGCGCGCCCTGCTCAACCGCATCATGGAGGCCGACGACGCGACCGCCCCGCTGGTCGCGCGCATCGGCGCGCTGCTCGGGGCCTGGAGCGCCATTCCTGACGATCTGCCCAATGCCAGACCGACGCTGATCGCGCTCGCCGCCATGCAGCGGCGCGATCTCGACGGCGCGCTGCCGCATCTCGCCGGCGCGGCCCGCTCGGCGGCGTCGGTGATCCGCGACCGGTTCTCGCCCGACGCCTGGCGCGCGCTGGTCGATCTCGCCGGCCTCATCGCGGGGCCGCTGCCGGCCGGCTCGTCCGACATCGCCCTGTTCGACCGGGTCAACGCCGCGCTGCGCATCATCGCGTCGTTCTCCGGCCTGGCGCAGGAGAACATGAGCCGGCTCGGCGGATGGCGGTTCCTCGAGCTCGGCCGCCGCATCGAACGCGCGATCACTTCCTGCCGTTTCGTGCGCCAGTTCGCCACCAACGTGATCCCGGAAGGCGCGCTCGACGCCCTGCTCGATCTCGCCGACAGCCAGATCACCTATCGGCTGCGCTACGTGATGCTGGCGGCACCGACGCCGGTGATCGATCTGGTGGTGCTCGACCCGGCCAATCCGCGCTCGGTCGTGTTCCAGCTCGAGCGCATCGAGGCGCACCTCGCGGAGCTGCCCAGGCGCAGCACCGACGGCCGCCTGTCGCCGCCGCAGCAGATCGCCACCGTGATGCTGAGCGTGCTGCGCACCACCGAGGCGGCACGGATCGACGAGCAGCTGATCGTCGAAACCGAGAATTCCCTGATGCGGCTGTCCGAGGCGATCGCCGCCGCCTACTTCATCCACTACGAGCGCTTCGACGGCGAGTGGGAGGCGCCCGGATGATCTACGACGTGCGCCAGGTCACGACCTACCGGTACGCGTCGACGGTCGCGTATGCGCACCATGTGCTGCGGCTCACCCCGATCGACCGGCCGCGCCAGCGCGTCCATGCGGCGGCCCTCGACATCCTGCCGCTGCCGGTCGAACGCCGCGAAGGCTTCGATTTCTTCGGCAACCGGATGACCTGGATCAGCCTCGATGAGCCGCACGACGTGCTGACCGTCAAGGTGGCGGCACGTGTCGCCGTCGAGGGCGCGGGCGCGCCGGCGGCCGGCATGCCGTGGGAGGACGTGCGCGAGACCGCCTTCGCGGTGACCGACCTCGGGCCGCGCTCGCCGGCGCATTTTCTCTTCGCCAGCCGCCAGGTGCCGCTCGATCCGGAGATCCGCGACTATGCGGCGACGAGCTTTCCGGCCGGGCGGCCGATCCTCGACGGCGCCACCGAGCTGATGCGGCGGATCAAGGACGACTTCACCTACGAGGTCGGCGTCACCACCGCATCGACCACGCCGCCGATGTCGTTCGCGCTGCGCTCCGGCGTGTGCCAGGATTTCGCCCACATCATGATCTCGGGGCTGCGCGGCCTCGGCCTGCCCGCCGGCTATGTGAGCGGCTATCTGCGCACCGTGGCGCTCGGCGGCGCGCCGCGGCTCGAGGGCGCCGACGCGATGCACGCCTGGGTGATGGTCTGGGCCGGGCCGGGGAGCGGCTGGCACGGGTTGGACCCGACCAACGCGGTGCTCGCCGGCGAGGACCACGTGGTGCTGGCGGTCGGCCGCGACTATGCGGACGCCTCCCCGGTCGATGGCGTGGTGTTCGCTTCCGGCAGGCAGAAGCTGTCCGTGGCGGTCGCCGTCACGCCGGTGGGCGGATCGGAGTAGCGCGCGCATGCTCCGGCGAAGTGGATGTCCGGTTCGCCGACAAGAGCATGCGCCACGCAAGACTTACGCCGGTCTGGCACCGCCGCCGGCGCCAGACCGGCATGCCGACAGTGTCGCCGGAGCAACACCACAGGTCGAAGCTGCCGGACCGCCGCAATGCCGCTTTGGTATTTCGGGCGAAGCCGGCTACACTGCAATCGACACGCCATCGTCGCGAGGATCGCATGGGCTGGAAATGGTTCGTTCTTGGATGCGCGGCGGCCACCATGGCGTTGACCGCCGTGCCGGCCGAGGCCGCGAAGGCGAAGAAGCACGCCTATTACTCGTACGGCGAGACCCGCAGCCTTCCGGGGGTGCGGACGCGGGTGCTGGTCACGCGTCGCTCCTACCTGGATGCCGGGACCGAGGTGACGCCGGGCACCCGCAAGTATCTCGATTACGTCACCGGCGGGCCGAGCAACCCGATGGACCCGATGAACTCCGACTGGCCGTCGACGTTCTACAACCCGTATGGCCGATCGCCGCTGCCGGGCTCGTTCTTTCCCTGGCCGTAAGGTAGCCCGCCTCAAGGGCGTTTACGCCCGTCTTCGCGGGCTATGAAGCGCAGCGGAATGCGGGTAAGGCCGCGCCGCCATCGCGCGCGTTGTCCCGGATTTCATCCGGGCTATGCCACCAACCGCTCCATCTCGCCGATGATCGCCGTGCCCATCGCGGCGGTGCCGATCACGGTCGTGCCGTCGGACTTGATGTCGGCGGTGCGCAGGCCCTTGGCGAGCGCCGCCGCGATCGCCTGATCGACCAGGTCGGCTTCGCGGCCCATGCCCAGCGAGTAGCGCAGCGCCATTCCGAGTGACGCGATCATGGCGATCGGGTTGGCGACGCCGGTGCCGGCGATGTCCGGCGCCGAGCCGTGCACCGGCTCGAACAGCGCCCGGTTCTTGCCGGTCTTCGGGTCGACCTCGCCGAGCGAGGCCGACGGCAGCATGCCGAGCGAGCCGGTGAGCATGGCGGCGACGTCCGACAGCATGTCGCCGAACAGGTTGTCGCAGACGATGACGTCGAACTGCTTGGGCCAGCGCACCAGCTGCATGCCGCAGGCGTCGGCCAGCTGATGCTCGAGCTGCACGTCGGGAAACTCCCGCTTGTGCACCTGGGTGACCACCTCGTTCCACAGCACGCCGGTCTTCATCACGTTGCGCTTTTCGCTCGACGTCACCTTGTTGCGGCGCTTGCGCGCGAGCTCGAAGCCGACGCGGGCGATGCGCTCGATCTCGTAGGTGTCGTAGACCTGGGTGTCGACGGCGCGCTTCTGGCCGTTGCCGAGATCCGTGATGGTCTTCGGCTCGCCGAAATAGACCCCGCCGGTCAGCTCGCGGAGGATGATGATGTCGAGGCCCTCGACCACCTCGCGCTTGAGGCTCGATGAATCGGCGAGCGCCGGATAGCACACGGCCGGCCGGATGTTGGCGAACAGCCCGAGCTCCTTGCGCAGGCGCAGCAGGCCGGCCTCCGGCCGCTGGTCATAGGGGACGCCGTCCCATTTCGGCCCGCCCACCGCGCCGAACAGGATGACGTCGGCGGCCTTCGCCTTGGCCATGGTGTCCTCGGTGATCGCGACCCCGTAGGCGTCGTAGCAGCACCCGCCGACCAGCGCCTCCTCGGTCGCGAACTGCGCGAGGCCGCGGTCGTTGAGGAAGCCGATCACCCGCTTCGCCTCGGCCATCACCTCAGGGCCAATGCCGTCGCCGGGAAGCAGCATGAGCTTGTGCGTCGTCATGGACGGGCCTCGCCGTGGGAACCGCGCGGAGTGCTAAAGGCGCGCGCGTGGCTTGGCAAGGATGTTGCGGGCGCGCGCAATCATCCGCTCAATGCCTATGTCGCCCCTCGCCCTGTCCCTCTCCCCATCAGGGGCCCCCATCAGGGAGAGGGAACGATGTGGCGAGGCCTGCGCAGCACATCGAGCGCAAGGCCCGCAGCAACCCTTCAGCGATAGCGGCCGTGCTTCTGCAGGACCTCGATCTTGTAGCCGTCGGGATCCTGCACGAAGAAGAACCGTGCCATCAGCGCGCCGTCGCGGCTGAACTCCTTGATCGGCGCCGGCGCCAGGTTTTCCGCCGTGAACCGCGCGTGCTCGGCCGCCAGATCGTCGACCGCGAACGCCACATGGCCATAGCCGTCGCCGAGACCGTAGGGCTCGGTGCGGCCGTGATTGATGGTGAGCTCGATCTCGAAGTCGGCTTGCGCGTTGCGCAGGTAGACCAGCGTGAAGCCGTCGAAGGCGTAGCGGTCGGCGACCTCGAGCCGGAAGGCGCTGCGGTAGAAATCGACCGAGCGCGCCTCGTCGAGGACGCGGATCATCATGTGGATCGCTTTGGCCATGGCGTGCTCCCCGTCAAGGTTTCTGGACTCGCGCTCAGGCGGCGTCCACCGCGGCCTGGTTGTCGGAGGCGACCGGCAGGCGCCGCGGCGCCGTGGCGCGCAGCAGGGCCTTGTGCGCCTGCCACTGGCTCTCGGTGTCGAGCGTTGCGAGAAACTGCACCTCGCCGCCGGACAGCAGCGCCACCGGCAGGCCGTCGCGGTAGAGCAGGCGGTTGCCGGTCAGCGCCGCAAGCTTCGGCCCGGGCGTGAGGATGCCGACCAGATTGAGCGGGTCGGCGGCGGACAGCGAGACCCACTCCCCGGACGGCGGCTTGCGCCGGACCTCGCGCAGCAGGCCGACCGCCTGCGGCAGGGCGTACTGCTCGCCGGAGAAGCCGGCGACGAAACGGCCGCCGCGAATGTCGCCTTGCGCCTCGAGCCGGCGAAACACCCGCAGCAGGTCGCGCCACGGCGGCAGCCAGCCGGCCTCGCGCTCGAGCAGCCGCCAGAACACCACGCCGTAGCGCTCGAGCAGGGTGCGCACCACGTGCTCGACCGCCTCCGGGCCGACGTCCTGGCCGGGATTGGCGCGGCGAGCAAAAGCCCATCGTCCGGCGTCCTCCATGCCGAACGTCACGGTACGGCGCCGCCGCTTCGCCCCGGGCGCCGGCCTGCGCTGATCGGACGGCACCAGCAGCGCACGCAGCCCGGCAAAGCTGTCGGAGCTCACCACGCCGAGCGCCACCAGCTCGGCGAGGGCCTCCTCGACCTGCGAGCGCAGCAGCCCGGTGCCGTCGACGAGCTCGTCGAAGAACGAGGCACCATGCCGGCTGATGTGGTCGGCGACCGCCTGCGCGCGGACGCCGAGATGAACGTCCGGCACCGTCGACAGCGACGCCCACAGCGGCGCCGCGCGCCGCATCAGCAGCATGATCGGCGTGGTGCGCACCGGTGCGGCACGGCGCTCGCCGCCGCCGGTCCGGGCGATGCGCGGCTGCGGCCGCGCCCAGGCAATGCGTCCGGTCAGGCACTGGTCATCGAGCCAGGCCGGCTCGTAGCCGCCCAGCCGGGCGGTCAGGATCTCGGTCTCCCAGGAGCCGGCCGGCGCCGCAAAACCTTCGAGCTGGGCGACGACGGCCGCGACCGCATCGGGCCCCTCCATGCGGGCATCCGCGGCGACGCGCTGCCAGCCGAGCAGGAAGCGCAGGAAATCGCGCGCCGCGACCGGCTCGATCTCGGCGCGCAGGCGCTTGACCGTGTAACGGTGAATGCGGGCGAGCAGCCGGCGCTCGCACCATTCGTCGGCATTGATGCCGTGGGAAAACCGCCCGCGCAGCGCAAAGCCTTGCACCTCGAGCGCGACAAGCGCCGCCGCGATGTCACGCGGTTCGAGGCCGAGTCCCGCCGCCAGCGCGTGCTCGGTGACCGGCCCGAGACCCTCGAGCCGGCCGCGCAGGATCTCCACCAGGGCGCCTTCGGGTGACGAGGTCGGCTCGCTCCGGGCCGGCGGCGCCGCGATCGGCGGGTCGAGCGTGGCGGCCGGCCACAGCGCCTGGAAATCGGTCAGGCGCTCCGCCGCGATCCACAGCGTCGCCCGGGACGTGGCGAGCCGCGTCGCGCGCCGGTCGCGCGCCAAGGCGGTCAGATAATCGGAAAAGGCCGGTTGCGCCTGCGCTTCCGCCGCCGTGACGAAGCCGAGCCAGACCAGCGCGTCGTGCAGCTCGTCGGCATTCGCCGCCTCGGGCCATGCCTCGGCGCGGACCCGGGCAATGGCGTCGGGGTCGAGCCGCCCGAGCCCGGCCGCTTCCTCCGGCGCCAGCCAGCGCCGGCTCATCACCGCCTGGGTGCGGCGCTCCTCCAGCGGCGCGTCGTCGAGGAACGCATAGGGCCGCGCCGACAGCACCTCGAGGGCGAGCGGCGACGGCTCGGTGAGGTCGCAGGCGACGACGCGGACGGCGCCCTGCTCGATGCGCGCGAGCAGGCGCTCCAGGCCCTCGATGTCCATCGCCTCGGTCAGGCAGTCCGCGATGGTCTGGCGCACCAGCGGGTGATCGGGGATTTCCCGCTCGCCGACCAGGTTCTCGGCGCAGGCGAGCTGGTCCGGAAAGGTGGCGCCGATCAGGTCTTCGGCGTCCATGCGGGCGAGCTGCGGCGGGACTTTCCGCCCGCCGCGGAACCGCGGCAGCGCCAGCGCCACGCCGGCGACCCAGCGCCAGCGGGTGATGAACATCGGCGCATCGAGCATCGCCTGGATCAGCACCTGGCGCACGCCCGATGAGTGCAGGTAGCGCGCGACCTCGGCGAGCTCGAAACTGTGCGCGGTGGTCAGCGACAGCACGATGTTGTCCTCGGTCGCCGCCGCCTGGAGCTCGAAGTTGAACTTGCGGCAGAAGCGCTTGCGCAGCGCCAGCCCCCAGGCGCGGTTGAGCCGGCTGCCGAACGGCGAATGGATGACGAGCTGCATGCCGCCCACCGCGTCGAAGAAGCGCTCGAGCACCACGGTGTCCTGGGTCGGCAGGCAGCCGAGCGCGGCGTGCGCGGCGGCGAGGTATTCGACGAGCTGCAGCGCCGCCGGACCGGCGACGCCGACTTCGCGGTCGAGCCAGCGCAAGGCGTCCTGCAGGCCCGCCTGGCCGCGCAGCCGCGCCGCGATCGTTTCACGCAGCCGCGCCACCGACGACGACAGCTCGTCGCTGCGGCCCGGCGCCTCGCCGAGCCAGAACGGCAAGGTCGGCGGCATGCCGTGGGCGTCCTCCACCCGCACGGTGCCGCGCTCGACCCGCATGATGCGATAGGAGGCGTTGCCGAGCTGAAAGATGTCGCCCGCCATGCTCTCGACGGCGAAGTCCTCGTGCACGGTGCCGATGACGGTGCTCTCCGGCTCGAGCAGCACCGCGTAGTCGGCATTGTCCGGGATGGCGCCGCCGGAGGTCAGCGCGGTCAGGCGGGCGCCGCGCCGGCCGCGCAGCACGCGGTTGACGGCGTCGTAGTGGATGAGCGCGCCGCGCCGGCCGCGCCGGGTGGAAAAGCCCTCCGCCAGCATGGCCACCACGGCGGCGAAATCCTCGCGCGGAAGCGTGCGATAGGGCGAGGCCCGGCACAGCAGCGCATAGAGCTCGTCCTCTTTCCATTCGCGCGCCGCGACCTCGGCAACGATCTGCTGCGCCAGCACGTCGAGCGGCCGTTCCGGGATGGTCAGCCGATCGAGCTCGCCGCGGCGGACGCTGTCGATCAGCGCGGCGCATTCGACGAGCTCGTCGCGCGTCAGCGGAAACAGCCGACCTTTGGGCGTGCCGTCGACGGCGTGCCCGGACCGGCCCACCCGCTGCAGGAAGCTCGCGATCGAGCGCGGCGAGCCGAGCTGACAGACGAGGTCGACGTCGCCGATGTCGATGCCGAGCTCGAGCGAGGCGGTCGCCACCAGGGCCTTGAGCTGGCCGCGCTTGAGCCGCTGCTCGGCGTCGAGCCGCGCCTCCTTGGCGAGGCTGCCGTGGTGCGCCGTCACCTGATCGGCGCCGATCCGGTCGGACAGCTGGCGGGTGACGCGCTCGGCCAGCCGGCGCGTGTTGACGAAGATCAGCGTGGTGCGGTGCGCCTCGATGAGCCCGGTCAGGCGGCCGTAGATCTGCTCCCAGACCTCGTTCGACATCACGGCTTCGAGCGGCGAGTCGGGCACCTCGAGCGCCAGATCGCGGGAACGGCGGTGGCCGGTGTCGATGATCGCGCACTCGGCTCCCGCCGGACCGGCGCCGACCAGGAAGCGCGCCACCGCTTCGATCGGCGTCTGCGTCGCCGACAGCCCGATGCGCAGCAGGCGGTCGCCGGCGAGAGCGCCGAGGCGCTCGAGCGACACCGCCAGATGGGTGCCGCGCTTGTTGGGAGCCACCGCGTGGATCTCGTCGACGATCACGGTCCGCGCGGTGGCGAGCATGCCGCGCCCCGACTCCGAGCCGAGCAGGATGTAGAGCGATTCCGGCGTGGTCACCAGGATGTGCGGAGGCCGCCGGCGCATGCGCTCGCGCTCGCCCGGCGGGGTATCGCCGGTGCGCACCCAGGTGCGGACGTCCACATCGGGCAGCCCGCGCGCCCGCAGCTCGGAGCGGATGCCGGCGAGCGGCGCCTCGAGGTTGCGGCTGATGTCGTTCGACAGCGCCTTGAGCGGCGACACATAGACGACCTGGGTCTCGTCCCGCAGGCCGCCCTCCAGCCCCTGCCGCACCAGGTCGTCGATCGCCGCCAGGAAGGCCGCGAGCGTCTTGCCGGAGCCGGTCGGCGCCGCGATCAGCACGTGGCGCCCGGCCTTGATGGCCGGCCATGCCCGCTCCTGCGCGGCGGTCGGCCCGCGAAAGCTCGCGGCAAACCAGGCGGCGACCGCCGGATGGAACAGGGATGTTGTGGTCATGGGGTCAGAGTAGCTGGGGCTCAGGGCCAATCAATGCCGCTCTCGCCGATTGCACGGCACTCGCCGGGATGCCCAGCAGATGGGTTGGTGTGCCGCAGAGTCAACCCGGAGGTCCCGATGCGGCGGTCGTCGGTGTCCAGTCTGTCCAACGCCGTCGGCCGGCGTCCTTGATGCGTATCCGGGATACGCATATATGTCATTGATCGTCAGTTGGTTAGGAGGCTGCCGCAATGGCTGCTCGCGAGCGCATCGACAGGTACAGAAAGACCGGCGGTGCGGCCGATCTGGTGCGGGTGGAGGTGCTGGTGCCGGAGCACGCACGCCGGGATGTCATCGCATACGCAGCGCGCCTGCGATCGGCCCATCGCGACAGCAAGGCGCTTCGCAAGCTCTGCGGTCGCGCCCTGTCGATGTACGCCGCCCGCGTGATGGACAACGTCGACCTCGAACGGCTGCCGGACCTGAATTCGCAGGCGGCGGTCCTCGCGAAGGCATTGATCGACCGTGGTGACGCGCGGGCGTTCTACCTCGGTCGGCAAATCCTGGCTCAATTGGAGCCCTGAGCGATGGCGTTGACCGACCTGCAGCGGCGGGTGATGAGATGCCTCGCGCCAAACCGTTCGGCAACGAGCTACGTCGCCGGCGGTGTCGTTCTGAACCGCGACTGGCCGCGCCGCTCGGACGACATCGACATCTTCCACGATACGGACGAGGACGTGGTCGCCGTCGCCAGGATCGATATGGGGGCGCTCGAACAAGGCGGCTTCCACGTCACCACGGTCTTTGAAATCTACGGCTGCGTCGAGGCTGCCGTGTCGGATGCGGGAAGCGAAACGCTCATTCAGTGGATGAGCGAGACACGGCGCCGGTTCTTCCCGCTGGTTGCGGACCCGGATTGGGGCGTGCGACTCCATCAAGCCGACCTGGCCGTCAACAAGGTTCTGGCGGCCTCGAGCCGCACCAAGGCTCGGGATTTTGCCGATCTGGCTGCGATCGCGACCTACATGTGTCCGCTGGGTCCGCTGATCCTGGCGGCGGCCGGAAAGCCTCCGTTCTACTCTCCGCAACGCTGCATCGATGAAATCAGGCGACGTGGACTCTCGGTCGGCGACGAGGAATACTTGGCCGTCAAAGGCGTGCCTGCGGACTGGACACCAGCATTCATCCGCGCCGAGCTGGTGCGTCACCTGGACCTCGCCGAGCGCTACATCATGAGCGCGCCGCTGGAGATCATCGGCGTTCTTGCGGTCAATCAGGAGGCGACGCCCATCGAGGTGTCCGCGAGCAACATCGACGACGCGGTGCTGCGCAAGGCCACCGAAGAGCCCGAGGTGATGCCGATCCCTGTCGACTCCAGAGTCGCGGACTGGCGTCGATCCGGGCCTTGACCGCAATCCACAAGAGGTCGTGCCGGTCGTGACGATAGGGGCGCGCCTGACGTAGAACGGCGCAGCGGTGGAGACAACAATGACATTCGCATATGTGAGCGTGGAAGAGGCGATCAAGCGCGGCGGCCTGCGCATGGTGGTGGTCGGCGGCGTGCCGAGCCCATGGGGCGAAGCCGCCAAGGGCATCCTGCACATCAAGGGCGTCGAATGGGTCGCCGTGCGCCTGGACTATGCCAGCGAGCCCCTGAAGACGTGGGCTGGCCACCGCAGCGGCCCGGTGGCCATCTACGAGGATGAACGACCGCGCCCCGGCTGGGCCGAGATCCTGCTGCTCGCCGAACGCCTGGCGCCCACACCATCGCTGCTGCCGGCGGATCCGGCCGAGCGCGCGCTGGTCTTCGGCCTCGCCCACGAGATCTGCGGCGAAGCGGGCCTCGGCTGGTCGCGCCGCCTGCAGCTGGTGCACACCGGTCTGCAGAACGCCGGCGGCTTCCCCGACCGCGTCGCGAAGTACCTGGGCAAGAAGTACGGCTACAGCCCCGCGGCGGG
>Ga0209415_10013211_pt1 | contig 13646 bp, 13 predicted proteins | sample PeaSoiSIISIP2007_FD_187696 | JGI IMG/M metagenome (GOLD analysis project Ga0209415, IMG submission 187696) | Peat soil microbial communities from Weissenstadt, Germany - SII-SIP-2007 (SPAdes) (version 2) | ecosystem: Environmental > Terrestrial > Soil > Wetlands > Peat | place: Germany... | reverse complement strand
CGTCCGGCACCGGATGCCCGGCCTCCCGCAGCGCGATGCGGCGAAGCGGCATCGTGTAGCCTCGCTTGACCGTGACCAGGCCGGAGGTGATGCGGTTGCCGAGCACGTCCTCGACGGCCCGCGCCATCGGGGCGCCGGCCTTTCCCGCCCCCACGACGACCACGCGGGTGCCGCGCGGGATCGAGACGGCCCGCCCGGCGACGAAGAGCCGTCCGCCCGCGAGCCGGAGATGCCGCCGCGTGGCGCCGTACGGGTCCGCCGCCTCGAGCGCCCGCGTGAGGATGCGGACGGCGGCGCCGCGCAGCCGCGCGGTGCCCCGGACCCGAAGCAGCGCGCGGTCGAACCGGATCGGCTTCCCCGGCATGCGGCGCTACTCCGCGCGCTCGATCCGCACTGTCGTCCCGGACCGCACCGCTTTGAACACCGTGGGATCCCCGTCGAGGCGTCCGCACACGTTGACCGGGCTCGCGGGCCGGATCTCGGTCCCGCGGCTCGCGGGCGTCGGTCCGAAGAAAATGCAGAACGCGCTGCCGGGCGGCCAGTACCCCAGATCGCCCATCTCGACGACCTCCCGCGGCGACTCGGGGGCGCACGTCACGGGGATCGGGAAGTAGATCTCGTCGCCCCACGTGTTGCCCTTCGCGATGATCGGCAGCGCGTTCCAGACCGCGTCCGCGGTCCGGCTCTGGTCGAGCGTGGCCACAGCGGAGATGGATCCTGCGGTGATCGTCACCTTGCGCATGCCCGCTCCCTTCCGCCGCCCCGCCGGGTTCATCCGACCTCGATCGGATCCGTCCAGCCGTTCGGCGGCACGGCCCGGATCGCGTCCGCGCCGCGGCCCACCGACGCCAGCGCGGCCCGCACGGTGTCTCGGGCGAGCGCCGCGAGGTTGTTGACCTCGCTCAGGTGCACCAGGTAGATCGCCCGGGGCCGTCCCGCGGTCCGCGCGAGCGCCCGCGCCGCGTCGTCGTTGCTCAGGTGCCCGCGGCCGCTCAGGATGCGGTTCTTCAGAAACCACGGGTACGCGCTGACGTGCAGCAGACCGAGGTCGTAGTTGCTCTCCAGCACCACCAGATCGGCGTCGGCGAGGTACGGATCCATCTGGCGCCCCGCGCTGCCGAGGTCGGTGGCGATCACGATCCGCCGGGCCGCGATCTCGATCCTGAATCCGACCGGCTGCGCGGCGTCGTGCGGCACGGGGAACGCGGTCGCGGTGAACGGGCCGATCGCGAACGGGCGCTCCATCTCGAACGTCGTCACGTCGACGCCGCCGAGCGCTCCCGCCGCCCCCGCGGCGGTTCCGACGTTCGCGTACACCCGGAGGCCCGCCGCCCGCGCCAGCGGGCCCGCGCCCCTCGCGTGGTCGTCGTGCTCGTGGGTCAGGATGATCGCCTCGAGCGTCTCCGCCGCCACGCCCACGCGGGCGAGGGCGCGCGCCAGCGCCTCCGCGGACAGCCCCGCGTCCACGAGGAGACGGTGGCGGCCCGCCTCGAGGAGCATCGCGTTGCCGGCGCTGCCGCTGGCCAGGATCGTGGCGCGCGCCGCGCGCGGTCCGTTCACCGGACCGACACCTCCCAGGGGAAGAGCGCGAGCACACGCTCCTCGAAAAACGCGCCGGCCCCCGCCGCGATCTCGAGGACCGCCGCGACCGGATGCTCGGGCGGGCGCGAGGCGCCTCGCGGAGGCCGGACGTACACGACGGACGCCGTTCGCGCGGCCGCGACGCCCATCAGGTCCTTCGCCGCGGCGAGCGCGGCGGGGAAGTCACCGAGGGCGTCCACGAGACCGCGCTCCTTCGCCTGGCGTCCCGTCCACACGCGGCCGCGGGCCACCGCGCGCACCCCGTCGGGCGGCAGGTTCCGTCCCCGGGCGACGCGGTCGATGAACCGCGCGTACGTCTCCTCCGTCTGCGCGCGGAGCCGCCGCCGCTCGTCCGTCGAGAACGGGACGAACGGCGAGGCGATCGTCGCCGCGTCCCCCCGGGCGAGGATCTCGCGGTGCGCGCCGACGCGCTCGAGGAGGCCGCGGACGTTGAACTTGCCCGCGATGATCCCGATCGAGCCGGTGAGGGTGCCCGGCTGGCACACGATCCGCCGCGCGGAGGCGGCAACGTAGTACCCGCCGGACGCCGCGACGTTGCCGAAGAACGCGACGACCGGTTTGCGGTGTCCGACCCGCTCGATCTCGCGCCAGATGAGGTCGGACGCGAGCGCGGAGCCGCCGGGGGAGTCGACCGACACGACCAGCGCGCCGAACCGCGTGTTGCGCTCGACGGCCCGCACGGCCCGGGCCACGGTGGCGTGGCCCGTCGTCTCGCCGCCAAGCAGCGGCACCGCTAGCGGCGGCCGACCGCGGCTCTCTCCCATCACGATCGGGCCCCGCAGCGCGATCACCGCGATCGCGCTGCCCGGCGCCCGCCACCGGAACGGCCGGCGGAGCCACCGCTGCGCCCCGGCCCACGGCACGACCGCGGGACGCCCGCGCGGGCCGTCGGCGAGATAGGCCGGCAGTTCGTCCTCGAACAGGACCGCGTCGATGAGGCCTGCCTCCGCGGCGGCGCGCGCGGACAGCGGCGCCTGGTCGATCAGGCGCCGCACCGTGTCGGGATCGAGCCTGCGCGAGGCGGCGATCTCGCCGACGAGGTCGTCGAAGACCGAGTCCAGGACCGCGTTCAGCGCCTCCCGCATCGGTTCGGACATGGCATCGCGCGTGAACGGCTCGATCGCGCTCTTGTACTCGGCGATTCGCTCGAACTCTCCCACGATGCCGAGCCGGTCGAGGGTGTTGCCGAGAAACGTCGCTTGGAGCGTGATCCCGACCAGGTCGAGGGCGCCGCTTTCCGGCATCAGCACCGCGTCGGCGGCGCTGGCGAGGTAGTACAGGCGGGTCGACGCGTGCGTGAGGTACGCGACCACGCGCTTGCCCGAGGCGCGGCAGGCGGCGAGGGCCGTCCGCAGGCTCTGCAGCGACGCCAGGCCGGCCTCGATGTCGCCCAGCATCACGACCACGCCGGCCGCCGCCCGGGTCCCGGCGATCAGCTCGAGCCGGCGGCGGACGTCGTCCACGGTCTCGGGGTGCCGCCGGACCCACCACGGCCGGGGCACGCGGTGCTCCGCGTAGGCGCCGCGCAGTTCGAGGAGGACGTAGAACGCGCGCGGCCTGCCGACCGCCGCCGCGAGATTGCGCAGGACGAGGCGCGCGTTGGAGAGGAGGTCGCCGAGCAAGACGAAAAGCCACATCGCCGCCTAAAGGTTCGCGGCGTGCGCGTCGCGTCCCTGGAGTAGGGCGGTTACCTCCGCGCCAGCCACCCCGAGATCACCGCGGCGGCGGCGAAGAGGCTCAGGACCGGCCAGTTGACGGCGCGCGACTCCGCCCACAGGGACGTATCGTTAGGCGAGACGGCCCACTGGAGGGTCCCGCCCTGGCGGCCGGTCGCGTTCGTGTCGGTGACCGATCCGGGCATCGTCAGAGTGATGCGAAGATTGAACGGCTCGCCGGACGCCCGCTGGAGCCCTCCGGAGATCAGCGACAGCTCGTCGCGATAGGATGTGACGATGCCCCAGCTGTGCTTCGTGAACCGCAGCGATCCGATGCTCAGCCCCGTCGGAATCAGCTGGCTCAGCACGCTCCCGTCGGCGCGCTGGACCAACGTGATGCCGTTGTCTGAGGGGCTCAGCGCCGCTTCGAACGTCGTCGCCGACGAGCTCAGCGCCACGATGCCGAACGCCACCGCGACCCCCAGCCAGAACACGAGCAGCGACCGTGACATCGTTCCCGCCTCCGCGCGGCGCCGGTCCGGCCGGGCCCCGCACAGGGATTCACCACGTGCCGCCGGCATTCCCGGGGCGGGGCGAGAGGGCGGCGCGCCGCGCGGGCCGAAGCGGCATCCGTGGTCGCGCCGCCCATCGCGCAGGTCCAGCGCCGCGCCCGCGCGGTCGCGCGCGTGGCGCTCACCGCCCGCCCGCCGTTTCCGCCCGAGCGATGCGCCGCGCAGTGCGGGGTGCTGGCGATCCGCGGGTCCGGTGGGGCGGGGTCGGGGGCGCGGCTCGACCCGGCCCCCGCCGGGCCCGGCCGCCCCCGATGGACGCTGACCATGGACGCGTCGATCCCGCCCCATACGCCGCAGTGGAACGGGGCGGTCGCCCTCGCGCTGGCGCGCACGCTCCTGCCTCCCGGCGCATCCGCCGCTGCCGCCGATGCGCTCGCGGAGGTTGGCGCGGCCGAGATTCTGCTGCCGATGCGGCCGTTCCGGACCGCGGCGGCGCGGACGGATCTCACGATGGACGGGCTGCGCGAGCTCGCGGTGAAGTTCTCGGCCCCGATCCGGCTGACCCTGCGGCAGTGGCTGCTCACGGGGACGTGGCGCGGCTACGCGCTGCTGTGGCAGGAGGAGGCCGGCGTGCCGGTGCTGCGGTGGCGGGCGGCCTCTCCGGCCGAGCGGTTTCCGAGGAGTGCCGCGATCGGGGCGGCGGCGAATCGCCTCTTCCTCCCCGAGTCGCGCCTCTACGCGACGCTGCGTACCGGGCGGGCCCATCACGGCGTGGAAGAAGTGCAGACCGGCGCCGGCCCCGCGTGGTGGTTCACGCGGTTCGGGATCGTGCGCGGCGGGGCGGAGCCGCCGGCGCAGTCCGGCGGCGGGCGGGCGGTGCTCGCGCTCGTCATCCTCGACCGGAACCGGTGAGGGGCGGGCGCGTCCGCCGGCGGCGGGCAACCTTAACCGCAGTGTTCCGTTGCGTTAACGGGTCTTCGGTATAGTGCGCTCGGAGGAAATCGATCGCCGTCGAAAAGGAGCGTGTATGAGGCGAATCGCTCGCGGAGCGACCGCGCTGTCCGGCGTCGCGGCGCTCGTTCTGATGATCGCCGGGGGCACCGTGAACCCGGTCGGCGCCCAGACGGACGCCGGCGTGGCGACCACGACGCCGATCAAGCACGTCGTGGTCATTTTCCAGGAGAACGTCTCGTTCGATCACTACTTCGCGACCTACCCGAACGCCATGAACCTGCCCGGTGAACCCGCGTTCCACGCGGCACGGGGCACGCCGACGGTCAACGGGCTGACGCCGGCGCTCCTGACCCAAAATCTCAACTCACGTCAGCCGTACCGCCTCGGACCGGCACAGGCGCTCACCTGCGACATGGATCACGATTACGGGGCGGAGCAGCGGGCGGCCGACGGCGGGCTGATGGACCGGTTCGTCGAGGAGACGGGGGCCATGGCGCCGGGCTGCGACCGCAGCTCGGTGATGGCGTACTACGACGGCAACACGGTGACGGCGCTGTGGAGCTACGCGCAGCACTTCGCGATGAGCGACTATTCCTTCAACACGAACTACGGGCCGTCGACCCCGGGCGCGCTCAACCTCATCTCGGGGCAAACGCACGGGGCCACCCCGGCGACCGTGCCGAACAAAGTGGCCGGCGGCACGATCTTCTCGGACGCGGACCCCACGTACGACGACTGCTCCGTGGGCACCACGGTCGCGATGAGCGGCCGCAACGTCGGCGATCTCCTGAACGCGAAGAGCATCACGTGGGGGTTCTTCGAGGGCGGATTCCGCCCGACGAACCAGCCGAGCGCCACGGTGAAGGCCGTCTGCGGCGCCACGCACAAGAACATCGGCGGCGCGAACGTGGTCGACTACATCCAGCATCACGAGCCGTTCCAGTATTACACCTCCACGGCGAACCCGCATCACCTGCCGCCGACCTCGGTCGCGATGATCGGCCGCACCGACCAGGCGAACCACCAGTACGATCTCCTGGACTTCTGGGCCGCCGCCGACTCGGGCAATCTCCCCGCGGTCAGTTACCTGAAGGCCGGCGCGTATCAGGACGGGCACGCGGGCTACTCCGATCCGCTCGACGAGCAGCACTTCCTGGTGGAGACGATCAACCACCTGATGCGGCTGCCCACGTGGTCCAGCACGGCCGTGATCATCAACTGGGACGACTCCGACGGCTGGTACGACCACGTCATCGCGCCGGTCGTGAATCCGTCGCACGACCCGGTGAACGATTTTCTCGCCGGGCCCGGGAACTGCGGCAAGCCCGCGCCCGGAGCGTACAACACCCGGTGCGGGTACGGCCCGCGCCTGCCCCTGTTCGTCATCTCGATGTGGGCCAAGTCGAACTTCGTCGACCACTCGCTGACCGATCAATCCTCGATTTTGAAGTTCATCGAGGACAACTGGGCCCTCGGCGGGATCGGCGACCAGTCCATGGACGCGATGGCCGGCTCGCTCATCAACATGTTCGCATTCGCGAACGCGCAGCGCCCGGGGACGTACTTCCTCAATCCGCAGACCGGGGAGCCGAGTCCCTAGGGTCGGCCGGATCGCACGATCGCTCGGCGAAGTCCGCTGAGGCCGGCGGCGTTCGACTCCCGCCGGCCTCCGGCGCTCGTAAGCGTCGGAGGAAACCCGTGGCCGTCCGTCCAAATCCCCGGCCATGAAGGTCCGCGGCGGCCGGTCCCTGTACGGCTTTCCGATCGGCATCCTGATGCTCGACACGGTGTTTCCGAGGGTGCCGGGCGACATCGGCCACGCGGCCACGTTTCCATTTCCGGTGCTGTACCACCGCGTACGCCACGCGACGTCGGCGCGCGTGGTGCGCGAGGGAGACCCGAGCCTGCTCGACCCGTTCATCGAGGGGGCGCGCGCGCTCGAGGCCGCGGGGGTGCTCGCGGTCGCGGGTGGCTGCGGCTTTCTCGCGATGTTCCAGCGGCAGCTCGCCGAGGCGGTTGCGGTGCCCGTGTTCGCGTCCGCGCTGCTGTGGGTGCCGATGGTGGCGCGGACGCTCGGCCCGAGCCACGCGGTCGGGATCATGACCGTCGACGGCGGCGCGCTCGGCCCGCGCCACTTCGCCGGCGCTGGCATCGGTGAGGAGATCCCGATTGTCGTCGCCGGCTTGGAGAAGGGGCACGCGTTCACGCAGGTGCTCCTCGACAACGAGCTCGAACTCGACGTGGAGGCCGCCCGGCGCGAGCACATCGCGGTCGCGCGGGAGCTCGTGGAGCGGCATCCGGAAGTGGGCGCGATCGTGCTCGAGTGCACGAACATGGCCCCGTACGCCGCCGCGATCCAGGACGCCACGGGCCGGCCCGTCTACGACATGGTCGGTCTCATTCGCACCGCCCACGCGGCACTGACGCAGCGGCCGTACTGACGGGGAGCCCGGGCGCGTCGAGCCGCGGCGGGCCGTCTGGTTCGAGCTCCACCCCTGAACGCCATCGCGGGACGGATGACATTCATGCTACGGCGCGGCGATGCTGGGCAAGAATAAAATGCGCCACGCAGGTCGCCAGGACGGGCGATGCGCACGTGGTGGTCGCGGGGGTCTCGACCGAGGCAGCGGCGCCTGCGGACGCAAGACGGCTTGCGGGAACATCCGGGCCAATCGCGTCGTTCATACATCGGTGCGGGGGACGTCGGGCGGCCCGCTGTGGCCGCCGTTCGGAACTTTCCGTCCGGTTTGGCGCTATGGTATGATGGGCAAGATTTGTAGGAGAAGCGCCGTGTGAGGACGGCGCCGTCCCTCGGAAGCGGGAGTGTGTGAGAGATGATGCACCGACACGTAATGCTGCGTTCGTACCTGGCGGGCACGCTCGCCGCCCTGCTCCTGTTGATCCCCTTCACCGGGGTCCCGCACGCGTCGGCCGCCGATGGGTCGCTCGTCGTCGCCGCGGTTCGAGTCCTGGAGCAGAACTACGTCGATCCGGTCCAGCCGGTGCCGCTCCTGAACGCGGCGGTGGCGACCCTCAGAAAGGCGACAAACGAAGGGCCCGACGCACTGCCGGACGTTGCGCAGGGTACGGCGGAGACGGTGGCCGACGCGCAGTTCGTCACGGAGTTCTCGCGAGCGGCGGACACGCAGGCGATGCCGGAGACCCAGCTCGCGTACGTGGCGACGCAGGGGATGCTCTTGTCGCTTCACGACAGCCACACGTACTTCATGGACCCGCAGACGTACCGCGAGAGCCGGCTGCAGCTGTTCGGCAACCCGACGTTCACCGGCATCGGCGTCGTGATCACCTCGCAAAAGGACGCCTCGGGGACCGCCTATGTGTTCGTCGAGAATGTGTTCCCCGACTCTCCGGCCGCCCAGGCCGGCGTCAGGCAGTTCGACCGCATCGTCTCCGTGGACGGACACACGCTCGTCAATAAGACCGCGGAGGACGCGAGTCAGCTGATCCGGGGTCCCTCGGGCACGGTCGCTAACCTCACCCTGCAGCGCGGGACGCAGACGGTGCAGCTCGCGGTGACGCGCGCGCCGATCAAGGAGATCCGGGTGGAGGCGAGCTTTGCCGCCCCGGGCGTGGCGTACCTGAAGATCTTCGAGTTCACGCAGGGCACCGGGCGGGAGCTTCGCGACGCGATCGAGGGCCTGGACGCGCAGGGCCCGATTCACTCGGTCATCCTGGACCTGCGCGGGAACCCCGGCGGCTTGATCACGGAGGCGGCCAGCGTCGGCGGCATCTTCCTGCCCTCGCACACCGTCCTCGCGCGGATCCACGAGCGGGATCAGAGCCCGAGTACCCTCGAAACGTCGGGTGTGCCGATGCTGCTCGATGCGCCGATGGCGGTGCTCGTGGACGGAGGCAGCGCGTCGGCATCGGAGATCTTGACCGGCGCCTTCAAGGACTATCAGCGAGCGACGATCGTGGGCGACAAGACGGCGGGCGCGCTCGGGGGCTCGGTCACGGCCGCGCTGCCCGAAGGGGGCATGTCGGTGACCGTCGAGCGGATTCTGACTCCGAAGAACCTGCAGGTAGAGGCGGTCGGCATCAATCCCGACGTGGCGGTGAAGTTCACGGCCGCGGATATGGAGCGCGGACAGGATCCGCAGCTTCAGGCGGCGTTGCACGCCGTCGGTACGGCCTGGCGGTGGCTGTCGCGCGTGTGGAGGGCCGCCTAGCGGCTCGATCGTTTCGACGTTACGGTAAGAGCGCCCGTCCGGCCGGTGCCGGACGGGCGCTCTCGTAACTCGGGTCACACGGCGGGCGGCTAGCGGAGCAGGTCGAGTTCTTCGAGGCGCACGCGCATCGCGGTGGGCGTGACCCCAAACATCCGCGCCAGCGTCACGACGACCTCGCCGGTCTCCGACTCACGCTGGCGGAGGCCCAGGGTGCGATAAATGCGGGGCGCCAGCTCGGCGAATCGGCCCCGGACCTTCTCCTCGGGCATCAGGATCTCCGCGGCGAACGCTCTGGCCTCGCGTTCCTCGTTGCGGCGCCGCGGCTCGGGGATCGCCGGCGCCGCGCCGGGCGCGCTGCTGGCGACCAGCGTGGTGTGCTCCAGCAGGGCGTGGCCGAGTTCCTCGGCGACGACCCACCGACGCTCGGACGCGGCTTGCCCCGGCCGGTCGCGGTTGATGACGATGACGGTGCGGCCGCCGTCACGGGCGATCGTGCCGCGTTCGCTGGCGGGCAGCGGGCGGTCCTGCACCGGGTAGCCGCAGCGTTCGGCGATGCGCTCGATGTCGACCGGGATCTCGCGGAGCCCCGCGGCCGTTGCCCGCGCGCGTGCGCGGGCCCGGCTGACCTCGGGCGACGCGCCCGGTCCGGAGGTCCGGAGAAACGCCTCCAGGCCCGACAGCTCCGTCTGCGCCTCTGGCGAGAGGCTGGCGCGGTCGACGTCCATCTGCACGCTCCGGCATCCCTGGCACAGCCAGGCAGCCGGGGACTCGCAGGTGGAGTCGAAGAACGGCTCCATCGCGGTTTCGCACTGGGCGCAGTAGCGCGTCGTCACGGTACGATAGATTGTATCACAGGCGCGCAAGCCCACAGGCCCCACGCGGCCGGGCTGGGCCGCGGGTCAATAGGGAACGAGCGGCAGGAAGACCTTCACGATCTCCGGATCGAACAGCACCCCGGCGTTCCCGCGGATGAACTCCACGGTGCGGGGGCCCGGCCAGGCGAGCCGGTACGGCCGGTTTGACCGGAGGGCGTCCCACACGTCGGCCAGCATGAACGCGCGCGCCGCGAGCGGGACCTCCTCACCCTGAAGTCCGCGCGGATACCCCGAGCCATCCCACCGCTCGTGGTGGCAGTACGGGATGTCGAGGGCCGGGCGCAGATGCGCGATCGGCGAGAGCAGCTCGTATGCGTAGACCGGGTGCAGGCGCATCGTGTCCCACTCCTGCGGGGTCAGCGCGCCGGGCTTGAGCAGGATACTGTCGGGGATCGCCATCTTGCCGATGTCGTGCAGCAGGGCGCCCCGGCGGATGTGGACGCGTTCGGACTCCGGGATGTCGAGGATCTCGGCCAGGTGCAGCGTGAGCGCCGTGACGCGACGGGCATGCCCGTCGGTTTCCCGGTCTCGGAACTCCAGTGCCCGCGACCAGCCTTCGAGCGTGACATCGTTGCTCGTGCGGGCGCATTCCCACGCCGACAGCCGTGGCCCGCGGGGAGGCGCAGGTACCACGGCCGCCGGCGGAGAGGGCTCCGCGAGCCCCCGAACCAACGCGACCTCGTCGTCTGTCAAGGCTCGCACGGCCATTTGGCCGGAGCGGGCGCTGGCGACCACCTCATCGAGCAACTGCACGAATTCGTCCTCCGTCACGCGTTCGTTCGGCGCGCCCGTGCTCCAGACCGCGTAGTCGTGCAACGCCATGGGAGTTAAGCATAGGCCCGATGGCCCCCATCGTCCATCGGACTTCCGGCCCACGCAGGAGTCGTGTTCCCCCGTCGAAAGTACTACGCGGAGGGCCCCCGATGGAGAAGCCGCTGGTGTCCTACGAGGTGCAGGAGGGCGTGGCGCTCATGACGCTCGACCATCCCGAGCGGCGCAACGCCCTGTCGCGTGCGCTGCTGGAGGCGCTCAGGGACCACCTCGACCGAGCCGCGCACGATGCCGAGGTGCGGGCGGTGATCATCCGCGCGAACGGCCCGGTGTTCAGCGCGGGGCACGATCTCCGGGAGCTCGTCGGCAGCACGGAGGAGGACGCGCAGGGACTGTTCGCGCTCTGCACGGATGTGATGGAGGCGATTCGCCTGCTTCCGAAGCCGGTCATCGCCCAGGTGCACGCGCTCGCCACGGCCGCGGGCTGCCAGCTCGCCGCGACCTGCGATCTGGTGGTCGCGTCGGAAGATGCGGCGTTCGCGACGCCCGGCGTGAAGATCGGACTGTTCTGCACCACACCGGGGGTCGCGGTGTCCCGGGCGGTCGGGCCGAAGAAGGCGATGGAAATGCTGCTGACCGGCGCGGCGATCACCGCCGAGGAAGCGGCGCGCGCTGGCCTCGTCAACCGCGTGGTGCCGCGCGACCGGCTCGCGGAGGAGACGATGGCCCTCGCGAGGCAGATCATCGCGGCGAGCGCGTACACGCTCGGCGTCGGCAAGCGCGGCTTCTACGCGCAGGTCGCGCTGGACCGCCCCCAGGCCTATGCCGTCGCGCAGGAGATCATGGTCGAAAACACGCTGGCCCCGGACGCGCAGGAGGGGATGCGCGCGTTCCTGGAAAAGCGGCCCCCCCGGTGGGGATCGTGATTCGTCCCGCGGGGCGGGGCGGCCGCGCGCTCCTCCGCACGCGCACGAGCGGTCCGGAGGGTCCCCAAGGCCGACGGCCGTTGGATGCGTGAGGCGCGCGCGTTCGAGCCAGAGCGCTCGCGCTAGGTGCGGGTCACGGTCCGGGGGTCGAGCGCGTCGCGGAGCCCGTCGCCCAGCATGTTGAACGATCCCACGGCGAACGCGATCGCGAGCGAGGGCCACAGGAGCAGGAGCGGCGCCAGCTGCATGTAGTTGCGGCTCTCGCTGACCATGCGCCCCCACGTGGGCGCCGGCGGCAGCACACCGAGCCCGAGAAAGCTCAACCCCGACTCCACGATGATCGCGAACCCGGCGGCGAGCGAGCACTGCACGATCAGCGGGCCGGCGATGTTCGGCAGGATGTGCAGCCGCATCTGATGCCAGACCGAGGCGCCGGCCGCGCGCGCGGCCTCGACGTATTCGCGCTGGACGACCCCGAGCGCGCTGCCGTACGACAGCCGGGCGAAGCTCGGGACGTACAGGATCGCGATCACGATCACGAGTTTGGCGAGCCCCGATCCGAGAAACGTCACCGCGGCGATCGCGAGCAGGATCGGCGGAAACGCGAGGATCAGATCGACGAAGCGCATCGCCGACCACTCGACCGCACCCCGGTACGTCGCGCTCGCCAGCCCGAGCAGCGTCCCGCCGGCCGACGCGATCAGCACCGACGAGAGCGACACGGCGAGCGAGACGCGGGCGCCGTAGAGGAGGCGCGACAGGGTGTCCCGCCCGAACGAGTCGGTCCCGAGCGGGTGCGCCGGCGACGGCCCGGCCAGGAGCGCGGGGCTCATATCGAGCGGTGCGGCCGGCGCGAGCCACGGCGCGAGGACCGCCGCACCGATCAGCAGCAGCAGCAGCGACCCCGCGAGGACCAGGCGCAGGTTCGGCCGTCTCACGCCAGCCGGATCCGCGGGTCGACCAGCATGTACGTCAGATCGACGAGCAGGTTGATGAACACGAACGCGAACGCGATCACGACGACGACCGCTTGGACGATGGGGTAGTCGCGGCCGAACACGCCGGTGAGCAGGAGGCCCGCCAGGCCGGGCCAGTTGAAGATGTACTCGATCAGCACGATCCGCCCGATCAACTCCCCCGCCTGCAGGCCGAGCACGGTGATGACCGGGATGAGCGAGTTGCGGAGCACGTGCTTGACCAGCACCGTGCGCTCGGCGAGCCCCTTGGAGCGCGCCGTGCGCACGAAGTCCTGGGACTGCGCTTCGAGCATCCCCGCGCGCGTCATCCGCATGATGACCGGGGCGAACGTCAGGGCGAGCGTCACCGCCGGGAGGACCAGGTGGCGGACGTGGCCGATCGGATCGTCCGAGAACTCGACGTAGCCGGTCGCCGGGAACCAGTGGAGGACCAGTCCGAACACCAGCACGAACAGCGTCCCGACCACGAAGGCCGGGAACATCAGCCCGAGCGCCCCGATGCTCGTGATCGCGAGATCGAGCGCGCCGCCGGGCCGGCGGGCCGCGAACACCCCGAGCGGGATCCCCACGACGACGCCGAGCGTGAGCGCGACGGCCCCCAGCTCGAGCGACCGGGGGATGCGCTCGCCGAGCTGCGCCCCGATCGAGACGCCCGAGATGATCGAGTTGCCGAAGTCGCCCCGCGCGACGTGCGCCAGCCACGATCCGTACTGCACCAAGAGCGGGCGGTCCAGGCCGAGCGCGTGGCGCATCGCCGCGACATTCTCCGGCGTCGCCCCGCCCTCGCCGAGCATCACGACGACGACGTCTCCGGGCACGGCGCGGAGCATCAAGAACACCGCCGTCGCGATCGCCACCGTCATCAGGACGGCGGCGATCACGCGGCGGACGATATACGTGCCCACGACCGGACGGTCGGTCTACTTCGCCAGCCAGGTGTCCTGCAGCGAGAAGCCGGAGTACCGGCCGATCGGCCCCGGGAAGTGCTCGTACCCGCGGACGTAGTTGCGGCCGGCCTCGCCCGAGTCGCCCCACGCGATGTAGATCCACGGGGACAGCGCCAGCGCCCGTTCGGTCACCTTCGCGTACAGCGCCTTGCGCAGCGTCTGATTGTCGAGGACCCGCGCCTGGTCGAGCCAGCCGTCGATCTGCGCGTCCTTGAAGCCGACCTGCTTCGCGTAGTA
>Ga0209415_10013209_pt1 | contig 13648 bp, 13 predicted proteins | sample PeaSoiSIISIP2007_FD_187696 | JGI IMG/M metagenome (GOLD analysis project Ga0209415, IMG submission 187696) | Peat soil microbial communities from Weissenstadt, Germany - SII-SIP-2007 (SPAdes) (version 2) | ecosystem: Environmental > Terrestrial > Soil > Wetlands > Peat | place: Germany... | reverse complement strand
AAGATCAACGTCAATTCCGGCGATCGCGTGAAACCAGACACGATTTTGATGGTATTAACCAATCCGGACATGGAGCTGGCGGCGAACGACCTGGAATGGCAGATCAAGAAGGCGGATGCCAGCCTCACCGATACGCGAGTGCAGCTCGAAAGCAAACGCCTGGATCAGGAGTCCGTGGTCGCCGCCGCGGAAAGCGATCTCAAACAAGCGCAGCTTAACAAGGACACCGATGAGGAGCTCCTGAAAAGGAGCCTGAAGAGCGAGTTGGAAGTGAAGCTTAGCGTGGCCAAGTGGGAGAATCTTCAGCAGAAAGCCGAGATCGAGAAGAAGCGGCTCGACATTATGACTGAGTCGACCAATGCCCAACTGGATTCCCTAAAGGTCCAGATCGAACAGCTTAAGGCCCAGCAAATTCTCAAGAAACAACAATTTGCAGAACTTACGGTACGAGCGGGGACGGAAGGCGTCTTACAAGAAATGAATCTGCAAGTGGGCCAGAGGGTTCATCCCGGGGACGTTCTGGCAAAGGTCGCGCAGCCCTGGAAGCTCCAAGCCGAGGTGAAGATCGCCGAGACGCAGGCCAAAGACGTGACCCTGGGACAAGTTGCGCAGATCGATACACGGAACGGAATCATCCCGGCACACGTAATTCGAATAGATCCGAACGTGGACAATGGGACGCGAATGGTGGTCTGCAAACTGGACGGGCCGCTGCCTCCCGGGGCGGTGCCGGACCTGAGCGTGGATGGAACCGTGGAAATCGCAAGATTGAACGATGTGGTCTACGTGGACCGGCCGGTGTTTGGGCAGCCCAACAGCCAGGTGAGCTTGTTCAAGATCGATGATGACACCAAGGGCGCAACGCGCGTCACCGTAAAGTTTGGAGCCACCTCTGTCAACTCGATCGAGGTGAAAGAAGGTTTAAAGGTTGGGGATCAGGTCATCCTCTCGGACATGTCCGAGCATGATCAGAGCCAGCGAATCCGTTTGACCAGATAAACGAGAGGGGAAGATTCCATGCCCGAATCCTTGATTCACCTGGATGCAGTGACCAAAGTATTTGTCACCGACGAAGTGGAGACGCATGCTTTGTCGGGGATCCATCTCGACATCCTGAAGGGCGAATACATATCCATTGCGGGGCCTTCCGGCTGCGGGAAATCCACGCTACTGGCGATCCTTGGGCTTCTCGATTCGCCCTCAGACGGAAGCTATACGCTCAACAGCCAGCCGGTGCAGGGTCTGAAGATGGCGGAGCGGGCTCGCATCCGAAACCGCGAGATCGGGTTCATCTTCCAGGCGTTCAATCTTATCGGCGATCTGACAGTGTATGAGAATGTGGAACTGCCTTTGACCTATCGAGGCATGCCTTCAGCCGAGCGCAAGAAGCGCGTTCATGAAGCGCTGGAGCGCGTGGGCATGAGCCATCGCGTGAAGCACTATCCCTCGCAGCTCTCTGGAGGCCAGCAGCAGCGCGTCGCCGTGGCCCGGGCTTTGGGTGGAGACCCATCCATTCTTCTGGCCGATGAGCCCACCGGAAATCTGGACTCCGCGAACGGTGAACAGGTGATGGATCTGCTGCGCGAGCTGCATCGGGCCGGGTCCACGATTTGCATCGTGACCCACGATCCCCGGTACGCCCGTTATGCGGATCGTTCCATCCACCTGTTCGATGGGAGAGTAGTAGAGGAAACCGCCGAGACCGCCTGAGTTTCCTCTCAGTACTGGACTACTCCCCGTACCGAATCCGCCCAGCGCCATGCAGGGGCTTACTCCGTCCTCCGATAGAGAGATTTAAGGAGTCCTTGTGAGCGCAGCAACCAACCCGATGGAGACCATCAGCAACCCCTTCCGCGCACTCGCGGATGCGGTGGAGAATGCCCAGCCGCAACAGGAAGCAGTAAGGAGCGAGCAGGCGCGACAGGGCGACATTACAGACGCCATCACTCCCCCGGTTCCGGAATCAATCGAAGAAACCGGCATCCCGCCCTCCATCATCGAGCATTTGATTCTGAAGTACCTGTACTTCCGCGGAGATCTGCTAGGCCGGGAGATCGCGAGTACGCTCGGGCTGAAATTCAGCCTAATCGACGACCTCCTGGAGACATTGAAGCGCCAGCATTACGTGGGCGTGAAGAAGTCGCTGGGCATAGGCAACAGCTCCGGCGTCTTTGCTCTGACCGAATCCGGACGCAGCCTAACGCGGGAGTATCTGGAAAACAATCTGTATGCGGGTCCCGCGCCGGTGCCTCTGTATCAATACACGGAAGTCGTCAAGCGTCAGAAGTTACGCGATAACTGGCTCAATCCCAGCCTGCTTAAAGAGGCCTTCCGCCACCTGGTGGTTGAAGCGGATATCCTGGCTCAGATCGGGCCGGCGGTAAACGCCAGCAAGTCGTTTCTGATTTACGGCCAGCCAGGCAACGGGAAGACCGCGCTGGCGGAGTCGCTGTTCCGTGTGGACTCCGACCCCATCTATATGCCCTACGCGATCGAATGCCAGGGCAACATCGTCCAGCTTTACGATCCCATCTATCATCAGAAGATTGAAGATCAGGAGATGGAGTTTTCAGCCGCCATCTCGCTGCAGCTTCCCTATGATGGGCGCTGGTTCAAGTGCCGCCGCCCATGCATCATCACCGGCGGTGAGCTGACGCTCGACATGCTCGACCTAAGCTACAACAAGGTTTCCAAAGTGTACGATGCGCCGTTCCAGCTCAAATCCAACAACGGCATCTATCTTCTGGACGATTTCGGCCGCCAGAAATGCTCACCCGCGGAGATCCTCAATCGTTGGATCGTGCCGATGGAGCGCCACACCGACTATCTGAGCTTCCAGGCCGGCGGCAAAATGACCGTTCCGTTCCAGGCGTTCATCATCTTCTCCACCAACCTGCGGCCGGATCAATTGGGCGATGAGGCGTTCCTGCGCCGCATCCAATACAAAATGTTTTTGCGCAATCCGCGGCAGGAGGAATTTATCACCATCTTCGAGCGCTTCGCGGCTTCGAAGACACTCGATTGCCCTCCCGGTCTGACTGCGGCGTTCGTCGAAAAGCACTATATCCAGGGCGGGAAGCGCTACCGGCGCTGTCATCCGCGCGACGTCATCAGTCACGCCATCGACATCATTCATTTCGAAAACCTCCCCATGGCTCTGACCGAAGATATCCTCGACCGGGCGTTTCACAGTTGCTTCGTCGAGAACGTGGACGTTAACGAGTAACGCGTTATCAACTAAGCCAGCCGCTGGCCGAGCAACGCCTTTCCCGTTGGGTCCTTCTATTATGGGATAGTCTCAACGGAGTGCTCACGGCAAAATCAACCACCAAACTCACCTCCAACCAGGTACGAGGATTCTGGGCCGCGTGGGGAGGCTGGGCGCTGGACGGCATGGATTCGTTTATCTATGCGCTAGTGCTCCAACCGGCGCTGCGGGAGTTGCTGCCGCGCTCGGGGCTCCCCACGGATGTCGGAACCATCGGCTACTATAACGGCCTGCTGCTGGCGCTGTTTCTGGTCGGCTGGGGACTCTCCATGCTGTGGGGGCCCATCGGCGACCGCTTCGGCCGCGTGCGCACTTTGATTCTGACGATCTTGTGTTACTCGGTATTCACCTTCGCCGGAGCTCTGGCGTCGAACGTGTGGCAGCTAGCGATCTTTCGATTGCTGGCAGGCGTCGGCATCGGCGGCGAATGGACGTTGGGCGGAACTTTCGTCGCCGAGGAGTGGCCGGAGCAGCGCCGCATAATGGGTGCGGGCTACATGCAAACCGGCTACTATCTCGGGATTCTGATCGCCGCGCTGCTCAACGCAACCGTCGGAGCGGCCTACGGGTGGCGTGCGATGTTCGCCATCGGAGGCCTGCCCGCATTCCTGGTGGTGCTGATCCAATTCGGAGTTCACGAGCCGGCGCGGTGGAAGCCGCCCGCCTCCGCGCGGCGCGCCATGGCCATGTTGTTCTCTCCGCGCTTCCGGCGCAGGACCTTGCTCAATGCGATCTATCTTTTTGTTTCGATCAGCGGATTGTGGGCCGGCTCGGCGTACGTTCCCGCGGCCGTCGCATTTCTCGGCGCGAGACAAGGCCTCGCCGCGATCGAAACCACTCGCCTTTCCTCCTACGCAACCATTCTTCTCTCCATCGCCACGATCTTGGGATGCCTCGCGCTGCCTCCCTTAGCCGAGCGATACGGCCGGCGCTGGACCCTCGCCGTCTACTTCCTCCTGATGTTCGTTTCCATCGCGCTGGGCTTCGGCTACGCGTATTATTTGCAAAATCGCGCGCTGGAGTGGTTCCTGGCGAGCCTGATGGTCCTCGGATTCGGCGGCGCGAACTTCACCATGTACGCGCTCTGGATTCCGGAACAATACCCCACCGAATGCCGCGCCAGCGCTTTCGGCTTCGCAACTTCTGTGGGACGATTCCTCGCCGCCGCCATTACGTTCCTCGAAGGCTGGATGGTGGATCGCATGCACACCATCGGCATTCCCGTCGCGCTAACGTCGTTGTTCTTTCTGGCGGGCATCTTCTTGTTACCTTGGGGAATGGAAACCAAGGGTCAGGAGCTCCCGGATTGAATCTCCGTCAACTGTTCGATTTATCGCTGGTCAACCGGCGCCGTGAACTTGCGCTTGAGTGGAATGACGCCGGGTACACCTTCGGCGATATCGACGCGCGCAGCAATCGTGTCGCGAATGCGTTCAAGGCCGGCGGGCTGCGCGAGGGCGACCGCGTCGCCGTCTATCTCGCCAATCGCATTGAGCTGATCGATATCTACTTGGCCTGCGTCAAGCTCGGCCTGATCTTCGTTCCCATCAACATTCTTTACCGCGAACGCGAGATGTCGCATATCCTGAGCGATGCGGAGCCAAAACGCTTGATCACTGAAAGCGATCTCCCCGCGCTCGTCGCTGAATCCACGGGGCAACCAGAGGCCCTGGAAGGGCTGGCTTTGGAAGGGGACGCCCCCGCCGCGTTGGTCTATACTTCCGGCACAACCGGAACCAGCAAGGGGGCGATTCTCACTCACAATAATTTCGCGGCGAACGCCCTGACCCTGACCGGCTGCTGGCAGATCACCGATCGCGACCGCTTCCTGCTGGCCCTGCCGTTATTTCACGTGCACGCGCTGGGCAACGGCCTGCACTGCTGGCTTACTTCGGGATGCCGCATGCGGCTGCTCGGAAAATTCGATCAGCACACGGCTGCCGCCACATTTCAGGACTTCCAGCCGACGCTGTTCTTCGGCGTGCCGACCATTTACGTACGCCTGCTCGACACGCCCAACAAAATCGCACGCGAAATCGGAAGCAGGATGCGCTTGTTTGTCTCCGGCTCCGCGCCGCTTCCAGCGCCGGTGCTGGAGGAGTTCCGCGAAAAATTCGGCCACACCATTCTCGAGCGCTACGGCATGACCGAAACGATGATGAATCTTTCCAATCCCTACGTGGGGGAGAGGCGTCCGGGCAGCGTCGGTTTTCCCTTGCCCGGCATTTCGGCCCGAATCCACAAAACTGACCAGCTGGATACCGGCGAGCTGCTTCTCAAGGGCCCCAACGTCTTCGCCGGCTACTGGAGACGCGAAGAAGCGACGCGCGAGGCGTTCGAAGACGGGTGGTTCAAGACCGGCGACATCGCGACGCGCTCCGCCGACGGCTACTACACTCTGTGCGGTCGCCGTAGCGACCTGATCATCTCCGGAGGGTTCAACATCTACCCTCGCGAGATCGAGGAGTTCCTGGGAGAGCAGCCGGAGATCGCGGAAGCAGCCGTTGTGGGCGAGCCCGATCGCGCTCGGGGAGAAATTCCCATTGCCTATATCGTTCTGCGAGACGGGCCCTGCGATCCGGCATTGCTGGAAGCCCGGTGCCGCGAAAACCTGGCATCGTTCAAGGTCCCGCGCCGGTTCGAGGTCGTCGAGAAGCTGCCGCGCAACGCGCTGGGGAAAGTGCAGAAACATCTCTTGTGCCGCGCGTCCTGATGGTGGGGTCCGAGGCCGCTCCGTTCGCCAAAACGGGGGGCTTGGCGGAGGTTCTGGGCTCCCTGCCCGCTGCGCTGGCACGCTTGGGAGAAGAGGTAGCCGTGCTTTTGCCGTTCTATCGCGGCATTCCGCTTCCGCCCTCTGGTCCGATTTTGACGCTGCCTGTCCAGGTCGGTCCGCACGCCTACAGCGTCGCGATCCATGGGGTCGTCCGGCACAATGTCCGCTATCTGTTTGCCGATTGCCCTCCGCTTTACGATCGCGCCGAAATTTACGGGACTCATGGGACAATCGGCGGCGGCGACTACCCCGACAACCACATTCGCTTCGCCGTGCTATGCCAGGCTGCGCTGGGCGTGGCCCGCTCCATTTTCCGCCCCGATGTTTTTCACGCGCACGATTGGCAGGCCGGCCTGCTGCCCGTCTACGTGCGCGAAAGCCTCACGCTCGACCCCACGTTTTTAGGCGTCCGCTGCGTCTTGACCATCCACAACCTCGGCTACCAGGGAAGTTTTCCGGCCGCCGCGATTGCCGACCTGGGTCTGGATGCCAGGTTGTTTCACCCTGAGGGATTGGAATTCTTCGGCCGCCTCAATTTTCTGAAGGCCGGCATTGTTTGGTCGGACGCGATCAATACCGTCAGCCCGACGTATGCCCGCGAAATCCAGACCCCCGAATTCGGGTTCGGTCTGGACGGCCTCCTACGCTCGCGCGCGTCCAAGCTGACCGGGATTCTCAACGGCGTGGATTACGAGGAGTGGAATCCGGAGACGGATCGCCATCTGCCGGCCAATTACTCCGCGCGCGACTTATCCGGCAAGCGCGCCTGCAAGCTGGCCTTGCTCGAGGAGATGGGCTTAGAGAGGCCGGGCTTTGCCGCGGAAGCAAACCGGCCTCTGATCGGCATCGTGTCCCGCTTCGCGCACCAGAAAGGGATGGATCTGGTGACGGCGATCCTTCCGCTGGAGGGCGCCGCGCTGGTCGTGCTGGGTTCCGGCGAAGCGCCGCTGGAGAACGCTTTCCGTTCGCTCGCCGCCAGCTATCCCGATCGGATCGCCGTTCGCTTCGGCTACGACGAAGGCTTGGCGCATCGCATCGAAGCCGGCGCGGACATATTTCTAATGCCCAGTCGTTACGAGCCATGCGGCTTGAATCAGATCTACAGCCTGCGCTACGGGACAGTTCCCGTCGTGCGCGCCACCGGAGGCTTGGAAGATACCGTGACGGAACAGACCGGCTTCAAATTTCTTGGGCGTCTGGAGACTGCGGTGACAGCCGCGTTTGAGGCCTTTCAGGATCGCGAAACCTGGGCCGCCCGAATGCGTCGCGGCATGGCCCAGGATTTCTCATGGGACGCCTCGGCGCTGGAGTATCAAAGGCTCTACTCTAAGGGGCTCTCGTCGAGCCCGCTGCATCGGGCCGCATCCGGGGTTGCATCCAGAGGCCCGGTTCTCGCATCATAGTAAACGGAGCGAACACCAAGAATTTATGGCCGGTGACAATACCCTTACTTTTACAGACGCTGCGTTCGATCAGGACGTGCTGAATGCGGAGGTTCCCGTTTTAGTGGATTTCTGGGCGCCCTGGTGCGGACCTTGCCGGGCTATGTCCCCCACGGTGGACGCAGTTGCATCCGAATACGCCGGCAAAATCAAGGTCGGCAAGCTGAACACCGACGATAACTCCGCCACCGCGATGCGCTATCAGATTCGCGGCATCCCCACCCTGCTTCTGTTCAAGGGAGGCAAGGTGGTGGAGCAGCGCGTAGGCGGGATGTCCAAGCCCGACTTGGTGAAGATGATCGCCCCGCACGTTCCCGTGACCGCGGCTTAACTCAAGCGCAGGGGCACTTGCACCGCATAGGCAAGCGTCACCGCTGACCCCCTTGACCACTGACGTAAGATAGTACCCATATCTTATGTGGTCCCAATCGTACCTCCCGCTGGGCGGCCTTGTGCCTTCCGCCCTCTTGGCCGCGGTGCCAGTGGTTCTGATGCTGTACCTTCTGGGAGTGGCTCGCAAGCCCGCGTGGGCGGCCGGACTTGCCGGCTGCGCAACCGCCTTCGTCATAGCCGTGGGCGCGTATCGCATGCCGGTGAATCTGGCCTTGAACTCCGCGATCTACGGCGCGGCCTACGGATTGCTGCCCATCGGCTGGATCGTCTTCACCGCGCTGTTGCTCTACCGGCTCGCGGTTGAGACCGGAAAATTCGAAATCATCAAGGACTCCATCGGGCACCTGACCAGCGATACTTACATGCAGGCGCTGGTGATCGCGTTCGCATTCGGCGCGTTCATCGAGGGAGCTTCCGGCTTCGGCAGCCCGGTAGCAGTTGCCTCGGCGATGCTGGTCGGACTGGGTATGGCTCCGTTTGAAGCCGCCGCCATCTGTCTCCTGGCGAATACGGCGCCCGTCGCTTTCGGCGCGATCGGAACGCCCATTGTAGGCTTGCAGAGCGTCACGAATCTCCCCCTCGCCGACCTTTCGGCCGACGTGGGCCGCCTGTGCGCGCCGCTGGCGCTGATCGTTCCGGTGTATGTCATCGCGGTGATGGGCGGGAGAAAAGGGTTGAAACAGGCGGGCCTGGCCGCGCTGGTCTGCGGGGCCGTCTTCGCTGTTACGCAATTTCTGGTTTCGAGTTACATCGGTCCTTATCTCACGGCCATCCTGAGCTCGATCTCGGCCATGGGCGCGATGGTTGTGATTTGCGTCATTCGCCGGAAGCCTGGCGACCACCCCGCCGGGCGTCACTCCGCCGGCGCGATGCTGCTCGCCTGGTCGCCCTACATTTTTCTGGTGATCTTTGTCCTCCTGCTGAACGGCGATCAGATCGTGTTGCCGAAACCCTTCGACGTTCTGTGGCCCCATGCGAAACTGGCCGAGCTGAAAGCGTTCCTGAATCGCGCCACGTGGGTATTTGGATGGCCGGGCTTGCACAATCTGGTGCAGAAGATGCCGCCCGTGGTAAAAGCACAGTCGCCGTATGCGGCCATGTATACCTTTAACCCTCTCACCACCAGCGGCACAGCGGCGCTCTACGCCGTGTTCGCCTCCGCGCTGGTTCTGCGCGTTTCCCCGAGCAAGCTGGCGCGCTGCGTCTGGCTCACGATGAAGCAGCTCGCCCTGCCGACCCTCACCATCGCCACGGTCCTGGCGCTGGCTTACCTGATGAACTACTCCGGCGCGACAGCGACGCTGGGATTGACGTTCGCGGCCAGCGGTCGGCTCTTTCCGTTTTTCAGCGCCCTGCTCGGCTGGATCGGCGTTTTCTTGACCGGCAGCGACACCTCGGCCAACGCGCTATTCGGAAACCTGCAAGCGGTCACTGCCAATACGCTGGGGTTGAATCCTACGCTGATGGCCTCCGCCAACTCAGCCGGAGGCGTGATGGGCAAGATGATCAGCCTGCAAAGCATCGCCGTCGCCGGCGCGGCCACTGGCATATCCCGCAAGGAAGAAGCGCAACTCATGCGCTTCACCCTCAAGCACAGCATCTTTCTGGCGTCGCTGACCGGATTGGTAGCGCTGTTCTACGCCTACGTGATGCCGGGCTGGGTGCGATAGCGCCGGTTCTGAACCGTGACTGTCAGGGAGCGGCTGTCAATGCCACTGGCTGCAAGGTATTTGACGTAACATGTGGGTGGAGGCGGGCCCATGACGAGAGCTCTATTAATCGCAGGAATCCTTCTCTATGTCGGGGTTAGGATTTTCACCTCGCTTGCGGCCAAGGGAGGGTTCGCGAAGAAGTGGCAACTGTGGATGTTGGGTGAGCCGAGCAACGGTAAACCCTCGAAGCCCGAGGACATCGTTATGTAGGAAAGCGCCCGAAGGCGCTTTGTGTCCTTTGGCTTGCCCATGTTGCAAAAAGACCCCTCGGCGGAACGGTCCACTTCTCAGCGCCAGTCTTGCGCCCCATGCCAGATGTACAGGATTTCGATAATTTCGTCGGTGGAACGGTACACATCAACGTAGGGATTGCTGACGAGCTCGCGAGTTCCCGTCACCTCTCCGGGCCGGCCAAGGCCGGGGAAGGTTGCTAGCTGTTCAATCTGTTCAATCTGTTCAATCACCGCCTGAGCGACGTTCTGGGCAGCGGTGGGGTTGTCTTGCAGGATGTGTTCGACGGCAGCCTCAAATTGGTCGGACGCTTCGGTTGTCCACCGAATGAGGCTCACGAATGAAATAGCCGATCGACACGGTTCAGCACGTCTTTGTGCTCTACAAACTCGCCCCGGTCCGCTTGCCCAATGCCCCTTTGCACGCCCGCGACGAAGCGGGCTTGATTTTCGAGCATGCGGGCAACAGTGTCGTTCACCAGCTGCTCGGCGTCCTTGCCATCAGCCGAGGCCACTTGCTGGAGCTGCGCTTCAACGTCGGGCGAGAAATGTACTTCCATGCCTTCAAGGTACGCGAAAACCGGCAGCGAGGCAACGCGTAAGGCAAAAGTGCCTGAAGCTGCATCCATCCGCTCCATATCCGTCACAATGGGAGCGGACACGCCGATCCATATCAGTTTTCAGAGGGTTTCAACACTTTATCGACCACCAAAACGTCGATTCGCAGCCTTGTGGCGTCGATCTTTAAACCCAGCTGCTGTTGCGACGCAGTGTAAACATCCGGCGGAATATCGGCTTTGTCGGGGGGCGCCAGGGCGTTCAGGTTTGGAGCGGGAGCCAGAGCCTGGTCCGGCGTCCACACTAGCGAAAAGTCGTATTTGCCAAAAAGGCCCGTCTGGTTGATCACGGGCCGATCCAGGGCGGCATTCTGCAACATCTTACAGTAATCGTCCATGGTCACGTTATTCAGCAATACGCTTCCCGGACCGCGGAAGATCACGCCGGTCGTTTCGTTTTTCCCGTCGTTCTTCGAAATCTTCTCCCCTCCCTTGGCCACGCTGACGCTGTACACGGGAAGCTCCCTCTGCTCCTTATGGAGAGCCAACTGGAAGCGATCTGCCAGAAGTTTGCGCAGCATGACCCTCCACTGGTCCGTGTTTGGCTGACCTTCCCCATCAACCTTTGCCGAGATGTCGTACTTATCGGCCGTTGACCATCCCGGCGCCCCGATGATCTGGTGGACGTGAACGTCGTACGCAAACGTCGTAAGGTCCATCAGCGTCATGTTCTGCATCAAAAGCTTGCCGCCTTGCAATCGACCGCCCCGGCCTGTAGAGTCGGGCGAGCTCGGCTTAATGGTGGCGACTTCGAAGACCGGATCGGGGTCCACCAAAGGCTTAGCCGGAGCCGGCGGCTTGGGGATCGCCCACGCCTGCTCCTCGCCGACGCGCTTCATCGTCCACGTTATGGGGATCGAAAAACCCTTCAAGGTCCCCGTCATTGTATTGCCATCCGCGCTGAGCTTCCCCTGGTAGGTCGCGCCGATCCCCGGTATAGTCAACTTCACAACCGAGGGCCTGAACGGTAAGCGTCGCGGGAAAAACCAGATACGTCTGGTCGATGCTATAAAAATTGCCTTTGATCGGATCCCCATCCGACGACGCGATCTTCAAAACCGTTCGCAGGTCGTCCTTCGTATCCGGGTTCCTTACAGTGCCTTGCCAGATGCCGGCGAGGTCCTGCCCGAATAGACCGGTCACAGGGAGAATTGCGAGGGCGATCAGGCGACAATTCCTCTGCGCTTTTCTCATGAGCACATCGCCTCCTTAGATCCGGGTTCCAGATTCAAACGACCACAGCTTATCAAAAACGCACCCCTCCAGCCTGGCGGCTGACTTCACCAATGGCGGAAAACGGGTTTTTAATGTCAGTCCCTTCGTTACAGCTCGGCAAGCGCTCGATGAACCAGATGAATGCTGATCGCGCCCTCGCCGACAGCGGATGCCACGCGCTTCACATTGCCTGCCCGTACGTCTCCGACCGCGAATACGCCGGGAAGGCTGGTTTCCAGCATTTGAGGCGGGCGAGAAAGCGGCCAATGCGGGCTGCCGGCTGCCACCTCAATTGAATCAAGATCGCGCCCCGTTAGGATGAATCCCTTGCCATCCAGGTCAAGACAGCCCCGCAGCCACTCGGTTCGAGGCGAAGCTCCCGTCATTACGAACAAGTGCTGGATGCCATGGGTCGAAATCTCGCCCGTGGTTTTGTTCTGCCACACCATGCGCTCCAGTCGCTCGCTGCCTTCAAGCGCGACGATCTCCGTATTGAGATGCAGTTCAATCTGCGGATTCTGCGTGAGGCGCTCGATCAGATATCGCGACATCGTGCTCGACAACTCACCCGACCGCACCAGCATATACACCTTCTTGGCGGTTTGCGATAGGAACACCGCGGCCTGCCCAGCCGAGTTTCCCCCTCCCACGACGGCGACCTCGTCGCCCCCGCACAACTGCGACTCGATGAATGTGGCGCCGTAGTAAACGCCCGCACCTTCGAACTTCTCCAGATTGGCAAGCCGCGGCTTGTTATATTGCGCTCCAGTCGCGATTACGATCGCGCGGGTTGCGAGCGCCTCTCCGCTATCGAGCACAACCTTATAAGGGTGCTTACGACAGTTGAGTTGCGTGACGCTCCGCGCAATGACCATGCTGGCGCCGAACTTCTGTGCTTGGGTCGTGACGCGCGAGGCTAGCTCCTGTCCCGAAATTCCGGTCGGGAAGCCCGGGTAGTTCTCGATCTTCGAGCTTGACCCCGCTTGCCCGCCGGGAGCGCTCGTCTCGATCACCAGAACATCGAGGCCTTCCGAGGCCGCGTAAACCGCTGCCGCGAGACCCGCCGGACCGGCCCCTACGATGATCAGATCCCGCACCTGCGCGCCATCGATGCTGCTGTTGAGTCCCAGGCAATTCGCCAGCTCTTGAATCGACGGGTTCCGCAGCACGTTGCGTCCGTGGCAGATCACCACCGGCACTTCCGACGCCTTCACTTCAAAGCGGTCGAGCAGTTCCTGCGACGTCCGGTCGACGTCGAGATCGACATAGCTATAAGGGTGCCCGTTGCGGCTCAGAAATTCTCGCAGTTGCAGAGTCTGTGCGGAATGACGCGAGCCCAGCAGAATGACATTTCCGTAGCCTCCGCGGATGAGCTCAAGGCGGCGCAGAATAAAGGCACGCAAAAAGATCTCGCTCAGTTCCGCGTCCTTCGCCACCAGCATTCGCAGCGCGTCTCCACCTAGTTCCAGGAACTCGCCAGCCTCCGTCACGCGCGCGCGCACCAGTGACCGCTGGCCCGAAATCATCGTGATCTCGCCCGTGAATTCACCGGGACCATGCGTAGCAATCGGGCGCTCGCCGTCAAGACTTGGCTGCACGATCTCCATGTTTCCCGAGAGCAGTACGAAAAACGGAACACCCGAGTCATTGGGCTCGATGAGGACCTCACCGCGTTCGACCTTCCGCAATCGGCCCAACGGGCGCGCCCGATCGATTTGCGCGGCAGTCAAGACGGGAAAAGCCTGGGTGTTGGGATCAAGGGCGCTGGGCGGGAGTGGTGAAGACATGATTCATTTTCTCACCGACTCTCAATTCGGCCTCACTCCGGGGTGGGAAACCGTCGTCCGCTTTGACACTTTGAGCGGCCGAGAGTACCGCACCTAGCCCGCATCACAGCGCGGCCTCGTGGCGCACGCACTCATGCGCAATGCCACTTAGTTTTTCTCCCTTCGGCGGATGGGAAAGCGATAGCCCCGCCCCCACACCTCTCGCGGATAG
>Ga0209415_10013208_pt1 | contig 13649 bp, 13 predicted proteins | sample PeaSoiSIISIP2007_FD_187696 | JGI IMG/M metagenome (GOLD analysis project Ga0209415, IMG submission 187696) | Peat soil microbial communities from Weissenstadt, Germany - SII-SIP-2007 (SPAdes) (version 2) | ecosystem: Environmental > Terrestrial > Soil > Wetlands > Peat | place: Germany... | reverse complement strand
TCGAACCAGGTTCCTGCTCTTTCTTTCACCCGATCCATGGCTCGATCCAGCGGCATTGCCTGGCGATACTGCCGGTCGGAGGCCAGTGCGTCGAGGCAATCCACGACCGCAAGAATGCGTGCCCCGACGGGAATCTCTTCGCCGGTAAGTCCAGCGGGATAGCCCGACCCATCCCATCTTTCGTGATGCGAGCGCACGATGGGAGCCACGGGATAAGGGAAAGCCACACGATCCAGGATTTCCGCGCCCACGAGCGGGTGCACCTTCATCTTCTCGAACTCTTCCGGAGTCAGCCGGCCGGGTTTGTTGATGATGTGTTCCGGCACCGCGAGTTTGCCAATGTCATGCAGCAGGGCCGCTGCCCGCAGCGCTTCGATCTCGTCCGGGGAAAGACCGATTTCTTTGGCGATTTCGACCGCGTAAGTCCGGACGCGCTGCAGATGCGTATGTGTGGTGTGGTCCTTGGCCTCGATGGCTAGGGCCAGAGCCTCGATAGTCCGCATGTTTAGCGAAGCAATCTGCTCCACGTGCCGCTTCTCAACTTCCACCCGCTCTTTCTCGGCTTCCAGCCGTCCCAGATAGAGTCGATAAGACCGGTACACCCAATAGATCACCGGCAGTACCAGCAGCGAGGTCTGCCACCCGGCGCGCTGGTTGATGATTCCCACCAGCCCCACCGCAGCCGCTCCCACAAGGTAATAAGGAAACGACCAGAAGTAGCACTCCGACCACACCTTGCGGCTCGATTTGTTTTCCGTCAGCGCAATGACCACGGAGATGGGCAGTGTATTCGCCAGAAAGAAAACCAGGGCCGCCATCATCAGCAGAATGGGTTTATTGTTTCCCACTCTCGTGTCCAGCCAGTGGTAGCTGACGTAGCAGAGCGCGCTGGCGTTCGCCATCATGCCGAAAACGTTGAAGAGGACCTTTACCGGATCCAGCCGATTCCGTGCGTGCCAGACGCTCTGCACCAGAGTGGCCGTGCAGCCGATCACCAGTGTCTCCGGCAGGCTTAGCTCCATCACGCCGAGAAGAATGAAAAGGAAGTTCACCGACATGGTGCCGTCGATGCCGGGCAACTGCACCTTCAGGCTGGAAGCGAGGACGGCCACGGCCAGATAACACGCAAATCGCGTCAGGTCAGCGGATTGCCAGTGCCAAAGGGCGGAGCCCAGCACCACCATTCCGAGCGAGACCGTGATCCCGACAAATAGTTTCGTCCGAGTCGACATTGCGTCGTCACTGCTATTGCAAGGGGAGGCGGCAGACTACCTCCGCGGCGCGAGAAGTCATTCCCGCGCACACTTCGGGGCGAGCCTGTTCAGTGAAATGCTATTGCTGTTACGAGGTTTTCAGTAGCTTACTTCAGTAACCTCAGAATGTGCCTGTCGCTCTGTCAGGCGATTGATCTGATGGGTATTCTGAACCTTGCCCGTCGCTTTTCAGGGTGCGAGGTTACTTTCGTTATCATCCGAAGCCGCATACTCAATCCAACACTTGGTCGCTGTGTCAAGATCAACTCCAAACGCGCGGGATGCCACCAGTAAATCTCAATTCGCAGCCGCAAGAGCCGCCGCAAAGGCCAACGCTCGATGCCGCCGCAGTCGGCGGAATCGCGGTCTTATCCGCCGATACTAAGGGCAAAATCACTGGCTGCAACGATGCTGCGCTGAAGATCTTCGGCTGTACCGCTGCGCAAGTCCTGGGCCGAACTCTGGCGGCTTTTATCTCAGGCAAGGACGGCGCCGAGCAGATTCAACTGCAGAAGACCATGCTCAACGCGGTGCTGCAGGATGGTGAGTATCGATCTTCACGCCCATGTCAGAACAAGGCTGAGAAGGAGTTCACGGCACAGCTGACCATCGCACTGCTTCGTGACGGGAAGTCCGCGCCGGTAGGAATGGTTGCCCTGCTCTCAGTGGCAGGGGAGAAATCAAGCCCGGCTTCCGTTTCAGCCAAAGCGCAAGGTGCGAAAGAACAAGGTGCGGAAGAAGACGAGACCGCGCACACCGTTTCGCGCGAGATTGACGGCACGAACCTTATACTCGCGAGTCCCGTGATGCACCGCTTCATGCGGATGGTGGACCGTGTTGCCGGCCATGCCGAGAGCGTCCTGGTCACCGGTGAAACCGGAACCGGCAAGGAACTCATTGCCCATGCGATCCATCAAGCTTCGAACCGGCGCAGTCGGCCCTGGGTTGACATCAATTGCGCCGCGCTGCCCGAGAACCTGGTTGAGAGCGAGTTGTTCGGCTATGAAAAGGGCGCCTTTACCGGCGCCGATGCCTCCAAGCCCGGACTGTTCGAACTCGCCGACAAGGGCACGCTCTTCCTTGATGAAATTGGCGAACTGCAGCTTCAGACCCAGGTCAAGCTCCTGCGTGTGCTGGATGGATCTCCCTTCTACCGCCTGGGAGGTCACCGCAAGATCACCGTCGACGTCCGTATAATCGCGGCTACTAATCAGGATCTCGACGCTGCCGTTGCCGCCGGGCGCTTTCGCCAGGATCTCTTTCATCGTCTCGGCCAGTTCCAGCTTCGCGTGCCTCCGCTGCGGGAGCGTCCTGAGGACATCGTCGCGTTAGCCGAGCACTTCCTCAGCCTCAAAAATCCTGGGAGTGCCTTCGCACCCGATGCCGTTTCCGCGCTGCTCTCACATTCCTGGCCCGGAAATGTTCGCGAACTGCGCAACCTCATCGCTCGGGTCGCCGTGGAATCAAGAAATCCTGAGATCCGCAAATCGCAGATCGCAGACGCCATGTCCGGCAACCCAGTCGCTCTGCGTCAGTCGGCTTCCATGCCGGTCGGAAATCTCGACAGCATGGAAGAGCAGATGATCATTCGCGCCCTGGAGCGCAGCGGCGGTCATCGCAGCCAGGCTGCGGAACAACTTGGCATCTCCCGCCGCACGCTCAGCCGGAAGCTGAAGGAATACAACATCAACGTGAATTCCGCCGACGCCGCGAATTCCCTCGCGTTCGTCAGCCTCGAGCAGCAGAAGTTTTTCCGCGCTCGCATCCAGCTTGCCGTTGCGCTGAAGAACCAGCAGGGTGAGGAAGTGTGCGTCCAGGGTGTGAACCTCAGCACCGGCGGCATGGGAGTAGACGGATTGAAAGAACCGATGAAGTTTACCGGTCTCCTCGACGTCAGCTTTCCGCTGCCTGACAGCGAGACCGTTTTCCGGGCGAAGGCCCGCATCGTCTGGTTCGGCGGTGAAGGCCGTGTCGGCCTTCGTTTCGCCGTCATCGACCCCGCCCTCTTCGAGCAGCTTCAGCATTGGACCAACAACAAGATGAAGAACGAAGGCTGGGAACTGCCCGCGGGCCCTCAGTAGGAACTACGCCGCGACCTCCTTTTTGTACTGTTAATGCACCGGTGCCGGCTGCGGTGTCGCCTGCGGAGCTGCCGCACCCGGACTGGAGAAATTCACCTTCGGCACCTCACGCGATCCTGGCGACGCCTCAAAATAAGCTTCATTCGGCTTGAATCCCGCAAACCCCGCGAAAAAGCTGTTGGGGAACTGCTGCACGTAAGTGTTGTAATCCCGCAAAGTGTCGTTGTAACGCTTGCGCTCGACCGAAATGCGATTCTCCGTGCCGGCAAGTTCATCCTGCAGGCGCAGGAAATTCTCGTTCGACTTCAACTGAGGATAGTTCTCAACCACCAGCAGTAGGCGCCCGAGGGCCCCATCGAGCTGCCCGTTGGCCGCGATCTTCTCCTGCGGCGAACCCGCGGAAAGTAGGGCAGAGCGGGCTTTCGCGATGTCGCCAAACACCGTGACTTCCTGCTGCGCGTAGCCCTTCACCGTCTCGACCAGATTGGGGATCAGGTCGGCGCGGCGCTGCAGCACAATGTCGACTTGCGACCAGGCTGCCTTCACTGATTCGTTCTTGCTGACCAGCGTATTCTTTACGCTCACGTACTGCCCAAAAACAAAGAGGCAACCCAGCAATACAATTGCCACGATAACCACCACGACGATCAGTGCCTTGCTCATAACATTTCTCCTGAAAAGTAACACGCAACCTTTACGCTGGATCTGGGCTACCTGAGTCCAGCATTCTATCAACTGCGGCCACTACCTGCTCCACCGCGACAAGATATCGCGAAAACACGTCTGCCACATTGATCTTCTTACGGTCGGCTTTTCCTTCTTTCACATCCAGCACCTGCAGGATGCCCGAGGCATCAAATCCAATCTGCTTGGACAACGCCTGCACGGCTTCGCGCTTGCCAACCGGCGCATCGTGCCCCAGCACGATGAGCGCGTGGCGGAAAAGCGTAGCGAACGACGAGACCGATCGCAGCAGCAACTCCCACATGCGGGAGTCGTTGCCGGCAGCGAGCAGCAAATGCTGGCGCAGAAGAGCCAGCTTTTCCCGCAGCTCGTATTCCACCTGGACGCGATGCAGGTTCGCCGGAATCGACAGCCCCTTGACCACATCTTCTCCAAAGAGAACGCGGTGGTGCTGTTGCATGTCCAGCAGCTCAATCGTAAACACGTCGATCGAGCGCTTGATCTCGTCGCGGGTCATGAATAGAGGCGGAGGCTGTTTCTGCGCATTCCACCATCTCACCGCAGGGGCCAGCGACTGCAACGCCGCGAATGAGCTGTCGCGAATCACGCAGAACAGATTCACATTCGAGAACTCAGGATGGAAGTCGCCCGCAACCGCCGATCCGAACAGGATCACACTCTCAAGATTAGCTCCAGCCGCCGCGCGCAGCCGGCTGACAAAGTCGCTGATCGTTTTCTCCGGAATCATTTGCATCCTCGCTGGTTACCAGCTGCCACTAGACCCACCGCCGCCGGACATGCCGCCACCGCCGAATCCACCAAAACCACCCCCGCCACCACCGCCGAATCCGCCCCCACCCCAGCCTCCACCGCTCTTCGATCCTCCGCCGCCAACCATGCCGGAAAAAAGAATCCAGAAGAGCACGCTGCGAAGCGGAGTAAAGAGAACGATGAGTATGACAATAATCAGCAGAATCACTCCGCCGGCCGACATCCCTCCGCCCCGCTGATTGTCGCGCTCTACGGGAGCCTGCGGCTGTAGGTTGGTAAGCTGAACACCGGCATCGTCGGCAATCACCTTCGCGACTCGCGACGTAACCAGCAGCAGGGCCTGGCTATATTGCTCAGCCCGCATGAGCGGGACGGCCTCCCGCGCAAATCCGCCGGTCTTTCCATCGGGCAGGATGGACTCCAGCCCATAGCCAACCTCGATCCGGTCGCGATGCTCGTCAATGGCATACAGGATCAGCACTCCGCGATTGGTCGACTTGGTTCCGAGTCCCCATTGCTGAAACAGAGTGACCGCGTAACTTTCAATATCCGAGCCATCGAGCGATCGCACGGTGACCACCGCGATCTTGGCATGCGCTTTCTGGTCGATCTGGCGGCAGATGTCGTCCATCTGCGCGATCGTGTTCTGATCCAGAACGTGGGCGAAGTCGTTCACGTAGTCAGTGGCTTTAAGCTGGGAGACAGGCTCGCCCTGCGCCGCCAGAGCCAGCGCCAGCACACAGGCCACACCCAGCCACCATTTTCTGTACAAACTCATGGGAAGCAAAATTGTACAGGACTGGCGACTTTGTATCGCTTAATCCCTGTGACTTCGCGCACGCTACTGCGATATCATCAAAGAGATGCCAGCCTTTCACTCTTTCCAAACCGATGACGCGCGCCTGCAGCCGATTCACGCCAAAGTGCTGGCCGGGGAGCGGCTGGATGCAAACGACGCCCTCGTCCTCTACCGCACGGGCGACATTCTCGCCGTTGGTTGGATGGCCAACCACGTCCGCGAGCGCATGCATGGCGACAAGACCTATTTCAACGTCAATCGCCACATCAATCCCACCAACGTCTGCGTCGCGGCCTGTCGCCTTTGCGCTTTCGGCCGCAAGAAAGACGCGCCAGGCGCTTACACCATGGCGCTCGACGAGGCTTTCGAAACAGCCGCCTCCGGATACAGCGAAGCCGTTACCGAATTCCACATTGTCGGCGGGTTGCATCCCGACCTGCCGTTTCAATATTTCCTCGATCTCTGCTCCGGCCTGAAGCAGCGCTTTCCGCAGGTGCATCTCAAGGCCTTCACTATGGTCGAGGTCGCGTACCTCTCGAAGCGCGCCAAGCTCTCGATTCGCGAAACGCTGGAACAACTCAAAGCCTCAGGCGTGGACTCGCTTCCCGGAGGCGGCGCTGAAATCTTTGCCGACCGGGTTCGCCACATCATCTGCGACCACAAGATCGACGGCGACCAATGGCTCGACACCGCCAAAATCGCCCACCAGATCGGGCTGAAATCGAACGCGACCATGCTCTACGGTCACGTCGAAAACGACGAAGACCGCGTCGATCATCTGCTCAAGCTGCGCGCACTCCAAGACGAAACCGGAGGCTTCCAGACCTTCATCCCGTTGGCATTTCATCCGGACAATACTCCGCTGCAGCACTTGCCGAAAACCACGGGGATGCTCGATATCAAGCAGATCGCGGTCAGCCGCCTGGTGCTCGACAACTTCCCGCATATCAAGTCCTACTGGCAGATGATGACGGCCAAGATTGCGCAGATCTCGCTACGCTTCGGCGCCGACGACATGGATGGTACAGTGATCGAGGAAAAGATTTATCACGACGCGGGCGCGACCACGCCCCAAGGCATGCGCCGCGAAGAGTTGGAACGCCTGATCCGCGCCGCCGGCCGCGAACCGATTGAACGGGATACCCTTTACCGGCCAGTTACGCGTACCGAGACCTCGGTCACGGTCGCGGTGTAGCGGCCCCTCACAGAAACTTAACGAAAAAACGCCGGAGCAGGGAATTTGATCCCTCTTCTCCGGCCGTTGGAAGCACAAGCGCAAAACTTAACGTTTTACTTACAATTTCTCGTAGAACTCGCACGCCGAGCAGGAAATATAGATCCCGCCGGGCACGCCTCGCTCGCGGTCTTTCATGCGCTTGACGATGCGCGTCGTCTTGCCGCACTTGGGACAATCCGTGCTCTTGCTCGTGTCCATGACCTTCTTTCGGTCCGCTGTTTTTGCAATCTTCGCGCCTACCGCCATGATTCATTTCTCCTGATGTCATTTGCGCAGCGATCCGCTAGAATCCCGCGCGGACATTGTGGATGGGATGCTTCAGAAACTTCAACCCGGACGGCGTTAGCCCGGAAATCCGGGAGATCCACTCTGGAAGACTCTTTAGCTGCGTAACCTTATCTCTTCCGTCGTCGTATATTTTACAGGAAGATTGTGCCTCCTGTCTTGGCCGAGACTCCCATGCCGCGAGCTCTTGCACCACTGCTGAACACGCTTCTATTCACCATCCTCGTCCCAGGATTCGTGACGGTGGGCGTGCCCTACCTTTTACTCGGCGGAATGCCCGCGCCGGGACGCGGCCCTCTGGCCTGGCTCGGCCTGCTCTGTCTGGTCCTAGGAGCAAGCATCTATTTCCGCACCGCGTGGGAGTTCGCCGTGCGCGGGCTGGGCACGCCCGCACCCATTGCTCCTACGAAATTCCTCGTGGTCAGCGGTCTCCACCGCTACGTACGCAACCCGATGTACCTCGGCGTAGCTTTGGTGATCCTGGGCGAGGCTGCGCTTTTTCGTGCTCCTCATCTTGCGGAGTACGCAGTGGTAATGCTTCTAATCGCCAACATGTTTGTCATTTTCTACGAAGAACCCACGCTGCGCCGCCAGTTCGGAGAATCGTACGAAGAATACCGCCGCACTGTGCCGCGCTGGATCCCACGCTTCAAGAGATGACCTACGAACGTCAATGCGCACGTTGACCCCATTCCCCGCCCCTGCTACCGTCATATGTTTGCCGTCCACGGAGATTTGTCATGCCTGCCATCAAGTTTCGCGGTGTCGATTTCATCCAGTTCGATTCGCTGCTCACTGAAGAAGAGCGCCTGGTCCGCGATACCACGCGCAAGTTCATCGAAGACAACCTCGTCCCTATCATCGAAGAGTGCAACCGCGCCGGCCGCTTCCCGCGCGAACTGGTCAAGCCCATGGCCGATCTCGGCTTCTTCGGAGCGTCGCTGCAGGGCTACGGCTGCGCTGGCATGGGCAACGTCGAGTACGGACTGGTAACCCAGGAACTCGAACGTGGCGACTCCGGCGTGCGCAGCTTCGTCAGCGTGCAGTCGGCGCTGGTGATGTATCCCATCCATGCCTTCGGCAGCGAAGAGCAGAAGCAGACATGGCTGCCCGCGATGCAGAAGGGCGAAAAGCTTGGTTGTTTCGGACTCACCGAGCCGGGCTTCGGCTCCAATCCCGGCGGCATGCGCACCCGCGCCCGCAAAGTGGGCAAAGAGTACGTTCTCAACGGCGAGAAGATGTGGATCACCTCCGGCAGCATCGCCGACGTCGCTGTTATCTGGGCCAAGGTGGAAAACGAAAATGACAAGATTCGCGGCTTCCTGGTCGAAAAGGACCGGCCTGGTTTCACGTCGGGCGACATTCATGGCAAATGGTCGCTGCGCGCTTCGGTCACTTCCGGGCTGTCGTTGCAGGACGTTCACATCCCCGAGTCGAACTTGCTCCCGAAAAGCGACGGCCTGAAGTCTCCGCTGATGTGCTTGAATCAGGCCCGCTACGGCATCGCCTGGGGCGCGATCGGCGCAGCTATGTCCTGCTACGACTGCGCTTTGCAGTACGCCATCTTGCGCAAGCAGTGGCGCGACCAGCCCATCGCCTCGCACCAGCTCGTGCAAGACAAGCTCACCTGGATGATCAGCGAGATCACCAAGGCGCAACTGCTCGTGCTGCAAGTCGGCCGCCTCAAAGATGCAGGCAAGGTGGAGCACCAGCACATCTCCATGGCCAAGCGCAACAACGTCTGGATGGCCCTTGAGTGCGCCCGCCTGTCGCGCGACATCCTCGGCGCCAACGGCGTCGCCGACGACTATCCCATCATGCGCCACATGATGAACCTGGAATCAGTGAAGACCTACGAGGGTACGCACGACGTGCATTCACTGATCATCGGGCAGAGCGTAACTGGGATCGACGCCTTCTAGACGCGGCAGAACCAAACGAAGTCCAGAGGAGCAATGAAGAAGCTTGTAGTGTTCCTGATGTTTTTGTCGGCGGTTGCCGCCCAGGCTAAAACTGAATTCGGCAAGCTCAACGGCGCAGCATTCCGCATTGACGTCCCCGACGACTGGAACCACGGCCTGGTCATCTACTATCACGGCTACTCGGCTCAGAATCATGGCGTTGACTTCGACGAAAAGAAACCGCTGGATCCCAGACTCGCGGTTTTCACCAAGGCCGGATATGCCGTGATTCAGTCGGGCTACTCCCAGGGAGGTTGGGCCGTCGAACAAGCCATTCCGGATACCCAGGCGCTTCTCCGCCACTTTGCCGACAAGTACGAGAAGCCGAAAGAGATCTATGTTGCGGGTGCGTCCATGGGCGGCCTGCTCACAGTGATGACTATAGAGCAATCGCCTGAGCCCTACGCCGGCGGCCTGGATCTGTGCGGTGCGGCGGTCGATACGCCTTCAATGTTGAGTCCCGCCTTCGATCTGCGCGTCCTCTTCGACTACTACTTTCCGGGCGTGCTTCCCAACCCCGCCAAGGTTCCCGTTGATTACGAAATGTCAGAGGAGTTGGAAAAGAAGGTGAGTGCTCTACTGGACTCCAACTCCGATGCGGCCACCGCGCTTCTCCGATTTGGAAGACTCCAGAACAACAAAGACCTGACCGACGACCTGCTCTTTGGAACCTGGGTGCTGAAGGACATCGAGCGGCGCGCCGGCGGCAATCCTTTCGACAATCGAAATACCATTTACACGGGAACGGCCGCCGACAACGCCGTGAACGATGGAGCGAAGCGCTACACCGCCGATCCTGGAACGCTTGCCTACCTTCAGCGCTACTACACGCCCACCGGTCATCTCACGCGCCCTGTGCTCGCCATTCACACGACCTACGATCCTCTCGTCCCTCCATCCGTTCCCACCAACTATGCGCTGCTGGCGCGCAAGGCCGGATCGGGAGACTTCTTCGTGGTGCAATATGTGAAGCGCGACGGCCATTGCAACATCACCCCCAAAGAAATTGATCGTGGCTTTGCCGAGTTGCGGCAATGGAAGAGCGGCGGAACAAAGCCTGCTGCCGGCGGACTCAATTGAGTGCGGGGTCGATGAGGGATCACACCTCAGGAAGTGGGCTTCTCGCGTGGAGGTTCGATCGCAAGGAATTCCTCGGCGAACCGTTGCCCGTAGCTTTCGAGCAATGACCGCACCCGCTCCGGATTGGGCGATCGCAGAATCAATCCCGCATGGTGATGCTTCTTGATTCGCAAGAACACTTCCGGATCGTTGTATCCCGACGTATCGGGATTCTCCTGCCGTGCCAGTGAAAGAATCACTCCCGCATACTCCTCACGGACAGCAGGAAGCCGGTAAGTTCCATTGCCCCCGGCGACTTCGATGCGGGCCCACTCTCGCCAGAGGTTGACTCCGGTAGCAGTTTCGACCATCTCGTTGATGTAGGCGCCGCCCACGCGCGCCGCACACTCCAAAAAATAGAAATGCCCATCGGCGTGGGCCTGAATGAATTCGGTATGGGCGACGCCCCGCACTAGCCCCAGCGCCGCAATCAACTCCCGATTGATCTCACGCAAGCCTGTGTCGGCGTCACTGCCCCGCGGTATGACGCATGTCGTGAAAATGCCGCCGCCTTGCGCTACATTCATAGGCGGCTTGCCGTACTTGCTCACGCTGGCGAAGACCACTTCATTCTCCGACACTACCGAGTCCACGTGGTAGACCTCGCCCGGGACAAATCTCTCCAGCAGGAACGACGACTGCTTGTCCCCCAATTGCTCCAGCACTGGCCATAACTCCTCGGCGGCATGAATCTTCTTGATCCCTATCGCCGAGGCTTCCTGCCTCGGTTTCAGCACCCACGGTCCGGGGACATGTTCAAGGTAGTAACGGATATCGTCGTGATTCAATACAGGAACGAAATCCGGCACGCGCACGTTGCGATCCAGCGCCTTCATGCGCATGGCCAGCTTGTCGCGGAAATAGCGCATGGTGGTCAGGCCCATCCCCGGCGCGCGCAGGTGTTCGCGCAAAGTCGCGGCAGTTTCCATGTCATACTCGTCGAGCGCGACGATGCGGTCGATCTTCTGCGTGCGCGCCAAGTGGGTCACAGCTTGCACAATGTCAGGCAGGGAAATCTCAGCGGGAAGATAGAAGGTGTCGTCCAGGCTTTCCCGTGGCCAGTCGGCATTGCGCAGCTTCTCTGCCGTAAGCAGGAGCACGCGGCAGCCTCGCCGCTTGCACTCGCGCAGGAACTCCTGTCCCTTTTCGTAGGTCGTAATGCAGAGGAAGGTCAGTGGGCGCGATTCCGCCATGGGATCTCTTTTCGTAACAGGTTTGAGAGAATATCACGGCAGTCGCTGCCCGAGTATGGGTTATTCCCATGGCTCCAGCCATTTCTTTCAATCTCCCCGCGATTGGGATATATTCTCAGGCCGGTCGAAAGTAGCGGCTTCGAGGCATGTTCGGAGGTTTGTATGGCTGGGCAAACTCGTTCAGAAGGCAAGGCCCGCAGTTTCGGGGAAAACATTGAAAGCGACCTGGCGTCGCGGTTTCTGCGCGTGGTTGAAGTGGCGGCAATCGCTTCCGCTCACACCATGGGTCAGGGTGAACGCAAGTTCTCCGACCAGGTGGCCACCGAGGCGATGCGCCAGACCATGGACTCCATCCCCATGCGCGGCACCATCGTCATCGGCGAGGGCGAGCGCGACGAAGCTCCCATGCTCTATATCGGTGAGAAAGTCGGCGCCGATTTTCCCGATGGACGCGAGGTACCCGAAGTCGACATCGCTGTCGATCCGCTCGAAGGCACCAATCTCTGCGCCACCGGCGCGCCTGGATCGATCACCGTTCTTGCCGCTTCTGAACGGGGAGGACTGCTCAACGCCCCCGACTGTTACATGGAAAAAATCGTCGTAGGACCATCCTGCAAGAACGCCGTCGAACTCGACGCGCCTGTGGCCGACAATCTGAAAAATATCGCGAAGAGAATGGAACGCGACGTCGAAGACTTGGTCGTGATCGTGCTCGATCGCCCGCGCCACGAAAAGCTGATCGCCGATATTCGCGCCGCCGGGGCCCGCATCCGGCTGATCGGCGACGGTGACCTTTCAGCCGGCATCGCTGCCGCCGTGATTGGCACCGGCGTACACGCGGTCATGGGCTCGGGCGGCGCGCCGGAAGGCGTGATCACTGCCGCCGCCATCCGCTGCCTCAACGGCTACATGCTCGGCCGCCTGGTCGTGAAACCCGACCAGGAAGAGCGCCTCGCCCGCATGGGCATCAAGGACAAGAATCGTATCTATGAGGCTGAAGATCTTGCCCCCGGCAAGCAACTCATCTTTGCTGCCACTGGCGTCACCGACGGCGCGCTGCTGAAAGGCGTCCGCTTCTTCGGGGAAGGCACGCGGACTTCGTCTGTGATCCTCACCCTGCTCACCGGCAAAGTGCGCTTCATCGAGAGCATCCACCTCGAGAAAGGCCCGGATATCAAAGTGAGGTTTATGTAGGGATTCGATTGCGAGACAAAAACGATTTGACGGGAGGAAGCCATGCGAATCATGTCTCTGCGAGTAACTCCGGTCGCGCGCGTACTGGCAATCATTTATGGCGTGTTGGGATTCGCCTACGTGCCAACGTTGTTGCTCGTGGGTGCGAAACAGATGACCCTGCCGATCGGAATCGTCGGCCCGCTCGTCTTTCTCAGCCTCAATCTTCATTTCGCATTACCGACCCACTTTGTGACCGGAGTGCTGTCCGCTGCGGGTGCTTCCGTTTGCTACACCGTGACAGGATGGTTGACCGGTGCGGCCGCAGTGTTGGCGTTCAATTTTGTGGCGCGCCGCATTGGCGGCATCGATGCATCAGTCCTCACAAGCAGTTCTCCCGCAATCAAGGGCGGCCCTACGGACTCGCTTTAGATTCCATAAGGTCCCTTATTTCAAGTAACTCCTAACCTTTCTTCAGATCCTCGGGAAGCTTGGGGACCGGCGGAAACTCTTGTGAGTATCCCTTGAGGAGGCTCACGGCTACCTCGGAGCGGCGGGTGCCATCGTGGATGGCGATCTTGTGCGGACGGCCCTTCGAGTATCCCTCCCAGAGCGAAACGCCGGCGTAGGCGCCGTCTTTTCGCAAGATGTAGTAAGTCATGTCGGCGAAGCGCAGCTTGTGCATGTCGCCGTTGTAGTTGCGGACAATACGCTTCAGTGTTTCCATTCCGGCTTCTTGTGGAGTCAAGCCCCGGCGCATATTTTCAACGATGGTATGCGCGCCTGCGACCTTGATGTTTTCCTCACCGCTGCCGGTTGCTCCGGCTGAACCCACGTCCTGATCCGTGTAGCAGCCGGCTCCGATGATGGGCGAATCGCCGAGGCGTCCGGGAAGCTTGAAGGCCAACCCGCTTGTACTGGTGCAGCCGGAAATTTCTCCTTTATCGTTCAGCGCGGAACAATGAATGGTTCCGGTCGGCGGAAACAGAACTTTGCGTACGGCCTCCAATTGCCGCTCTGGCTCGATGCCGAGGTCCGCCGCGCGCGCTTGCAAGTTCTGGATACGCTCTTGCCACAGCTCCGATTGTGGCTT
>Ga0209415_10013207_pt1 | contig 13649 bp, 18 predicted proteins | sample PeaSoiSIISIP2007_FD_187696 | JGI IMG/M metagenome (GOLD analysis project Ga0209415, IMG submission 187696) | Peat soil microbial communities from Weissenstadt, Germany - SII-SIP-2007 (SPAdes) (version 2) | ecosystem: Environmental > Terrestrial > Soil > Wetlands > Peat | place: Germany... | reverse complement strand
TGGTGCCGGAGGAGGGAGTCGAACCCACACGGCCTTGCGACCAACGGATTTTGAGTCCGCGTAGAATCTCCCCGAAGTCTCTCAGTTTCAAGCACCTGCGTAGTACTTTGGTTCCATTGTGGTATCAACTGTGACAATTCAGACTGCGGGTGCAGTCAGGAGCATCTCGATGGACTCGCAGGGCAATTTGGCGGTGATGCCGAAACCCAAAAAGCCGCGCAAGCAGTCTGTGCGCGTTCGTGGACAAGGTTCGCTGTTCAGGCGCGGCGACATGTTTTGGATGGAATTGAATTGGCGAGGCACGCGTTATCGGCGTTCGCTCGAAACGACGGACCGCGAGACGGCGCTCATCAAGCTGGATTCCGAAGTCGCGGCGATCCGCGCCGGAGAACTGCCCAAGAAGTTCGACCCCATCACAGTTCAATCGATGTTCGATTCTTGGATGCTCAAGGTCGAGACGGACTGTAAGCAGCGGACTCAGGAAGACTACCGGAGCCGATGGGAGCAACATCTCAAGCAGAGCTTCGGCGGACTGACTGCGACGCAAGTTAACCGCGACAAGGTCGTTGCATATCTCAATCGTCGGATGAAGGAAGGCGCGGGATTGTGCGCTCGCAACCGCGAACAGCGTGTCTTGATGATGCTGTTCGGTCACAACAAATCGAAAATTCCTGCCGACCGCTTCCCGGAGTTCCCGAAGATGCAGTCCGAAAAGTCCCACGTCCGCAAGGGACGCTTGAGCAAAGAAGATTACGACACGTTACGCAAGCGGCTCGATGACCCGAAACTATTTTGGCTCAGGGCTTTCGTGACGCTCACATTCACGTATGGTTTTAGGCGGTCTGAACTGATCGGCGCGAAGGTCGGTTACTTCAATCCAAAGGCATCGACGCTCACGCTGCCTGCATTCACGACAAAGAACAAGATGGAGCGCATCGTGGACATCAATCCAGACGGCGAAATCCATAACATGCTCGTAAGGCTTGCGGAAGGTCGTGACGCGGACGCCGCGTTGTTCACACGGAACGGAAGACCCGTCAAAGACTATCGCGGGGAGTGGGCGCGGCAGACGAAGGACATCAAGGGCGGCAGTGGCAAGGGCGGCGCGGTCACACTCCACGATCTGCGGCGGTCGGCCATCACGAATATGAGCGAGAAAGGCGTGACGGCGGCACAGGCGGGAACTCATCTCACCCCTGATGTGTTTGCGCGGTACATCTCGCGGGACTTGAACGAGCGTCGCAACACGGCTAAGATCATCGAAGGCTAGGCCGGAGTGGCGGAATTGGCAGACGCGCACGACTCAAAATCGTGTGGCCGTAAGGCCGTGTCGGTTCGACCCCGACCTTCGGCACCAAAGACACACGATAAATCTTGACAATCCCTACTAGGGTGGTACTATACCCATCAGGAAATGGCACGATGGCATTAACAGAGGCTTGTGGTTCGAAGCCGACGGGATGACCATCCCCATGCTGTAAGTACCATTGGCTAAAGTAGATGCGGGTAACTTAGAGTGGCAGTGATGCCGACCGCAGTAGGATAAGCCAAGGTAGTCCTTCCCGCCGAAAATTCGGGTGCGGACATTCCAGATCATTTGGAGTGTGCGTACCCATGTCCCACAAAAGAGCTTCGTCAGCTATTGCAACGCCCGCAGTCCCGTCGGTTGAACCCTTGCTCGTCACGACGGCACACGCCGCCGAGTTGCTGTCAATTTCCACTTGGGAAGTGCGTCGCCTTGTCCGGCGAGGTGTGCTGGCACACAAGCAACTGTCGAAGACGAATTGGCTGATTCCCATGCGAAGCGTCCGTGCGTTCGCCGACGTGTCCGCGAATGGTCGTGCAGCGTGATCCTTGCCTTTCAGTAGTTCCCCGATTCATCCCCGCCGTCAGGCCACAAAAGTGACTATTCCTTTCATAGTTAGGAGCCGCAAATGAAGCTAAAACAAAACTGCCTCAAATTCAATCCGAGCGATATGGCTCAGTTGAAAGTGATCGCCGCTTCAAAAGGTCTCAGCATGGCTGCGTTCGTGAGGTTTCTGATCGCGCGCGAGGTGCGCCGGGCAGCCAAACAGGCCGCGTCGGCGAAGTAAGCAGAAGCAGCAAGCGTCCCGCTCGCCAGCAGTGACTCACCCGGACTCTGAGTGCCGGGTTCGATCAGCAGGAAAGTAGGAAGGTGACATATGTTAGGAACCGTCTCGTTTTACAACAGAGCGCGTGGCTGGGGATTTTGCGTCCCTGATGACCGCACCCAACCCGATGCATTCGTTCACGTAAAACATCTCCCCCTAGACCATCGCTTTCTAAATGAGGGCGACCGAATCTCGTTTGAGCCCGGCTCCGTATGCAAAGGGCGGCCCGAGGCTCTCAAAATCCAAATCATCGACGAAGCGTCCACCGGCGCGTCGGGCTCAGGGGGCGTCCGATGAGCGCGCCCAGCCGGACAAAAGATGAACGCTACGAACTAAAGCGACTCGCGGCACGAGCGCGCGGGCTGTACCGGTCGGAGAAACAGGCTCTTGCGTGGCTTGCGGACGTGCAGACTATGCAGAATGGGGTCTGCCGCAAGGCCCTCAAAAGCGGCGAAGATTTAGGATATCACCGCAAATCTATTCAACGGGGGATTCACGGCAAGAGACGGAACGGGAAAATCGAATACCCGGGTTTGCTCGCTCGCGGAATCGTGTCGGTGTCAGAGTACGTGAATGGCGGACGTGCTCCGGGGGGCAGTGGGTTGACGCCCGCCTACGTTATCAATCGAGACGCGCTCCTGACATACATTCCCGACGTTGAAGATGACCCACCGACGACACCGATGAAGGTGGACACATACGTGGACACACCAGCAAAGAAGGTGGACACATACGTGGACCTAATGCCAACAAGTTCTCTTAGGTCTTCTCCTAACAAATCAAGTTTGCGTCACCCCGTCGCCGCCGCGACTTCGAATCAAGGCGACTCACCCGCGCGCCAACGAAACGACTCCCTGCACGACACCGCGACGCAGCAACACCCCCATGCTGTTCGTCCAAAGCCAGCAGCACCCGCAGGGAACCTTCCATCCAACCAATTGGAAGGAAGGCAGGACGGATTCGTAAACGATTCTGCTTTGGACGAACAGCGTGATGAATCAGAACCAATCTGTGCGCAAGCCAAGAGACGCATGCGGCAGTCGTACGCCATTGCTAAAGCAACCCAATTCCGCGACCTACCCACATTTGTGCGGCAGACCGTCGCAACGGTTCGTCAGAAATGCCGCCTTGAATGGGACTATTACAGAACCCACGACGAAGACGGCACCGTGCTTGGTGAAGGTGATTATCGGCTGTCTGTCTTTCCTTCGCCGAAAGCGGACAGCCAACTCGAACTCGCCAAGCAACTCCTGACGTACACGCCATCCCAACTTGTGAACGCATGGAAGAAATTCGTGAATCGACCCCTAGGTTTTGATGGACTGGAATTCCCTTGGCGCAATTTCTTTCTTGAGTTTGACGACTATGTTGAAGCCGAACATTTGTCGGGGGCGTCGCATGATTGATTTCGCTGAACTGAAATGCCGTTCGGGGGTTCTACCCTTCGCCAGCCGAATCCAACTCGACGATGATTACGCACCGTGCCCGTTTCATCAAGGTGACGGCGACAAGACTTTCCATGTCCTAGTGAAAAAAGATGGGTCTGTTATCGGGACGTGCTTTAGCCGATGCAGCAACGGCGCTCGACTCAAAACTTGGGACGTGATTAGTTTCGTCAAAGATTTCGACAAGGTACCGACGGTCGAAGCGGTTCGTCGCATAAATGGTGAAATTGGCACGGACGCGGACGATGGCGTCAGGCTTCAACGTAGAAAAGCCGCTGAACCAATGACGGTTGAGACTTGGAACACGCGAGGACGCGCGGTGATCCCTGATGATGTAGCGAAACTCGCCGCATCTCGTCCGCACAGTGCGACACCGTCGGCTGAGACACTGAATGCACTGGGATTCAAAACAACGGCAGCGGGTTACTTGGTTTGTGCATACCGTCTCGGGGATAGGTTCTACATCGTGAAGGGTCGCCGACTCACAAAGAAGGATTTCTTGCAGGAGAACGCCGTTTCGCAGCGGGGACTGTTCAATATTGACGCCGTGACGAACGGCTGCGATGTCTATGTCGTCGAGTCCGAGTTGGATGTCGCTATTCTACACGAACGCGGCTACATCGCGGTTTCGGTTATATCCGCGTCGCAGAGATGCGTTGAACCTGAAGTGTTGGAGAAATTGAAGACCGCATGTCGAGTTTTTCTTGTCGGAGATAGCGATGCAGCGGGAATCCAGTGCATGGATGCTATCGCCGAGATGCTCCCGTCCGAGAAGGTTTATCGGACGCCGCCTGTCGGGGTGAAAGACGTTGGAGAATTAGCAGAGAAGAACCCAACCTTTCAGACCGCTTGGATGTCGGTTGCGTGAATTGAGCGACCATGCCAGCGCAGCGCAAGAACTTGGTGGGCAGTCAGTTTGGGTGGCTTGTGGCCGTGTCGCATGCCGGATTCAATGAGCGAAGGCAAAGCCTGTGGCGTTGCCGTTGTAGATGCTCTCGCGAGATCGTTTGTGACAGCGACGCGCTGACACGTGGTGAGAAACGCAGCTGTCCTGAACGCGCAACGGAATTTCGACTGCGCGCGGTGTTCGTTACGACGATTGGACCGAACGGGGCGACGACGCGATTCGGAAAGTGAGAACAGAAATGGGACGACCGAGAGTGCATGTATCGAGCGCCGCGAGACAGCGGGCCTACCGCGAACGTCGAGCGTTACGAAATAAGGCGGGGGTAGGACGCGCGTTGTGGATCATCAGCTTTCCCTTCGAAGCCGGGCCAGCGGCTCCTGATCTGTCAGCTATCCGGGAGAGCCCATTCGTACAGACAGTCAGAGAGTACAGATAGACAGATCGTAGAGGCTTACAGGTGACCAGCCGGTAGCGACCATGCTGCCGTGCCATTCTCTGTTCAACCTGTGGAGTACGAGCCGTGCCTATGGACCGAGCGGGTTTCGAATCGTATCGGGAATGGCCGGACGGCGAAGGAATCGAGTGAAGGGGAAGATGAAAATGTCAGCATCAGCAAAAGATCGAATGCCGCTTTCGGAGATCGTTACCCGATCCGAATTCCAAATCCTCACACCAAAACAACAGGCATTCTCCGCTCGATACATAGCGTCGGGTTTGTCGAGCGGAACCTACGACGCGGTAGGTGCGGTCCAAACTGCATACGCCACTTCGCCTGCGAATGCCGTCCTGCTGAGTTACGAATTGCTCGGCAACCGGAAGATCAAGAAAGTTCTCGATCTCCATTTCGGGCGAACGCCGCTCGATGCGATGCTGTCCGACCTTGAAAAGGCCATTCGCAAGTCACTGCGGAAGGACTCCAAGTCTGGCGGCCTGTCGATTGCGACCGTCCAAGCTCTAGCGTTCTACGAGCGACACACCGGCCAGCAAATCGAGGCGGCACGCGGCGCAGCCACGCCTATTGCCGAGCCCGAGGTTCACGCTGAGGTGGCGGAGTTATCCGCGCCTGCGCGGTTCAAAGTTGGTGACATCGCAATTCTTGACGGAAAGACGAAAATTCGCGTGACAGCCGTTGACGATCAAGGTCGAGCGGCTGAAGGCGACGAGATACCATGAAACTCGACCCCAATTCGAAGCTAGACCCATTCATCACGGTTTCGGCAGAGCCCGAGCCGCAACGCTTCGTGTCTTGGACTGCTGCTGAACGCGCGGCGAAACAAAAGCCCCCGATGACCGCCGATGCGAGCGATTGCGATCTCGCTGCGGAAGCAATGGCGCAGCCCGAATTCGATGAGGTCTTCGCGGCGCTGAATCTGTTGGAAGAGCCCGAGTACATGGCAGGGCGACTGATCGACATCATGGGGACGTATTCGCTGCGGAAGCACGCGTTCGTCAACCCCGACGGCAGCGTGGTGCCGCTTCAGCGATTGCGTGATGCCGTCGAAGCGCGGATCGACGACCTTGGTTTGGATCGAGCGTTGATCGAGGCCTACATGGCACCGCAATACCGCAGCGTGGCGACCGAGCAGGCTTGGCGTCAGCAAGATTTCGCGACCCGGATGCAGACGTTTAGGAAACAGGGAGTAACCCAATGATCGATCCGAGGCTTGTGGATCACGCGAAAGCGATTTTGCAGGACGCGCCGCTCGATCTGGCGACGAAGGCTTCTGCTTGGGACCACTGGCACGATGCTCGCGACGCACAAGAGCTATCGACTCGGTTAGCTGAGGTCGAGATGCCGGATCACATCGCGCAGAAACTCATTGAGGCGAAGCGCCTTTCGATGCCGAAGCCAGATGTCACGCCCGTTGATAAGGCCACCGCCGCCATCAACCGGCTCGCTCAAATCGATAAAACGGTTCTTGATCTGGCCGAAAAGCACCCGACCGTCGCGCGTGCTCTGATCGAGGCGGCAGTGAAAGCGAAAAACTGAGGGCGTCGGTGCAGCACATGAAGAACTGTCACGAGATCAAATGGTGCTGCGTCTGTGGCGAAAGGCCGAGATTTAGTTACGGTCGGTGCGTCTCTTGCATTCGGGGGATGTCCAACACGCTCCGAAAACATTTGAATTCTTTATCGCGCGCTGAGCGTGAATTGGAATACGCAAAAACGGCCAACCACGACAGACCAAAATGGACATGGGAAGGCAACGAGGCAGCACTCATCGAGCAGTGCGAACAGGTATCACAGGAGCAAACACATGGCGACTGATTTCACGGCCAAATCCAACGCGAGCATCGACCGCGCTGTGACGGAAAGCACTTCATTCGAGGCATTGCGAGAGGCGGTCAAAAGCGGCCTTGAGCGCGCCGGTTCACTGGTGCGCGACCGCGATGGGTACGGCGTTCAAGCGATCCCGCAAGAGCCCGCGCCCGCGTCACTGCCCGCAGTCGCAGGCGAGACGCCGCGTCATGCACATCTTCGCGTCGTGTATCCCTCGGGGAACCTGCGCATCGAGTTAACCGGCGTCAGCGAGAAAGAACTCGACGAGGCTGAAGCACAATTGCGTGAGACGTTTGCGGCACGCTAAACATTCTTGAGCATCACTAGTTTGTGAGCAGCACAAAAAGGAGCACGACAATGTCTTTCAATCCGAACGATTCAGCAATTAAGGTGACGAAAACGCTGGAGGAACAGATCGCGGCAGCGAGTTCGCAGGCCGAGGTGCAGGCGATACTTCGGCAGGCCGCGCTCGCGCAGCACGTCGTCGTGCCTGATGCTTTCGATCCCAATGTTCTTCACCAAGTGGAGCCCGGCACTGCGCCCCGGAAGTTCGCGCAAACGGTCGAAATCGGCGGCGTCAAGCGTATTTTCGAGGGCAACTCCGAGTTGGAGGTGGCGCAGCAGGTCAACGAGTTCATGCGTCAGACCTTTGCCCAGCCCGCCGCGACGATGCAGCAGAATGATCCGACTCGGGACGAACGCGGGCGCTTCGTGAGCGCCGAAGAGGCGGTCGCGAAAGCCGAACTCGAATTGAAGTTCAAGCGTGGTGAGATCGACACTGCAACTTACCTCGCGCAGTCGGGCGCAATCGAATCGTATCTTGCGACGCAAGGCATCGATCCTGATGCGTTGCGTGAAGTGTCCGGCCAGAAGTTCCAAAACTCATGGGCAGATGCCACGTCGACGTTTTTGAACAGCCCCGAGGGAGCGGATTGGCCGGGCGGTCAAGAGAATGTGAAGATCGCCGGACAACTCCTCGAAGAACACGGTCTGGTGGATAACCCGAGCGCCGAGACTCTCGCCTCGGTATGGAAGTACATGAAGGAAAACAATCTCGCGGTTGAAAATAGCGAAGTCATCGCTCAGCAGCGAATCGCTGATGCGAAATCGCCTGAAGAAATTCGTGCGGCACTCGGTCGGGATTCGAGTTCGTTTTTCGGCGGGCGGTAAACCGGATTTGTTTGAGAGGTAAGCCGCACAGAGAGGAGAAACCCTTGTGAAGGAACCAAAAGAACCAATCGACTTCAGCCATCTGGGGGGCAAGAAAGTTGGCCATTCCATGCCGGTACAGACGGAGAAAGAAATCGACTTCAGCGCAATCGGAGGCAAGGTCGTTCGGAGGGCGAGCCAGCACCCGATGTTCAAGACGAATTCCCAAGGAACGAACGAAAGCGAGGGTTCGACAGTGGAGCGTCCGCACGCGACAGAAGGGGGCAACGTTGATGAAGAAGTGTGACCGGGTCGTCGGTCCGGCAATTCATCGTGTCGCCACCGCCTTGTCAGTTACGGCAAGCGGTAGTGTTTCTCCGCGAGAGGTCGCCCGAGAACATCCGCAACGGTTTGACGCGACAAAACATCCGCGTCACGTCCAACTCCGCCCCCAGAGTGTCGATATTCGCCGACATCCATGCTCGGCAGTTCCAGATGTTTGCGTGTGAGGAGAATTGGACGGCACTTGGCTACTATAAGTTCTTCGAAGAATGCTTTGTCGTTGCTACTGAAATCATTTGAAAGCGTGGAAAATCCTAGAAAGGCTCCCGTTCGTTCCCAAAGCAACTTGATGTCCTTCTTTTGCTTATCTTCCAACTCTTTGAAAGTTTTGCATTCGCCAATTATTACGTCTACATCATCTTGGATAAGTCCCGACGACAGTACTGCGAAGTCGCACTCTGCAACCTCGGAATCACTCGAATAATTGAAAGACGGAACATATTTGGTACCGAAGTCGAGATACGAGTTAAGAAAAACCAAAGACAAAATCGCTGTGAGGCAGCCCGCAACTTTTCCTTCTAGCCTGAATAGCCCATCCGAAACATAGTGCCAAGGTCTCTTGTCTAACATCGGAACCGATTGAACGTGGAAACATTTCTTACAGCGGAACTCTTCGCCGAGTTCACTTACGTGGTACCAGTCATGCCTCTGGCATCGCTCGCATTGAAGTCTCGTGCCTTGACGCAAGACCTTCTTCGAAACTAACGTCTGTAGAAGGTAGTCGATCTCTTTTTGTTTCTCTTCTTTGGTGCCTTCGAGCGTTTTGTAGATTGATATGCGAACTTCGTCAGCATGCATCGCAGAGCCGTTTGCGAGCCCGTCGATGATCTCTCGCACGCCTGCGTTCTGAAGAACTCTGCAACCAAATAACCCGCCCAGCTGGTCGATGATCCGGTCCATCGCCCGACCGGGTGAACTCGTCTCCAAATACTTTAGGTTCGAGTCTCGAAGGTATGCCCCGAGGACCTCAACGACCGTCGGCTCATCGATGCGAAGATTGTTCCGCTCGCCACGGCGGATCGCCACAATACCTTGTTTACTTACCCGTGATGCGTCCGGGCCGAATCCATGCCCAATTCTAAATCCGGCGACTTTGTCACATTCGGGGTGCAACCACGGAAATCTAAACGTATGTTTTTCATCACCTGTGCCGTAAAACTGGAGGTCGGTCGCCCAATGCTGCGAAAGCAAACTTCCGTCTAGTTCGCAATCGGGAGACGGCCCCTGCAATGTTCCGTGGCCGTCAGTGACCACAATAATTTCGTCACTTTCTTTCGACAGGACGGGATGCACTTCCAACTCGGGCGATATCCGATAGTGTCGCACGCCAAAACGTGGGACCCAGCCCCTGAGCGAGAGCCTGTCTGCCTTCACGCCCGAGGCCAGTAACCATTGTCCAGCACTCTCCAGCTCTAAATCATCGACGCTGCGCCCTTTGACGATTTCAACCCAATTTTCAAATCCGTTACTGATCCGATAGGTTGAAAGCTCGGCGAACGATTTCGCGCTTTCAACAAAATCCCGGTAGTGGTCAATTGGGAGTGGGAAAACTCGAAGGCCCGCCGCCCTAAGATTCCAATAGTCCACGACATCGAACATGTCCTTAGGGTCAAACAGAAAGAGGATATAGCCCTCGTGTCGAGGAAGGCGGCTGTCGGTCTTGAACGTCGTAATTCCAATTGGAAAGGCCCAGTCGTTCATCCGAAACGATTTGCGAAAAGATTCGTCGTACGTGACCGCGCTGGCCCCGCAGTTATCGGCCAGCCATCTGTCTCCGTTGTGTCCTTCCGGGTGGGCACCGTAACGAGCTGCCAAATATGTTCGCAACTGACCAGCATCGGCAAAATCGAAGTATGCGAATTTCATCGGCGGCTTCTGGAGGAAACGGAATTCTGTTCGCCAGTATTCGAGAAGGAACGCCCACGATTCTAGAAAATACGAAACCTCTCCGGTTCCCCACGGGTTCCATCGCAAGCCCTCTCGTGGCAAGATTCGGTCGCCAAACGGAGTCAACGAAGGTGGAGGAGCCACACCGGAATAGTTGATTAGGAAATCTGGGTCAAATTCCCTAAGTAGCTGGACAACCTCGTTTTCGTAAGGTTCGTTGTCATACGCGTAGTGCCTTCCAACTGTTTTTCGATGTGCTCCGTCCAACACCACGACAGGATTGAACATTCCACCCCAGAGCAAGGTGTTAAGACGGAACACCTCGTCGAGTGTTTTCGGCTCGGGTTTATCGACTAAGAATGCAAGCCGTACTGGCCGGGTATTGCAGTCGACGTGTAGCGTGCGGGTGTTCATCGAAATGGAGCCATCATAAAAGGAATCAGACCTGTTGAACTTCTAGCGCCGATCCAGCAAATCCCATCACGGAGTGGTAGCGCCCTTCGAGCGGTTCCGAACTTTTTCCATGACTCAACGCCGACATCCGAGACGCTGAAAGCTATCCGCGACTCTTATATACACGAAAGATTGCAGTAGGTCATCTCTTGACACTTCATGGCTCGCACACTAGTCTCTGCGACGACATGCAAAACAAAGCGTCCAAGACCAGAACGTTGGACATCGCGTTTGTGGTCACACCTGAAAGGCGACATCAGTTCTTCATCTATATGCGCAGAACCGTGCTTATTGGCTCAGCTGTGTCTGTCTTGCTCCGTGTGTTGTGGATTTTGTTTAGCGTCGCCGTCGGGTAACAGACTGAGTGCGACCACAGCTGTGTTTCTGACTGTCAAGTCTTCCATCCCCATCGGAGCCAAAATGACAAATACGAATGCGCACGCTCAGGTGTATTAAGATGCACGTAGACTTGGACTTGCTGAGGTAGAAGAGAATTCGCTTGGGTCCATCGTTGGTGAGTATGAGTCCAAAGTCCTAGGGAGCGCTACATGAAGAATTCCAGCGGTGTCGTGCTCAAGGCAGCAGTTCTGGTTCTTCTGAGTGCGGGACTCGCTCTATCGGCATGGTCACAGAGCGCCGATACGGTCCTCGTGAACGGCAAGATTCTCACCGTGGATAGCCGATTTTCGACCCGGGAGGCTCTGGCCATCAGAGAAGGCAGGATCATGGCCGTGGGCACGAGCGCGGAAATCAAAAAAATGGCGGGGCCGAAGTCGCGCGTCATCGACCTGCATGGTCGGACCGTCATTCCCGGAATGATCGATAACCATATGCACGCAATCCGCGCGGGGCAGACTTTCAGCACGGAAGTGAATTGGATCGGCGCTTCGTCTTTAGCCGATGGCCTCGCGCGGATTCATGAGGCGGCGCAGAAGATGGAGCCGGTATCATGGCTCATCGTCGTAACCGCTCCGTCGACGCTTGAGACGTTCAGCGAGAAAAGGCGCCCGACGCAGGCGGAACTGATTGCGGCGGCGCCGAATAATCCCGTGTACGTCCAGCTTGGCTACGGCTGGGCCGTGATGACTCCACTGGCCTATCGAGCGCTCGGCATCAAGAGCGATGCCGATCTGCCGGGCGGAGCGAAAATGGAGATGGATGCGAGCGGGAACCCCACCGGAGCTGTTACGGGCAACATGGTCGAACTATTCGGCCGCCTGCCGAAGCCGACCTTCGACCAACAAGTGGAGGGCACGAAGGAGTTTTTCCGCGAGCTGAATCGCCTGGGCCTGACCGGTGTGGTCGATCCGGGCGGCAACAATGTGACGCCCGCAGATTACCAGCCACTGTTCAAGGTCTGGCGCGATCGGCAACTGACGGTTCGCGTGGCGTACATGCTCTGCGGCATGACACCCGGCTCCGAATTTGAAGAGTACAAGAATTATCTGGCCCTAATGCCCATGGGCTTTGGCGACGACATGCTGCACTTCAACGGCATCGGCGAACGCATCACCTGGGCGATGAACGGCATCTCCGGACAAGCCTCGGAAGCCGACTTGCAGAAGTATTACGAAATTGTGCGCTGGGCTGCGGAACATAACCTCACGCTCACGATGCATTGGGATAGCGAGAACAACATCGATCAGCTCTTGACTGTCTGGGAACACGTCAATAAGGAGTTCCCCATAGGAAATTTGCGATGGACCGTCGCACATCTCAACGACGGCTCCGCAGCTACCTTCGAGCGCATGAAGGTGCTCGGCGTGGGTTGGACGATGCAGGACGAGATGTACAACGCTGGCGATCAGGTCGTGAGACAACGGGGCGCTGAAGCGGCGCGCCGCATGCCACCCGTGATGACGGCGAAAAAGATCGGCATCGTAGTGAGTGCCGGCACGGACGCGCACCGCGTGTCTACGTACAACCCTTTCACCGTGCTGCAATGGCTGATCGACGGCCGGACGGCTAGCGGCAATGCGTTACGTGGCCCGGAAGAGACTCCCGGCCGAGGCGACGCGCTACGCTTCTATACCATGGGCAGTGCGTGGGTCTCGCATGACGAAGGCAAGCGCGGCTCACTGGAAGTGGGTAAGTTCGCCGATCTCGCCGTTCTCACTCAGGACTACATGACCGAGCCGGTGCAAGAGATCGGTAAGAACTCGTCGCTGCTTACGATGGTCGGCGGCAAGGTCGTCTATGCAGCCGGGCCGTACGCGCGATTCGAGGATAAGGCTGGCGAGTAGTCATGACGTGCGACGCAAGCTTGGCCAATTTGTAAACTACGAGTCGCAGCGCGTGCCTTGAGGATCTCCGAGTACGAAGAATTCCTAGTTATTCGGACTCCAGTCGCCGCCGCGAGTGGCAATGACCTGAAAAGGGGCGCGGTTGCAGCTGCACGGCCAGAAGAGATGGCAACCAAGATCACCCGAGAATGCGGTGGCGTCGGCGACGCGATAGACTAAGGTGTCAAGGTGCCAGCGGTCGAACTGAAATAACGACACCATAAACACGAAAGCTGCCGCCGAGACTTGCTGGATCACGTCATCGCAATTAATGAACGCCATTTGAAGCGTCTGCTTGCTGAATATGCGGGCTACTATCACGACGACTGCACGCATCTCGGACTGGAGAAGGGAACACCAAACAGCAGAACTCGCGCTGTAGCCTCGGGTCGCGTCCTTTCCCGCGCGCGACTAGGAGGACTGCATCACCGCTACGATCGGGCTGCCTGATCCAAATCTACACGTCGCCCGAAAAACGCACGCGGGCCGACTGTATCCTTCGATCTATATGGCGGAAAGCGCCAGGCTCGCTTACGAGTTCCTGCCAGTGAGCCTGGTCACACATCCGAAAGCTCCTGGCCCAACTTAGCGTGCAGTCGCGAAAGGGAATCGCGTTCTCTTCGGCGCGGATGAGATTGTGGCGAGGGACACCACCCGCGCTTGCCCGCGAGTTCAAGTATCTTGTCATCGATCCTTCATTTCAGCTCGTCTTTCGCAACTACGCCGCCTTTCATGACGAACTTCACTCGCTCGAGTTCGGTAATGTCTTTCG
>Ga0209415_10013205_pt1 | contig 13651 bp, 10 predicted proteins | sample PeaSoiSIISIP2007_FD_187696 | JGI IMG/M metagenome (GOLD analysis project Ga0209415, IMG submission 187696) | Peat soil microbial communities from Weissenstadt, Germany - SII-SIP-2007 (SPAdes) (version 2) | ecosystem: Environmental > Terrestrial > Soil > Wetlands > Peat | place: Germany... | reverse complement strand
GGCTGAGTGGTTGAAAGCACCGCACTCGAAATGCGGCATACTCGCAAGGGTATCGAGGGTTCGAATCCCTCCCTCTCCGCCAGGCCCGCTCGTCCATAAACACTCTGCCCCTCTCCATAGGCCCTTCTCCTTGAGCCTCATCGCCTCGCGCGCCGCGGCTCCCCCATTGCGTTGCGCAATCAACCCAACGCGCGGAGCCCGCATGAGGTGCGGTCCGCGACGCAAAACCGCGCTGCGCGGGGTTTTGCGCTCTTCTGAAAAATGTTGATTACGCAAGGGCCTGCTTGCACGCCACGAATTGGACAAGATCGCGAGTTCATTTCCGCCTTGCCTCAGGACACGGCTCATGGTGCTGCGCGTGCATATCCCATCGCAAATACCGTTCCTTGACGCCGCTCTCATTCAATATCTTGACGACACCACGCGGCGTGAGCGCTCTCGAAAGTGGCTTGCGCATTGGAGATCAGTGGCTGTTTGGTGTTGCTTACTCCTGGCGTGCGAGTGGCCGTTCATTCACTCCAACGCCGCCGACGCCGGGGCACCTCCCCCGGGAGCGCAGGTCAGCCGAATCGCCGCGTTCGCGTGTCCACCCCTGAGATACCTCATCCCTCGATCCGACGCCTCGGAGTCGGATCTGCGTCGCCTCGCATTTGCGAGCGAGGCGTGGCTGGGCCGGAGCCCATCGCTTTAGGTTCGGCAGCAGGCTAGAGCTTCGCCGGTTTGCCGGCCCTCACCGGATCGGTTGAGTGGCGTGCGGTCAGGTGCGCCTCCGCCTCGACGATGTCCGCGTCAATTTCGCAACCAAACATTTGCCGCGGGGGTGGAACTCTGCTTAACCGTGCAGCGCCCCGGCACGCATCACTACGTGCCGGGCTTTCGTTGGGGTCCTCAATGCAAGCTCCTCGCGGCGAACGCATGGGCGGACCCGCAATTGTCCATCCGCACCTGTGAGCGTCCGCCCATGAAGCTTGTTCGATTTGGCAATCCTGGTGCCGAGAAGCCCGGCATCGTGGACGCCCACGGCGTGATCCGCGACGTCTCGAGCTACATCCCCGACCTCACCGGGGCGACGCTGTCGCCCGCCTCCCTCGACGTGATGCGCGGCCTCGACACCGACGCGCTGCCCCTGGCGCCGGCAGGCGCGAGGATCGGCGCTCCGGTCGCGGGCACCCGCAATTTCATCGCCATCGGGCTCAACTTCGCCGACCACGCCAAGGAGACCAACCAGGAGATCCCGACCGAGCCGATCCTGTTCAGCAAGGCGCCCAACTGCATCGTCGGGCCGGACGACGACGTCATGTACCCGAGGGATGCCGTCAACATGGATTGGGAGGTGGAGATCGCCTTCGTCGTGGGCACGCGCGCCCGCTATGTCGCCGAAGCCGATGCCATGGCCCACATCGCCGGCTTCTGCATCTGCAACGACCTCTCGGAGCGCCGCTTTCAGGTGAAGCGCGGCGGGCAGTGGGTCAAGGGCAAGTCCGCTGAGACGTTCGGGCCCATGGGGCCGTGGCTGGTCACGCCCGACGCAATTCCCGACGTGCACAATCTGGCGATGTCGCTCGACGTCAACGGCGTGCGCAAGCAGACCGGCTCGACCAAGACGATGATCTTCTCGATCCCGTTCCTGCTCGCCTACATCACGCAGTTCATGGTGCTCGACCCCGGCGACGTGGTGACGACGGGCACGCCGCCGGGCGTCGGCTCGGCGCGCAATCCGCGCGAGTACCTGAAAGCGGGCGACGTGATGACCTTGCAGATCGAGGGGCTCGGCGTGCAGCGCCAGACGGTCGTGCCGTTCAAGCTGTGAGCGGGCAAACGAAAAGGCCCCGCGTGAGCGGAGCCTTTCGGCGGTCAATCGTGACCGCGGCAGCTAGTTCAGCCGGCTGCGCCCGTCGTCGAAGGCGACGCGCTTCTCGCCCGCGAGCGGCGCCTGATTGAAACCTGCCTCCAGCCGCCGCCACGATATTTCGTTTCCACGCGCGTTGTTGCGGAAGGCTTCGACGAGTGCGCGGCCGATGTCGTAGAGCTCGGCCTGCTCGGTCGAGAGCCCGCCGGCTCCGGCGTCGGCCTCCAGCGCCTCCACCATGGATCGCAGCACCATCTCGTAGGGGCCGTTGGGCAGCAGCATGATGACCTGCCATGCTTGCTCGATCTCCTGATAGGCGTCGCGCAGGAGCTGTCGTTCCCAGTCCGACGCGGGCTTGAGCTTGCCCTTCAGATGCGTGTAGGCCTGATCCAGCGAAATCTGCGCTTCCTCGTCGCGCCCCGTCAGATGCTGGTCGAGCATCTGGTTGCTGTGGCGCGCGCGCGCGAATGCCTCGTTGGCGGCCATCGCCGCGCCGAAGGCCGGGCCGTGAAGCTCGTCGTAGAATGCAGGGTCGAGGTTCAAGGCCTCGAGCAGCTTCGCGACGTAGCGCGACCTCAGCGCACTCGCCTCCTCGGGCGTGTGCTCGGGCAACGACGGCTTGTGCTCGATTGCCTTCGAATGCTCGGTGATAGATCCGCCGTAGCGCGATCCCGGCGCACCGGGCGCCGCGATCTGGCGCGGGCCGGCCGGCATGACCATCGAGCGCGCGCGGATGCGCGCCAGCGTCTTGTAGAGATCCCTGTGCACCCAGTAGTGCGAGGCATCGTTGCCCACCCGCTGCACGCGGTCGAGGGTCGCGCCGGCGTTGAGCGTGTTGCGCACGGTGCGGATGTCGGCAGGCGCCACCTCGCCGAGCTTGATCTCGGCGGTGAAACCGCGGTCCTCGCTGATCGGGTGCATGTAGTGCAGCACCGTCTCGGCGTTCTGGTTGATGTCGGGCAGCAGAGCCACGCCGACGATCTTCTCCAGCGCCGCGAGATCGACGTTGGACTTGTCCGCCTCGAACGAGCGTTTGGCGGTAATCGCGAGGAACTCGTACAGCTCGCCGCGCACGAGGTAGCGATCGGAGACCGCGTCGTACTCCACGGCGTGGATGGTGGCGCCGGCGTTGAGCACGGCGAGCACGCGCTCCGCGGCGTGGGGGTCGAGCTGCTGAGGTCGCACCTCGGCCATGAAGCCCGATTCGTTGGTGATCGGCCGCATGGCGGCGAGCGTCGTGCGCGCGTTCTCGAAGGTGTCGGGCAGCAGCGCGTTGGCGACGATCGCCTCGAGCTGCTGAGAGTTGCGTCCCTTGCTGCTCGGCACGTCGGCGAGCGGCGAGCGCACGGCGTTGGCGCCGAACAGACCCGTCATGAAGATCAGCGAGTCGATGCCGATGGCGATCGCCAGCGCGAGATAGGCGAGGCGGTTGCCGTCCTGGAACGCGTTCCACGTGACGACGAAGCGGTGCGCCTTGTCATCGCGATTCATCTCCGCGAAGCTGATCTTGGTGCGCAGCTCGTCCGTCTGCCTGCTCGGCAAGCCGCTGTCGGCGAGGCACTTTGCTGCGAAGGCGAACAGGGCGTCCGTCGACTGTTGCGCGGCGAGCTTGTCGCCGCCGACGCAATTGGCGTTGAAGGTGTTGGTGCCGACCTGCAGGGCAAACAGCGTCGACGCGGCTTCGCTCGCTTGCTTGGGGTCGCAGTCGATGCCGGAGACTTTCGGCTTTGTGATCTCGGTCAAGTACATCGCGTTGTAAAGCTGCGAGCAGCGCTGCTGCACGATGCCGAGCTTCTCCGCCGTCGGCTCCTGGCGGAACTCCACGCGCGCCTTCTCGAAGGCGGGGAGCACGCGGCCGGGATCGATGTGCTGCTCGGCATCCTGACCGACGGCGTTGTCCTGCGCCATCTTGATGCGCTGCTCGGCGGTCTGCTGCTCGCCCTTGTATTTGGCGAGCTCGCCGTCGATCGAAGCGACCTCCTGCTTGATCTGCGAGATGCGCCCGTCGGCGGTATCGAGACGCTTCTTGGCGTCCTTCACACGGTCGTCCTGGATCTTGTAGGCGCCCTGCATCTTTTCCAGCTCATCCATGCGCTGGCGGTAGATCGGTCCCTTGCCTTCCTTGAGCGTGCCTTCGACGCCCTTGTCCTCGGCCATCGCCTCGACCCGCTTTGCGTCGATGGCGCGCGCGCGTGTGTCGAGTTCCGACTTCGTCGCCGCGTAGTCGGCGGCCAGCGTCGCGCGGTCGGTCTCCAGTCGCGCAAGCTCATCCGTGAGCGCCGTCTTCTTGCCCACGATGCCGGCCTGGCCGCTCTGCGCGGTGGTGATGCGCTCCTGCTGCTCCTTGATGCCGCGGTTGCGCGTTTCGATCTGGTCGTTGAAGAATTTCTCGATCTCGCCCGTCGAGCCTTGCGCGGCGGCAGCGAGCTTGTCGAGCTGGCCGTCGTACGTGCGCCAGCCTTCGCTCCTGAACAGCGCCTCCGTCTGCACGAGCTGCTGGGACGTGATGGTGTCGCCGATGTCGGCCACGATGCCGGTCACCTGGTTCTGCGCGCGCAACTGCGCAACGCGCTCGCGCTGGTCCTTCGGGAACACCGCGTTGAAGCGGCTGTCGAAGGAGAAGAACACCGAGGTCGACATGCAGGCGAGGAACATCACCCACAGCATGGAGTTCTTGGCGATGATGCGCAGCGCCTGAGCATAAGGCGCGACGATGTCGGAGCGGGCGAAAATGGTGAGCAGTCCGAGGGCGCCGAGGACGACGCCAGCCGCGGTCAGCCCCTGGATCCAGCGATCGGCCGTGATGCCGTGGCGCACCTGGTAGAAGCCGGCCGCGACGCCGAGAAGCACCACGGCTGCGCCGATCACGACGACGAGCGGCGCGGTCACGCGCGCCAAGCCGCTGCGCGGGACCGTGCTCATGCCGGTCGCAAAGCTCTCGCCGATCAGCCAGGCGACGATCAGCATCACGCCGTGGATGCCGAAGGTGAACATGAGCGACAGCACCGATTCCCCAGTGAAGTTCGTCATGCCGTCCCAGGTGGTCCAGCCGCCGGCCAGCGACAGCACGATCGCCGCCGTGCCGAGCATCGCGAGCTGCCAGTTGGTGAAGAACACCTCTTCGACGACGCGCCACAGCCGCGGGCCGACCTTGAAGAGCACCATCACGCCCGCAAGCACCGCAACCCCCAGGAGGATGCTGTGCGTGTAGGCCGCCGGGTTGGCGATCACACCATCGACGAATTGCTTGACGTCCATTGCCTCAGGCCTCTCCTCCTAACGCCGTGGCTCATTCGGGTCCTCCCTGCGAGGACAAGGCCTGCGGCGCAAAGGTCACGCACGGTGCAGCATGACCACACCTCCTGGCCGCTTGACGGCGAGAATGCGGCGATCGCGTGCACAAGGCACGGACGATTTCGGCGCGGCCGATCCAACCGAGAATTGGGGATTCGCTAGGGTTAACGCAAGCGTAAGCTGCTGATGTCGTGAACTTTGCGAAGACTTGCCGGTGCCTAGACCGCTTCAAACATGGCGGCGAGACCCATACCACCCTGGGCGCCGAGAGCGGCGACGCCGAGCTTGGGCCGCTTCTCCTCTGCGCGGGCCATGCGCGTGAACAGCCGCGCGACCAGCACGGCTCCGGCGGCGCCGAGCGGATGGCCGCGAGCGATCGCGCCCCCATCCTGGTTCAGGAGGTCCTCGTCGAGCTCGAGGCTCTGCATGAGGGCTATTGCCTGAGCCGCCGAGGACTCGCTCAACTCGACGATGCCGATGTCGGAGCGCTTGAAGCCGTTGAGCCGCTGCTTCAGCGTCTTTGCCGCCTCGATCGGCGCATAGGCCTCCTCCTCGGGCGAGACGCCGCGAATGGCGTGGGCGACGAGGCGCAGCGCGCGCGGCTTGCCGAGCTCGGCCCACACCTTATCCGATACGACGACCGTCATCGCGGCGCCGTCGTGCATGGCGCTGGTGTTGCCCGGGGTCAGCGTTCCGTCGGGCTGCTGGTAGGGCGCAAGTTGCGCCAGATCCTTGAAGTCGGGCTCCACCGCGCTCTGGTCGCGCGCCTCCTCGGGGTTGGCCCGGAGGGGCACGATCTCGCCGGTAAAGCGCTTGCTGGTCCGCGCCACCTCGGCCTTGAGGTGCGTGCGCAAAGCATAAGCGTCCTGCTGCGCGCGGCTGATGCCAAGGCGCGACGCGAGCGCCTCCGTCGCCTCGACCAGCGGGGGGACCCCCCCGTCCTCGGCGGGCCCGGGCTCGAAGCTCGTGAAGCGCGGCAGCTGGTAGAGGGTGCGCGGCTTGGCAATGCGCCACGGCGCCGTCGAGATCGCCTCGGCGCCGCCCGCGACCATGACCTCGGCATCGCCCGCGGCGATCGCGCGGACGGCGGAGATGATGGCGTCGAGGCCCGAGCTGCACTGGCGGTCGATCGTCGCGGCCGGCACGCTGTCGGCCAGCCCGGCCGCGAGCGCGATGAGGCGCGCCGGATTGCCGCCTTGCGTCGCGTTGCCGACGATGACCTCGTCGACCCGGCCGGCCTTGAGGCCACTGTCGCGCAGCGCCGCCGCGAGGACGGGCGCGCATAGCTCCTCGATGCGCCGGCCCTTGTGCAGGCCGCCAATGCGGCCGAGCGCGCTGCGCCGCGCAGCGATTATATATGCAGAAGAGTGCGCCATCGGCTGGGTCTGAAAATCCCTAAAAGGAGAGCCTCGGAGCACGCAACGAAGTGCCCGCCACCATTGTCGATGTTTGTTGTCGGGTGCGAGTAACCATATGATGGTGGCAGAAAAGGGAACGGTTCCATCGCAGTAGGCGATGGACCTATTCTGAGGCGCTATGCTCGTAACCTTCGGTGGTATAGAGTGACGCAAACAGAAACGGCCGCGGCATCTAGGGTGGAATAATGGCTGAGAGCTCGGCGAAGCTCACGATTCCGGCGTCCGCCTCACAGAGCGACCGTCGTCTGGCCAAGGCCGTGGAGCGGGCCAACCAGGCTTTCACCGACAAGAACCTGCGGTTTACCAAGCTGCGCCAGGACGTGTTTCAGGAGATTGCGTCCACCTACACTTCGATCGGCGCCTACGACATCCTCGCCCGTCTTGCCGAGAAGGGCACGCGGCTGGCGCCCATCTCGGTCTATCGTGCCATCGACGCATTGCTGGAAGCAGGCGTCATCCACCGGCTCGAGAGCAAGAACGCGTTCTTCGCCTGCCGCCGCCTCGATCACACCGCCGGGCGCCGTCCGATTTTCCTCGCGTGCGAGAACTGCAACACGGTGCAGGAGGTCGACTCGGAGGGCATTTTCGAGACCATCGATCGCGTCTCGCGCGCCACGTCATTCCAGCCGCGCGTCAAATTCGTCGAAGTCTCCGGATTGTGCCGCAACTGCGCGCCGAAAAAGGACTGAAGGCCGATGGCCGATCAGGATGTGCGAGCGGCCGCGCCCGCCGCCAACGCGCGCAGCCATGACGACGGCCACACCCACGGCGCGAGCTGCAAGCAGGGCTGCGCGACGCACACCAATCACGAAAGCCTCGGAGCCATCGATGCGAGCGCCCTCATCTCGGCGCGCGGGCTCGGCCTCGTGCGCAACGGCCGCGATCTTCTCGACGGCATCGATATCGACATCCATAAGCGCGAGATCGTGACCCTCATCGGTCCCAACGGCGCCGGCAAGACGACGCTCGTGCGCCTGCTGCTCGGCCTCGAGACGCCTGATCGCGGCGAATTGCGGCGCCAGGCGGACATGCGCATCGGCTACGTGCCGCAGCGGTTCGAAGTCGACGCGGTCATCCCGATGACGGTGGAGCGGTTCCCGCAGCTCGGCGGCGAGGCTTCCGCCGCGCGCATCGGTGCGATCCTCGATGAGGTCGGCGCCGGCCACACGCGCCATCAGCAGCTGAGCCAGCTGTCGGGCGGAGAATTGCAACGCGTCGTGCTCGCGCGCGCGCTTCTGCGCGATCCCGATCTGCTCGTGCTCGACGAGCCGGTGCAGGGCATCGACTACAGCGGGGAGGCCGAGCTTTACAACCTCATCGCGCGGCTGCGCGACGAGCGCGGCTTCGGCGTGCTGCTCGTCTCCCATGATCTGCACATCGTCATGGCGCGCAGCGATCGCGTCGTCTGCCTCAACCGCCACGTCTGCTGCTCGGGCGTGCCGGAGACGGTCGCGCAGCATCCGGCCTATACGCGCCTCTTCGGTGCGGAGGCGGCGCGCGCCTTCGCCGTCTACCGCCACCAGCACGACCACAGCCACGACATCGCCGGCGTGCCGCACGCGGCCGAGAGCACCGCGGCGCCGCGCAGCACGCCTGCAGGGGACGAGCGTGCTTGAGCCGTTCCTCGTGCGCGCCATCGTCGCCGGCCTGGCGCTCGCCGTCGTGGCGGCTCCGCTCGGCTGCTTCGTCATCTGGCAACGCATGGCCTACTTCGGCGAGACGGTCGCGCAGGCGAGCCTGATCGGCGTCGCCTTGAGCCTGGCGCTGCGGCTCGACATCACCGTGGGCGTCGTCGTCATCGCTGTCGTGGTCGCCTTCCTCCTGCTCTGGTTCGGCCGCCAGCAGGTCGTGGCGCTCGATTCCGTCCTCGGCCTGCTGCACCACGCCGCGCTGGCGACGGGCGTCATCGCCATGTCCATGCTCAAGGGGCCGCCCGTCGATCTTTTGGGCTTTCTCTTCGGCGACGTGTTCGCCGTCACGACGGGCGACATCGCCTGGATCGCAGGCGGCGGGGCGGTCGTCCTCGCCATCGTCGCCTGGCTGTGGCAGCCGCTGCTGAGCCTCGCGGTGCACGAGGACCTCGCCGCCGCCGAGGGCATCGACCGCCGGCACGTGCGCGCCATCTTCACCATCCTGCTGGCGGTGACCATCGCGGTCGCCATGAAGATCGTCGGCGTGCTGCTGGTCATGGCCTTCCTCGTGGTCCCCGCCGTGGCGGCGCGGCCGCTCGCCGGCAGCCCGGAGCGGATGGTGCTGCTCACCGCGGCGGTGGCGGCCGCCAGCGTGGTATTGGGGCTCGCCCTGTCGGCCACAATCGATTCCCCGGGCGGACCCTCGATCGTCATCGTCATGTCGCTTGCGGCGGCCGTCTCGTTAACCGCGGCGGGCTTTATCCGGCGGCGCTAGGGTCGCGGCCGCCCCCGGCCCCGGCCAGGGCTATGGTCAAAAAGCGGACGCCGGGGTTAGTTAGGCTTCAAGGCATCGACGAAGGCGCAAGGCATGCAAGGCTCAGCTACCGATCTCACCGCCCCCAGGCGCGACGCGCACCCGGTCTCCGTGGGCGGCGTGATCGTCGGCGGCGGCATGCCGGTCGTCGTGCAATCGATGACCAACACCGACACCGCCGACATCAAGGCGACCATCGATCAGGTGGCGGCGCTGGCACGCGCGGGCTCCGAGCTCGTGCGCATCACGGTCGATCGCGACGAGGCGGCGAAGGCGGTCCCTCATATTCGCGACGGGCTGGCGCGCCGCGGCGTGCGCGTGCCGCTCGTCGGCGACTTCCACTACATCGGCCACAAGCTGCTCGGCGAGAACCCGGCCGCGGCCGAAGCGCTCGACAAGTATCGCATCAACCCGGGCAACGTCGGCTTCAAGGAGAAGAAGGACCGCCAGTTCGGCGCCATCATCGACATCGCGCTGCGCTACGGCAAGCCGGTGCGCATCGGCGTCAACTGGGGCTCGCTCGATCAGGAGCTGCTCACGCGCCTGATGGACGAGAACGCGAGGAGCAAAACGCCGGTGGACGCGCGCGCCGTGATGCACGAGGCGATCGTGCAGTCGGCGCTCATCTCCGCGCAACGCGCCGAGGAGCTGGGGCTGGGGCCGGAGCAGATCATCCTCTCCGCCAAGGTCTCCGCGGTGCAGGATCTCGTCAGCGTCTACACCAAGCTCGCCGAGCGCGGCCGCTACGCGCTGCACGTCGGCCTTACCGAGGCCGGCATGGGGTCGAAGGGCATCGTCGCCTCGACCGCCGGCATCGGGCTCTTGCTGCAAGCGGGCATCGGCGACACCATCCGCGTGTCGCTCACGCCCGATCCCGGCGGCGACCGCACGCTCGAGGTCAAGGTCGCGCAGGAAATCCTGCAGAGCATGGGCCTGCGCTCGTTCCTGCCGGTCGTAGCGGCTTGTCCCGGCTGCGGGCGAACGACGTCGACGGTGTTCCAGGAGCTCGCGCGCGACGTTCAGGAGATGATCCGCGACCGCATGCCCGAGTGGCGGCGGCGGTACCCGGGCGTCGAGACCCTGAGCCTCGCGGTGATGGGCTGCATCGTCAATGGACCGGGCGAGTCCAAGCAGGCCGACATCGGCATCTCGTTGCCGGGCACGGGGGAGGCACCGGCGGCGCTGGTCTTTGTGGATGGCAAGAAGGTGCTGACGCTGCGTGGCCCGAATATCGCCGCCGAATTCAAGCAGATCGTCGAGGATTACATCGAGCGGCGATTCGGTCCCACGGCCGCCAACGACGACACAGAAAGACACACGGCTTGAGGCGACGAGCCTCGCGGGGAAACGGCAATGAGAACGACACAGCGCGCTTTCCGGCTCGGTGCCGGCGCATGGGCCAGCATCGCGTTGCTCGTGTTGCTCGCCGGCTGCGGCTCGTCGATCCCCGACACCGACCGCGTGTTCCTCTCGGCCGCCGGCGGCTGGGATCTCAATCACGACGGCGTCGTCACCTGCGACGAGTGGAAGGCATACGCGGCCGAGTTGTTCGATGCTGCCGATGCCAATCACGACGGCTTCGTCGACCGCACGGAATACGCGACCATCGTCGCCACCGACCGCATGTTCCAGACCGTCGAGTTCGGCTACTACGACGCCAACGGCGACGGCAAGCTCGACCGCGCCGAGTTCGTCGAGAAGCCGAACCGCGCTTTCGTGCTGCTCGATAAGAGCCACACGTGCCGCCTCGATGCGAGCCAGGTTGCGGGCGCGCGCGCCCACACCGAGCAGGTGTACGACAGCAAGAAAGCGGCTTCCGGCGATCCGCGCGAGAATTGCCCTAAAGGCGTGACTTGCTAAATCCAGGCATGAAATAGGCGCGCTTATTCTCATCTTGATTTGGCCCAGCCGCGGTCAAGCTCAGGCCATGCCGCGTCCCTAGCGTGGCGGCCATGCGGGTCTCGCAGAGATCCGAGGCGGAACTTGCGCGGCGAGCACCGCGTTTCCGCACCGAAACATTCGGGGACTTTTCGCCATGAAACGACTTTTGCTCGCCGGCGCGCTTGCCGGCTTATCGTCGGCGTGCGCGTATGCCGCGGACCTTGGTCCGTATCGTGCTCCGCCGCCCGAGCGTGACTACTACGAGCCCGCCCGCGAGACGGCGTGGTCGTGGCGCGGCTTCTACGGCGGCGTCAACGCCGGCTACGCCTGGGGCGGCGACGATACCGTCACGCTCTCCGGCCCGGGCATCGGCACCGCGATCGGCTCGCTCGAGCCCAACGGCTGGTCCGGCGGCGGCCAGATCGGCTACAACGCGCAGTTCCAGTCGCTCGTGTTCGGCCTCGAGGCCGATATCCAGGGCGCTGACATCGGCGACGGCAACAGCGGTCCGGTGCCGGGCACGGGCTACTTCGCCAGCGCGGATACCAACGTCGACTGGTTTTCGACCGTGCGCGGCCGCCTAGGCTATGCCGCGCGTCCGGCTTTGCTCTACGCAACGGGCGGCTTTGCCTTCGGCAACGTCGATACGCACGTCAATGCCAGTAACGGCGTCAACTCCGTCTCCTTCAGCAACAGCGAGGTGAAGACGGGCTACGCGCTGGGCGGCGGCATCGAGTGGGCGTTCATGCCCAACTGGTCGCTCAAGTCGGAGTACCTGTACGTCAACCTCGGCGACAACGACTTCACCGCGCCGGGTGGGCAGTTCTCGACGCACACGGAAACTGACTTCCACACCGTGCGCGTGGGCCTCAACTACCACTTCTGAGCTGAGGCCGAGATTTCAGTGGGCATGCGTGGCTTTCGAGCTGCGCTCGCTCGATCCGATTGCAGCGAGCCGCGTGCCTCAATGCGCGCGGCTCGCGGCAAAGCGCGCGGCTTCGACGAGGATCGCGGCCTTCGTACCGAACGGCGCCAGCGCGGCGATGGCCTTTTGCTCGGTTTCGGTAAGAAGCGTTCGCGCCATGGGAAGTCCTAGCAGTCCGATGAGCGTCGCTTTGCCGGCCGTGCTGTCCTTGCCCGTCGCCTTGCCGACGGTCGTCTCGTCGCCCTCCGCGTCGAGCAGGTCGTCGGCGATCTGGAACGCGAGCCCAAGCTGCCACCCGAACTCGCGCAACGCCGCCCGCTCGCCCGGCGCGGCCTGCGCTAGGATCGCCCCCGCCTCGCATGCGCAGGCGATGAGGGCACCCGTCTTCAGACCCTGCAGCTCGCCTATGTGCGCAACCGTCGGGCTCGACGGCTCGCCGCGCTTCTCCGCGGCGAGGTCGAGCATCTGGCCCTTCACCATGCCGCGGCCGCCGGCCGCTCTCGCAACCCCGGTCACAAGCTCGGCACGGACCAGCGCATCGGGATGCGTCTCGTCGCGCGCCAGGATCTCGAAGGCAAGCGTCAGCAGCGCGTCGCCGGCGAGGATCGCCGTCCATTCGTCATATGCCTTGTGCACCGTCGGCTGGCCGCGGCGCACGTCGTCGTCATCCATCGAGGGAGGTCGTCGTGAACGAGCGAATAGCAATGGATGCACTCGATGGCAGCGGCGGTATTAACCGCTTGCGCTGCCGGGATGGCGAACAGGGCCGCGCTCTCGATCGCCAGGAACGGCCGGAAGCGCTTGCCGCCCGTCAACAGCGCGTGCCGCATGGCCGCGCCCAGCCGCGTGCCTTCGCCGGGCCCGCACGCCGTCAGCAGCGCGCCGAGGCGCTGCTCGGTGAGCCCGGCCGCGTCACCAAGCCTTTGCACAATCCCCATTGACCAATTACCTGTAGGCCCGGCAACCCATCCTGGCCGGGTGCTATTTTCTGGCGCCCCGGCGCTTGCGGATATAGCACCCGGGGCATCCAAGGAAAGCATGGCCAGCTCCGACCCACCCTTCGACGCGACCGACGACCCGACGACGCGGCCGCTGCGGCCGGAACTGGCGCCGTCGTCTGACGCGAACGAGACGCCTGCGGCCGTGGGCGAGGGCACCGAGGCAGCGGGTCAGCTTGCGCCGGACGATGCCGGGGCGAATGGGGACGAGCCGCAGAGGGATGGGCCGGCGTTGACCGGGGCTGTCGGGCAGCGCGCCGCGGCGGGCCTGCTGAGACAGAACACGAACTGGTTCGAGACCGGTCCCGGCACAGAGGACGATCTGCCTACGGTGGTCACGCAGCCGGTCGAGCCTGTCGCACACGAGCCCATTGGGCCCGCGCCCGCTTCTCATAGTTTGATCGACCCCACCGGCGTCGCGGTCGAACCGCCGCAGGAGCCCTTGCACGAGCCGCGGGCGGAGCCTATCCGGCCGGTTTGGGTTGCGCCGCCGGCTTCCGTCGACGCGATCGATGCGCGGCCGGCCGAACCGGCTCACCCATCGGCGTCGATGCACACGGTCGCCGCCGAGATTGCGGCCGCGCTGCGGAGGTCCGAGCCGACGCCAGCGCCAGCCGAGCCTTCTCCTGCCACCTTCGGCGCTGGCCGCGCCTATGTCGCGCCGGCTCCTGTTCGAGTGTCCGCGCCCGCTTACGCACCATCGCCGTATGTCCCCGCGCCGTCCTATGCCCCCGCGCCAGCTCAGCCCCAACGCACGCGCTTTACCGATTTCGTCGTGCGCGCCGGCAGGATCGCGGCGATCGCCTTCTGCGCCTGGTTCTGCGTCGTCCTCGCGCTGATC